>Ga0136846_1216866_pt1 | contig 13460 bp, 15 predicted proteins | sample HopSoiMetagenom2_FD_96841 | JGI IMG/M metagenome (GOLD analysis project Ga0136846, IMG submission 96841) | Grasslands soil microbial communities from Hopland, California, USA - 2 Assembly 2016 (version 4) | ecosystem: Environmental > Terrestrial > Soil > Grasslands | place: USA: Hopland... | reverse complement strand
GCGCCCAAAGACGTTGTCAGAGCTTGGACGCAACTGGTACAGGACTACCTGGTCGGCCGCGCCAATCTGGCGCGGGTCTATGTGCTGATCGACGCCCGGCACGGCCTTAAGGACGCCGACACCGCGCCACTCGACGCCTTAGGCAAGGCCGCAGTTAGCCATCAGATCGTGCTGACTAAGGCCGACCAGGTGAAGGCGTCCGAACTGGCGGAACGCATTGAAGCGATCGAGGCGGTGCTTAGGAAGCGCCCCGCCGCCTTCCCACACGTGTTGCCGACCTCGTCGCGGACCGGTGACGGCATGCCGGAATTGCGCTCGGCGATCGCGCGCCTCAAGGCGGAACGCGGCGTATGAACAACGGGCTTGAAGGCGTGGTGGCAGCCGACACGGTGCTGAACCACACCGACGGCGACACCGGCACGATCTGGGTGCGCGGTCATACCGTGAGCGATCTCGTCACCAACCACGGCTTCGAAGGCACGGTCGCGATCATCTGGGAAGGCTTTGCCGGCCAGGGTCTCACCCGCGCCAAAATCCAGAACGAGTTCGGCGCCGGCCGCGAGCAGGCCTATGCGCAAATGAAAGACTGGCTCAGCGCCGCATCGAAGCGTCCGCTGCTCGAAGGCGTGCGCATCGCGCTCGCCGCATTGCCGGAAGATTCAACCCCCGCGGTCATCGCCGCAACATTGCCGGTCGCTATCGCGGCTCTCGTTCGTACCCGCGACGGCGACGAGCCGGCGCGGCCCGATGCGTCGCTCTCCACCTCCGCCGACTTCCTCCGCATGCTAAAAGGCCGGCCTGCGGCAGAAAACGAAATCCGAGCACTTGACACTTATTTCACCACGGTCTGCGAGAACGGCCTCGGCAATTCAAGCTTTGCTGCCCGCGTCACCGTCTCGACCCGGGCCTCGCTCGCTTCAGCCGTGGTCAGCGGCTACTGCGCCTTCACCGGGCCGTTGCATGGCGGCGCGCCGGGTCCGGTGCTCGACATGCTCGACGACATCAAGGCGTCGGGCGACATCGACGCCTGGATCGAGAAGAAGCTCGCCACCGGCGGCCGGCTGATGGGGTTCGGCCATCGCGTGTTCCGTATCCGCGATCCGCGCGCCGACGTGCTGCGCGCCGCGGTCGCCTCCCTCAACAAGGACGCCGGCCACCTCGCCTTCGCCTCCGAGGTCGAGAAAAAGGCTCTTGCCGCACTGGCCCGGCACAAGCCCGGGCGTTCATTGCAGTCCAACATCGAGATGAACGCAGCGCTGCTGCTCGACGCCGTCGGCGTACCGCGCGACGCATTCACTCAGGTCTTCGCCATCGCCCGCTCGGCGGGCTGGCTCGCCAACGCGCTGGAGCAACAAGAAGCCGGGCGGATGATCCGGCCGGCTTCCAATTACATCGGTCCCACACCGGCGAAATGACCGGATAATTGACCCTCGCGGGCCGTGCCATTGTCGGCTAGAACGGCTGCGCCAAAACGCGCCGGAACACGCCCGATGAGTGACAAGGTCAAGATAGATCCGCAGGAGCAGGCCCGCATCCTGTCGGAGGCGCTGCCGCACATGCAGCGCTACGACGAGGAAACCATCGTCATCAAATACGGCGGCCATGCCATGGGAGATGACAGCGTGGCGCGCGCCTTCGCCCGCGACATCGTCCTGCTGGAGCAGACCGCGATCAATCCGGTGGTGGTGCACGGCGGCGGGCCGCAAATCGAGGCGATGCTGAAGAAGGCCGGCGTGCAATCGCAATTCGCCGGCGGTTTGCGCGTCACCGACAAGGACACGCTGGAAATCGTCGAAATGGTGCTGGCCGGCTCGATCAACAAGCAGATCGTCGGCTACATCAACGCCGCCGGCGGCAAGGCCATCGGCCTATGCGGCAAGGACGGCAACATGGTGATGGCCAAGAAGGCGACGCGCCGGGTGGTCGATCCGGATTCCAATATCGAAAAAATCGTCGATCTCGGCTTCGTCGGCGAGCCGGACAAGGTCGATCTGGCGGTGCTCAACGTTGTGCTCGGCCGCGAGCTGATCCCGGTGCTGGCGCCGGTGTGCGCCGCCGCCGACGGCAGCAGTTTCAACGTCAACGCCGATACCTTCGCTGGCGCCATCGCCGGCGCCCTCAAGGCCAAGCGCTTCCTCCTCCTCACCGACGTGCCAGGCGTGCTCGACAAGTCGAAGGAACTGATCAAGGAAATGTCGGCCGCCGATGTGCGCAGGCTCATTGCCGACGGCACCATCTCCGGCGGTATGATCCCGAAGGTCGAGACCTGCCTCTACGCGCTGGAGAAAGGCGTCGAAGGCGTGGTCATCCTCGACGGCAAGGTGCCCCACGCGGTGCTGCTCGAACTGTTCACCGACCTCGGCTCCGGCACGCTCATTCATCGCTGACCCGTGACAGCTTTGCCATCCTCCGTTCCGCAAAGCCGTTTGAGCGGGCTCGGTCCCGGCATCGTTGCCGCGACCACGTTCGCGCTGTCCGACGTGTTCAGCAAAGTCGCGTTGACCGCCGGAATGGACCCGCTCTCGCTGGCCACCTTCCGCGGCGCGTTCAGCGTCGTCGTCATGGTCGGCTGGTTGTGGCTGCAGCCGCCGCCGGTTCCGTATACGGTGCGCCAGCGCTGGATCGCGCTCGGTGTCGGCGTGCTGTTCGCCGGCGTCGTGTTCGGATTGTTCAAAGCCTTTGAACTCGCGACCGTCCCGGTCGCGATCCTGAGCTACTTCATCTATCCGCTGCTGACAGGAATTATCGGGGCGCTGATCGGCGTCGACAAGCTCGGCTGGCGTGGTGCCGCCGCGGCCCTCGTGGCATTCTTCGGGCTCGCATTGATCGTTGGCGCACAACCGGGCGCGGTCGCGCTGTCCGGGATTGCCTTCGCGCTCGGGGCCGGATGCCTGCGAACCGCGGTGCTGCTGATCTCGCGCGCGGCGCTGGCCGGCGCTGATTCCCGCCTGCTCTCCTGGTACTCGCAGTTGTCGTCCACCGCGATCTTCGTGGCGGTCTCGCTCGCCACCTGGAACTGGCACGCCCCGCAAACCGGCACGGGCTGGTTCGCGCTCATGGTGGTGAGCATCACCGTCACCATCGCGGTGCTCACGCTATTCATTTCGATCAACCGGATCGGGCCGTTCCGCAGTGCACTGATCATGAATCTCGAGCCGTTGATCGCAACCATCATCAGCGCGCCGCTGCTTGGCGAGTACATGACCGCGTGGCAGGTGTTGGGAGGTGCCATCATGCTGGGAGCGCTCGTGGCCTTCCAGCTTCGGCGCTGACGTGGGCGCTGTGCAACACGTTATGGTGACGCGCGGCGACGCCCGCCTGGACGTACTGACGCAGGGCGAAGGTCCAACGATCGTGCTGCTGCCGTCGCTTGGCCGCGGCGCCACCGATTTCGATCCCATCGCGGAACGTCTTGCCGACGCCGGCTTTCGCGTGCTGCGGCCACAGCCGCGGGGCATCGGGCAAAGCATCGGACCGTGGCAGGGCGTTAAATTGGAAGATCTCGCGGCCGACATCGCCGCGGTGATCGAGCATGACAACAACGGGCCGGTTTTCGTGGTCGGCCACGCCTTCGGCAACCGGGTGGCGCGGATGCTGGCGACCGCCCGGCCCGAACTGGTTCGCGCCGTCAGCCTCGTCGCCGCCAATGTCGGGCACAATCCGAGCCCGCCGAACGTACGGGCCGCCATCCGCATGAGCGCGAACACGTCGGCCCCGGCCGACGAGCGCGTCAAGGCGATGCAGTTCGTGTTCTTCGCGCCGGGCAGCGACGCCCGCGTCTGGCTTGAGGGCTGGCATCCCGAGGTATTGGCCGCCCAGCGCATCGCCGGCGATCTCACGCCGCGAACGATCGACTATGCGGCAGGCCAGGCACCGGTGCTCTACATCCAGCCGAGCCACGATCCGCTGGCGCACGTGGAGGACGCCGAGCAATACCGCCGCGCGCTGGGCGACCGCGTCATCGTCGTGGTCATTCCAAATTCCGCCCATGCCGTGATCGTCGAACAGCCCGAGGCGGTGAGCCACGCACTGATCGCCTACGCCCGCAACCTCTGGCCCTCCACGCGCAAATAGCGCACGCTGTCCTGCGATGCTGAAATTGTTCTCACTCATCATTATATGGCTCGCCTTGATCGCGCCGGCCGCGGCGCAGAGGGAGGCGCTGCCAACGACCGACATTCTTTTGGTGCTAGCGGTCGACACCTCGGGCAGCGTCAATCAGACTCGCTTCGAGTTGCAGCGACGCGGCTATGCGGATGCGTTCCGCAGCCAGCAGGTGCTCAACGCCATCCGCGGCGGCTCGACCGGTTCGATCGTGGTCACCATGGTGCAGTGGACCGGCCCAACCATGCAGGTGCAGGTAGTGCCCTGGACGCTGATCAAGGATGCAGGTTCGGCGCTCGCCTTCGCCGACGCCATCGAGGCCGCGCCCCGGCAATTGTTCGGCGGCGGCACGTCACTCAGCGGCGCCATCGATCACGCCATGCTGCTGTTGCCGGGCGCGCCCTACCGCGGCCTCAAACGCGTCATCGACGTTTCGGGGGACGGCTCCAACAACCGCGGCCGCGACGTCCGCGAAGCGCGCGATGAAGCGGTGCGCGCCGGCGTCATCATCAACGGCCTGCCGATCGTGTCGCTCGAATACGACCTGGACAAATACTATTTCAACAACGTCATCGGCGGACCGGGCTCGTTCATCGTGCCGGCCGACTCCTACGACAATTTCGCCCAGGCCGTGCTGCGCAAGCTGATCCTGGAGATCGCCTCCAACAATTGAAACGAACGCGGCCGCCTTCAGCGACCGTCCGCGCCACTGGTCAGCCGTTGTCTGAACTTGCGGCCCATGTCCTTGCAATCCTCGTCGGTTTTCAGCCCGACCGCGTGGATGCCATACGTCGCCAATTCCTCGTCACGGTCCTCAGTGTCGCCGGTGACGCCGACAGCGCCGATGACCTCACCGTTCTTGTCGCGGATCTGCTGGCCGCCACCCTCGGCAAAAATCTTGTCGCCACTTGCCATCATCAGGTAGCGCATGAAGACCGGCTTCTCCTCGTTCCGTATGCGAACCAGCTTGGAGCTGCGACTCAGCGCTAGCGCCGCATAGGCTTTGCCGAAGGCCATCTCGAACCGCAGCATCGAAGCGCCATCCTCCTTCTGGAAGGCTTTCACGATGCAGCCCGGCTCGACCACGACGACGCTGATCGGCCGGCAGTCGAGCTCGATGCCGCGCTTGATGATCGCCGCAATCATCCGGTTAGCCTGGCTCAGCTTGATCGACATGCAGTTCCTCCCCGTTCTGACGCGACTTTAGAACATGAGGCGGAAAAGTGGGACCATGCTCCCGTCAAAATCATGATAATAGTCGCGCGCGATTCGCATGACGTCTCGAATCAACATAACCCTGATTTCGGCGGCGGCTTTAATCGCCCTCACGCTGCCGGCGCGCGCCGACCTGCAGATTTGCAGCCGCATGAGCTATGTGGTCGAGGCGGCCATCGCCATCGAGGACAAGGGCGCGGCTGCGACCCGCGGCTGGTTCCGCATCGACCCGGGTCAGTGCCGAACGGTGATCCAGGGCACGCCGCCCGGCGAAACCCTCTACCTGCATGCCCGCGCGCTGCCGGTGTACGGCGGCTCGCCATTACCACAGGCCGGCCACGCCGACTTCTGCGTCGGCGCCGACACCTTCACGCTGCCGGCGACGCAGAGCTGCAACCGCTCCGGGCAAAAGATCGCGCGCTTCACCGCCGTCAAGCCGACCGAGACCGAAAAGGGGTTGGTCACCTATCTGGCCGAGGACGCCGAATATGACAACGAGCAGGCGCGCGACGCCGGCATCCAGCGGCTCCTGACCATCGCGGGCTACGACGCCGGTCCGATCGATGGCGTCCGTGGCGAAAAAACCGACTCGGCGCTGGCGCAGTTCATCGCCGACAACCGGCTCGAAAACACCGCCGCCGGGCGCTCCGACTTCTTCGACGCCTTGATGGCTGCGGCGCAAAAGCCGAATGCCGCCGGCTTCGCGTGGTGCAACGAGACGCGCAACGTCGTGATGGCGGCGTTCGGCCTCGAGGACCAGGGCAATGTCGTCACCCGCGGCTGGTACCGCGTCGCACCGGGCAAGTGCCTGCGCCCCGACGTCACCGGCAAACCGCGCCGACTCTACAGCTTCGGCGAGGCCATCGGTGCCGACGGCCTGCCGCTTGCAGAAGCCGGCAAAGCCCCCGGCCAAAATGTGTCTTGGGGCGGCTCCACAATCCTGTGCACGCGCAACGTCAAGTTTGAGCTGTCGGATCACAAGGACTGCGGCAACAATGGTCTCACTGCCACCGGCTTTGCCACCGTCGAACTGACCGGCAGCAGTGGAACCACGGTGCAGTTCAAGTAGTCGCTGACCCTTGCGGACGGCGGGCAGACGGTGCATTCGTCACCGTATGAGCATGCAGCCTTCCGTAAAACCCGCGCCCCGTAGCTTCACCTCGGTCGAGACTTGGGTGTTCGACCTCGACAACACGCTCTATCCGCACGACCTTAATCTCTGGCAACAGATCGACGACCGCATCCGTTCGTTCGTCTCGAATTTCCTGAAGGTCAGCAAGGACGAGGCATTCCGGGTTCAGAAGGACTATTACAAGCGCTACGGCACCACCATGCGCGGGCTGATGGCCGAACATGGCCTGAAGCCCGACGACTTTCTGGATTTCGTGCACAAGATCGATCATTCGCCGCTGCTGCCTAATGCCGAACTGGGCGACGCGATCGAGAAGCTTCCGGGCCGCAAGCTCATCCTCACCAACGGTACCCGCAAGCACGCGGAAGCCGTGATGAAGCGGCTGGAGATCGACCATCATTTCGAGGATGTGTTCGACATTGCTGCGGCCGACCTTGATCCGAAGCCTCTCCCGCAGGTCTATGATCGTTTCCTGAAAAAGCATGGTGTCGATCCGCGCAAGGCCGCGATGTTCGAGGACCTGGCGCGGAACCTGAGCGTGCCCCACGCGCTCGGCATGACCACGGTTCTGGTGGTGCCGCCGGCGACGCGCGAAGTGTTCCGCGAAGGCTGGGAGCTGGAGGGCCGCGAGGCCGCCCACGTCGATCACGTCACCGACGATCTCACCAGTTTTCTGCGGGCCAACTGCTGCCCGTGACGGCGACTACGACTTGATGAACGTCAGCAGGTCAGCGTTGATCGTGTCTGCTTGCGTGGTCGGCATGCCGTGCGGGAAGCCCTTGTAGGTCTTGAGCGTCCCGTTCTTCAAAAGCTTGGCCGACAGCGGACCGGAGGCGACATAAGGAACGATCTGATCGTCCTCACTGTGCATCACCAGCACCGGCACGCCGATCTTCTTGAGGTCCTCGGTAAAGTCGGTCTGCGAGAAGGCGACGATGCCGTCGTAGTGGGCCTTGGCGCCGCCCATCATGCCCTGACGCCACCAGTTCTGAATGGTGGCCTCGGCGGGCTTGCCGGTCTTGTCGTAGTTGTAGAAAGGCCCGGCCGCGACGTCGCGGTAGAAGCCCGAGCGGTTGGCGGCGAGCGCCACCTGGAAGTCGTCGAAAACCTTCTTCGGTAGCCCTTTTGGATTGGCCGCGGTCTGCACCATCAATGGTGGCACAGCGCTGATGATCGCGGCCTTCGCCACCCGGCTCTCGCCGTGCCGCGCCAGATAGTGCACCACCTCGCCGCCGCCAGTGGAATGGCCGACGTGAATGGCGTTCTGCAAATCCAGATGGGCGGTCACCGCCGCGAGGTCATCGGCATAGTGATCCATGTCATGGCCGTCGGCGCCCTGAGTGGACCGGCCGTGACCGCGGCGATCGTGAGCGATGACGCGATAGCCGTGGTTGAGGAAGAACAGCATCTGCGCGTCCCAGTCATCGGCCGACAGCGGCCAGCCATGGCTGAACACGATGGGCTGGCCTTTGCCCCAGTCCTTGTAGAAAATCTCGGTGCCATCCTTGGTTTTCACGAAAGGCATGTCGCTCTCCTGAATTCATGCTCGCTTGGCGAAGCGCAGAGTGTTGGTCCGGCAATATGGCATTCAAGCATGATCCATGCGGGTACTGCGATTGGACGTTGGATTTATGACGTTTGGCCTATGTGTTCGGCCCAAACGTCATGCCAAATTGCAGCCGGTCAAAATTCGACCCGCTTGACATCGCTGCCCTGGACCCCGACAAAAACCGCACATCCGGGGACAGCCAATGCACGACGATCTCGCCAAGACCATCGACGATGCTTTCGAGAAGCGAAACGACGTCAGCCCTTCGACCAAGGGGCCAGTGCGCGAGGCCGTGGATGCAGCGCTCGACCTGCTCGACCGCGGCAAGGCGCGCGTCGCCGAACGCGGCGGCAATGGCGCCTGGACCGTCAACCAATGGCTCAAGAAAGCGGTGCTGCTGTCGTTCCGCCTACGCGACAACGGCCCCATTATCGGCGCCGCGGGCGACTCCGCCTGGTGGGACAAGGTGCCGACCAAGTTCGAAGGCTGGGACGACGAGCGTTTCAAGGAGGCCGGCTTCCGCGCCGTGCCGGGCAGCATCGTGCGGCGCTCGGCCTATATCGCGCCGAACGTCGTGTTGATGCCGTCGTTCGTGAACCTCGGCGCCTACGTCGACTCGGGCACCATGGTGGACACCTGGGCGACGGTCGGCTCGTGCGCCCAGATTGGCAAGAACTGCCATCTCTCCGGCGGCACCGGCATCGGCGGCGTGCTTGAGCCATTGCAGGCCGGACCGGTCATCATCGAGGACAATTGCTTCATCGGCGCACGCGCCGAGGTCGCCGAAGGCGTGGTGGTGCGTGAGGGTTCGGTGCTGGCGATGGGCGTCTATCTCGGCGCCTCGACCAAGATCATCGACCGCGCCACCGGCGAGGTGTTTCAGGGCGAAGTGCCGCCCTACTCCGTTGTCGTATCGGGGACGATGCCGAGCAAGCCGATGGCGAACGGGCAGCCAAGCCCAAGCCTGTACTGCGCCGTGATCGTCAAGCGCGTCGACGAGAAAACCCGCTCCAAGACCAGCATCAACGAACTGCTGCGGGACTGAATTGCCCGTATGCGCTGGATGGTGCTTTAACCGGGCTGTCCCGGGGGATAGATTCGTTTATTGCTGCGCAAAGCGGGGCAGGCAATGAATTGGGGTCATCTGTTCTTTCAATTCGACGGCCGGGTGAACCGTGCCAAATTTTGGATCGCCGCTCTGATTTTTGCCGCGATCAACGTCGTCCTGGCCATCCTCGGTTACGTGATGGATCAGAGCGTGGTTTTCCAAGCCCTCAACAGCATGCTCGGCATTGTGATCCTCATTTCCAGCATCGCTGTTGGCGTCAAACGACTGCACGATCGCAACAAGTCCGGCTGGTATCTGCTGCTGTTCTATCTCGTGCCCAGCATGCTGGTGGTGATCGGCGTCTTGATCGGCGCGTTCGTGGAAGATTCCACCATCATCGCCACTGTGCTGGGGCTCCTGGCGTTTGCCATTGGCGTCTGGGCCTTTGTCGAGATGGGGTGCCTGCGCGGCACCATCGGCGTCAATCAATATGGGCCTGATCCGGTCGCGCCGGCGACCATTCCGCCGGTGCGTCTGCCGACCTGACGGCAGAATTGACGCCAGCGGCCCAAGGCCTGATAAAGCCGCTGCATGACCAGCCCCGCCGATCCCGTCGCCATCGCCCGCGATTTGCTACGTTGCCCGTCGGTGACGCCGACGGAAGGCGGCGCGTTGAGCTTTCTTGAAGCAACGCTCAAGGGCGCGGGCTTTACCGTGCATCGGATGACGTTTTCGGAGCGCGGCACCGCCGATGTGGAAAACCTCTACGCTCGGATCGGCATCAAGGCGCCGCATCTGATGTTTGCCGGCCACACCGACGTGGTGCCGCCCGGCGATCCCAAGGCGTGGTCGCACGCGCCGTTTTCCGCCGACATCGCCGACGGCGTGCTGTATGGCCGTGGCGCGGTGGACATGAAGGGAGCCATCGCCTGCAAGGTTGCGGCGGCGCTCGATCATCTGGCTGCAAACAACGGCAAGCCCAAAGGTTCAATCTCGTTTCTCATCACCGGCGACGAAGAAGGCATCGCGGTCAACGGCAGTCCCAAGCTGTTGAAATGGGCGGCCGCGCGCGGCGAAACATTCGACCATTGTGTCCTGGGCGAGCCAGGCAACGTTGATGCGCTTGGCGACACCATCAAGCTGGGGCGGCGCGGCTCGCAGAACGGCGTGCTCATCGTCACCGGCAAAATGGGCCACGTTGCCTATCCCCACCGCGCCGACAATCCGGTGCGCGGGTTGGTCAAGCTAATGAGCGCGCTGATGGACGAGCCGCTGGACCAGGGCAGTCACAAGTTCGATCCGTCGAACCTGGAGTTCACCTCCATCGACATCGGCAACCCGACGGTGAATCTGATTCCTGGGGAGGCGCGGGCGCGCTTCAACATCCGCTTCAACGACTGCCACGGCTATGCGTCACTGAAAGCGCTGGTCGAGCAGCGCGCAAAAAAGGCGGCAGGCGACAACGTGAAGTGGACGATCGACTGGGAGCCCTCGAACGCCGATGTGTTCTATACCGAGCCGAGCCCATTCACCGACGTGGTGGTCGGCGCCGTCGCCGAGGTGACTGGCAAGACGCCGAAGCTCTCCACCTCCGGCGGCACATCTGATGCGCGCTTCATCAAGGACTATTGCCCGGTGGTGGAGTTCGGCCTGGTCGGCCAGACCATGCACGCCATTGACGAGCGCGTGCCGGTCAAGGATCTGCAGACGCTGACGGCGGTGTACCGAAAAATTCTCGACAACTATTTCCGCTGAAAAGCGCCCACACGCAGTTGGCGGCCGTCATCAAGGTCGCGCGCGCCGTCAGTAATCGACCTTGACCAGATAAAGCCCGTCCGGCGGCGCGACCGGCCCGCAGGCCGTGCGGTCGCGGGCTTCGAGCGCGCGGACGAGATCAGCGGCCTGCCACTTGCCGTCGCCGACCACCACCAGCGAGCCAACCATCGAGCGCACTTGGTTGTGCAGAAACGACCGCGCCACGGCGGTGATGTGGATCTCGTCACCGAGGCGCGACACATCGAGCCGGTCGAGCGTCTTCTCCGGCGACTTGGCCTGGCATTCGGTCGAGCGGAACGTGGTGAAGTCGTGCTTGCCGACGAGGCGCTGGGCGGCGGCGTGCATCGCCTCGGCATCGAGCCGACGCGGCAGCCGCCAGGCGCGGCCGCGCTCGATTGCGAGATCGGGCCGCCGGTTGGCGATGCGATAAAGATAATGCCGCCGCACCGCCGAGCGGCGCGCGTCGAAATCGCCCGGCACCTTTTCCGCCGACAGGATCGCCACCGGGAGCGGCCGCAGATGGGCATTGATCGCATCACGGACGGTGTCGGTGTCGCGCTCGCTCGCCAGATCGAAATGCGCGGCCTGGCCGAGCGCGTGGACGCCGGCGTCGGTCCGGCCGGCGCCCTGCACCATCACCTTCTCGCCGGAGAACGCCTCGATCGCCGTCATGATCGCGCGCTGCACCGACGGCGAATTCTCCTGATACTGCCAGCCGGCGAACGGTGCGCCATCGTATTCGACGATGATTTTGTAGCGGGGCATGGTTCAGCCCAGCGACGCGCCAGCGCGAATGGACGTGCCGCGCAGGAATTCCTCGGCCTTCATCGGGCGGCCGCCGGCTTTCTGCAATTCGACGATGCGAACGGCGCCTTCTCCGCAGGCAACGGTGAAACCGTCATCCAGCACTGTACCGGGGGTACTGCTCCCCTCGCCTCTGGTGGTGCGCAACATTTTGACACGATCACCCGCGAGCTCGCACCACGCGCCGGGAAACGGCGACAGCCCGCGGATGTGATCGTGCACAGCCTTCCATGGCTTCGTCCAGTCGATCCGCGTTTCTGTCTTATCGATCTTCGCCGCGTAGGTGACGCCTTCCGCGGGCTGACGTGTAAACTGCAAGGCACCCCGCTCCAGCGCGCTCAGCGCTCGTATCATCAGGTCGGCACCAAGATTCGCCATGGCGTCGTGCAACTCGCCCGCGGTCATGTCGGCGTCGATGCGGATGTGCTCCATCACGGCCATGTCGCCGGTGTCGAGCCCCTCGTCCATCTTCATCACCGTTGCGCCGGACTCGTCGTCACCGGCCATGATCGCACGATTGATTGGCGCGGCGCCGCGCCAGCGTGGCAGCAGCGACGCATGCAGGTTGAAACAGCCGAGCCGCGGCGCATCGAGAATGAGCTTCGGCAGGATCAGGCCGTAGGCGACCACGATCGCAGCGTCGGCCCGATACGCGGCGAAGGCGGCTTGCGCCTCGGCGCCCTTCAGCGAAACCGGCGTATGCACGGCAAGGCCGAGGCGCTTGGCCTCGCGCTCGACCGGCGATGGCACCAACTCCAGGCCGCGGCGGCCGCCGGGCTTGGCCGCCCGTGTATACACCGCCGCAATGTCGTGATCCTGCCCGGCCAGCGCCCGCAGCGTCGGCACGGAAAAATCCGGCGTGCCCATGAAGATCAAGCGGAGCGACATGCTCAACCCGCCGCGCTTTTGATCGCCGGCTTGCCGAGTTTTGCCGCCTTGGTGAATTTCTTGATGACGCGGTCGCGCTTGAGCTTGGAAATGTGATCGATGAACAGCACGCCATCGAGATGATCGATCTCATGCTGGATACAGGTCGCCAGCAGTCCTTCCGCGTCAATCTCGTGCTGCTTGCCGTCGAGATCGAGATAGCGAACGCGAACCGCGGCGGGCCGCTCGACCTCCTCGTAATATTCTGGGATCGAAAGGCAGCCCTCCTCATGGGTGTTCTTGTCGCCGGATTTCGAGATGAGCTCCGGGTTGATGAACACCTGCGGCTCTTTTGGCTCGTCCTTCTTGGCGAGGTCCATGGTGACGATGCGCCTCGGCTCGCCAATCTGGATCGCCGCGAGCCCGATGCCCGGCGCATCGTACATGGTGTCGAACATGTCCTCGACGAGTTGCTTGGTCGCCGCATCGATCTTGGCGACGGGCTTGGACAGGAGCCGCAGCCGCTTGTCCGGCAAAATCAGAATGTCCCGCACCGCCATGTCACTTCCTTTGGCCGCGATTTAAGGGCTGGACTTCCCACGGTCAATGTGTTCTCTCTTTGTTCCTGTCGAGAATCCCCGGCCATTGCCGCGGCTCCGAATAGACCCAATGCGAATCGCGTAAAGACACGCCTCATGGAAACCGCACTGCTCGTCGCCCTCGGCCTGGTTGTCGGTCTCGCCATTTCCGGTCTCGTCATTTTCATCGGGCGGTCGCGAACGCCGGCCACCGATCCCGCCGCCGCGCAACTGGCGGTCGAGCAGATCGCCGCCGCGCAGCTTGCCGACCAGCGCATCGTCGAACTGGGCGCGCGGGTGCAGCAGATGGGTGAGCTGCTTCATCAGGCGCAGGGGCAGCTTCAGCATTCGGTCAACGAGCGGCTCGACGCGGTGAGCCTGCACCTC
>Ga0136846_1228925_pt1 | contig 13461 bp, 12 predicted proteins | sample HopSoiMetagenom2_FD_96841 | JGI IMG/M metagenome (GOLD analysis project Ga0136846, IMG submission 96841) | Grasslands soil microbial communities from Hopland, California, USA - 2 Assembly 2016 (version 4) | ecosystem: Environmental > Terrestrial > Soil > Grasslands | place: USA: Hopland... | reverse complement strand
GGCGGCCAGCTATCGCCAGTTTGTCCTGAGGCAGGGAGCGGGAAGGCAGTTCAATCAACGGGATCTAGCGAGATGGGTCATGCAGCAATTTGGCAGGGAAGAAACGCTCTACATGCTATTTCGGGCGCAGTACTCGTTCCGGAGCAAAGCGCGGAGCGCCGGGATCCGCAAGAATCGGATCTCCTTCTGGGCATTCACCGACCTGGAGAATCAGCAGATCCCCGACTTCTACAAGCCCATCAACGCCTTCGTCGATCGGCTGGTGTATCTCGGTGCATTGCAGCGCGTACCCGAGATTCTCGGTGAAGTTCGTGTTCCAAGAGGCAGCACTGACATTTCAACTCAAGGCGAATGAGGTCCGTCATGTACAACCAGGTCGAATTCACGCGGGAAGATCTCTACAAGATGGTATGGGAGCGACCCGTTTTGATCATTGCCAAGGAAATTGGCGTATCCGATGTCGCTGTCGCAAAGGCTTGCCGGAAAGCGGGTATCCCACTTCCCAGACGAGGACACTGGGCCATCATCAAAGCCGGCCGAACCATTAAAACCCCCGTGCTTCCAAAGCCGAAACCGGGTCAGCCAAGCGCGGTGGTTTTTTCAGTGATGGAAAACCCACCGGCAAAGCCACCAAAGATCGAGGTTCCCGCCGGGCCGCTGATCGAAATTCCGGGGGAGTTGATCAAACCGCATCGATTGATCGCGGAGTTCAAAGCAGCTGCGAAGGGATTGAAGGAATTCAGAGGTATTTTGCCGTTCAATTATCAGAATTTCTTACGAATCAGAACTTCGGCCGCGCAGTTAGGGCGAGCATTGATCTTGATGGACACCTTGATCAAGCAATTTGAGGAAAGGGGCTACAAAGTGCGTCTGGCCGAGAAAGGGGATGAGACTGAGCTCGTGCTGAAAGAAGGCATGATTACGTTCCGCTTAGATGAGCGAACCAAGCAGACGGATGCGCCCCTCCCGCCGCCCAGATCATCGGGACGGCGAGGCGAGCATTACGACGAGTCATGGCGCCCTGCGCACATTTGGGCAGGCACCGGAGAATTCACGCTGGAGTTTGGTAAGTACCGAATCAGGAGCAGCCCCAAAATCTGGAAGGATCGCGCCAAGGCACCTCTTGAAGGGCGGCTTCATGAGGTCATGGCAGCCGTTCCATTTTGGGAAGCCGAATTGCTGGCTGCTCGGATTGAACGGGAGGAACGTGAAGCCAAGGAACAAGACGCAGAGAATCGCCGGGTCGCGGCGGCACGTGCCGAAGAGGTCCTCAGGCTGCAACGCGTCAAGTTGGTCACTCACTTGCGTGCTTGGGAGCAGGCCGAGCGGTTGAGGTGCTTCATCGCTGCATTTGAGCAAAAAGGGGATCAAAGCCCAGAGGCCAAAGCCTGGTTGGAATGGGCAAATCTGCAAGTTCAGGCACTGGATCCGCTCTGTTCGGATTTGAAAGCGATCACCGATCTGCGTGTGGAGTTGAATGAATACTTCACGGGCCGAAGCTCGTGGGAGAAGCAACCTAAAGATTGGTGGTATTTCGATCCGAAGGGGCGGTCGCTCTCCGAGGCAGTGGAGGATTCCGATGATGAACTTGAAGAAGAAGCGAATGAGATCAATGTTTCAAGTCAGTCCAATGGTCTGGAGACAAGGCCAGCGTGGCATCCCAACCAGTGGTACACCCGACTTCATCGGTAGATGAGCTCGGAGAGTCCATTCTTTCCCAGATACCTTCTCTGTGGATGCTTCCGCTTCAAGGTCAGCTCAAGGCCGCTACCAGAGCCTCGCGCACCCAGCGCTGACCTGCGTGGCCGTGGCTTCGTTCGTGCCACACCATACCAACTTCGAATCCTTCCACTGGGAACGGACATTCGACAATCTGCAGCTGATTGATGCGACCACTTACCAGCCGCTGGGGCACTAGCGCCACGAAGTCCGAGCGCGACACTATCTCCGGCAGGAATAGGAACGACGACGTCGAGAGCACCACGTTGCGCCTGTATCCCAACGCTGCCAAGGTATCGTCTACTGGCGTGACGAAATCACCGCCACGCAGCGACACAATGACGTGCTCGAGTTGCGCGAACTGCGCCATGGTGACGCTGCTGCGAAGTTTTGGATGACCGCGTCGGCCGATCAGCACATAGCGCTCGTCGAACAGATGCCGCGTGCGCAGACTGGGTGCTGTGGCACTCGGCGTCATCAGCGCAAGATCCACTTCGCCGCGTGCCATCTGCGCTTCCAGCTGCCGTATATCCAGGCTACGCAGCGCCACGCGTACGCGGGGTGCACGACTGCGTAACTGGAGCACCAGCGGCTGAACCAACGCAACTTGAAGATAGTCAGTGCAGGCAATGACCACCGTCAGATTCGCCCGTATAGGGTCGAAGTCGCTGTGCTGAGACACCGTAAGGCGTACCTGATCCAATGCCTGGCGCAGCGGATCCAACAGGCTCAGCGCCTTGGCCGTGGGCGTCATGCCTCTCTGCGCGGGAATCAGCAGTGGGTCGTCGAACGCATCGCGCAAACGGCTGAGTTGTGCGCTCACCGCAGGCTGACTCAGGTGCAGGCGATTTGCCGCCTTAGTTACGTTCTGCTCGACAAGCAGGGCTTCTAGCGTGACCAGCAGATTGAGGTCCAACCTCTTGGTATCCATGAAGCGGATAGTAGATCAAAAAAATCACAATTTCACATATACCAGGCGCCGAACAAGACTAAGCACTCATTGGCGAGCGCAAGCTGCTCGCTGATATTCGGAGAGGTCGAATGTCTCGCATTTCACAAAAGCCTTTGATCACTGTGGCTGGTGCATCTAGCAAACAAGGTCGCAGCGTGGTTGCGGCCTTGCTGGCCAGCGATCGCTATCGGGTGCGTGCGCTCACCCGACGTACGGACAGCGCCTTAATGCGCCAGTTAGCTCAGCAGGGCGCCGAAATCGTCTTGGCTCCATTGCATCTGGGGCATCAGACCGAGCTCACTGCTGCGATGCGTGGTTCTCATGGCGCTTTCCTGATGACGCCACCGACAATGCCGGTACCCCCACCAAGTCAGCCCGAGCTGGCACTGGGCCGCGAGCTGGCCGATGCGGCGTACGCCGCAGGCGTGCAACACATCGTGTGGAGCGGTTTGGAAAACGTCGAGGCGCGTACCACAGGCAGCATTTGGGTGCCGCATTTCACCGAGAAAGCGCTGGTGGAAGAGCATATTCGCGCGTTGCCGGTGCGTAGCTCTTTCATCTACCTGGCGTTCTTTTATAGCAACTTCCTGGAATATTACGTGCCCCAGCGCAACTCCGATGGAAGCTTGACCTTCGCCATCTATTTGCCGCCGGACGTGTCTATGCCATTTGTGGACCCGCTTACTGCGGCTGGCCCCGTGGTGCTGGAGATATTCGACCATTCAGAGGAATACACCGGTAAGGCCCTGCCTGTGATTGGAGAGATTTTGACGGCCCAGCAGATGGTGGAAACATTCGTTCGTGTGACAGGACAGAAGGCGCGCTACGCTTCGGCCTACACGCGCGATGAACTGTTGCAGCATTTTCCCGCATTTGGTGCCAATGAGTATCTCGTGCGCGAGCTGGTAGGGATGGTGGAATACGCGGTCGGATATGGCTACTACGCCCCCCAGCGCGATTTAGAGTGGAGTCGAAAGACTGACCCTAACGCCTTGAACTGGGAGCAGTTCCTTCAGCGAAGTGAATGGCAAGGAGAACTAATGAGTTATGGGGTTCCACCCGAGTCCACGCAACCTGTATAGCCCATACGCCATCGCGCTTTGCAGGACTGAATTACGCTCCCAAAGGCAACCAGTGCGTCGAGGCTCGATTAAGCGCGCGCGCATGCCGCACACATCAGATTTTCCCTACAGAAGGGTGCGTGTTGCACTGACTGATTTAGATGGTTTTACATGGCACCCTAGGATTGCCATCGGCGACAAGCCAGTATTCGCGCTCCTAACAGGTCCGGTCGATTCGAGTCAAAACACACTGTCGAAGGCATTCGCCTATTCATAGGGGTGTGGGATGCATCCCGCTCTATTCATGATGGCCTCAACGCAAGCTGGTTGACCTGTCTGCGCAGGGAACTCGACCTCCAATGTACTCAATCGCTGCTTCTGGGCCTAAGTGTCGCAGAAGCACTTGCTTGCCGCCGCATGTTGTCATCGGAAGCCGTCCGCCGCTGTGTTGAAGTGCCCGAATAGAAATGAGGTTGTCGTCGAACGTTGCGACTGAGATTGAGCTGCAACGCCACTTTTGAATACCGAGAAATTGCTTGCCAATTAGGCTGCGAACAGCGCGGCTAGATTCTGCACATTATGCAAGGGTAGTAACCATTCACCATCCAAAATGGAGAGTGCTCTAATGAGCAAGACATGGAAGATTGCCGTCCTGCGGGGGCATCACGACGCCGCAACTGCGTTGTCGCCAGCGCTCGAGCAGGCCTGTCGCGAGATGATCATGACGAGCGCGAGCACGAATCCGAAAAGCGATGCTGTGCTTGAGTACTGGACTGAAAACACCGACGGTTACGCGAATTTTGAAGTGACATGGCTGCCGTGGGTGGATGTCTCATTCAGCGTCGCTGACGTCACTCCGTATATCGGCGATCCCGTATTGAATCGTGGGCATGTCCTCAGAGGAACGTCGTTAAGCAAAATCCTCGGCGCAACGCAGGCATTGCCGCAATATTCCGGCACTAATCTCTTGGACGGATACGATGGCTTCATCTGTCTGATAGCGCCAGGCGCAGATCTGGCTAATCCAAAGGCGGGACAACCCAACCAACCGGCTACCTATGATTTTGAAGGTGGCACCTTGGGTCAGGGACCTGGCGCGAGTTCGATATGGTCAATGACCACACACACGCACACTTTCATGTGCCATGAGTTCGGGCACGTCCTGGGCCTGTCTGATGCCGATGGTGTGCTATGGGACAACGTCACCTACAAAACCAGTTACGGTGATCCACTCAATATCATGTCGGCCATGGCTTTTGCTGGCACGACACCCACTTTCGCGGGCAGCCTCGTGCCGAACTGGCCGAACCTGAACGCCAAGAACGTGAAGGGGCCGGCACCATCTCGTGCAGTTTTGCACTATTGGGACAACAATGCGCAGCGCAAAACGCTCGTCAAGACGCTTACGGTTCCGGATGACAACGTCGCCCCAATCCGTCTCTATGCGGCGTACTCCGACACGGATGTTCCGCGGCTCCTAGTCATCGAGCCAGATTCGCCGCAGCCCAACTCGATTGGCCGAACCTATCTTGAGTACAGGGATGTACGGAAGTGGGACTTGGGGCTCAAGACCGCCGGTGGAACGCTCGACCGCCGCAGCGTTGTGGTGCACGTTGTTGTGGTCCCGCCCGGGGGTGGCAATATTTGCTCCTATCGCGGCGAGATCGTTGCGCCGGTCGAGATCGACAGCGATCTCCAAATCCGAGGCACGCCATACACGGTGCGCGTCATCGATGAGAATCTGGATGAGGCATGGGTCGATCTGAAAATCACCCGCACAAGTCCACTGGGCTTCGAGATCGATGTCACCGGGACAGACGAGATCATTGGCTCCGATGGCCCGATTGAGTTGGGACATACGCCCTGCGGCGACACGCTGCACTACGGAACTTGGCTCACTAGTGCTCGTTACGCGTTTCGACCCGTGGTCTGGGGCTTGGGTGGTTCTGGCTCCTCGACCGGCACACCTAGCGCCCCGCCAACTGTGCATTGGACAGTCGGGGGGGTGGCGATCGTCTTAGGTCAGCAAACCGGCACACTTCTGGGCTGCCACTCGCCTCAGGGATCGTTCGATGTTGACTACGTACTTGACCCGACAGGCACGCTGCATTTATCGAGCCGTGTGGATCAAACCTACCAAATGGACATTACGGCGACAGCGACGGACTCGGTAACGGGGTCGAAGATATCAGCACAGGCGATATTCGCATCGCTCGGACGCTTCCACGGTCTACCCCCCCATGAGTGGACCCTGGTCTTACGCTGTCTGCAGCGCGTTGTGGCTGTATTCCCCCCGGATCTAAAAGACCTCATTCGAGCCGACGACCAACCTCGCCCGAACTGGCTCCAGCTCGCAGTCCACTTGCTCGAGCGCTCGGCGACACATGCGACTCGATTCAAGCGTGAGCGTGCAGCGCTCCATCAATTGATCGAGTTGTCGCGAGGCAATGGTCGTCTCGTCGGGGGCACTACGGATTTTCGGTTGTTTGATGATGCGTAAGCGGATTCCATCGACTTGGCTGCGGAACTGCAACCAGCGGGGGTTGTTCGATTTGTCCCGTCCGTAGTATTGGCGCGGGCATTTCAAACTAAAATATCGACCGGCACCCGACTTCATCGGTAGGTGAGCTCGGAGAGCCCGTTCTTTCCCTGATGCCTTCCCTGTTGGGTGAAGGGAAATTTTGGGCGGTTGAGCACAGGTTCGCTTGTCCCTCCCGACTGGCTCTCGATTCGTGAGGGGTAAGAGACCTAGGATTCGCTGAAAATTTCCCTGAAACCGGGAAAGCGACGGCAGAGATCGGTTAGCTTGGGACTGCACCCACCAGATCCAGCATCGACGCAACTATGCAATACGACTATCGCGGCCGCGCCTTCCTTTACGTCCTGCCGACGGCGACCTGCTCAAGGTCGGCATGAGCCACGATCCGCTCGCGCGCTGGTCGGCTTTCCATCCGCGCTGGTTCGAGGTATTCGACCTCGATCACGGCTTGCGGGTCGAAACGTCAAACGCCGTGCATGCGCTGTTGCCGTCGGTTTCGGCATTGGCAATCAGCCCGGCAGCGATTGCTTGAGCGTCCGGAAGCCGGTCCATGGGTCTTCCTTCAGCGTCCGGGCGCGACGCAACGCCTTTTTCAGGTCGTAGGCATCGGGGGCTGCAATTCGCGCCAGGTCTTCCCAGCGCACCGGCATCGCGACGCCGGCGCACTTGCGCGCGCGCAGGGACCAGTTGCACACGCTGGTGGCGCCGCGGCCGTTGCGCAGCCAGTCGATGAAAATGCGCCCCTTGCGACGGGCCTTGCTCATGGTCGCGACGTATCGCAATGGCTCGCGCGCGGCCATGGCCTCGGCAAATGCGCTGGTGAAATTCCGCACCGTCTCCCAGTCGGGCCCGCGCCGGATGGGCACGACGACATGCAATCCCTTGCCACCTGACAGGCGCACGAAGCTTTCGAGCCTGGCTGCACGCAGGTGCTCGCGAACATCGCGGGCGGCGGCGATGACGTACTTCCAGCCGACCTCGGGATCGGGATCCAGATCGAACACCAGCATGTCCGGTTGTTCCGGCTTGTCGATCCGGGAACCCCAGGGGTGGAATTCGAGCGTGTTCATTTGCACCAGTTCCATCAGGCCGGCGACATTCCGGATGTAGAGGTAATCCTCGCTGCCGCTTTTCTGGCGTAACGGAATCGAGTGGACATCGCCGCCCAGTGTGCTGGCATGGTGCTTCTGGAAAAAACACTCGCTGGCGACGCCATCCGGGCAGCGCATCAGCGACAGCGGCCGATCGACGATCCACGGCAGGATCCAGTCGGCGATGTGCTCGTAGTAATCGGCGACCTCGCCCTTGGTGATGCCGGCGTCGGGATACACGGCGCGTTCGCGGCTGCTGATGGCAATTGCATGATTGGCTGGCATGGCGATCTCCTTCGCGGCCTTGTCGATGCGCAGGCGCTTGAAGCTGGCCTGGCGGAGCAGCCCGTCCTTTCCGAAGCCGCGGTAAGCCGCTTCGATCACCAGCTGCGGTTTGATCCAGGTGATGTTCCCGCGATCGCGCTTGTCATGGGGAAGATGTGGCGGCAGCGCGACCGTCGGCGTCTGGCGTCGCAGCGGCTGCATCTTCTTCCACAGCATCCGCAGATCCTCTTCCTTGAAACCGGTGCCGATGCGCCCGCTATAGCGAAGCTGCCCGTTGCCGTCGCGCGTGGCGGTCAGGAGCGCGCCGAATCCGGTGCGGCTGCCTTCGGGCGCGCTGTAGCCGACGATGACGAATTCATCGGATTGGGCGTGTTTCACCTTGACCCAATCCGTACTGCGTGCCTGGACATAATGCGAATCGACCCGTTTGGCGAGAATGCCTTCCAGGCCATGCCGGGCACTCTCCGCGAAGACCTCCTCGCCATGGCCGATGACGTGTTCGCTGAACAGCAGCGGGCCATCCGCGTGGGCCGCCACCAGATCCTTCAGGAGTTCCTTGCGCGCAAGCAGGGGCGCGTGCGTCAGGTCGTAGCCGGCGACTCCCGGCAGGTCGAAGACGACATAGCGTAGGGAAGCGACGTCGCGTCCCTGCAGCACGTGTTGCAGGCGCGCGAAATCGCTGACGCCGTTGCCGTCGAGCGCGACGAGCTCGCCGTCGATGTGGGCATCGGCAACTGGCAATGCCTTCAACGCCGCGACGATGTCCGGGAAATCGTTGGTCCAGTCGAGGTCGTTTCGCGATCGCAGGCGCACGCCGCCGCCGACGATGTCGGCCAGCATCCGGTAGCCGTCCCACTTGACCTCGTGCAGCCAGTCGTCGCCCGCCGGGACGTGTTGGCGTAGCGTGGCGAGTTCGGGCTTGAACCCGGCAAGCGCGCGTTGCACGGCGTGGGGAAGCGCGGCTGCCCGCCGGATCCATCGTGCCGAAGAATCCCTGGGGCCAGGCCGCGTTTTCCTTTCGGATCGTCTGGGAGTGCTGCGTTGCACGGGAGGCTTCGTCGCGCCAGCCGCGTCGACGAGGTCATCGGCGTCGACATCCGCCGCGAATTGATCGTTGCGCTTGATCAGCAGCCACTGCGGCTGGCGTCTTGGTCCGCCGTGCGCCATTCCGGTGCGGACGAGTTTCCAGGCACCGTGGAGTTTCGCGCCTTCGAGGGTGAAATCCAGTTTGCCGGCGGCAAGTGCTTCCAGCGGATCGCCCTGGCCGCTCCAGATGCCGTGGTCGAAGACGGCAACATGTCCGGCGCCATAGTGGCCCTTCGGGATTTCTCCCTCGAAGCCGGCATAGGAGAGCGGGTGGTCCTCGACCTGGACCGCCAGCCGCTTTTCTCCGGGGCGAAGTGAAGGACCCTTGGGAACCGCCCAGCTTTTCAGCACGCCATCGACTTCAAGCCGGAAGTCGTAATGTCGGGCCCGGGCGTGATGCAGCTGCACGACGAAGATCGGTCGTCGTTTGCCGCGCGTGCGTGGCGCCGGGATGTCGACGGGTTCCGGGGATTCCGGAAACCGGCGCTTCTGCACGTATTCGCGGAGTTCGTCCATTGCGGGCGTGGCTCATGCAGACCGGCGCCGGCTGGTCTTTTTCGCCGCCGCCTTGCCGGCGGCCTTCTTCTTCGCCGATCCGGCGGGCGTCCGCTTCTTCGCATCGATGCTTTTCTGCAGCAGCGACATGAAGTCGACGACATTGGTGGTTGCACCTTCAGCGGCTTCCGGTGCCTCCACCGCCTTGGTGACCACGCCGCCCTTGGCCTTGATCCGCTTTTCGATGACCTTGTGCAGCCGGGCGCGAAACTCGTCCTTGTAATCGCCAGGGGTCCATTTGCCTGCCATCGACGCGATCAGCCGGGCGGCCATCTCCAGTTCCTTCGCGCTGACGCGATACTCCGCCGATTTCCCCGAGGGAATGGCGTAGTCGTCGGCATCGATCAGCTCCTGCGGATAACGCATCATGATGAGGAGCAAGGCATCTCCCTGCGGCATGATCGCGCACAGGCTCTCGCGCGTGCGGATCACCACCCGCGCGATCCCGATCTTGCCGGTGCGCTGCAGGGTTTCGCGCAGCAGCACATATCCCTTTTCGGATTTCCGCGTCGGCACCAGCACATACGGTTTCTCGAAATACTGCGGCCCGATCATTTCGGCGTCGACGAAACTCTCCACCTCGATCGCGTCGTGGCTTTCGGGGGCCGCGGACTTGATGTCGGCGTTTTCCAGGACGACATAGCTGCCCTTGTCGTATTCGAAGGCCTTGACGATGTCCTTCCATGGAACCTCCTCGCCCGTCTCGGAGTTGACGCGTTCGTAACGGATGGGGGCCTTGTTGCGTGCATCCAGCATCCGGAAGCTGAGATCGGTGCGGCGTTCGCCCGGCATCAGCGAGACGGGAATGTTGAGCAGTCCGAATGAGAGTGTTCCGTTCCAGATGGGGCGCGGCATGGAAAGCATCTCCGGGTGAAAGGCCTGATTTGAATCCACATGGCGTGAGTATCCCGTCGAATCGCTGCATTCCCGCCATGTCGCCGGACAGACAATCCGGTGATGAACCGGGCCAGCAAGCATGTTTTTCTGAATGCGTAATTCCCGCTTCATTTCACATTGCGCAGATCGAAGAGGCGCGATGCTTGCGGTGGAGCAATCGCATGAAAGACCGTCAATGGAGGCGCCCGCATCGGCGCATGATGCCGACGAGTTCCGGTACCAGCCCAGCCAAGGAGAAGATCGACATGAATTCCATAAGCGCCGTGATGACCTCGAGTCCCGTCGGATGCAAGCTCCATACCCCGGTGCGTGATGTCGCGAAAATGATGCGCGACAACGATTGCGGACAGATTCCCGTTCTCGACGACATCGGGGCGCCGATTGGCGTGGTCACCGACCGCGACATCGCCTTGCGCGTTGTCGCGCAAGGTGGTGATGCGATGACCCAGGCCAGCGCCGTCATGACCACGCCGATCAAGACCGTGCAGATGGACAGCGATCTCGATGAATGTCTTGCGCTGATGGAGAAGGAACAGATTCGCCGCGTGCCGGTGATCGATGCAGCGGGAAAGCTGGTCGGCATGATTGCCGTCGCGGACATCGCGCGGGCGTGCAAGGATCGGCCGACGGCCTCCGTGGTCAAGGAAGTTTCCCAGCCGCCGGCAAATTCGGCCCACTGACTGCTGCACTGGAAAGGTGGAATCATGGGCAGGAGAGCGCCGCACGTCCACACCTCGCAGGAAGATATCGCGCGACTGAATGCGCTGCAATTCGGACTTGACTCGGAATTGCGGGTCGAATTGCAGATGCGGGACGGACGCAAACTGGTCGGAACGATCGTGGAACGGCCCACCGTCCAGCTATTCCTCGATTCGCAGGACGAAGAAGGCGCCAATGGCCAGGTGGCGCTGGACATGCCGGATGCCGGCATCCGGTTGCTGTGGATGGACGAGATCGCGGGCTTTGTCAGGCTGGGGACGAACTGACTCGGCAAACAGTGGAAGGGCTCGCGTTTGCGAGCCCTTCGGTCGTTTCATTGCCGCGGTGATGGAACGCTAGTGATGGCTCTGATGGTGGCCACTTTTCTTGCCGCCGCCATCCTGCTTGTTGACGGTTGCCCAGGCAATGCGCTCTGCGGCTTCCTTGCTTCTTCCCGAGCTTTCCTCGCTGTGTTCGATGTGCTTGGCCTGGCGCTTCTGTTTGTCGGTATAGCTCGATTTGTCTCCACGTGGCATGTCAGTCTCCTCTTCGTTATCGAATCTTTTCGATCGTGAAACCGCCGACGTCGACGCCCAGGTTGACGCCTTCACCCTTGCCGGCCAAGGCAAGCGAAACATTGCCCTTGGTCAGGACTTGCAGGGATCCGGACTTCGCGAGCCCGGCATTGACTTCGGCCTTTGCATAGGTGCCGAGGACGTCATTGATGGTTTGGACATCGGTAAAACGCCCGGTTCCCTTGTCGATCTGCCACTTGCCGAGGCTGGCGCCCAGGGCCTTGGCGGAGATTTTCACCGGCATTGACTGCTTGTTGGAGCAATCCACGGTCCCTGTCCCCGTTGCCGACGAATAGACCATGGACCATCCGTCGAGTTTGTAATGCAGCTTGCAATCGAGTTCGGCGGCGCTTGCAAGCGAGGGGGCGGCAATGATCATTGCCAAGGCGAGCAGCGATGATCTCGTGATTTTCATGTTGCGTCCTCCTTTGTGGGGCGCGTCCATTTTCATGGTCACGTGGTAAGGCGCGGTGACGCCTGGGTGATGAATTCGATGGTTGGGCGTGATTCATCGATGTCGGGAAAATTTGATATTTCCTTTCACGCGGCATGAATTCTCCAGCGGTGATGCTGGGCATCCCTCGAATTTTCGCTGACCGACATGACGCCCTTTGCACGCATTGCATACAAGGCTGCACGCCTGAGCGGTCGCGCACCGGCATTCATGCTGGCGCTGTTCCTGATCGTGGCCTGGCTCGCCACCGGGCCGGTATTCCAGTTCAGCGATACCTGGCAGCTCATCATCAATACCGGAACCACGATCGTGACTTTCCTGATGGTGTTCCTGATCCAGAATGCCCAGAATCGCGATACCGAAGCGATCCAGATGAAGCTGGACGAGCTCATCCTGGTGACGAAGAAGGCACGCAACAGCCTGCTGGATCTGGAAGAACTCGATGAGTCGGAAATCGATCGGCTGCGCAGTCGTTTCATCGAGATCGCCAAGGAAGAGCATGCAGGTGCGATCGAAGGGCAGGCGCCATCCCGACACCAGGAGCAGGGATAAACGGCAAGGGCAGGGCACGATCCACCCCCGGCAAGAAGCCGATGGCAGGCGTGTGCGGCGCCTGATCCGGCGGAACTGCGGCATCATGGCGCCGTGTTCGATCCCGATGCCGCTCTCGCCACACTCGACCTGATCGCGTTCGCGCCGGATGCGGCGGCGCTGGCGAAATTGCGCGCGGTCGCGGCCGCCAGCGATTTCGCGATCGAAACGTTCCGGCGCCAGCCGGGAGTATTGGGCGCACTGCTGCGCGATGACGGTGCCGCGCCCTTCGCGGTACCGGTATTGGCTGCGGATGACGCCGCATCGTGGCCGTCGGTGTTGCGGCGCTACCGGCAGGCGGAATCGACGCGGCTGGTCTGGCGCGACGTGCTCGGCCTTGATCGCGTCGAGGACATCCTGCATGGCAGCAGCGTGCTCGCGGAAACCTGCCTGGAGGTCGCACTGGCCGCGCTCGAATCGGCGTTCGTCGAGCGTCATGGGCATGTGCGTGCGGCCGATGGCAGCGAGCAGCGACTGGTGGTGTTCGCGCTCGGCAAGCTGGGCGGCGGCGAACTCAATTTCTCCTCCGATGTCGATATCGTGTTCGCCTATGGCGAGGACGGCAGCAGCGACGGCGCGCGGCCGCTGCAAGCCGAACAGTATTTCGCCCGGCTCGGCCAGCAGCTGGCGAAACTGCTGGACGAGGTGACCGCGGAAGGATTCAGCCATCGCGTCGACCTGCGCCTGCGTCCGTATGGAAGCGCCGGCCGCGTCGCGTGGTCGTTCGCCGCGCTCGAACAGTACTTCCAGCGCGAAGGCCGCGACTGGGAACGTTACGCCTGGCAGAAGGCGCGCCCGGTCGCGGGCGATACCGTGGCGGGAGAATCATTCCTGACGACGTTGCGGCCGTTCGTCTATCGCCGCTATCTCGATTTCGGCGCGCTCGAAGGCTTGCGCGGAATGAAGGCGATGATCGCTGCGGAAGTCGAGCGCCGCGAGATGCGCGACGACATCAAG
>Ga0136846_1226970_pt1 | contig 13461 bp, 11 predicted proteins | sample HopSoiMetagenom2_FD_96841 | JGI IMG/M metagenome (GOLD analysis project Ga0136846, IMG submission 96841) | Grasslands soil microbial communities from Hopland, California, USA - 2 Assembly 2016 (version 4) | ecosystem: Environmental > Terrestrial > Soil > Grasslands | place: USA: Hopland... | reverse complement strand
CTGCCATCACCAGCTCACCATACGGCTGGAATGGTAATCTTTTTACCGCAGACGGCACCCTGTACCGGTTTTATTTCAGCTTCAACGATAGCAACCGGGTAGTGATGTACAGTGATTTCGACAGCGCCACTTCCAGCAGTTCAATGGAAAGCAGTTACCGGTTAAAAGCATTGCAACAGCCCAGTCTTTTATTCGATTCTTATTCTTACATCCATATTCTGAGCGATCCCGATGCTTCAGTAAATGGCGGCTCAGTTGGTGTTGGATTGAAATCCGATTTTGAATTTGCCATCGATTCTGTTTCTACCGACAGCATTAGCTTAACAGGTCGTTTTAATGGCAGCAAACTCACTTTCAAAAAAGCCACCCAAGCCGACAAAACCATCTGGTCAGCCAAACAGGTGGCCAATGGCGTGCTGAATTTTAGAAACTACTGGAAGTTCCTGTCTTACTGGAAAAGATTAAACTACCGCGGCGCCGATTACGAATTACAGTTTGATACAACTACTAAAAAAGTAACGGTATCCTGGGGTACTGGCTCCCAGGCTACTTCAGCTACCAGTAAATATTATTTCTGGGCCAATGGGGTATATTTTCTTGATCCCATTACCAATGGTTCGATTACCATACCCGGTTTCAGTATTACCGGTTTTACCGACGGTGCGCTTACCAGCCAGGTAATGAATGTAACGGTTAATGGTACTGCTGCTACTATTAAAGGGGCCGTGCCCACAACAACCGCTCCACCGCTTAACCCCGACGTAAAGAATGCAATAACCCGGTGGCGTAACCAGGCTATAGCCGGTGGTAATTACTGGATCTCGTTAAATGGGTTTCATAAGAACGGCGTTGACGATGCCTTTAATATCAGATCTCTCAAGAACGATTCGGCTGAATTTTATTTCTTACTGTACCAACCTAACCAGGCTGGCGGCGATGCATTTGTAAACGTTTATCTCGATACGCTGCATACACCTCTCGGATTGGTTGGAATAAATGGTTCATGGGTTAAACAAACTATAACCAAAACTACCGGACTCACAAGGGTCACCGAAGATTCGGTAAATAGTAAAATACCCTGGCCCGCATCCGGACCGGCGCAGCAAACGCGTCAACAAATGTTTAGTGGTACCGGTAACTACTATTTTGTACAAAGCAGCGAGATTACCTATGATCAGGTAAGTGTTGATGATCCTTCCACCTGGATAACCTGGTATTGGGTATTCTAAATTGTCTGAACCGGGAAAGTTGGGATGTATGGGATGATTGGGAAGCGGATGTATCAAAAGTAAACGAGAATAAAAAGGGGCTGTATCATACTTTGATACGGCCCCTTCCTTATTTTAAAACGGGACCCCCCAACTATTCTGTCAGGGGGAAACCCGTTGTAGAGAGTCGAAGACTCTGCTGACTGCTAATTGAATTTCGTGAAAGGTGACCCCTGTCAACTCCATCAACTTGTTAACTCGTCTACTGGTTAACTCATAGCTACACTTAAATTCGAACAGTCCCTTTTTTATCCTTATCCTTCTCTTTATTCTTCTCCTTATTCATATCTATATTTAGGTTATGGCCCAGCGTTATTTGACCGTATTCTGATTTTATCTTCATTTCGGTATTGCCACTGCCGGCCTTGCCCTGGTAGCGTTTGTTAAACCGGGGGCCATGGCTATCGTCATTGTCGCCCTCTTCCTTTATCTCGAAATTGGTTTTGTTATGCAGGTCGCCAAAATTGGTGCTGATGTCAAAATTGGCTGAGATATTGGTGTTCAGGTCAAGGTACAGGTTCGAAAAACTGTTCTTAATGGTAAGCGCCTTGGTGCTGTTATCAACCCGCAATTTGGCGATATCACAATATTCAAAAACAGCATTTACAGAACCGTCGAGGTTATCGATAGCGGCCTTTGAGAATTTAATCACCAGGCTGCCGTTGCTGATGCTGCCGATAGTTCCCTTGCCAAATTCAATCACCACTTTTTTTACATTGTTCAGCTTGCCGGTAGTAAGGCTGCCGAATTTGCTTTCAAGTGTTACCTCGCCAGCGTAGTCTCCAATGGTCATGGGACCAAATTCATTCTTAGCCTGTAAAGGATTGCGGGCAGGAGCATATACTACATAGTCAATATGAAAGCCTTGCTTTTCACCCTTGCTCCACTGTTGATCTTTATTGTCTTTGTTTTTGTCCAACTTTGTTTTGAAGAATATGCCATCGCCGCTTTTGCCATCTTCTATGCTGATGTTATCGAGAATGGACTGGGCTTTTTCATCGGTTTGGGCCTCGGCGGTAATAGTTACCGTAACACTTACTTCATTCTTGTCCCAGGTGTTTATTTTCATTTCACCAAACTGGTTGGTCAAAGAAATTTTATCACTGTTGCTAACGCTATAGGATTTGGTGTAGGTTTTCTTTTTTTCAACTAAAGGGCCCTCGGCAAATACCTGTGTCGTCAGTAGTAGCAGCGCGATAAATAAGGGGAATCTATGTCTTCTTAAAATTACTTTCATGATTGTTGCTTTTTGATGCTTTGATTTGATTGATGATGCTTAATTGTTGATTGAGTATTTCAGTCTGCAGCCTTAAGTTCTCAATCATAGCCTCGAGTAATTGTTCACGGTTAGGATTTTCCGGCAGCTCTTTTTTCAACGCGTTGTACGAGCTGTCGAGTTTATCAATACCAGTGACAAACTTTTTATACAGGTTGGGATCTTCTTTTTCAATTTCTTTCAACTCATTTTGTTTCATCTCAATGAGCTGGGTGAACTGAGATACCTCCCGCGCATAGCCAGGGTTTATCTCTTTCAACAGTTGATCATTTGTAGTCGGGGTATCGATGGGTGCTGGTTGATGCTGCACAATACCTCCATCGGATGAACGGTTATTTAACAGGGAGAAAATACCTATGCCGGCCAGTATCAGTATGGCGGCTGCCGCGCTCCAGCGAAGAATGGTAAGTACAATTATTTTCTGTCCCTTGCTTTTTTGTTGTTGGTTGTTTGGTTGTTGCTCGGTAAGTTCCTTTTCCAGTTTTTTCCATAGCTGATCGCCGGGTTCCTCCGAATCAAACTGGTCGCGGTTATCACGAATAAATTGCTCTAAACCTTTACTCATATTTCACACTCCTTGTTTAATTAAAGTCAGCAGTTTTTGTTTGGCGCGTACGTACTGGGTGCGTACCGTATTATGGGAAATATTCAATATCTGTGAAATTTCTTCATGGTCATACCCTTCCAGCAGGTACAGGCTTAACACCGTTCGGTAGCCATCGGGCAGCCGGGTGATCATTTTCTTTACTTCTTCTACCCGGTACTGCATTGCTTCCTCATTAATGCCTTCCTCCTCCGGTACAATCTGCAGTTCGGTGCTTTCCATATCAACCAGGTCATTCCGCCGCTTGCGCAGGATGTTGATCGATTTATTGATAACGATCTTTTTTAGCCAGGCCCCAAAGGTGCTGCGGTAATGAAAGTCATGCAGGGAGCGAAATGCGTCCAGGAACGACTCCTGCAGCACATCCTCAGCGTCGGCTGTGTTGTTTACGATGCGTAAACTGGTGTTAAACATAGCTTTGGAATATTGGCGGTACAATGTTTGAAAACTTTGGGTGTCGCCCTGTTTACATCGTTCCACCAGTTCATCCCGGATAATGTTTGCAGTCAGCTCCAAAATGATCTGTTTAGGTTATTTGTTTACATAAGAGACATGGGTTTTACCCGCATGTTGCACGAACGTTGTTTTTATGGCTAATGTTAGGCTAAATGGTTAAATGGCTTGATGGGTGGGGGAGGTGGTTAGATGGTTTCGGTTACTAATTTAGTTTTTCTTACTTTTAGCGTAATATCGAAAATCAGTCAGTCATGGGTACCAGAACCGATTTGTTCACCAGCCCGGATTACTTCTTATTGGATGAGCTATTGACCGACGAACAGAAACTTGTCAGAGAGTCTGTTCGCAATTACGTGAAAAGAGAAATATCCCCCATTATTGAAGAGTATGCCCAAAAGTCGGAGTTCCCCGAACAGATCGTTCAGCAAATGGGCGAGCTCGGCTGCTTTGGCCCTACCATCCCGGTTGAATACGGCGGTGGCGGGCTGGATTATATCAGCTACGGGTTAATGATGCAGGAACTGGAGCGGGGCGATAGTGGTGTGCGGTCAACCGCCTCCGTACAGGGATCCCTGGTAATGTTCCCTATTTTTGAATACGGCAGTGAAGACCAGCGGCGCAAATACCTGCCCAAGCTGGCCAACGGCGAGTGGCTGGGTTGTTTTGGGTTAACGGAACCCGACCATGGCAGCGACCCGGGCGGTATGACCACCCATTTTACCGATGCAGGCGACCATGTAATACTAAACGGCGCCAAAATGTGGATCAGCAATGCCCCCTATGCAAAAGTGGCCATTGTATGGGCCAAGGACGAACAAGGCGAAGTACGCGGCCTGATCGTGGAAAGAGGCATGAAAGGCTTTACAGCGCCCCTTACCCATAATAAATGGAGCTTGCGGGCTTCTGCAACCGGCGAACTGGTATTTGACAATGTAAAAGTGCCCAAGGAAAATATTCTTCCCAATGTAAAAGGATTAAAAGGTCCATTGAGCTGTTTAACCAAGGCCCGCTACGGAATAGCCTGGGGGTCGGTAGGGGCCGCTATGGATTGTTATGATACAGCCCTGCGCTATTCCAAAGAGCGCCAGCAGTTCGATAAACCCATCGGGGCATTTCAGCTGCAACAAAAAAAACTGGCCGAAATGATCACCGAGATCACCAAGGCCCAGTTACTCAACTGGCGGCTGGGCATCCTGATGAATGAAGAAAAGGCCACCCCGCAGCAGGTAAGCATGGCCAAACGCAATGGATGCGAAATTGCAGCCGCTATTGCCCGTGAGGCCCGGCAGATACTGGGTGGCAGCGGCATTACCGGCGAATACGCCGTAATGCGCCATATGATGAATATTGAAAGTGTTATTACCTACGAAGGGACTCATGACATACATTTGCTGATCACTGGTATGGATGTAACTGGTTTCAACGCTTTTAAATAACTTGCGACGTAATGAGGATATTCTTAATCGGTTTCATGGGTTCCGGAAAAACACATTGGGGAAAACAAGTGGCGCAAAAGTTAAGTTTACCGTTCTATGATCTGGACGAAGTGATCGTTGCCGAAGAAAAGCGAAGCATCCCGGAGATATTTGGCGAATCGGGCGAAGAATACTTTCGCAACAGGGAAAAACAAGTGCTGGAAAAGATAGTAGATGAAAATACAAACATGGTATTGTCCTGTGGCGGCGGCACCCCCTGTTTCTTTAACAACATCGAATTCATGAAAAAGTATGGCACGGTGGTATGGCTTAATACACAGGTTGATGTATTGCTGCACCGGCTATTGAAAGAGCGCGTACAACGGCCATTACTGAAAGATATTGAGGACGAAGACCTGAAACATTTCATCATTCGTAAACTGAACGAACGCCGCATGTATTATGAACAGGCTGATGTAATTATCACTAAGGAAGATGCCATATCCATGAACGACTTTATTCAAACCGTATTACATGCATAAAGGATTTTTGCAAACGGCCGCCATTTTAGGCGCACTGGCCGTTGCCCTCGGCGCATTTGGCGCACACGGATTAAAGAAGATTGTGGGCCCCGAAACCATTACTACCTTTGAAACCGGGGTGCGTTACCAATTCTACCATGTATTTGCATTATTAGCTGCATCTATTTTATTTGGAAGCTTCCCCGGCAGTAATCTGCAATATGCAGGCGTGTGCTTCATCATTGGTATTATACTATTCTCTGGTTCTTTATACATACTAACCGCACTACAGGCTACCAACACGGTTGGGCTGCGTGGTATAGGCGCCATTACACCAATTGGTGGAGTATTCTTCATCGTAGGATGGATTTTCCTGTTCCTGGGAGTTTGGAAAGGAAAGGGGTAAGGGCAAACCGGCAACTAGATTGGCGCTTCAAAGGTCAGCACGCAGTTCTTCTCAGATTCGATTTTACTTTCAATTTTGAAAGAACCGTCAATGCTTTCCATGCGACGGCGCATGTTGCTGAGACCATTGCCGAAACGGCGCAGTTTATCGGCGTCGATGCCCACGCCATTATCACAGATCTTTATCATCAGCAATTTGTCGTTGGTGGAAATAATGATCTGTATCTGCGAGGCTTGAGAGTGTTTCATGGCATTGTTCAGCGCCTCTTTTATACTCAGGAAGATATTCCTTCTTTTTTCGCCGCTTACTTCAGCCTGCGGTATCAGGGCAGGCAGTTGCACTTTACATTCAATAGGGGTGCTGTCGAAATATTCAATGGCGTGCGCCCTGATGTAGGCGATGAGACTTTCCAGCGTGTCGTTACTGCTTTTCATGGTCCAGATGATGGTGTTCATCTTACCCAGCAGTTCATTGGCTGAGTTGGAGATTTTTTCCAGCTCGGGCACCACATCGCCTTTCAACCGGCTCTTCATGATCTCGCTCATCAGCCTGATGGCTGTAACGCCCGAACCCAGTTCGTCGTGCATATCGGCCGAAATGCGGTTCCGCTCTTCCTGTTTGGCCGCCATTACCGCCATTTGTTTATCAAATTCTTTACGCTCATTTTCCAGCTTCAGGCGCTCGCGTTCTTTTACCCGCTCGATGATATCGCGCCGGTTCTTGAACGCCAAACCCGACAAAAAGAACCCCAGTTCCAACACCAGTCCAAATTCGTAATAGAACAGCGCCCGGTTAAAAATAGAAGTGGGATCGTTCTTGACCAGTTTCCAGCCGGTAAGGATGATAATATAAGAAATAACCGACAATGCGATCAGCGAAAAATTACCGGCCGCCAGGTAGTTCAGCAACGGGTTCTTCTTTTTAATGCTGTATGCAATGAACACCACGCCGGTTACAAAGAACAGCTGTTTGATAGCGTTCTCCATAATGTTCAGCATAATATACCAGTCGGTAAAAAAGTAAACAAAGGAAAAAACAATACTGGCGCAAATGAGCAGGATATTGAAATAACGAAGTATTTTATCAAGTAACGGGTACACCTCTTTGCTGTTGATGAACTTGCGCATGAAGATCTGGTAAACGACCACACTGGCCGTCATGATCATAAAATCAAGATACTCTTCATAGAAATAATTGAACCAGTTCGCGCTGGTATCGAGATACGATTTCAGGAACAACAAAGAGCAGGTAAGAAAGGTGTACCAGGCATAAAAGATAAATTCCTTGTTCCTGCTTTGAATATACACCGCCAGTGAATAAAAGATCATGAACAGCAATACGCCCGATACAGTATAGGTAAACACATACAACATGCCATCGCGTTCACGTAGTAATGTGGTCCACTGCTTGAGGTAATCGTCCATGATAAGGCGGGGAATGAGGGAGTTTACATTGGTACGCACAAAGTTGAACCGGCAGAAAAACACGGCTTCTTCATGCGGTTGCAAATGGATGCGTTTTACGCCCGCATTGCGGCTGTCGTTAATAAGGGTGTCGGGCAACCGGGTCAACGTGCCCGGAATATCATCGATCTGCGCTTTAAAGAGTGTGATAAGGCGGCAGTAGGAACCCGGGATAAAACAGACGGAAATGGCGGTATCGGCGCTGTTCTTTAAAGCAAATTGTAAAAAACAATCCTGTTCAACCAGCCAGCCCGGCAGGTCATGCGGTAAGTAATGACCCGGGGTTTGTTTATAGGGCAATTTGTATATATCTGCATCTGTTACCCAGTGTTTAGGCGCTGAAGTGAACAGGGTTTGTTTGCCTATTGCTTTCTGAAAGCGGATATCAGAAGCTTCAATCACCATGGAATCGGGCAACTGTGAATAACTATTGTTTGCAAAACAAAAAAGCAGGATATAAAAAAATGTATGTTTGAAGGCCTTATGAAAGGGATTGCGGCGAGTAGTGTTAGCAGATACAAATCGAGGATGGCTGTTAGTGCTCATAAAGTGCCCCGGTTATGCGCCGGGAGGTTAGTTTCTAAGGTGAAAGTACGAAAAAAGTTGACGAGTTGACGAGTTAACAAGTTAACGAGTTAACAAGTTGATAGTGTTGACAGGGTTGATAGCGTTGATAAAGGGAACCCTTTCACGTTTCACGTTTGCCGTTTCACGATTAAACAAGGCTCGAATTCCGCGAGGCCAAAATTGACATTTCCTTGTGCCTTCTTTCTTGTGCCCTGAACCTTAAACTACTTATCTTTGTGCCCATGGCCAACCGCTTAAAAGCAGACAAAGCAGAAAAGAAAAAGCCAGCAAATACGGATAAATTCAAGCCTGAAAAAGAAGCTCAGGTTACGGTTAAGCAATTAGTAAAAGATGAGCGTACCCATAAAATTGCTGGTGCTTTCTCCATACTGATCAGCCTTTTCTTATTTATCGCCTTTGCATCATACCTGTTTACCTGGAAGGAAGACCAGGATAAGGTATTCAGTGGCGCTGCCATATTATTGCCTGGTGAAGACGTAAAAACAACGAATTTGCTCGGCAACCTTGGCGCGTATATTTCACACTTGTTTTTCTATAAAGGATTTGGCGCTGCCAGCTTCATGTTCTGCAGCCTGTTTTTTGTAATAGGTGTAAATGCATTGCTGGGTGCGAAAGTATTTAACCTCTGGCGCAATGTGCGCTACGTAATAGTAAGCCTGTTGTTTTTTAGTGTGGTATTGGCATTCATATTCCGTGGCGGTGCATTCGCCTGGGGCGGGGCCGTGGGTAATATGGGCAGCGACTGGCTGGTGCGGATGATTGGCAACGTTGGTACGGCCGCTTTATTATTGATGGGCGGACTGGCATACGTGATCTGGCGGTTCAACCCCGTTTTCAAAGCACCAACATTATCCAAACCCAAAACAACAGAACCTGCCAAAGAGGTGGTGCCGGTATTAGCTACAAAAGAAGAAACAGAAACGCCGGTAGTAAAACCGGTTGGCAATAAACTGAACAACGGGCTGGGAGTTATTAAAAAAGCGCCTAAAACAGAACCCGAAGAAGAGCCAATGGATCTGCAACTGGTAGAAAGAGATGGGGAAGATGAAGAAGTAGAAGATCTGGAGGACATAGAAGACGATGTTGAGGAACCGGGAGTGGTGGAAGCGCCACCGGTTATTGGTCAAAAAGGCCGTAACAAAAAGCCGGAACTGGGCCCATTGGAGTTGGAAATAAAAACGTACCCCGAGGTAGATCAGCCTGAAGTGCCGGTTGAAGAACCAAAGGTTGAAAAAGTGATCTCTCAGGAACCGTACGATCCGTCGCTCGAACTGCGCGATTATAAATTCCCCAGTCTTGAATTGCTGGAGCTGCATGGCAGCGAACGCATTATTCAGGACCCACAGGAACTGGAGACCAACAAGAACCAGATCATCAATACGCTGAAGAACTACGACATCGAAATACAGAAGATCAGCGCCACTGTAGGGCCCACTGTAACGCTGTATGAAATTGTGCCGGCAGCAGGGGTGCGTATTTCGCGCATTAAGAACCTGGAAGATGATATTGCGCTTAGTTTGGCCGCGCTTGGTATTCGTATTATTGCGCCCATACCCGGTAAAGGTACCGTGGGTATTGAAGTGCCCAATGTAAAGAAGACGGTAGTGAGTATGCGCAGTATGCTGTCGTCGGAAAAATTCCAGAACAATAATTTCAGTTTACCAATAGCTATTGGGAAGAAGATCGATAACGAGAATTTTATCGTTGACCTTACCACCATGCCGCACTTGTTGATGGCGGGTGCTACCGGCCAGGGTAAATCGGTTGGGTTGAACGCCATCCTGGTGTCGTTGCTGTATAAAAAACATCCATCGCAAATAAAACTGGTACTGGTTGACCCCAAGAAAGTGGAATTGAGCCTGTACCGCCATATTGAAACGCATTTTCTGGCCAAATTACCGGGTGAAGATGAAGCCATCATCACCGATACCAAAAAGGTAATTCATACGCTCAATGCCCTGTGTATTGAAATGGATAACCGGTACGACCTGTTGAAGGAAGCCGGCGCCCGTAACATTCGTGAATACAACGAGAAGTTTATAAAGCGGAAGCTGAACCCGCAAAAGGGTCACCAGTTCCTGCCATTTATTGTATTGGTGGTGGATGAGTTTGCGGACCTTATTATGACGGCTGGTAAAGAAGTGGAAATGCCCATTGCCCGGTTGGCGCAGCTGGCCCGTGCGGTAGGTATCCATTTGATCATTGCCACCCAGCGCCCGTCGGTAAACATCATTACCGGTACCATTAAGGCCAACTTCCCGGTGCGGATTGCCTTTAAAGTATCCTCCAAGATCGACTCCCGTACCATTCTGGATGCGGGTGGGGCCGAACAACTGATCGGTAAAGGGGACATGCTTATTAGCTATAATGGGGAAATAACCCGTTTGCAGTGCGCCTTTGTTGATACGCCCGAAGTAGACAGTATTTGTGATTTCATCGGCACCCAGGAAGGGTACCCCCAGGCATTCTTTTTGCCGGAATATGTGGATGAAAAGCAATTTGAAGGGAAGGAACTCAGCCTGGAAGACCGGGATACTTTGTTTGAAAGTGCTGCCCGGATGATCGTAACCAGCCAAATGGGTTCAACCTCCTTATTGCAACGGCGGATGAAACTGGGTTATAACCGGGCCGGCCGCCTGATGGACCAGCTGGAAGCAGCCGGGATTGTTGGCCCCAGTCAGGGAAGTAAGGCCCGCGACGTGCTGGTTAAAACGGAAGCCGACCTGGAAATGCTGCTGAACGACATAGGTTAGAATTTTGTTAAGGTGGCCGTATTTTACAACCCAGGGCAACAATTCACGTCTTATTATTGCCGCAATAGGTTTAACCAATTATCTTTGCGGCCTTTACACAAAGTATTCATATAATGAAAAGCCTAATTGTATTAATTTCTACTTTTTTTATAGCCACTATAGGTTTTAGCCAACAAAACGACCCCGCCGCCAAAAAAGTGCTGGATGGAGTAAGCGCAAAGTTTAAAACTTTTAAAGCCGTTCAGGCAGCGTTTACCCTGCGTCAGGAAGATGCCAAAGGCGGTTTACTGGGAACCAAGAAGGGCACCGTATCCCTGAAAGGAAGCCGCTACCGGGTTAGCATTGCCGGTACTGGCCAGGAAATATTCTGTGATGGCACCAACATCTGGACGTACGATAAATCGGCCAACGAAGTAACCATCACCAAACCCGATCCTTCTGCCAGCACCATCAGCATGCAGAAGTTATTTACCAGCTTTTATGACAAAGATTTCCTGTACAAGCTGAATGGCGATAAAGTGGTGAATAAAAAAACATTACAGGAAATTGAAATGACCCCCACAGATAAAAACAAACCCTTCCACAAAGTATATGTGCTGGTAGATAAAAAAAGTCAGACTATCAACAGTACTCGTATCCTGGATAAAGCGGGTAACGTAATGGTGTATACCGTAAATACCATGAACGGAAGCGCTAACCTTCCCGATAACCTGTTTGTGTTTGATAAAGCAAAATATCCTGGGGTTGAAGTGGTTGATCTGCGATAAAAAGAAACTTACAACAAGATATTAAAAAGGGATTGTTTTTAACAGTCCCTTTTTTAATGTCGAATATCGAATGTTCAATATTGAATGTAGAAGTACCTCATTATTCTGCGTTTTGTATTTCCTTCAAAATTGGAAATTCAACATTCAATATTCAATATTATTTGGGTTCATTTCCCCAACGATAGGTGCTTATATCCAGTCCTGCCAGGTCAAGAACACGATCGGTAACAGTAGCCACCACTTCCTCAATGGTAGTGGGGCGGCTGTAAAACGAGGGGGTTGCAGGACAAATAATACCACCGGCCAGGGTAACGGTTTCCATATTGCGAATGTGAATGAGGTTATAAGGCGTATCGCGTACCAGGCAAATAAGCTTGCGGCGTTCTTTCAACACTACATCGGCAGCGCGGGAAATAAGATCGCTTGAAATACCGCCCGCAATACGGCCCAGGGTGCCCATAGAGCAGGGCGCGATGATCATGGTATTATACCGGCCCGAACCGGAGGCAAAAGGTGCGTTGAAGTCATTTTTAGAATAAAATTGAATGGGGTATTGGGTGTAGTCGTTGTTGCCCAGTTCGGTTTCCCACACCTGTTTGGCGTTGTCGGTCATTACTACAGCAACATCCTGCCATTGTTGTTTAATGGTCAACAGTTTTTCAATCAGTAAGCGGGCGTAAATACTGCCACTGGCGCCCGTAATGGCCAACACTATTTTGTGCATGGAATGACTTAAATTTAGGTGTTAAACAAAAATACGCATGCAAACATTGAAATTGTCGGTTTTGTTTTGTTGGTTAGTTGTTTTTTCATGTGCTGAAAAGCCGGCCCTTAAAGGAGAGAATAAGAACTGGGGTAAAAGTAGCGCAGAGAAACTAAAATGGATGAGCCTGGATGAGGCTGCAGCCGGCCTGCAAAAGGAAAAGCGCCCGGTGCTGATTGATCTATATACCGACTGGTGCGGCTGGTGTAAGGTGATGGATAAAAAAACGTATAACAACAAAGATGTAACGGCTTATGTGCAGCAGAAGTTTTATCCGGTTAAGTTCGATGCCGAAGGGCATAAGAGCATTACCTGGAATGGCAGGACCTATGATTTCAATACAAGAAATAAGACCCACGATTTTGCTATCTATCTTACTAATGGCAATTTATCATATCCTACAACCGTAATCATTCCGGTAGATGGGGAACCACAAGCCATACCTGGTTATCTGGCGCCAAATGAGTTTGAACTGATCGCCAAATATTTCGGCGAAGGCAAATATGGGAAAGTGTCGTTTGATGAGTATCAGAAGAATTTTAAATCCCATTGGTAGGGTTAGCTGGATTGTAGGATGCCAATTTTTTGTGCAAAAATATTAGGGATTTCATCAATGAACTCTTTTTGTAAGACTTCCATATGAGGAAAGTCTTTTCTTGTTATAACACCGCCATGCGCACTGGCCGAAAAGCCTGACATTTCATCTTTCAGATCGATTTCAATAGGTATCCTGATATAGTTCTCTTGCTCAGCCAGGTTTTTAAACCAGTGCTTAAAAAGTTTATGTCTTATTTTATGTCTGCCATCGCTGGTATCGCATACATAAGTTATGACCCGCAGTTCGGATGCAAAGGAATTTAAAATTAATTGGGATATAGTGGCTGAAATATGTTTATCATACTTATTGAATTCACAATTTTGGGTATCCGGATTTTGGCAGGTGAAATCAAATTCACAAACCTGAATGTCATAAATACCCAGAACAGGAGATAATTCCCTTGTCCAATCCTGAAAATGGCAAGCGTAGGTCAGGCCATTTTCATATGAAAATGGTAGGATCCTAAATAAGGATCAAATGCAATCTTATACATTGGAGGCGGCTATAATAAAGAAGGATCTATGACAGCATCGAACCTGATGTTGTTCTTTTTGCAATATTCAACATACTCATCGAAAGTGAG
>Ga0136846_1211316_pt1 | contig 13461 bp, 13 predicted proteins | sample HopSoiMetagenom2_FD_96841 | JGI IMG/M metagenome (GOLD analysis project Ga0136846, IMG submission 96841) | Grasslands soil microbial communities from Hopland, California, USA - 2 Assembly 2016 (version 4) | ecosystem: Environmental > Terrestrial > Soil > Grasslands | place: USA: Hopland... | reverse complement strand
CGCACCATCTCCCCGGTCAGCCAGATGTGGTGCTCGACCATGCGGGTCATCAGGTCCATCGCGGTCACCTTGTCTCGTGCGGGCAGCCGGAGGCTGCCGGGCGGGTGGAAGTGGACGTTGCTGGGCGCGGGGATGCGGATCCGGCCGGGGGCCCTGCGCCAGGCCGCGGGCGAGACGCCGTACGCCCGGGCGAAGGCGCGGGTGAACGCCTCGTGCGAGCCGTAGCCGGCCTCGACCGCGATGTCGATCAGCGGCGCCGTGGTCGTCACCATGCGGTACGCCGCGCGCTCGAGCAGGATCCGGCGGCGGAACGCCTGCGGCGGCTCGCCGGCCACGCTGCGGATCATCCGGTCGAAGTGGTAGCGCGAGAAGTGGAACCGCGCCGCCCACTCCTCGCCGGACGCGTCGCGGTCGTCGGTCTCGTCGAGCACCCGCGCGAGGTGCTCGACGAAGTCGGCGAAGGTGTCCGCAGCCGCGGACTCGTTCAACGTCACGGGACGATCCTCGGCCACGACCGAATGGTCCCGCTTGATCCTGATTGCGCCGACAGCGGACAGGTTAGGTGCGGCACGGTCCGCTCGGGACAATGGCTGCCGTGGAGATCACGGCCCTGCTGTGCGGCCTGGCCGTCGGCGTCCTCGTCTGTACCTGGGTGGCCGGGAAGGCGGACGTCCCCGCGCCGTTCCTGCTGATCCTGGTGGGTGTCGCGGCGTCGTACGTCCCGTTCGTGCCCGACGTCGAGCTCTCCAAGGACGTCGTGCTGTTCGGGCTGCTGCCGCCCCTGCTGTACGCCGCTGCGCAGAGCACGTCACTGATCGACTTCAAGGCGAACCGGCGGCCGATCCTCCTGCTGTCGGTGGGGCTGGTGGCCTTCACCACGCTCGGCGTCGGCTGGGTGGCGCACCAGATGCTGCCCGGCATCTCCTGGGCGATCGCGTTCGCGATCGGCGCGGTCGTGGCGCCACCCGACGCGGTGGCCGCCACCGCGATCGGCCGGCGGATCGGGCTGCCCCGGCGGATCGTCACGATCCTCGAGGGCGAGTCCTTGCTCAACGACGCCACCGCGCTGGTCGCGCTGGGCACCGCCCTGGCCGTGGCCGACGGCGACGGCTTCAACCCAGCGACGGTCGGGCTGGACTTCCTGCTGGCCGCCGGCGGTGGCATCGTGGTGGGCCTCGTCGTGTTCAAGGTGGTCGCGGCGTTCCGCAGGCATCTCGAGGACCCGGTCCTCGACAGCGCGCTCTCCCTGGTGGTCCCGTTCGCGGCGTACTCCATCGGGGAGGAGCTGCACGCCTCGGGCGTCGTCGCGGTCGTCGTCGCCGGCCTGCTGCTCGGCCACAAGGCGCCGATCCTGCAGACCGCGCAGTCCCGCATCGCCGAGCGGCTGAACTGGCGCACGATCGCCTTCGTCCTGGAGAACACCGTCTTCCTGCTGATCGGGCTCCAGGCGCGCTCCATCATCGACGGCGCGGGGAACGGCTCTCTCTCGTGGGGCCGGATCGTCGCTGTCTGCGCCGCCACCCTCGCGGCCTGCATCGTGCTGCGGCTGCTCTGGGTGTTCCCGGCCCGCTACCTCATCATCCGGCCCGGCCCGGACCCGCTGACGGGCCACAGGCCGCCGTGGACGTTCACCTTCGTCCTGGGCTGGGCCGGGATGCGTGGTGTGGTCACCCTGGCCGCGGCCTTCGTCATCCCCGCGGACACGAAGTACCGCGAGGTGCTGCTCCTGATGGCCTTCACGGTGACAGCCGGGACGCTGTTCATCCAGGGACTTTCGCTGCCGTGGCTGGCCCGACGGCTGCGCGTCCCGAGGCCGGATCCGGCCGAGGACGCGCTCGCGCGGGCCACGCTGCTCCAGCAGGCGGGCAAGGCGGCTTTGCACCGGCTCGACGAGCTCGAGTTCGAGGACAGCCAGGGCGTCGTCGACCTGATCCGGCAGCGGCTCGACCAGCGGAACTTCGCGGCCTGGGAGCGGCTCAGCACGGTCGCCGACCGCGAGTCGCCGAGCGAGCTCTACTCCCGGATCCGGCTCTCGATGCTCGAGGCCGAGCGGGCCAAGGTGCTGAAGATCCGCGAGACCGGCCAGGTCGACTCCGAGGTGGTCGCCGACGTCCTCGCCCTGCTCGACGTCGAGGAGTCGATGCTGGACGTGGCCACCGAGGAGCGGCAGGAGCTGCAGGAGTACTCCACCCAGCGGCGGACCGGCTACACCTGCGCGGACCTCGACCACTACGAGGTCGTGGAGACGACACCGGACCCGGTCTGCCAGCGCTGCCTCGACGAGGGCCTCGAGTGGGTGTCGATGCGGCAGTGCCTGGAGTGCGGGAACCTGGCCTGCTGCGACTCCTCGATCGGCCAGCACGCCACCAAGCACTTCCAGGACAGCACCCACCCGGTCATGGAGACCGCGGAGCCGGACGAGAACTGGCGGTGGTGCTTCGTGCACCACGCCACGGCGTGACGAAGCGCGACCGCGAGCGGATGGAGGTCTACCCGTACAACGACCACGAGGGCGGCGCGGCGCACCAGAGCACCCGCCAGCTGACCTGGCTGCACGACCGCTTGGTCTAGATGAGTCGTGCGGCCTGGCGTGCCGCGCCCAGGGCGACGTACTCCGCGAAGGGCGGGGTGTGCACCGGCACCCCGAGTATCTGGGGGGCGAGCTCGCGCAGCGCGCGGGACCGGGCGCCGCCGCCGACGAGGGTCACCTGCCGCGCCTCCACGCCCTGTGTCCGGATCGCGTCGAGGGCTCCGGCCAGGAGCGTCAGCAGCCCCTCGACGGCCGCTCGGGCGAAGTTCTCGCGGGTCAGGTTGGCCAGCGTCATCTGCGCGAGCGTCCCGGTGGCGTCCGGGAGGTTGGGGGTGCGCTCGCCCTCGAGGTACGGCGTGTAGGCGAGCCCGCCGGCGCCCGCACCGGCGGCCAGGGCCAGAGCGTCCAGCCCCCCGTGGTCGACACCGAGCAGCCTGGCTGCGGAGTCGAGCACCCGCGAGCCGTTGAGGGTGGCGGCCAGCGGGAGGTAGTGCCCCGTCGCGTCCGCGAATCCGGCCACGAGGCCGGTGGGGTCATGGGTGGGGGTCTCGGAGACCGCGGCCACGACACCGCTGGTGCCCACCGAGAGCATCACGTCGCCCGGCTGCAGCCCGAGACCCAGGGCGGCGGCGGCGTTGTCGCCGGCGCCGGGGCCGAGCAGCAGGGGCGCGTCGTGGGCCTCCACGGGCTCGGCCGGGCCGAGGACGCGCGGGAGGACCACGTCGTCGCGCCCTAGCGCCTGGCCCAGGAGGTCGCGGCGGTACTCGTTCGCGACCGGGTCGAAGTAGCCGGTGCCGGACGCCTCGGAGCGGTCCGTGGTGAGGTCGTCGAGGTCGCCGGTGCCGCGCAGCCGCCAGCTCAGCCAGTCGTGCGGGAGCGCGACCGCGGCCACCTGCTTCGCATGCTCGGGCTCGTGCTCGGCCAGCCAACGCAGCTTGGTCACCGTGAAGGACGCGACCGGCACCGAGCCGGTGGCTTGCGCCCAGGCCTCGACGCCGAGCTCGTCGACCAGCGCGGCGGCCGCAGCCGCCGAGCGGGTGTCGTTCCAGAGCAGGGCGTCGCGGATGACCCGGCCGTCCGCGTCGAGGGCGACGAGCCCGTGCTGCTGGCCACCGACTGACAGGGCGGCCACGTCGTCCAGCCCGCCGGCCTGCGCGATCGCCTGTTGCAGCGCCTGCCACCAGGCCTCCGGGTCGACCTCGGTGCCGTCAGGATGCGCCGCGGTGCCGCTCCTGACGAGCGCCTCCGTCTCGGCGTCGCGGACGACGACTTTGCACGACTGGGTCGAGGAGTCGACCCCGACGACGAGCGTCACCCGATCAGGTGCTCGACGGCGAGCTGCTGGAGCCGCACGAAGCCGAAGTCCCGCTCGGCGGCCTTCTCGGGGTCGAATCCGTCGTCGGCCTTCCGGAACTCCTCCAGTGACTCCCCGTCCGCAACGGTCGTCGTGGCGAGATCGAGGACGCCGGCGTACTGCATCGCCTCGGTCACGCGCGGATCGGCCCGGAACGCCTGTGCCTTCTCCTCGAGCATGAGGTAGGTGGCCATGTTGGCCCTTGCCGACTCCCACACCCCGTCCAGGTGCTCGGTGCGTGACGGCTTGTAGTCGAAGTGCCGCGGTCCGTCGTACGTCGGGCCGCCCGACGGGAAGCCGTTCTCGAGCAGGTCCACGGTGAAGAACGCCGACATCAGGTCGCCGTGGCCGAAGACCAGGTCCTGGTCGTACTTGAGCCCTCGCTGGCCGTTGAGGTCGATGTGGAACAGCTTCCCGCTCCACAGCGCCTGGCCCAGTGCGTGGGTGTAGTTGAGGTTCGCCATCTGCTCGTGGCCGACCTCCGGGTTCAGCCCGACGATGTCGCCGTGCTCGAGCTCCGCGATCAGCGCCAGCGCGTGCCCGACGGTCGGCAGGAAGATGTCACCGCGCGGCTCGTTCGGCTTCGGCTCCAGGCCGATCCGCAGGTCATGGCCGCTGTCCTTGATGTAAGCGGCGATCGTGTCGAGCCCCTCCTTGTACCGCTCGAACGCCGCGTGCACGTCCTTCGACGCGTCGTACTCGGCGCCCTCACGGCCGCCCCACATCACGAACGTGGTCGCCCCCACCTCGGCGGCCAGGTCGACCGCGTCGAGGATCTTGCGCAGCCCGAACCGGCGCACGCCGCGGTCGTTGGAGGTGAGCCCTCCGTCCTTGAACACCGGGTGGGTGAAGGTGTTGGTGGTGACCATCTCGATCACCAGCCCGGCGCTGTCCGCGGCCTGCTTCAGCCGGTCGACCCGGTCCCGCCTCGTCGCCTCGTCGGCGTCGAAGGGAAAGACATCGTTGTCGTGGAAGGTGATGCCCCAGGCGCCGAGCTCGGCGAGCTTCTCGGCGTACTCCCACGGGTCGAGCACCGGCCGGGTCGCCGTGCCGAACGGGTCGGCGCCGGGCCACCCGACGGTCCAGAGACCGAAGGAGAACCTGTCTTCAGGGCGAGGCGTACGAACCATCAGGACACTCCGAATGTGATATTTGTTGTGTCGCTAAACATAATCCATCCCGGTCGATGAGGACAAGGCATGGCCCGCACCCCGCCACCCGGCGCCTCCGCCGCGGCGAGGCAGGCCACGATCCGCGACACCAACCTCCGCCTGGTGCTCTCGACGGTGCTCGGCTCGACGGAGCCGGTCTCGCGCGCGGGTGTCGCCCTCGCGACGGCCCTGACGCGCTCGACGGTGTCCCGGCTGACGGACGAGCTCGTCGCCGCCGGCCTCGTCGACGAGCTCGAGCCGGTGCGCGCTCCGGGGAGGGGGCGACCTGGGACGCCGCTCGTGGCCGGGCGCCAGGTCGCCGCTCTGGGCCTGCAGGTCAACCCCGGGTTCAGTGCCCTCCGGGTGGTGGATCTCCGTGGCCACATCGTCCGCGAGCACCTCGTGACCGAGGACCTCGTCGGCAGCGACCCGCAGCAGACCTTGCGTCGGCTCGGTGTCGCCGCCCGACGCCTGCGACGGACGCTCCCGCCGGAGCTGCGCCTCGTTGGCGCCGGGCTCGCGTTGCCGGGGGTCGTCTCCGTCGAGGACGGCCGGGTGCTGAGCGCGCCGAACCTCGGCTGGGCGGAGGTCGACGTGGCGGCCGTGCTAGGTGGTCCGGCTCTCGGCCACCTCTCTCTCCGAGTGGCCAACGAGGCCGACCTGGCGGCGCGCACCGTCGCCGAGGTGGTGCCGGGGCGGCCCGGTCCGCTGTCGGACTTCGTCTACGTCTCGGGTGAGGTCGGCATCGGAGGCGCGGCGGTCATCGGCGGTCGGGTCTTCGCGGGTCGGCACGGGTGGGCGGGCGAGATCGGGCACGTGGCGGTGGACGCGAGCGGCCCGGCCTGTCCGTGCGGCTCCACCGGCTGTCTCGAGCAGTACGCCGGCCGGCGGGCCATGCTCCGCACCGCGCGGCTGCCGGACGACGCGTCGATGGAGCTGCTGGCGGAGCGCGTCCGTGCGGGGAACCGGGCCGCCTGGATGTCGGTGGACACAGCCGCCCGCGCGTTGGGCGTGGCGCTCTCGAGCGTGCTCAACGTCCTCGACATCTCCACGGTCGTCCTGGGCGGCCACCTGGCGGAGACGGCCGAGCTCATCCGGCCGACCCTCGAACAGCACCTGCACCGGCGGGTGATCTCGGCGCCCTGGCTCCGCCCGGTCGTGGAGCTCGCCGCTCCCGACGAAGCCCCGGGCGCCACCGGCGCGGCGTTCGCCGTGCTCGACGCCGTGATCGACCATCCGGCCCGCTGGGTCGACAGTGGCGGGACCCGGAGCCGCTGAGGCCGAGCCGACCGCTCAACCCTCCCGGCTCTCCCGGATCGCCTCTTCGAGTGTCCGGGCGGGGTGGCCACTCACGCGCTCGACGTCGCCGGTCACCTCGGCGACCGAGCCGTCCTTGATCGCGGTGTAGGTCGACACCCAGGCGTCGAGCTGCCAGTCCTCGGCGCCGTACGCCGCCCTCCGCGAGTCGTAGGCCGCCTCGACCGTCTCGTCCTCGAACCGCAAGTCGCGACCCAGCGCCGCTCCGGCCCGCTCGGCCAGCTCGGTCATGGAGATCGCCTCGGGCCCGGTCAGGACGTACGTCGCGTCGGCGTGGTCGGGAGGAGCGCGCAGCACCGCTGCGGCCACGTCGGCGACGTCGGCCCGCGCCACCCCGGCCACCCGGCCGTCGCCGGCCGGTCCGCGGATCACGCCCTCCTCGTCGGCGAAGTAGGGCAGCAGGTCGCTGTAGAAGTTGTCGCGGAGCAGGGTGTAGGTCATGCCGCTGTCGCGGATGGCCTCCTCGGCGTCCCAGTGGTCGCGGCCCATGGTGAACGTCGCGTCCGGTGCGGCACCGGCGAACGAGGTGTAGACGATGTGGCCGACACCGGCCTCCGCGGCCGCCTGGATGAAGCTGCGGTGCTGGTCGCGCCGGTCGACGGCCTCGGCGGCCGAGACCATGAACAGGGTGTCGACGCCGGCGAGGGCCTCGACCGCGGCGGCGTGGTCGGCGTAGTCGCAGACCCGCACGTCGGTGTCGAAGTCCGGCGCCCGCGACGGGTCGCGGACCACGAGGCGGAAGTCGTTGCGCAGGTCGTCGGCGAGTGCGCGGGCCACCCGGCTTCCGACGGCGCCGGTCGAGCCGGTGATCGCGAGCATCGGGCCTCCTCAGGTCGCCGGCGTGAACCGGATCGGGAACGACAACGCACCGGTGTTCCCGGACACCGGTAGCCAAACCCCTGGCCCGTCGCACTCCGCGTCCGGCATCCGCTGCGCGAGCAGGGGCAGCGCCACGGCCATGTCGGTGCGCGCGACGAAGTGGCCGAGGCAGTGGTGGATGCCCGCGCCGAAGCCGTGGTGCGGGGGGCGCTGTTGGGCGATGTCGAACGACGGGTCCGGTACGGCGCGCGGATCGGTGCCCGCGCTGTGCGAGAGCATCTGCACGATGCCGCCCTTCGGGATGTGCAGCCCCTGGAACTCGACGTCCTCGAGCGCCTCGCGGGTCACCCAGGTGACCGTCGGGTTGACCCGCATCACCTCCTCGACGGCGTTGCCGCCGAGCTCGGGCCGCTCGGCGAGCAGCGCCCACTGGTCGGGCCGCTCGAGCAGCGTCTGCAGCGCGAGCCCGAGCTGGTTGCGCGTGGTCTCCATGCCGGCGAAGGCGAGGAACACCAGCGCCACCGACAGCTCCCGGTCGGTGAGCGTGCCCTCGGAGTCGCGGGCCTGGACCAGCGTCGTCACGAGGTCGTCCCGCGGGTGGGCGCGACGGTCGGCCACCACGTCGTCGACGTAGCCCGCCAGCCCGGCCAGCGCCGCCTCGATCCGCGGCACCTGGTTTCCGACGTCGATCGAGAACGACGCACCGAGGTCGTCGGCCCAGCGCGCCACCTGCGGCCAGTGGTCCTGGGGCAGCCCGAGCAGCAGGCAGATGATCCGGGCGGCGTACGGCTCGGCGAACTCGTGCACGAACTCGACCTGCCCGCGCGCCGCGAACCCGTCGATCAGCTCGTCGGCGATGGCCTGGAACACGGGTCGCATCTCGGCGATCACGCGGTTCTTGAACGCCGGCACCATCAGCCGCCGGATCCGGGCGTGGTCGTCCCCCTCGAGCGAGAGGAGCGTCTCCTGCCACCAGTCCGAGAACAGGCCGGAGTGGATGCCGTTCTGCGCCGGCCAGCGGGCGTTGCCCTGCCGGAACCGTCGGTCCCGCAACAGGGCGCTCACCTCGGCGTACCTCAGCACCGCCCAGCCCCACGTCGTCTCGACGTACCAGTCGTCCTCGCGCGCCGCGTGCACCTGCGCCGAGGTGACGTCGAAGCTCGGGTCGCCGAGGTCCCAGCGCGGGGTCATGCCCCGCCGAACCCGGCCAGGTAGCGGCGGGCGAGCTCCTGGTACGCCGCCGGGTTGCTGTTCACCCACCCCTCGGCATTGGTGCCCTCGATCGGCCCGAGCACCCGGGCCGGCGACCCGATGGCCAACACGCCATCGGGGAGCTCGGTCCCGCCGGTGACCAGCGCGCCGGCCCCGACCAGTGTCCGGGTGCCCACCACGGCATGGTCCAGCACAGTGGCGTGATTGGCGACCAGTGCCTCGGCGCCGATCGTGCACGCGTGCACGACGCAGCCGTGGCCGATGGTGGCACCGGCCCCGATCTCGACGGGGCCGTCCGGGGCCGCGTGCACCACCGAACCGTCCTGGACGTTGGCTCCCTCACCGACCACGATGGACTCGAAGTCGGCGCGGAGCACCGCGTTGAACCACACTGAGGCGCCGGCCTCGACGGTCACGTCGCCGATCAGCGACGCCGTCGGCGCGACGAAGGCGGTCGGGTGGACCGTGGGGGACTTCCCCTCGAAGGAGTACAGCGGCACCGCGTCAACACTAGTGGGGCGTCGGCTTCGGAAATTCCTCGGCTGCCGAGTGTTTTCCGAAGCCGCTCCGGGTTTGCCGAGCATTTCCGGCACCAGGTGCCGGTTTCCCTCGGCAAAGGCAGCGCGCGCGCATCCGCCCTCGGAAAGAACTCGGCAGTGGAGGAATTTCCGAAGCCAGAGCGGGAGTCCGGACTCGCACCGCGGTCTCGACTCATGACCGCCAGATGTCGGCGCACATCCGACCCGGCCGGCCGAGCTGCCCGACTGCACGGCAACTTCGCCGCCGGGCCGCCACTTTGCGGTCCAGTCGGAGCCCTCCCGGTCAGGTGCCGGCACGCACCATCCGCACGTGGAGCCCCTCGTCGTGCTCGTCCTCGGTGCCGTCGAGCCGGAACCCCTGGCGCTCGTAGAACCGGATCGCCCGCTCGTTGCCCGCCAGCACCCACAGGTAGCACGCCCGGTCACCGACCGCCTGCTCGAACAGCGCGTAGCCCAGCCCGGTGCCGTAGTAGGACGCGCGCACGTACAGCGCGTACAGCTCCAGCTCGAGGTCGACGTCGTTGTCACGAGCCGGCCCGGACCCCGAGAAGCCGGCCAACCCGTCGGCGTCCTCGGCCACCCAGGTCGGCTTCTCCTGGCCGAAGATGTCGCGCCAGCGCTCGATCCGGGCGGCTACGTCCTCGCGGCGGCCGTCCAGGATCGACTGCGGTATCAGCCCGGTGTAGGCGTCCTCCCCGACGGCGACGTGCAGCGGGCCCATCGCGTCCGCGTCGTCGGGCACGCCTCGCCGGATCCGCACACCGTCGGGAAGAGCCATGCCGGCAGCGTAGGGCGCCGCCTGCCGGCTCAGCCGTACGCCGCCACGAACCTCGGGTCGAGGAACGTGGTGAACGCGGTGATGCCACCCGCGCCGAAGGAGAACACCGATACACCGTGGCTGAGGAAGGCGCCGACCCGCTCGTCCCAGACGCTGAACTCGACACCCGGCTGGCCGTTGACCCAGACCGGCTGGCCCCGCCAGCGTCGTCCCGGTCGCAGCGGCCGTTCGGCGATGAAGGCACGCACGTCGGCGCGGCCGCGGTACCACTCGGCGTACGGCGGCATGGACATCTCGACATCCTCGGCGAGCAGGGCGACCACCGCGTCCACGTCGCTGCGCTCCCAGGCGGCGATGAACGCGCTCACCGTCGCCCGGACCTGCCGGTCGCCCACCTCGCGAAGCACCTCCTGCTGGCTGCGCTCGGGGAGGGCGGCCTTGACCGACCCGCGGGCCCGGGCCAGGGCGCTGGTCACTGACGCGACGGTCGTCTCCAGGATCTCGGCGGTCTCGGCCGCCGAGAACGCCAGCACGTCGCGGAGCACGAGCACGGCCCGCTGCAGCGCCGGGAGGCCCTGGAGCGCGGCGATGAAGGCGAGCTCGACCGCCTCCTTCTGCTCGTAGACCGCATCGGTCGGGGTGGACTCCCAGGTGATGCCGGCATCGGGCAGCGGACCCAGCCAGACCGTCTCGGTGATTGGCGCCGCCATCCCGTCGGCCGGGTCGGCGGCCGGCCCCAGGTCCACCGGGACCAGCCGCCGGCCGCGCCGCTCGATCTCGCGCAGGCAGACGTTGGTGGCCACCGTGTAGAGCCAGGTCCGCAGCGAGCTGCGCCCCTCGAACCGGTCAACGCCGCGCCAGCCGCGCAGCAACGTCTCCTGCACCGCGTCCTCGGCGTCGTGGGAGGAGCCGAGCATCCGGTAGCAGTGCAGCAGCAAACCGGGCCGCAGGGGTGCGACCTGCTCGGCGAACTGGTCCGAGGCGATGGTCACCCGGCGTACCTCCCCACCAGCGTCATCGTGCGCAGCTCCGGCGTGTTCGCGCACCGATCCTCGACCAGCGTCGCCGTGAACCGCTGGAAGGCCTCGGACACCTGCACCTTGCCGCCATCGCCCTCCTCGTCCACGACGTGCACGAAGCTCACGCCGTCGTCGAGCAGGTAGACCGAGTAGGTCACGCCCTCGGTCCGTCGTGCGTCCAGATCGGCCATCACCTCGCGAACGTACGCCGAGTTCTCCTCGGCCCGCCCGTCCTTGACCCGATAGGTCACCATCCGCATCGTCATGCTGCCACCGCCTCGATCTCGTCGTTCGTCTCTTCATTGGTCTGGGTCGGCTCCGCGGACCGACGGGCGGGCAGCGCCAGCCCGGCCAGGGCACCGAGCAGCGACATGGCCGCGGCGGCGAGGAGCGCCGCCCGGAACCCGGCCACGAAGTCCGCGGCCGAGGCGTAGCCGCCGCGAGCACCGAAGACCGCGACGGTCACCGCGATGCCCAGCACACCTCCGAGCTGGCGCACGGTGCCGTTCACGCCAGAGGCCGTGGCCACGTCGCGGTCGGCGACCGCGGACAGCACGGCGCTCTGGCCGCACGGGAGCGCCAGCGACACGCCGATGCCGCCCACGACGAACGGGCCCAGCGTGTCGAGGTAGGTCAGGTCGGTGCTCACCTGTCCGGCGAACCAGACCATCGCCGCCGCCTGGATCGCCAGGCCGGCCACGACCAGCGGACGCTCACCGATCCGGTCCGCCAGCGTCCCGGCCAGCGGCGCCACCACGATGAAGGTGCCGGTCCATGCCATCAGCCGCACGCCCGCGGCAAGGGGGCTCTCGCCCATGACGACCTGCATCAGCTGTGCGTAGAAGAACACCGCGGCGAACAGCGCCGCCATGGTCAGCCCACTGGCCAGGTTGCCGGAGGCGAACCCACGCCGCCGCAGCAGCCGCGGTGGCAGCAACGGGTGGGCGGCGCGCCGCTCCCAGAAGGCGAAGCCCGCGAGGAGCGCGAGGCCCAGTGCGCTCATGCCGATGACCTCGACACTCGTCCAGCCGGCGGTCTCACCCCGGACCAGCGACCAGACGAGACCGAGCACGCCGGTCGCGAGCAGGGCGACCCCGGTCAGGTCGAGCCGGCTGCCGGGGACCCGTACCTCGGGCACATGACGCAGGACGAGCGGCGCGGCCACCAGCCCCACCGGCACGTTGAGCCAGAAGATCCACTGCCAGGCGAGGCCGTCGACGACCGCGCCACCGACCAGTGGTCCGCACGCGACCGCGATCCCGGTCACCGCGCTGAAGAGGCCGATCGCCGTGCCGCGCCGCTCGGGCGGGAACGCCGAGGTCAACAGGGCCAGCCCCAGCGTCATGACCGCGGCGGCGGCGGCGCCCTGCAGCACCCGCAGCCCGATCAGCGCGCCCACGCTCCCGGCCAACGCGCAGCCGGCCGAGGCGAGCGCGAACAGCGCCAGCCCCGCGGCGTACGTGCGGGCCCGGCCGAGCCGGTCGCCGAGCACCGCGGCCGGCACCAGCAGCACCGCGAAGCTCAGGTTGTAGGCGTTGACCGTCCACTCGAGGTCCGCCAGGGACGCGCCCAGGTCGCGCTGGATCGTGCTCAGGGCCGAGGCCACCACCAGGGTGTCCAGGGCGGCCATGAACGACCCGACCGCGGTGAGCACGACGACCCAGCGGAGCCGTCGGTTCTCCTTCATCCGTACTCCTCGTCCAGATCGACTGCGGCGGCGCTCGCCGCCCTCATCTGGTGTGATCCGCGGCTGGCGTCGAACTGGTCGCTCCCTACTCTCGAAACATGCGGATCACGAAGTTCGGCCACGCCTGCGTCCGGATCGAGCACGACGGGCAGGTGGTGGTCCTCGATCCCGGGGTGTTCACCGACCCGGAGGCGGTGGACGGCGCCACCGCGGTCCTGGTCACGCACGTGCACCCCGACCACCTGCATCCCGACAACCTCCGCGCCACCGACGCGCGGGTCTTCACGGTTGGACAGGTGGCCGAGCAGCTCGTGTCGGACGCCCCCGACGTCGCGGAGCGAACGGTCACAGTTCCCGCCGGCGCCGCGTTCGACGTGGGCCTGCCGGTCCGCGCCGTCGGCGAGCTGCACAACGTGATCCACCCCGAGCTCCCGCAGCCGTACAACTCGGGCTACCTGATGACCGTGGGCGACCAGACCGTCTACCACCCCGGAGATGCGCTCGAGCGGCCCGAGGTGCCGGTCGACGTACTGCTCTGCCCGTCCTCGGCGCCGTGGCTCCGGAGCGAGATGGCCATCGAGTTCGTCCGGGCGGTCGGCGCGCCCCGGAACCTCGCGATCCACGACCGCGTCTACTCCGAGGCCGGGCACGGGCTCCTGGCCACGCAGATGGAGACCTTGGCCGGTCCGCGCGGGCTGGAGTGGCTGCGGAGGGCGGACGGCGAGGATCTCTGACGCAGGGGCCTGGCCGGGTCCATACTCACCCTCGGACAGGAGGAACGGGGATGACGCAGGACCCGACCCAGACAGGTCAGCTCAGCTCGGCGAAGGTGGCCGAGCTGGAGAAGAACCTGGCCGACGCCGCGGCCGAGGTGGCCCGCGTGCAGGCGCAGCTTACCCAGGCGCGGCAGGGCGGTGACCCGCCACCGCCGAGCGGGCAGCCGCTGAGCACCACGCCACCCGCGCCAGGCGGCGCCGCTCCGGGTACGACGATCCCCCAGGTGCCGTACGGCACCACCGCGGGGCACTCGATCACCATCAACGGCCAGCAGGTCG
>Ga0136846_1207852_pt1 | contig 13462 bp, 9 predicted proteins | sample HopSoiMetagenom2_FD_96841 | JGI IMG/M metagenome (GOLD analysis project Ga0136846, IMG submission 96841) | Grasslands soil microbial communities from Hopland, California, USA - 2 Assembly 2016 (version 4) | ecosystem: Environmental > Terrestrial > Soil > Grasslands | place: USA: Hopland... | reverse complement strand
GGCGAACGCTACCGCAAGCTCGCCGACCGCATCAGCGAGACCATGGATTTCATGAAGGCGATCGGTATCTCCTCGGAGAACAATCCGAGCCTGCGCGAGACTGATTTCTTCACCAGCCATGAAGCATTGCTGCTCGGTTACGAAGAGGCCTTCACGCGCGTCGATTCCACTTCGGGCGACTGGTATGCGACGTCAGGCCATATGCTCTGGATCGGCGATCGCACGCGCCAGGCCGACCATGCGCATATTGAATATTTCCGCGGCATCAAGAACCCGATCGGCCTGAAGTGCGGCCCGTCGCTGCAGGCGGACGATCTGCTCAACCTGATCGACATTCTGAACCCGGCCAACGAAGCCGGCCGCCTGACGCTGATCTGCCGTTTCGGTCATGACAAGGTCGCCGACAATCTGCCGCGCCTCATCCGCGCCGTCGAGAAGGAAGGCCGCAAGGTCGTCTGGTCCTGCGATCCGATGCACGGCAACACGATCACGGTCAACAACTACAAGACCCGACCGTTCGAGCGCATCCTGTCGGAAGTCGAAAGCTTCTTCCAGATCCACCGCGCCGAGGGCACGCATCCGGGCGGCATCCATATCGAGATGACCGGCAAGGACGTGACTGAGTGCACGGGCGGCGCCCGCGCCGTCGGCGCCGACGATCTTCAGGATCGCTACCACACCCATTGCGACCCGCGTCTCAATGCAGACCAGGCCTTGGAACTGGCCTTCTTGCTTGCAGAGCGCATGAAGGGCGGCCGCGACGAGAAGCGTCTGGCCGCGCACGGCTGATCGAGAGCTACCACATCACTCCTTATGAACGGGCCGGTCCAGAAACCGGCCCGTTTGTTTTTGTGAATCTGCAATCAATCCGGCTGAAGATTGTTTCATTTCTTTGCGTTTGACGCTGATCGAGTCCTCGTCAAGATTACGAGGAAACCAAGGGGATCAGCATGAATGACGAACATACCGGCGCCTGCCTTTGCGGAGCCGTACGTTTCAAGACACACGGCGCGTTACGGGAGGTCGTTGCCTGTCATTGCTCGCAATGCCGCAAGCAGACGGGGCTTTATTACGCCGCAACCGATGTGCCTCGCGGCAACATTACCATCGAAGGCGAAGAGGCGATCACATGGTATCGCGCCAGCTCTTTCGCCCGCCGAGGCTTCTGCCGTACCTGCGGCTCGGCGCTCTTCTGGCTGGCGGACAGCTCCGACAATATCTCGATCATGGCCGGCCTGTTCGATCAGCCGAGCGAACTGAAACTCGGCTACCATATCTATTGCGCCGACAAGGGCGATTTCTATGAGATCGGCGATGGGTTGCCGCAATATCGGCAAGGCCGACCAGGGCTGCTGACGGCGGGACCGTCAGACTGATCAGCTCCCATTCTTCTCCGCCACGAGCTTGCTCAGTGTCGCGATCTCCTCTCGCACCGCCGCGAGTTCCGTCAGCACGCTGAGGTCGATCTTCTGGTGCAGCGAAAGGACTTCGAGTTCGGCCTTGAGATTGACCTCGTAATCCTTGGCTGCCTCGAAGCGGTCGCGTTCGGTCTGGCGGTTCTGCGACATCATGATGATCGGCGCCTGGATGGCGGCGATCATGGAGAGGACGAGGTTGAGGAAGATGAAGGGGTAGGGATCGAAGGCGCGGGTGAGGAGGATGATGGTGTTGAGGACGCACCAGAAGACCAGGAACAGCAGGAAGCAGATGATGAAGGACCAGGAGCCGCCGACACGGGCGATACCGTCCGCGAGGCGTTCGCCATAGGAGGCTTTGGCGGAGAATGCCGCATTGATGTCGGTGGACACGATCTTGCGTTCATGCGCCTTTTTCAGCACACGCTTTTCGATCTCGCCCAGCTCGTCGGCCGTCTTGTCGAAATGCTGATGAACGAAATTGGGCAAATTATACATGGGAACACTCCAAGGACTCGGTCGCCTTTGGGTGCCAAGTATTCGACTGCCCGATGGAAATGCAACGTGAAAAGGGTCGCAGGCCACTGCATAATTTTATCCTTAAATCCGAATCGATTTAAGAATAAAATTATGCAGCAGATTTAAAGTGTTACAGCGACCTTTGCGCGTCACATGTGACGCGCGGCGCTGTAGCTGCCCTGGTTCACCAGCCAGGCATGCGACGGGAAGAAGCGGTCGAGCCCGTATTTCCGCCCGAACATTACGTCGTGCTGCAGGTAGCGGTAGTCGCGCACCATGGGATCGAGATCCTGCTCATTGCGGGACCAGTCCGGAAAGGTGCGGTTGTCGCGTGTCGCGAGCTGATAGCGATCGACGATATTGTACTTCTTCTGCACGCGGCCGAGAAAGCCGGTGTAGAACGGGTGCTCGTAGCCGGCGGTCTTCAGGATGTGATAGGGGAGCTGCGACGGGCTGATCGTGCCGACATCCTTGCGCACGCCCTTCTTGCTCGACCAGATGACCAGCGGCGTTTCGTGCTCCCGCTTCATCACGTCGAGCGGCGCTTTTCTGGATGCTACCTGTTCGGGCATGTAGCCGGTGTTCGGATAGACCGAACCGAGCGGCGGCAGGTGATCGCCCCAGAGAACGATGATTGTCTCGCGATCACGCCTGGATGCCCAGTCCATCAGCATTTTCAGGCTTTGATCGGATTCGCGGATGCCCTGCGCATAGGTCGCAAGCGCGTCGCGATCAGCGTCCGTCAAGTCTCCCTTGATGCCGACGGTGTTTTCGGCATAACGGTTGGGTTCATAGGGGCCATGGCCCTGCAGGGTGACGGCGAAGAAGAAAAATGGTCGGTCCATCTCGTCGCCTTCGCGCATGATCTCCTTCATCAGCGAGTCGTCCGAAGCAAAAATGCCGCGTTTTTCCATCGGCGGCATGGTGTCTTCCGTGTGGAATTCCTCGAATCCGAAAGCCTTGTAGACCTCATTGCGGTTCCAGAACCAGCCGCTGAACGGATGGAGCGCGCGCGCCGCATAGCCCTGTCCGCGAAAGAATGTGGCGAGCGAGGGTATCGGTTTGCGGACATACTGCTGGTACGGGATACTGCCATAGGGCAGGAAGGCGTTGGAAAAGCCTGTCAGGGCTTCGAACTCGACATTGGCGGTCATGCCGCCGAATTCCGGCGAGAAGACATGGCCGGATTGCGCCGCGCGGATGGTCGGCATCGGGTCCGGCGTGAAGGTCAGGTTGGGGAGGCGGGTCGAATCCCAGAAGGATTCGCTCATCAGCATGATGACATCAGGCTTTTGGCGCGGACCGGGCAGATAGCCGTAGTTGCGGGCGGGTATCGCGTCCATCGCATTCTGCCCGTACCCTGCGGGCACTTTGACATCGGCCATGGGCAGGTTCAGCGAGAAGGCGAGAATGAAGCCGTTGTAGCTGTAATTTTCCTTCTGATCCCAGACGATGGGAATGATCCGCAATTTCTCGCGGATGAACGAATATTGCGTCGCGTCCATCTGCGAGACGAAAAGAGCCGCGAGAGGCAGGCAGACGGAGAGCCGCATGACCCTCGCCTTACGCGAAAGCCTGGCGGCATGCCGCCAGGCATAGCGCCAGAGGAGGGCGAGGGCGGCGATCGAGACGATGATACCGAAAGCGAGCGCGACGGCGGTCCATGGCCGCTCGCGCACCATCACCGGCATCAGTTCCATGATCTGGCGCGCAAACAGGAAGTCCGAGGGATAGAATGGGTCGGAGAGATAATGCTGCTTCTGGTTGGAGAGGAAGGCTGGAATGAGAACCAGAGGTGCGACCACCAAGAGCGACTGATGCGCGCGGCCGAACAGGGCGTCGAGCAGCAGCATCAGCAGCATGACGATGCCGACGGTGGTAAAGGCAGGCTGACTGGGGGACAGCAAATAGGCCGGGATATCCGTCAGCTCGCCGCGTGCAACCCACTCGACCGCGATGACAATCAACAGCGAGGACAGGAAGGTCAGGAGAAGGCTGAGAAGCTGGCGCAGAGCCGCCGATTGCTGCCTTGCCGTGCCAAGCTTTTGGAGAATGGCGGGTTTGCCTGCCAATGCGGGACTGGATACCGGGGCGATCACCGATCTCTCCGTATGTTACAAAAGTTTCACAGAAGTGTCACTCCTTTGTCATGAATGCCGGATGAACCGCAAGGCTTGCTTAGTATTTTTCGGTGACAAAGTACCGCCTGTGCGAGCGCCGCGATCTTTCGCGCGCGAAGGCGACCAAAGGCTGTTGCGGAACGGGGGCGCCATCGTTAAATATATGGCATGACAGAACAAAGCCCTATCACCCAGACGATCCGCATCGCTGTCGCGCAGCTCAATCCGACGGTCGGTGATGTCTCCGGCAACCTTGCCAAGGCGCGTGAGGCACGCGCCGAAGCGGCGCGCGAAGGCGCGCATCTCGTTCTGTTCACGGAGCTTTTCATCTCCGGCTATCCGCCGGAGGATCTGGTGTTGAAACCGGCCTTCATTCGGGCCTGCTGGAAGGCTGTCGAAAGTCTTGCCGCCGATACCGCCGATGGCGGGCCAGGCGTCGTCATCGGCTTTCCACGCCAGGATGAGACGGGCCGCTACAATTCCGTTGCCGTGATTGACGGCGGCAAAGTCATCTTTATCAGAGACAAGGTCGACTTGCCGAACTATGGCGAGTTCGATGAGAAGCGCGTCTTCGACGAGGGGACCATCTCGGGACCGGTCAATTTTCGGGGTGTCCGGATCGGCATCCCCATTTGCGAGGAGATCTGGAATGATCTCGGCATCTGCGAAACCTTGGCTGAAAGCGGCGCGGAACTTCTCCTGGTTCCGAATGGCTCGCCTTATTATCGCGGCAAGGTCAACGTCCGTTATCAGGTCGTGCTCCGTCAGGTGATCGAGTCGGGCTTGCCGCTCATCTTCGCAGCCCAGGTCGGCGGCCAGGACGAGTATGTTTTCGATGGCGCGAGCTTCGCCTTCAACGCCGACAAAACCCTGGCTTTCCAGATGAGCCAGTTCGAGACCGCCTTGGCGATAACGACCTGGAAGAAGAACGGCGATGGCTGGCACTGCTCCGAAGGGCCGATGGCGCATATTCCGGAGGGCGAGGAGGCCGATTATCGTGCCTGCCTGCTGGGCTTCCGCGACTATGTGAACAAGAACGGTTTCAAGTCGGTCGTGCTCGGCCTGTCGGGCGGCATCGATTCGGCGATCTGCGCCGCGATTGCGGTGGATGCGCTCGGCGAAGAGCGGGTGCGCACCGTGATGTTGCCTTATCGCTATACGTCGGAAGATTCGCTGAAGGATGCGGCCGATTGCGCCAAGGCGCTCGGCTGCCGCTACGACATCGTGCCGATCGAAGAGCCGGTGGCGGGTTTCAACGTTGCGCTGGCCGACCTGTTCGAAGGCACCGATATCGGCATTACCGAGGAAAACCTGCAGAGCCGTACCCGTGGAACTATCCTGATGGCGATCTCCAACAAGTTCGGCTCGATGGTGGTCACCACCGGCAACAAGTCGGAAATGTCCGTCGGCTACGCCACGCTCTATGGCGATATGAACGGTGGCTTCAATCCGATCAAGGACCTCTACAAGATGCAGGTCTATGCGCTGTCGCGCTGGCGCAATCTGCATGTGCCGCCGGGCGCGCTCGGCCCATCGGGCGAGGTCATCCCCCACAACATCATCGACAAGGCACCGTCGGCCGAACTCAGGCCGAACCAGACGGACCAGGATTCGCTGCCGCCCTATCCGGCGCTCGACGATATTCTGGAGTGCCTGGTGGAAAAGGAGATGGCGGTCGAGGAGATCGTTGCGCGCGGGCACGATGTCGCAACCGTGCACCGCATCGAACATCTGCTTTATCTCGCCGAATACAAGCGTCGCCAGTCCGCGCCGGGCGTGAAAATCACCACGAAGAACTTCGGCCGCGACCGGCGCTATCCGATTACCAACCGGTTCCGCGATCGTTGATCGCAGCGCCATCCGGCGAGTGGAGAAGCAATGCGCAGTTCGGTCGAGATCTACAATATCCGCACCGGTGAGAACCGGATCGTCTGGCAGACGGACAGGTTGATCGAGGCACCGAATTTCGCGCCGGATGGGCGTTATCTGCTGCTGAACGCCGATGGACTGCTTTATCGGCTTGCCCTTGATGGCAAAGCCGAGCCCGTTCAGGTCGATACCGGCTTTGCGACGCTCTGCAACAACGATCACGGCATTTCGCCCGATGGCTCGCTGATTGCCATCTCCGACAAGACCCAGCATGGCAAGTCCTGCATCTACGTCCTGCCGGCAGAAGGCGGCATGCCGCGGCAGGTGACGACCAATCTGCCGTCCTACTGGCACGGCTGGTCGCCCGACGGAAAGCGCTTCTCCTATTGCGGTATCCGCAACGACGTCTTCGACATCTACACGATCTCGGTCGATGGCGGTGAAGAGACAAGGCTGACGCATGGCGAGGGCCGCAATGACGGACCGGACTATTCCGCCGACGGGCAATGGATCTATTTCAACTCCAGCCGCACCGGCCTGATGCAGATCTGGCGCATTCATCCCGACGGCACCGGGCTCCAGCAGGTGACAAGCGACAATTACGGCAACTGGTTCGCCCATCCGTCGCCCAGGAATGACAAGGTCGTGCTGATCTCCTACGACCCCGATGTTTTCGATCATCCGCGCGATTTGAACGTTCGCATGCGGCTGATGGACATGGATGGCGGCAACCTCGTAACGCTCTTCGAACTCTTCGGCGGGCAGGGAAGCATCAATGTGCCCAACTGGTCGCCCGACGGCGATGAGTTCGCCTATGTCCGTTACGAGCCGGCGTGACCTCTCGGGACAGGTTGCGTGCTCCGTTCTAAATCTGTGGCCGTTCTCAGGGCGCATCCGATCCGCGGGAAGGGCAAGGCCCCTGATGCATGGAACGGAGAGATGCGTTCGGCCGGTCCTATCGGGATCTCGCAAGAGAGGCGGTCACGTTATTGTCGAGGACGCCTATTGCGACGGCTGCGGTCCCGTCTCTTTCGGATGCTTGAGGTCGAGCGTGCCCTGGTCGGTTGCAAGAAATTGTGGGCCGACCTGACGCACCTTATTGTTCGCGGGATCGTAGGGCCGATCGGGTTGCAGTTGTTTCGGCTCAACGGGAGTAATTTTCGGAGCGGGTATCACCGCTGTCTTCTGTTGCGGCGGAGCGACGTCGTCCGCCTTGGGTTTCTGCGTCTCGATCATCGTGATCGAGCTTTCCGGCTGCACCAGCGATTGCTGAACGGCTGCGGAACCTTCAGGTCCTACGCGGGTGTCGATAACGGTGTCCGACGTGGCTGACATTGGAGCGCTGCAACCGCTCCGCTGCATGTCATCCAGCAGTCGCCGCCTCTCCAATCCCGCATCGTCAATGCGGGACACGCTTCCCTCGCGTTCGTCCATCAGCGATGCAAGGTCATCCCGCATCCGCTCCATCGCATCGTGCATGTCATCGCAGGCGGCCTCATTGTCGGAGCCGAGAATCGTCAAGCTGCTCTCGGATGCGCAACCCTGATTGCGCATGTCGCTCTTCAGGCGCCGTATCGCCATGTTTTGCTGGACGATGGACCGCGAAAGCTGCCGCGTCTCCGCATTGGCGCCAACAATCTCCGTCGTGTCGGCATATCGGCCACGCAACTCGTCGCAGATGGCATTCGCTTGGGCAAGCGCCGGCGTCGCCGCCAGCAGGGATAGCAAAACACAGGAGTAGAATTTTTTGCCGCGGTTCACGTTGTACTCTTCGAAAAGCGGTTCGATTTCCACGGATAATATATCGTGTTGCTTAACAGCGTACGCATCAAAACATGCTGACTTTGACAGATTTTTCGCGTTCGGCCGAAAATCAAACTTGGCTTGCGTCTTCTCGGTGGCATGAGGCCACAAGCGGAGAATGGCGGGCGAAAATAGGGAGCACTAAATGCGGTGATTTATCCGGATAACAGTCTGCCGTCTGTGTCGCGACGGCCGCCTTTGGTGACGGCCGTCCGCGGTGAATATCAGATCAATTCGGCTGGGATGCTTCGATCACGGCAAGAGCCGCCATGTTGACGACGCCGCGTGAGGTGACGGAGGGCGACAGGATATGGGCGGGAAGCGCCGTGCCAAGCAGGATCGGGCCGACATGCAGGCCATCGGTCATGGTCTTGACCACGCCGAGCGTGATGTTGGCGGCATCCAGATTGGGGAAGACCAGCAGGTTCGCCTCGCCGGAAAGCGTGCTGTCCGGCATGACATGGCGGCGCAGGCTTTCGGAGATGGCGCTGTCACCATGCATTTCGCCGTCGACTTCCAACTCCGGGGCCGCTTTACGCACGAGCGCCAGAGCATCGCGCATCTTGGTGGCACTTTCCGATTCCCGCGAGCCGAAGTTCGAATGCGAGACGAGGGCGACGCGCGGCGCGATACCGAAGCGCTTGATTTCTTCGGCCGCCAGCACCGCCGACTGGGCGATCTCCGCGGCATTCGGATTGAAGGTGACATAGGTGTCGGTATAGAAGGTCGCGCCGCGCTGCGAGATCAGCAGGCTGAGCGCGGAGAAATCGCCGACATCCGGGCGCTTGCCGATGATCTGGCGGACGATGCGCAGATGGCGCTCGTAACGGCCTTCGAGACCGCAGATCAGCGCGTCGGCATCGCCGCGCTTCAGCGCCAGCGCGCCGATGACGGTGGTGTTGGTGCGCACGATCGTTCGGGCGGCTTCCGGAATGACGCCGCTGCGGCCGACGAGGGAAAAATAGAGCTCGACATAATCGCGGAAGCGCGGATCGTCATTCGGGTTGATGACGGCGAAATCGGTATGCGGCCGGATCTTCAGGCCGTAGCGCTTCAGGCGGGTTTCGATGACGTTGGGGCGGCCGATCAGGATCGGCACGGCGGTGCCTTCTTCGAGCAGAACCTGGGCAGCGCGCAGAACACGTTCGTCCTCGCCTTCGGAGAAGACCACGCGCTTGCGTTCGGCGATCTTCGCGGCGGCGAAAATCGGCTTCATGACGAAGCCGGAGCGGAAGACGAAGCGGTTAAGCTCGTCCATATAGGCGTCGAAATCGGTGATCGGACGCAGCGCCACGCCGCTTTCGGCGGCGGCTCTCGCGACGGCCGGCGCAATGCGCAGGATCAGGCGCGGATCGAAGGGCGAGGGGATCAGATACTCCGGCCCAAAGACCGGCGTCTCGCCCGTATAGGCGCGGGCGGCCACATCCGAGGGTTCCTCGCGGGCAAGCGATGCGATGGCGCGCACGGCGGCCATCTTCATTTCCTCATTGATCGTCCTGGCGCCGCAATCCAGAGCGCCACGGAAGATATAGGGGAAGCAAAGGACGTTATTGACCTGGTTCGGGAAGTCCGAGCGGCCGGTGCAGATCATCGCGTCCGGCCGGGCGGCGCGGGCGAGGTCCGGCATGATTTCCGGCGTCGGATTGGCCAGCGCCATGATCAGCGGCTTTTCGGCCATCTGTTCCAGCAGCTCGGGCTTCAATACGCCGGCGGCCGAGAGGCCAAGGAAGACGTCGGCGCCGCCGATCGACTCGGCAAGCTCGCGCTTGTCGCTCTTCTGGGCATAGACGGACTTCCATTCGTCCATCAGCACATTGCGGTCTTCATAGACGAGGCCCTCGATATCGTGGACCCAGATGTTTTCGCGCTTGGCGCCGAGGATGACCAGAAGGTTGAGGCAGGCAAGCGCCGCAGCGCCGGCGCCGGAGGCGACGATCTTGACGTCCTCGATCTTCTTGCCGGCCAGTTCCAATCCGTTGAGAATGGCGGCGGCAACGATGATGGCGGTGCCGTGCTGGTCGTCGTGGAAGACCGGAATGTCCATCTTCTCGCGCAGGCGACGCTCGACCTCGAAGCATTCCGGTGCCTTGATGTCCTCGAGGTTGATGCCGCCGAAAGTGGGCTCGAGCGCCGAAATCGTGCTGACCATCTCATCGACGGTGGGCGCGTCGACTTCGATGTCGAAGACATCGATGCCGGCGAATTTCTTGAAGAGAACGGCCTTGCCTTCCATCACCGGCTTGGAGGCCAGCGGGCCGATATTGCCGAGGCCGAGCACGGCCGTGCCGTTGGAGATGACCGCGACGAGATTGCCGCGCGAGGTGTAGTCGAAGGCCGTTTCCGGATTGTCGCGGATGGCGAGGCAGGGGGCGGCGACGCCGGGAGAATAGGCAAGCGCCAGGTCGCGCTGGTTGCCGAGCGGCTTGGTCGCCTGGATTTCCAGCTTGCCGGGGCGGGGATAGCGATGAAAGAAGAGAGCCTGTTCGTCGAGATTGCCACTCGCCATGTTTTTGGCTGCCTTCGATGTGTCGTGCGTATCCATCCCGCTTCTCCGTTCCTGCCTGCGCGCTTGCGCCTTGAGTTCCCCTCCATACATCAATCGCTCCGGGTGCACAGTATGGATTTGACGCTGCTGAAGGGTTTTTTGTCGCGGCAAACCCATAATTTTCCTGTGTGGAAACGGTGACTTTGCAGAGCGGCAGGCGGCGGCCGGCCGCGTCATACGAGGTTCATGGCGGGAGGCTAGGAGGAGGAAAACAGAGAGATCCCTTATGACCCTCATTGCCTCTCATCGCGGCGGCACGCATTTGTGGCCTGAAAATACCCGGCTTGCCTTTTCGAATACCGCCAAGCTCGGTGTCGATCTCGTTGAGTTCGATGTTCACCAGACGCGGGATAACAGGCTCGTCGTTCATCACGATGCGTTGATCGACCGCATGACGGACGGCAAGGGCGCGATTGCCGATTTCAGTTATGACGAGCTGATGCGCCATATCGTCATCGGCAGTGGCGGCGAGACCATACCGACCCTTGCCGAAGCCATCGGCATTTTCAGACCGTCGGCGGTCGATCTTCGACTGGAGATCAAGACGAAGCTGGACGGCAAAGCCTATGACGGCATGGAGGGCCGCATCGCGGACGAGCTGCTGGCAAGCGACATGTTGCGGCGGACGATGGTGACCAGCTTTTCACTTTCACGCCTGGAAGCTTTCTGCACGGCGCTCAACGAGCGCGGGATGAATGTCGGCGAGCTCCTTGGTTTCGTCTTTCTCTGCTCGCCGCAAACGGCCTCGCAGCTCGGTTGGGATGGTATCCTTGCCGCGCTCAGCCTGTTTGGCGTCCGGGATATTGCCTTGCGCGCAGAGACCATCGACATCGAGGTGATGGACCTGTTCGGAAGGAACGGCGTGACGGTGCATGGCTGGGCGGCGCATACGAGCGAGATGGCGCGGGCGATGTTCCGTCTCGGGGTGGCCAGTTTCACAACCGATCGGCCAGATCTCGCAATGGCTGCAAAATGCGGCTGATTTGCCGCCGCGAGCGCTCCGCACAGCATTTGTCATCATCCTGAAACACGAGTCTGATTTTGGAATAGCCAACGTAGGATAGGGCACGGACAAATGTTCGTGAATGAAAACATGGACACCCGGCGATATCGAACGCTGTTCATTTCTGACGTGCATCTTGGCTCGAAAGCGGCCAAGGCGGACTTTCTTCTCGATTTTCTGCGTCTTCATGACGCCGACACCATCTACCTCGTCGGTGACATCATCGATGGCTGGCGATTGAAGCGCAATTGGTACTGGCCGCAGGATTGCAACGACGTCGTGCAGAAATTGTTGCGCAAGGCGCGCAAGGGCACGCGCATCGTCTATATCCCCGGCAATCATGACGAATTCCTGCGCGATTTCCCCGGCACGCATTTTGGCGGCATCGAGGTTGCCCAACGCGCCATCCACGAGACCGCCGACGGCAAGAAATATCTGGTCCTGCATGGCGACGAATTCGACGTCGTCGTCCGCAATGCCCGTCTGCTCGCCTATCTTGGCGACTGGGCCTATGACATGGCGATCCTGATCAATATCGGACTTGCCGCGGTTCGCCGCCGTCTGAACATGCCTTACTGGTCGTTTTCGGCCTGGGCGAAGCTTCAGGTCAAGCATGCCGTCAACTTCATCGGCGAATTCCAGCGCGTCGTGGTCGAGGAGGCCAAACGCAGCGATGCCGATGGTGTCATCTGTGGCCACATCCACCATGCCGTCATCGAGGACTTCGATGGTATCCGCTACATCAATACCGGCGATTGGGTCGAAAGCTGCACGGCGATCGTCGAGCATGAGGACGGCACATTCGAGCTGATCACATGGCAGTCGATTGCCGAGACCCAGCTGATTGCCGTTGCTGGCGAGGAACTGCCCGAAGCGCTTGGAGCACAGGCGGCGTAATATTTCGCCGCCTCACGCGTCCAATAATGATCCGTCATAATTATTGATCGCCGCGACCCGGCTGCTTTCGTCATTTTGGGCTGAAACGTCGCAACAAGGCCATTTCCCGCCATAGTCGTGATATCGATAGGGTGATAGGAACACATCAGTTTCCTTCAGGTCTGTCATGATTCCCGCGACAAAATCTCTGCAGGTCGCGAGCGCTCCGCCGTTTTTTCGGTTGCGCACCGCCCTGTCCTATTGCGCACCGTTGATCGTCAACGGGATCGCCTTGCCGTTTTTCCCGGTTTGGCTGGCCGGATTGAATTTCAGTGATCGCGAGATTGGTCTCATCCTTGCCGTGCCGATGGTGGTGCGGGTTCTGGTTGTGCCCATTGTCGGCATGCTTGCCGACCGTGTGGAGGAACGCGCCACCGTGTTGTTCTGGTCAGGTGCGCTGTCGCTGTTGACGGCGATCGCACTCTACTGGACGAGTGATTTCTGGCCGGTGCTGCTGGTCTACGGCATTCAGGGGGCGACATATGCGCCTTATGTGCCCATCGTGGAATCGATCGCTGTTTCCGGTGTGCGACGCTGGGGTTTCGATTACGGCTCGATGCGCGTCTGGGGATCGATCGCTTTCATCGTCTCGACGCTGATCGGTGGCCAGATGATTGGAGAATGGGGCGGCACGACGGTTCTTCCCGCCATGGTCGCGGGTTTTGTCCTGACGACGCTGATGGCCTTCTTCTGTCCGCGCATCGGGCCGACGCGTCGCCGCAACCAGCCGATCAGTCTACCGGCGCCGATCGGCAGCTCGCTCCGCTCACCGCAATTGCTGGTCACCATGATCGGGGTATCGGTGCAGCAGTCGAGCCATGCCATGATGTATACATTCGCATCGATCTATTGGCGCGATCTCGGCTTTTCAGGCACCCAGATCGCCATCCTCTGGTGCGTCGGTGTCGCGGCGGAGGTCATGGTGTTTTTCATGTCGAGGATGCTCGGCCGTCATTTCAGTGCCTGGACGCTGATCTTTTTCGGCGCGGCCGTGTGCGTCGTTCGCTGGATACTGTTCCCGATCAACTTTGGTTTCGCCGGTTATCTCGTGCTGCAATCTTTGCATGCCTGCACTTTTGCCTGTGTGCATACCGGTATCCAGCGCCGCATCGTCGCCTCGGTGCAGGAAACGCAGGAGGCATCGGCTCAAGGGGCGTATTTCTTTTACAATGGCATGTTTCTCGGGCTGATGACGCTGGCGTCCGGCTATCTCTATGCCTGGCTGGGTCTTTCCAGCTACTACATTATGTCT
>Ga0136846_1235291_pt1 | contig 13466 bp, 15 predicted proteins | sample HopSoiMetagenom2_FD_96841 | JGI IMG/M metagenome (GOLD analysis project Ga0136846, IMG submission 96841) | Grasslands soil microbial communities from Hopland, California, USA - 2 Assembly 2016 (version 4) | ecosystem: Environmental > Terrestrial > Soil > Grasslands | place: USA: Hopland... | reverse complement strand
CGGTGCCGGGGCTCCTCGATGTGGCCGTACAGCATCGTGCACGGGGTCTTGAGACCCTTCTCGTGCGCGAGGCGGTGGATGCGCGACCAGTCCTCCCAGTGCGTCCGGTGGTCGACGATGTGCTCGCGGACCTCCCAGTCGAAGATCTCGGCGCCGCCGCCGGTCAGGGACTCCAGACCCGCGTCGATCAGCTCGTCGAGGATCTCGGACGCCGACAGGCCGCTGATCGTCTCGAAGTGGTGGATCTCCGTCGCGGTGAACGCCTTGAGGGAGACGTCCGGCAGGGCGGCCTTCAACTCCCGCAGGGAGCGCGGGTAGTAGCGCCACGGGAGGCTCGGGTGCAGGCCGTTGACGATGTGCAGCTCGGTGAGGTTCTCGCCCTCCATCGCCTTGGCGAGCTTGACCGCCTCCTCGATGCGCATCGTGTACGCGTCCTTCTCGCCCGGCTTGCGCTGGAACGAGCAGTAGGCGCAGGAGGCGGTGCACACGTTGGTCATGTTGAGGTGCCGGTTGACGTTGAAGTGGACGACGTCACCGTTCTTACGGGTCCGCACCTCGTGCGCCAGCCCGCCGAGCCAGGCCAGGTCGTCCGACTCGTACAGCGCGATGCCGTCCTCGCGGGTCAGCCGCTCACCGGCCCTGACCTTCTCTTCCAGCTCGCGCTTGAGCCCGACGTCCATGCCCACACCTTTCTCCGACAACTCGACCCACCGTACGCCCATGCCCCTACTGCTCTTCGGGCAGCTCACCGACCCTGTTCTCCCACTTCGTGGAGAGCACGATGGTCGTACGGGTCCTGGAGACGCCCTGCGTCCCGCTGAGCCGCCGGATGATCTTCTCCAGCCCGTCGACGTCACTCGCCCGCACCTTGAGCATGAACGAGTCGTCGCCCGCGATGAACCAGCAGTCCTCGATCTCGCCGAGGTCGCGCAGCCGACGCGCCACGTCCTCGTGGTCGGCCGCGTCGGAGAGCGAGATGCCGATGAGCGCGGTCACACCGAGGCCGAGCGAGGCGGCGTCGACGGTGGCGCGGTACCCGGTGATGACACCGGCCGTCTCCAGCCGGTTGATGCGGTCGGTGACGCTGGGCCCCGACAGACCGACGAGGCGCCCCAGCTCGGCGTAGGAGGCCCTGCCGTTCTCTCTCAGGGCCTGGATGAGCTGCCTGTCCACGGCGTCCATGCGATCGAGCCTTCCGATGAAGAATCCTGAAGCTGAAACCAGAACTTGGTGAAGCTGAAACTTGCTGACGGTGGAGCCTGCTGAAGGTGATGAGCGGTACTGCCAGCCGCTGATACGTACACCGGCTCAGTCGTTATCAGTACGGGACGTACGGGGAACGCGGGGAGTCCCGGGACCGCCGCCGAGTTCGCCCTCCCAGCGGGTGTACAGCGCGTGCGGGACGCCCGCCGCGTCGAGGACCCGCCCGGCGACGAAGTCCACGAGGTCCTGGATGTGGGTGGCACCGGCGTAGAAGGCGGGCGAGGCCGGTACGACGCTCGCGCCGGCGTCGTCCAGGGTCACCAAATGCCGCAGTGTCTGCCCGTTCAACGGGGACTCCCGTACGGCGACGACGAGTGCGCGCCGTTCCTTGAGGGTCACACTGGCCGCCCGCTGCAACAGGTCCTTCGACAGCCCGAGCGCGACCCCGGCCACGCAGGCCGTGGAGGCGGGCACGATCAGCATCCCCTTGGTGGCGTACGACCCGGAGGACGGCCCGGCCGCCAGGTCCCCGGCACTCCAGTGCCGTACGCCGTCGATGTCCACGGCGAACGTGCCGGGCTTGCCGTCGGCGCCCCGGGCCAGCCATTCCCGCAGGTCGTCCTGCCAGTGGGCGTCACGGAAGGAGATCCCGGTCTCGTCGAGCAACGTGAGCCGCGAGGCGCGGCTGACGATCAGATCGACGGCCTCCCCCGCCCCGAGCAGCGCGCGCAGCACAGCAGCCGCATACGGCGTCCCCGATGCTCCGGACACCCCCACGATCCAAGGCGTGCGCTGCGTTTCTCCTGCGTTCACACCCTGAGCCTACCGGCGCATGGCACCGCCTTCAGGATCGGTGGGGCGCCTTGGGGTCCACGGGGAGGTTCTTGGTGGGGATCGTCAGCTTGCCCAGAAAGGAATCAACGGTCAGGTCCACTCCGTACGGGACGGTGTCGCGGCCCAGGTAGCCGTCGGGTCCGGGGTTCCACATCGTGACGGCATGGCCTTTGAGCGGGTCGAGGATGAGGTAGTTGGCGATGCCTCGGCCTGCGTACCAACGGGGCTTGACCTCGTAGTCACGGCGGATGCTGCCCTGGGACACGACCTCCACGACGAACTCGATGAGGTCGGCCGGATAGGCGCCCTCGTTCTTCGCAACTTCCGATGCCGGGATGATGGTCAAGTCCGGGCAGAACTCGTGGTCGTCACTGAAGGGGAAAGCGACGTCGCTGGTGAATCCCCACTCATCGGCAACCTGGTCCCGCAAGGTGTTCCACACCAACCGGATGGTCTCCGCATGGTGAGGCTTGACCGGACTCATCACAATGCTGCCCTCGACAATCTCCGTCAGATAGCCGGGGAACATGTCTTCGAACCGGCTGAGCTGCGAGTGCAGGCGATCGATGCCCGAGACGGTCATGGTGGCCTCCCTGGGGTCCTGCCCTCGATAGTAAGCCGCACGGTACTCACAGGGTCAGGCCACGAACCAGAAGATCCACCAGCGCACACCCGAACAGGGCAATACCGATGAACCCGTTGACCGAGAAGAACGCCCTGTTGAGCCGCGACAGATCGTGCGGCCGCACGATCCTGTGCTCGTACACGAACGCCCCCGCCACGACGACGAGTCCCAGCCAGAAGAACGCCCCGGCGTCCGTGGCCAGCGCGTACCAGACGAGCAGAGCCGTCGTCAGGGTGTGGCAGACCCGGGCGCCCCACACGGCCGCCGGGATGCCGAAGCGCGCCGGTACCGACAGCACGCCGGTCTCGCGGTCCGTCTCGACGTCCTGGCAGGCGTAGATGAGGTCGAAGCCGCCGATCCAGATGCCGACCGCGAGCCCCAGGATGACCGCGTCCCAGGACCACTCCCCCGTGATCGCCAGCCAGCCGCCGACCGGTCCCATGGCCTGGGCGAGGCCCAGGATGGCCTGGGGGAAGTTCGTGAACCGTTTGCCGTACGGGTACACCACCATCGGGATCACCGCGACGGGGGCGAGGGCCAGGCACAGGGGGTTCAGCAGGGCCGCCGAGCCGAGGAAGACGACGACGGCGACCAGGGCGCCGCTCCAGGCGTGCTTCACCGACATGGCGCCCGTGACCAGTTCACGGTGGGCCGTGCGCGGGTTACGGGCGTCGATCTCGCGGTCGATGATCCGGTTGACGGCCATGGCGAACGTCCGCAGGCCGATCATGCAGACGGTGACCAGGAGCAGCCGGCTCCAGTGGATGTTCCGGTCCATCTGGAACATCGCCGTCAGCGCCGCGATGTAGGCGAAGGGCAGCGCGAAGATCGAGTGCTCGATCATGACGAGGCGCAGGAAGGCCCTGGTGCGGCCGGGCTGCGGCAGTGCGGCGGATGCGGAGGCGGAACTCACAGGCCGTATTCCTTCCAGCGTCTGTCGACTTTCGCGGCCGTGTCGGGGTCGGACACCACCATCTCCGGCCAGCCGCCGTCTCGCGTGTACCCCTCCTCGGGCCACTTCCGCGTCGCGTCGATGCCCGCCTTGCCGCCCCAGAACTGCTGGTAGGAGGCGTGGTCGAGATGGTCGACGGGGCCTTCGACCACGGTGAGGTCGCGGGAGTAGTCCGTGTTGCCGAAGGCCCGCCAGGCGACCTCGTGCAGGTCGTGGACGTCGCAGTCCGCGTCGACGATCACGATCAGCTTGGTCAGGGACATCATGTGGGCGCCCCAGACCGCGTGCATCACCTTCTGCGCGTGCTTGGGGTACTTCTTGTCGATCGCGACGATCGCGCAGTTGTGGAAGCCGCCGGCCTCGGGGAGGTGGTAGTCCACGATGTCCGGGACGATGATCTTGAGAAGGGGGAGGAAGAACCTCTCCGTCGCGCGGCCCAGCGGGCCGTCCTCCGTGGGCGGCCGGCCCACGACGATCGACTGGAGCAGCGGGCGCCGCCGCATCGTCACGCAGTCGATGGTGAGCGCCGGGAACGGCTCCTGCGGGGTGTAGAAGCCCGTGTGGTCGCCGAAGGGGCCCTCGGGGAGCATCTCGCCGGGCTCCAGCCAGCCTTCCAGCACCACTTCCGCCTGCGCCGGCACCTGGAGCGGCACCGTCTTGCAGTCGACCATCTCGATCCGCTTGCCCGCGATGAACCCGGCGAACAGGTATTCGTCGATGTCACCGGGGAGGGGCGCCGTGGACGCGTAGGTGACGGCGGGCGGGCAGCCGAAGGCGATGGCGACCGGCAGCCGCTCACCCTTGCGGGCGGCCACCTGGTAGTGGTTGCGGCTGTCCTTGTGGATCTGCCAGTGCATGCCGATGGTGCGCTTGTCGTGCCGCTGGAGCCGGTACAGCCCGAGGTTGCGGATCCCGCTCTCCGGGTCCTTGGTGTGCGTCAGCCCCAGGTTGAAGAAGGAGCCGCCGTCCTCGGGCCAGGTGAAGAGGGCCGGGAGGCTGTCGAGGTCCACCTCGTCGCCCTTGAGGACGACTTCCTGCACGGGCGCGTTGTCCGACTTCACCTTCTTCGGCGGTACGTGGACCATCGAGCCGAGCTTGCCGAAGGCCTCGCGCACACCTACGAACCCCTGCGGCAGCTCGGGCTTCAGCAGCCCGCCGATCCGGTCGCTGATCTCGGCGTACGACGTCAGCCCGAGCGACTTGAGCAGCCGCCGGTCGGTGCCGAACACGTTCATCGCCAGCGGCATCGCCGACCCGCGCACGTTCTCGAAGAGCAGCGCGGGTCCGCCCGCCTTCTGTACCCGGTCGACGATCTCCCCGACCTCCAGGTACGGGTCAACCTCGGCCTTGATGCGCTTGAGGTCGCCCTCGCGCTCCAGCGCCCTGAGCAGGGAGCGAAGATCGTCGTAAGCCATGCGTTCCAGTATCCGTCACGCACTACCCTGGACCTGTCAGCGGGGCTGGGACGCGACCGTCGTAGCGCCCGGACAGCGACTCCGGGCAGCGGATCCGGACAGCGACTCAAGGGGACCGAATACATGCTGCGGGTGCTGTTGATCCTGGTGCCTCTGGCGCTGAGCATCTACGCGTTCATCGACTGCGTCACCACGCAGGAGACGGACGTCCGCTTCATGCCCAAGCCTCTGTGGGCCATCCTCATCCTTCTGTTCCCGCTGGTCGGCTCCGTCTCCTGGCTGATCATCGGCCGCGACCGCGCCACCTCGCAGCGCATCGGCGGCTCTTCGGGCGGCCAGTGGATCGCCCCGGACGACAACCCGGAGTTCCTGAAGTCCCTCAAGGACGAGAAGTCCGGGACCTCGGATGCGGTGGCGGACGACGACGCCCATCTGCGGGACTGGGAGGCCGACTTGCGCCGCCGCGAGGAGGAGCTGAAGCGCCGGGAGAGCGGTGAGGATCCCAAGGACTAGTGCTGGGGCTGGTGTTGGGGCTGGTACTGGGGCCAGTGCCGGGGCCGGCAGCCGGGTTGGTGGATCGGCCGAGCGTACGTCCCCCCATACGCCCGGCACACCCGCCACACCCGCCACACACTCGCTCAGAAGCGTCAGCGTCGGCTTCAAGCCATGAGCACGTCACACTTAGGCCAGTCAGGCGCCGTTCAGCATCGGCAGCGACGACAGGTGCTCCTCCGGGACGTCGAAGGCCTCGGTGAGGCTGCCGAGGTGCGGGGCCAGCCGGGTGGTGAGGGCGTGCAGGGTCTCCGGCAGGGCGCGTACCTGGTCGATGGTGAGGGCCTGTTCGGCGAGGAGCAGGCCGCTGCGGGCGTCGATCTGACGGAGGAGGAAGAGCGCGCTCAGGTCCTCCAGGACAGCGCGTGTGATCGGGTCGGACACTCGGGCGCACGCGGCGAGCAGCGCGTCTGCCGCCTGGCCCACCGCGTACGCCTCCACGAGGTTGAGGGCGGCGTCGGAGGCGTTGTTCCAGCGGCCGAGGGCGTCGCCGCCGCCACCGCGCCGCAGGTCGCGACGGGCGGCCTGGTGCCAGTAGCGCTCGGCGGTGGTGAGGGCGCGGCGCAGCAGCCCGGGGTCGGTCAACGGCTCGTCGCCGGTGGGCCGGACGGGTTCCGGCGCCAGCTCGTGCCCGAAGATCATCTCGGCGCCGGCCTTGCACCAGATGGCCACGTTGTCGCCCTCGGCGGTGATCGCGCCGTCCATGTCACCGGCCATGGCGGCGAGCCCGTTCTCGACGAACAACCCCCGGGCGCCGCACCGTTCCCGGGCCTCGGTCGCGATCTCCCGGGCCCGCCAGGTGACCCACCCCTTGGTGACGGCGACCAGTCGCTCGGCGTCGTCGCGGTCCTCGGGCGTGTGGGTGACCCAGCGTTCGGTGGCCGCCCGGTGCAGGAAGGTCATGGCGTAGGCGGTGGCGGTGTGGTCGAGGAGGCGGGTGTGGTGGGTGCGGTGGGCGGCGAGCGGGACGCGCTGTCCGGCGACCGGCCCGGATATGTGCCGGGTGTACGAGTACCGGACGGCGATCGCGAGTGCCGTACGGGCCACCCCGAGCCCGCTGCCGCTCATGCACAGCTTGCCCGCCGTGACGCGGCTGATGGCGTGGATGAACCGCTTGCGTGGGCTGCCGACGGAGCTGGCGAGGGTTCCGTCGGGCAGGAGTTGACCGTGGGCGCCCTGGATGAGGGCGGTGCGGGGCAGCCGTACGTTGTCGAAGTTCGTGGCGCAGTGGTCGACCGAGGTGCCGACGCGCTCCGGCAGCAGGGTGACGGTGATGCCGGGCAGGGTGCCGAACTCGTCGCTCAGCGGGGTGAGGAAGAGGAAGGAGCCCAGGAACTTGTCGTCGACGATCAGCCGGGCGGCGACCACGGCGGTCTTGGGGCCGCCGGCGGAGCTGGTGTTGGGCATGAACTTCCGCGCCCCGGGGTGCGGGGTTTGCAGGACGAACTCGTCGCGCTCCCTGTCGTAGCGGGCGACGGTCTCCAGCGCCGGTACGTCGTTGCCGTGCCCGCGCTCGGTGCACAGGAACGTCCCCAGCCGGGACATGGTGGCGAAGTCCGTCAAGTCGCGTGTCGGGGAGACCTCGTCGTCGACGACGCTGCCGAGAAAGAGGTTGTAGTGGATACCGGCCACGGTGACCGTGGCGCCGTCCACGGGGCAGGTCCACTCGTGCAACGCCGCGAGTGCGCGCGGGTCGTTGGCGAGGTCTTCGGGCGACGGGACGTGTTTGTTCAGGGCTCGTAGCCGTTCGTAGGCGAGTTGCCATCGTTGCTGGGACCCGAGTCCTGGCCGATACCGGAACAGTGCGTCCGAGACCGCTGTACGCCAGCGTGCGTGGACCTCGGTTCCGTCCGCGCCGTCACTGAAGAGGAGGCTCGTGATGGCGCCTTGGTCAAGGACTGGGTGGGGCGTGCGCGTCTCCGTGGTCATGATGATCGAGATGCCCACTGTGTTTCGAGGATCAACCAATAGTGACCAGGAGCACTTAAGAAATTGCCAATATGCGGCATTAATGGACATGAATCGGTCGATGTGCGTCGGTAGCGGTTTAGGCATCCCCTATCCATTAATCGGAATTCAGTTCGATTAGCGCGCGATACGGGATTCCGGGGGCGACGACGGGTGGAGAACATTTGATATCCGTGTCGCTCATAGGAGCCTGTAACGGGGGGCGTGGCCCGCAAAACCGGGTGAGAACCGTGTGGAACGGAGACATCATCGCCTCATGAACATGCGCCCCCGCTGGATCACCCGTGCGGAAGAGCCGGGCGCCGGCGACGCCTCCGCCATCCGCGCGATCGACCTGGCGGCCTTCGACACCCCGTTGGAGGCCGACCTCGTCGAGGCGCTGCGTGCCGACGGCGCGTGGATCGACGGTCTGTCCATCGTCGCCTCCGACCCGGACGGCACGGTCGCGGGCCACGCGCTGCTGACCCGCTGCCATATCGGCGACACCCCGGCCCTGTGCCTGGGGCCCGTCGCCGTCCTCCCGGAGTACCAGAGGACGGGCGCCGGTTCGGCAGCCGTCCGTGCGGCGCTCAAGGCGGCCGGGGACGCGGGCGAGCGCTTTGTCACGGCCCTCGGGCACCCGGCGTACTACCCGCGGTTCGGCTTCACCCGGGCCTCCACCCACGGCATCGGCATCACCCTCGACGTCCCGGACGAGGCGCTGATGGCGCTCGCCCTCGACGCCGCGCACCCACTGCCAGGAGGGACGGTCCGGTACGCGGCGCCGTTCGGTGTCTGAGTCCTCTCACCTCAACTCCCGCACGGTGGACGGTGCTTCCACTGCGGAAAGTACTGGTGCCATTCGGTGCGAGTGATCGCCGGGAAGGCCGTGGCGCAGATCCGGGAGGCGACGCGTTCGAGGTAACTGCGTCGCCCTCGCGGGCAAGGCACCCGCCAACGGCGGTGGATACGGCACCTGCACGGTGGCGGTCCTCCACAACCGCGCCCTGAACTACGCCGCCACCGGTCGGCTCCCGGTGCCGAACATCGGCGGGGCACTCAACGACAATGTCGGGCTCATCCAGGTCTACTACCCGGCGGGTCCTCCCCGCCGGGCACAACCCGTCACGGTCGGGATGTGAGCGCCAAGAACTCCGCCCAGGCGGCACGGGTTACTACGATCACCGGACCGCCGGGAGCCACCTTGCTGTCACGGACGGGGACGACGCCGGGGAATCCGGGGGCCACTTCGATGCAGTCGCCGCCGTTGTTGCCGCTGTAGCTGCTCTTGATCCAGGTCGCCGCGCAGAGTTGGTGCCTGTCCATGCTGCTCGTGCTCCTCCATCGCGTCGCTGATCAGAGCGGCCGATTCACGGGCTGAAGGGACATCCGCCCTGAGCACATCATAGGCCTGCAAGTGGCGCAGGTAGACGGCCGGATCGTCGTTGAAATGGCCACGGTCGAGGGACTCCGAATACACCCAACGGTGCCCGTCGGACAGCTCGATCAGCGACATGGAAGCGTTGGGACGGACGACCCCCTGAAGGCTCGCGGAAGCCACCTGGATCCGGATGTTGGGGCGCCGTCCGACGTCCAGCAAGTGCGCACACTGGTCGCGCATGACGGTCGGGCTTCCCACCACGTTGCGCAGACAACTCTCGTCCAGGACAGCGACGTACAACGGTCCGTCGTCCGACAGGAAGCGGCGCTGCCGACTGAGGCGAGCGCGTACGTGGTCATCGACCTCGCCGCCGCTCTCGACCTGAGAGAACAGGGCGTGCGCGTACTCCGGTGTCTGCAACAAGCCCGGAATGACCCGGTCTTGATACGCCCGAAGGGCAACCGCCTCCTTGTCCATCCGCGCCCTACGCGCGAACCAGTCCGGATGCTGCACCTCCGGATACCAGTCCACCTTCTTCCACAGTCGCAGCAACACCCCACCCGTACCCAGCAGTTCGTCGCACGCCTTCGCGAACGTGTCCTGCGGAACGCTGATCCCCGCCTCGACCTTCGCGACATGCGACCGGTCGCACGGGATCTGCCGCGCCAGCGCCGCCTGCGTGAGGAGCGCGGCCTCGCGGAAGTGCCGCAACACCTCGCCGAACAGGGCGGCGTTGCTCACTCCCGTCCCGGAACCGTCCTCGGCGTTACGTCGAACCACGCGTCCCCCTCTGGTGCCAGTGCCCCATTCACACGCGCCAGGCGTTGATACGGGCCGTTCCCCTCAGCCACGCTCGTTACACCCAGAGTAATCGCGAGTTGCGACGTACGTACGGAGTTGGCACATGACCTTGGAACACCGCTCGGGGCTCGAACTGTTGCCCGCCACGATCTACCCGGCGGCCCCCGAGCCCGTACCCGGCTGCGCGGCCTGCGACGAACTGGACAGGTTCCGGGCGCGGGCCCGCGAAGAGTGCGACCGCACCCGCGAGACCGACGCCAACGTACTGCTGCGGCGCCACCAGCGGCAGGAGCACCTCGGGGACAGGGAGAGCACCCCGACCCGGCGCCGCGTCTTCCGGTACGTGCCGTACTCCATCGTCCAGGACGGCTCCGCCGAGCCCGAGTACGAAGCGTCCTGCGTCTCGGGCGACGAGGACGACTGCGGGGCGGGGTCGGGACGGCACCCGGATCCGGCGAAGGTCGAGGAGTGGCAGCGGCGGCACACGCAGGAAACCCGTCACACGCGGTACCGCCGCTGCTTCGCCGACTACTCCCTGCTGGAACCGCAGGCGTAAGCCCGCGACACGGCCCTCGGCCCGTCGTGTCTACGGGCGAGCGTACGGCCGGGTCAGGATTTCCAGGTTGTGGCCGTCCGGGTCGGCGAAGTACGCGCCGGAGCCGCCGAAGAGGTCGTTGACGCGGCCGGGTTCGGTGTGGTTCGGGTCGGCGAAGTAGGTGACGCCGACCGCCTCCAGGCGGGCGATCATCGTGTCGAACTGGTCGTCGGGTACGAGGAACGCGTAGTGCTGCGGCTGGATCGGCTCGTCACGCTTCTCGTAGTAGTCGAGGGTCACGCCGTTGCCGAGGTCGACGGGCAGGAACGGGCCGAAGGGGGCGCCGACCTCCAGACCGAGGATCGTGGCGAGGAACTCGGCCGACAGCCGGCGGTCGCTCGCGAAAACTGCGGTGTGGTTCAACTGGACGGTGGTCGTGGGCAGTTCGGGGGTGGGTGAAGACTGCTGCATGTGTGGTGTGTTCTCCGTGTCCTGGGGTTCGCTGCAGAGGGCGATGAGGAAAGACGCGGAGGAGGGGGCGGGCCTCGGGCCCGCCTCGCGCTCACGCCGAGGCCGGGCACCCAACTCGTGTGTGGCCCAAGGCCGATCCGGCGATCACGTACCCGACCCTAGACGCGACCACGAACAGGGATCAAGGAGTTATCAGGCCGCCCCCCTACGCCCTGTCCGGCGCTGCGGAGCGTGAACGCCCTCGCCCTCGCGCGCCACTTCGGGTCGAACGCGTCGATCGACCCCGCGCCCTCCCCCGGGCTGTCGTTCCAGCCGCGGATCTTGCGCGCGACGCCCTTCAGCTTCGGGTGACCGGAGCTCAGCGCGATCTCGAAGTGGGACTCCTTCGGGGTGTCGAAGTCGCCGCCCCACCGCACCGCGCCGTCCAGCTCCGTCAGGATGTCCCGGACGATCACCAGCTCGCGCGGGTACAGGCCGCCCTTGACGCCGACCGGGTACGCCTCCGGGCGGATCGCCAGCGCCGTACCGGACAGGTGGTTGGACTCGTACGGAGCCCGGACCGCGCCCGAGGATCGGTGGCCGTGGACGTCCCCTTTCCGGAGCTGGTCGATCTCGTAGTGGAAGCGGCGTGCCACGTGCAGCAGAAGCACGGACGCGTCGCCATCCGCCATCCGCCAGCCGCACCGACTGGCCGCTGCCCTCGATGTCGTATTCCGTGGCCCGCGTCAGGACCGGCCAGCCGTTCGCCGACCTGCTGCCCTTCCACGCCCCGGCCGGTGCGGGGACCGCGGCGGACGCCGGAGCGGCCGTTCCCACCGACCCCAGCACCACCGCACCGGCCACCGCACCCGTCGCGCCCGCGAACCGGCGCCGCGACAACCTTCTGATCCACGATCGACTTCTCCCCCTCAGGCCCCAACGTCCGCTCATGGCAGGGCTGACAGCACGGCTCATGTGCTGACCTGACGGAAGAAGCGAGGGGTTCGTATGCGTCGCCCGCGAAGGAAGCGCAAGAGGAGAAAGGAAGCGGGAAAGCTCGCGGCGCCTACGGCAGGGCGATCGGCCCGTCCGGACGGTTTCGCCGGGCGGCCACCATCTCGTGGCTCAGGGCCTCCGTCTCCTGGTCGGGGAGGCGTTCGAAGCCGTCTTCCGTGATCACCGAGATGATCGGGTAGATACGGCGGCCGATGTCCGGCCCGCCCGTCGCCGAGTCGTCGTCGGCCGCGTCGTAGAGCGCCTGGAGTGCGGCGAGGGCGGCGTCGCGGCGGGACATGTCCTCGCGGTACAGCTTCTTCAACGCGCCCCGGGCGTACGGCGATCCGGAGCCCTCCGCGTGGAAGCCGAACTTCTCGTACGTCCCGCCGGTCACGTCGTAGCCGAAGATGCGCCCGCGCCGGCCCTCGCTCCCGCTGCCACCGCCGCCGGACTCGTACCCGGCGAGCAGCGGCACCACGGCCAGCCCCTGCATCGCCTGGCCCAGGTTCTGCCGGATCAGACTCGAGAGCCGGGTCGCCTTCGCCCGCAACGTCATCGACGTGCCTTCGACCTTCTCGAAGTGCGTCAGCTCGACCTGGAACAGCTTCACCATGTCCAGCGCCATCCCGACGCTGCCCGCGAAGGCGACGGCCGTGTGGTCGTCGGCGGGGTGCACCTTCTCCAGGTCCCGCTGGGCGATCAGGTTGCCCATGGTGGCCCTGCGGTCACCGGCGAGCAGCACGCCGTCGCGGTAGGTCAGCGCCAACACGGTTGTCCCGTGCGGGAATCGGTGCGGGTCGGGGCGTACGCCCGGCGGCAGGAAACGGTCGTCGCGGTGCAGCAGCGCCGGCCGGTGGGCCGCCACGAACTCCGCGAACGAGGAATTGCCGGGTACGAAGAACTCGGCGTCCAACCGGCCGTGGAAACCGCCGTGTTCACTGCCGGTCATGCCCGTCATGCCTGCCTCCCCCTCCGCCGCACGCCCGTGCGGACGGCGGCACACGACCGACTCCTACCAAGCGCCGGCCCCCGGGAAACAGCCGTCACGCCTCCGGGTTGGCCTCCAGCCACGTCAGCATCATGTCGTCGACCATCGCGTCCAGGGGCCGCTTCGAGGCCAGCGCGTCCTTCTCTATCTCCACCGCGGCCCATCCCGTGAGGCTCATGACGAGGATGCGCAGCCCGTCCGTGCCGTACTGCGCCAGGATGTCGTCGGCGCAGTCCAGGGCCTCCTGGGCGATGCGCTCCTCGGGATAGAGACCGACCACCTTGCGCAGCAGATCGATCGAACGGCGGGAGATCTCGGGGGTGATGGCGGCCAGCCGCCGGTCTTCCTCTTCGTCCACGGCAACGACGCTAGGGGATCAGCCGCGCACCCGTACGCCGTCTCACGGAAACCCACTCGTCCGGTGGTCGTCCGCGACGGGGGAGACAGGGACGACCACCGTCGGGAGTTCAGAGGCGTGTGCCCACGGCGAGGGTGCCGATCCCCGACAGGCTGATCAACGCGCGCAGGAGGATCGCGAGGCGCCGCTCGTCGAGTTCCATCACGCGCGTGAGGCTGGTCTGATGGGGGGACGCGATGGACAGGACGAGGTCGACGAACCCGCGCGCGGCGTCGTCCAGGTCGAGGCCGTAGAGGTGGCAGGCGAGGTTCTGCCAGGAGAACTCGGCGCCGTCGTCGGTGTGCCGGACCAGGGCTCTGCGGAAGGTGGGTCGGGCGAGGATCTGTTCCTCGTCCACCAGGGCCCGTACGGCGGCCTGTTCGCGGGGCG
>Ga0136846_1229993_pt1 | contig 13466 bp, 10 predicted proteins | sample HopSoiMetagenom2_FD_96841 | JGI IMG/M metagenome (GOLD analysis project Ga0136846, IMG submission 96841) | Grasslands soil microbial communities from Hopland, California, USA - 2 Assembly 2016 (version 4) | ecosystem: Environmental > Terrestrial > Soil > Grasslands | place: USA: Hopland... | reverse complement strand
GGCGTCGAAGAGATCGCCGAGACGTTCGTAAGACTGATGACCGAGGTGCTCGGCTACAAGACGTTCGGCCTGCAAGGCGGCGACTGGGGTGCCTTCATCTCTTCACGCATCGCGGCGACGCATCCGGAGCTCGTCACTGGCCTGCACCTCAACTACCTGCCGGTCACGCGCGACAAGTCGGACGACGCCGGCTGGCAGGCGCAGCTTGCGGACTGGGTGAAGGAGCGCTCCGGCTATTCGACGATCCAGGGCACCCGCCCGCAGACGCTCGCCTACGGCCTCACCGATTCACCGGCCGGCCTCGCCGCCTGGATCGCCGAGAAATTCCACGCCTGGACCGACAACGACGGCACGATCGAGAGTGCGGTCTCGCGCGACGCCATGCTTGCCAACATCTCGCTCTACTGGTTCACCGGCGCCATCGCCTCGTCGTTCTGGCCGTACTACGCGCGAGTCCACGGCGCGTGGCCGGTGCCGTTTCCGGTCACCGTGCCGACCGCGTACGCTTCTTTCCCGAAGGAAATCCTGCGACCGCCGCGCGCGGTGGCCGAGCGCATGTACACCAACATCCGCCGCTGGACCGAGATGCCGAAAGGCGGGCACTTCGCCGCGCTCGAGCAGCCGGAGGCGCTGGCAAAGGACGTGGTGGCGTTTTTTGCCGGCCGCTAGGCGGGCTGACAGTACTTCGAAGGATCGGGCGGCGGATCGGGGAGGAGCCCCGCCTCGACGCGCAACCCGAGTACGGCACGGACGCCGGGCTCATCGATGTGCGCGTCGCGAAAGAGCCCGTCTTCTCGATCGGCGAGCGCCGCGAAAGTAGCCTCGGCGAGCTCGGGCTTCAGGTTGAACTCCGTGGCGAGCTGCGCAGTGGCGGCCTGCCGGTTCGCCGGATCGAACGTCCACGCCAGGCTTTCGCGGTAGGCGCGCGCATAGGCCGCGATCGCCTCCGGGTTCTTCGCCGCCCAACGGCGCGTCGCGACGGCGCACGAAGCCTGATAGCGCGGCAGATAGTCGTGGGCGCGCGCCAGGAGGTGGAAGCCGCGGCTCACAAGCTCGAGGCTGAAGGGCGGTGTCGAAAGGGTGAAGTCGATCTTGCCTTCGTCGAGCGCCCGCGCGCGGAACTCCTGCCCGCCCATCGCGACCACCTCGTAGTCCGAGGGGCGAAGGCCCATCGTGGCGAGGATCTTGTGCGCGACCAGCGCGAAGCCCGATAGCGGGTCGTCCACGCCAAGCCTGGCGCCCGCCAGCTCGCGCTTCGTGCGGAATCCAGGGCGTCCGACGAGCTGGAGGATGCCGCCGTGCAGGCCGAGGAAGGCGAAGAGATCCGCGCCGTGCGCTTCGACCTCGTACACCACGTCGTCGGCGGCGAGCGCCCCGATGTCGCACTCGCCGCTCGCGAGCGCGGCCGAGGTCATCTGCGAGCCGCGCGTGTAGGCGATCTCGAGCTCGAGCCCGTGTCTTTCGAAGATGCCGCGCGCCACGCCGGCGGTGACCGGCAGGTTGTAGGCGGCGCGAAAGAAGATGACTCTCAGCCGCCGCACGGGTCGCATCTCTCCATATCCCTATATTATTGGAAGCGAATGTGAACCGGGCCCTCGACATTCCGATGGTGGAGATTTCGCAAGTCTCCAAGGAATACCCGGCCGGCAACGGTCCGCTGCGTGCGCTCGACAACGCGTCGCTCGCGATCCGCGACGGCGAGTTCGTCTCCATCGTCGGGCCGAGCGGCTGCGGCAAGAGCACGCTGATGCTGATCACGGCCGGCCTGGTGCCGCCAAGCTCGGGCACGGTGCGCGTCGCGGGCGCCGAGGTGCGTGCGCCCCACGGCGAGGTCGGCATCGTGTTCCAGGACCCGACGCTTTACGAATGGCGCCGCGTGCTCGAGAACGTGCTCCTTCCGGTGGACATCAAGAAGCTGCCGCGCGAGCAGTTCCGGCAACGCGCGCTCGATCTCCTCGAGCTCGTCGGCCTGAAAGGCTTCGAGCGGCACTACCCCTACCAGCTCTCCGGCGGCATGCGCCAGCGGGTGGCGCTGTGCCGGGCGCTGGTGCATGACCCGGCGTTGCTGCTGATGGACGAGCCCTTCGGCGCCCTCGACGCCCTGAGCCGGGACCAGATGACGCTCGAGCTGCAGTCGATCTGGCAGAAGCACCGCAAGACGGTGCTCTTCATCACCCACAGCATCACCGAGGCGGTGTTGCTGTCCGATCGCGTCGCCGTGATGTCGCCGCGGCCCGGACGCGTAGGCGCGCTGATCGACATCGAGCTGCCGCGTCCGCGCAGCCTGGATTTGGCCGAGACGCCCGAATTCGGCCGCTACGCGAAGGAGATCCGCCGAATGTTCGAGAGCTGGGGCGTGCTCCATTCGGGCAGCAAGCGATGAGACTGCGCATAAGCGCTTATTTCTATCCCCTCGCCACCGTGCTGGTGATCGTGCTCCTGTGGGAGCTCGCGGCGCGCGCCGGCTACTTTCCGCGCTACATCCTGCCCTCGCCGAGCGGGATCGCGGCGCGCTTCGCGCAGATGCATGCCTTGATCCTGAAGGAATCGCTCTTCACGCTGCAGGAGACGGTGCTCGGCTTCGGCCTGAGCGTGGTGATCGGCATTCCGCTTGGCATGCTGCTCGTGAGCTCGCACACGTTCAACCGCGCCGTTTACCCGCTGCTCGTCGCTTCGCAGGTGGTGCCGAAGATCGCCGTGGCGCCGCTCTTCCTCGTCTGGTTCGGCTTCGGGCTGATGTCGAAGGTGCTCATCACTTTCCTGATGGCGTTCTTTCCCATCGTCATCGCCGCGGTGGTGGGCCTGCAGGCGACCGAGATCGAGAAGCTCCACGTCGCCGGCGCCGCCGGGGCGAGCCGGCTGCAGGTGTTCTGGCTGGTGCGCCTGCCCCACGCGCTGCCGGCGATCTGCGGCGGTATGAAGGTCGCCATCACGCTCGCCGTCGTCGGTGCCCTGGTCGGCGAGTTCGTCGCCGCCGAGAACGGCGTCGGGCGCCTGATCCTCAGCGCGAGCGGCAACATGGATACGGAGCTCCTCTTTGCCGGCATCTTTGCGCTGATCGTCATCGGCGTCGTACTCTTTCTCGCCCTGGAGGCGCTCGAGAAGCTGGCGCTGCCCTGGCACATCTCTCAACGTCCGCTCAAGGAATCGACATGAATATCCTGCGCCTGGTTTGTGCGATGGTCCTCGCGGCTTCGGCAGTGCTCGCCGGGGCGCAAGGCAAGACGCCAGCCACGCTTCGTCTCGACTGGGTGCCGAGCGCGCACCACGTCGGCCCGCTCCTCGCCGCGCAGCGCGGCTACTACGCGCAGGAAGGCATCGACCTCGCGGTGCAACCCGGCCGCGGCTCGGGCTCCACGGTGCAGGTGGTGGCGAGCGGTACCGACCTTTTCGGCTTCGCCGACTCCGGCGTGATGGCGATCGCCGCGTCCAAGGGCGCGCCGATCATCATGGTGGCGAACTTCATGCAAGTGGGGCCGAACGGCGCCATCACGCTCGACCGGCCGATGAGCTCGCCCAAGGAGCTCGTCGGCAAGACCATCGGCCTCGTGCCCGGCGAATCCGCCCACGTCGCGCTCCTCGCCGTGGCGAAGAAGCACGGCATCCCCGAGAGCTCGCTGCGCATCGTCAGCATCGAGGCCGCATCCAAGGCCGTCGCGCTCCTCACGAAGAAGGTCGACACGATCATCGGCTTTCGCTTCGGCGACTACCTGCGCGTCTACACGCAGGATCCGAACTCGAAGATCACGCTCTTCTCCGACTGGGGCGTGAACGTGCTCGGCAACGGCTACTTCGTATCGACCAGCACGCTCGCGAAGAATCCCGACCTGGTACAGCGCTTCGTGCGCGCCACCTCGCGCGGGTGGCAGGAGGCGAAGAAGGACCCGACCGGCGCCGTCGACGCGCTGATGAAGGCATTCCCGGACACCAACCGCCGGTTCGTCGAGCTCGGCGTGCCGATGGTGTTCGAGCATATGCAGAGCCCGGCGGCGACAGGCAAGCCGCTCGGCTGGATGGCGGAGGAGGACTGGAAGACGACGCTCGAGGTGATGAAGTCATCCGGCCTCGAAGGCGACCGGCCGCCGAGCGCGTACTACCGCAACCTCGTGGAGCACTAGGGTCGCACGGGAGCCCGGTTGCGCGGCGGTTGACTGAGCTTTGACTTTAAAATATGATGTACGTCATATGAGATTAGCCAGGACCGGCTCCAGGAAGGATGAAACCCGCGGGCGGATTTTGCGCGCGGCGGCGCGCGCCATCCGCAAGCACGGCTATGAAGGCGTCGGGGTCGCGGAGGTGATGAAGGAGGCCGGGCTCACGCACGGCGGGTTCTATGCGCACTTCCAGTCGCGCGACTCGCTGCTGGCAGCGGCCGCCGACCAGGCCGGTGCGGAATCGATCGAGTACCTGACCCGGGCGATCGCTACGGCGAAGCCGGGTCAAGAGCTCCTGGCGCTCGTCGACACCTATCTTTCCGACGGGCACGTAGCGAATCCGGAGCGGGGATGCGCCATCGCGGCGACCGGGAGCGAAGTGCCGCGCCAGGAAGCGGAAGTGCGCCGTGCGGCGAGCCGGCGCATCAAGGACATCATCGGCCTCATCGAGCGCCAATTCCCCGAATGGGGCAAGAGCGCAGCCCACGACAAGGCGATGGGCATCGCCGCCACCCTCGTCGGGGCCTTGGTGCTGGCGCGCGCCGTGGACGATGACCAGCTTTCCAACCGCATCCGCAAGGCAGCGCGGGAGACGATCCGCGGAGCGGCCGGCTAGCTTTTTTTTGACTCTATATGATGGTCATCATATGAACAACGACAAGTCCAACCACAAGCCTATGGACCCTCGCACCCGCGTCCTGCTCGAGGCGCCGATAGGCTCGACGCTGCTGCGCCTCGCGATGCCGAACATGCTGGTCATGCTGGCGCAGGCGGCCGCCGGCCTCGTGGAAGCCTACTTCATCGGCAAGCTGGGCACCGATGCGCTTGCCGGCGTCGCGCTGGTTTTCCCGGTCGTGATGCTCATGCAAATGATGTCCGCGGGCGCGATGGGCGGCGGCATCGCCTCGTCGATCGCGCGGGCGTTGGGCGCCGGGCGCCGCGCGGACGCTAACGCGCTGGCACTGCATGCTCTCGTCATCGCGCTCGGCCTGGGTGCGGCATTCACCATCGGTGTGGTCGGCGGCGGTCGGTGGCTGTACCAGGCGATGGGCGGAAGCGGTCGCGCGCTCCAGGCTGCGCTCACGTACTCGAACTGGGTTTTCGCCGGCGCGGTTCTGGTGTGGCTCTTCAACTCGCTCGGGGCTGTCCTCCGCGGCACCGGCAACATGGCGTTCCCGGCGGCCGTGAGCTGCGTCGGCGTAGCGATCCTGGTGCCGGCGTCGCCGGCACTTATTTTCGGCTGGGGGCCCTTTCCGGCGCTCGGCATCGCGGGCGGCGCGGTGGCGCTCGTTTTGTACTACGTCCTCGGTTGCCTCGCGTATGTCGCCTACCTGTGGGGCGGGCGCAGTGTGCTGCACCCGTCGCTGCGGGCAGTCCGCTTCCGCTGGCCGCTGTTTCGCGAAATCCTGCGCGTCGGTGCCGTAGCCGCGCTTGTCACCGCAACGACCAATCTCACCATCATGATCGGCACGGCGTTGGTCGGCGAGTTCGGGCCGGCGGCAATCGCCGGCTATGGCACCGGTGCGCGGCTGGAATATCTGTTGGTACCGCTGGTCTTCGGCCTCGGCGCCCCACTGGTCGCGATCGTCGGCACGAGCATTGGTGCCGGACAGCGGGAGCGAGCGTTGCGCGCGGCGTGGATCGGCGCGGTCATGGCCTTCATCGTCACGGAGGCAATCGGGCTTTGCGCCGCTGCCTTCCCGACGGCGTGGCTCTCACTCTTCGACACTGACTCGCAAATGCTCGAGGCCGGAGGGACTTACCTCCGGGCGGTGGGGCCCTTCTATGGAATGTTCGGCCTCGCGTTGTCACTTTACTTCGCGTCGCAAGGCGCAGGCCGGCTGCTGTGGCCGCTCCTTGGCACCTTAGCCCGATTTGCGATCGCCTCGCTCGCCGGCTGGCTCGCGCTGCGCTCCACCGGTGAGCTCTCGTACGTGTTCCTCGCGCAAAGCGTCGGCCTTGTCGCCTCCGGCCTGATTAACTGGGCAGCCGTCGCGGGCGGCGCCTGGTTCGGTTCGTTGACGTGGCCGTGGTCCACGGCAGCCGCGCTGCAAAGGAGATCGCCGATATGAGCCGCAAATACCGAGTCACCCTCATCGGTTTGCTGCCCTTCGTCCTGGCGGCGTGCAATCACGCCACGTCTTCTTCGGCCGATCCGCGCACGCAGCCTCCGCTGGTGCGGATAGAGACGGTCGAGATCTCGGTGCAGCCAGAGCGTTCGTTCAGCGGCATCGTCGCGGCCCGCGTCCAGAGCGACCTCGGATTCCGAGTCCCCGGCAAGGTCCTGGAACGCTTGGTTGATGCCGGGCAAACCGTCAAGCGCGGCCAAGCGCTCATGGGTATCGATCCCGGGGACCTGAGGCTTGCCATGCGCGCGCACGAGGAGGTCGTTGCTGCCGCCAGGACGCGCGCGCGCCAAGCTGCGGACGACGAGACGCGATACCGTCGGCTCGTCGCCGCCAAGTTCGTTTCAGCATCGGCCTACGACAAAGTACAGGCGGCCGCCGAGTCCGCAAGAGCGGAGCTCAATGCGGCCGAGGCACAGGCCGGCGTTGCGCGCAACGAAACAGGCTACGCCGTACTGTTGGCGGACGCGGACGGCGTGGTCGTCGAGACGCTCGCGGAGCCGGGCCAAGTCGTCGGTGCCGGCCAGGTCGTGGTGCGGGTGGCGCGTGCCGGACTTCGCGAGGCGATCGTCGAGCTTCCCGAAACTTTGCGCCCGGCGATCGGATCCACCGGCCGGGCGACCTTGTATGGAAGCGGCCTGACCGGCCCAGCGAAGCTTCGCCAGTTGTCGGACGCGGCAAACCGTCAGACTCGGACGTTCGAGGCTCGGTACGTGCTCGAGGGTCGCCTGGCAGACGCGCCGCTCGGCTCCACCGTTTCCATCGAGATTTCGGACGCCCGGTCTTCGCCGGCGCTCCAGGTGCCTATCGCTGCAATCTTCGATCCGGGCGACGGTCCCGGTGTATGGTTGATCGAAGGGGAAACGCCTCGCGTCACTCGGCGTGCGGTGCAAATCGCCAGGCTCAGTAGCGAAGCCGCTTCGGTCGTCGGCAACCTCGAGGCCGGCGACCGCGTCGTGGCGCTCGGTGCGCATCTGCTGCACGAAGGCGAACACGTGCGGCTCGCGCCAAGCGAGGTCGCACGAAGATGAGCAGCTTCAATCTTTCTGCCCTCGCCGTACGGGAGCGCTCTGTCACGTTGTTCCTCGTCGTCGCGATCTCCATCGCCGGCGTCGTCGCCTTCCTGACGTTGGGCCGCGCGGAAGACCCTTCCTTCACGGTGAAGCAGATGATCGTCGTCACCGCCTGGCCGGGAGCGACGGCAAAGGAGATGGAGGAACTGGTCGCTGAAAGGTTCGAAAAGCGGATGCAGGAACTGCGCTGGTATGACCGGACCGAGACCTTTACGCGGCCGGGCCTGGCGTTCACCACGGTGGTCCTGCGCGACAGCACGCCGCCCGCCGATGTCCCCGAGCAGTTCTATCAGGCGCGGAAGAAGCTTGGCGACGAGGCGCGTCAGTTGCCGGTTGGGGTGATCGGTCCGATGGTGAATGACGAATATTCCGACGTCACCTTCGCGCTCTATGCGTTGAAGGCGAAGGGCGAGCCTCATCGGCGCCTGGTTCGCGATGCCGAAACCTTGCGCCAGCGCCTGCTTCACGTGCCCGGCGTGAAGAAAGTGAACATCATCGGCGAGCAAGCGGAAAGGATCTTCGTCGAGTTTTCCTACGACCGCCTTGCAACGCTCGGCGTGTCGCCCCGAGACCTTTTCGGCGCGCTCAACAGCCGCAACGCCATGACGCCCGCCGGCTCGATCGATGCCAAAGGCCCGCAAGTCCTGGTCCGGCTGGACGGCGCCATCGATGATCCGCAGGCGATACGAAATACACCGGTCGCCGCACAAGGCCGTACGCTGAAGCTCGGCGACATCGCCGAAGTGAAGCGGGGTTACGAAGATCCGGCAACCTTCCTCATCCGCAACAACGGCGAACCTACCTTGCTGCTCGGCGTGGTCATGCGCGAGGGGTGGAACGGTCTCGCGCTGGGCAAGGCGCTGGAAGCGGAAGCAGCGGCGATCAACCGGGAGATGCCGCTGGGCATGAGCCTTTCCAAGGTGACGGACCAGTCCGACAACATTCGGGCCGCGGTCGACGAGTTCATGGTCAAGTTTCTCGTCGCGCTGGGCGTGGTGATGCTGGTGAGCTTTCTCAGCATGGGATGGCGCGTTGGCATCGTCGTCGCGGCAGCGGTGCCTCTCACCCTGGCCGCGGTATTCATCGTCATGGCGGCCACCGGCAAGGACTTCGACCGCATCACGCTCGGCTCATTGATACTCGCCCTTGGACTGCTGGTCGACGACGCGATCATCGCCATCGAGATGATGGTCGTGAAGATGGAGCAGGGTTACGACCGCATCGGCGCAGCGGCCTATGCGTGGAGCCATACCGCTGCGCCGATGCTCGCCGGGACGCTGGTGACCGCGATCGGCTTCATGCCGAACGGCTTCGCGAGGTCGACCGCCGGGGAGTACACCAGCAACATGTTCTGGATCGTCGGCATCGCGCTGATCGCATCCTGGGTCGTCGCTGTCGTCTTCACGCCATACCTCGGAGTGAAGCTGCTGCCGAACCTCGAGCAGCACGCGGGCGCGCAAGCGGCGATCTACAACACGGCGCGCTACGACCGCTTCCGACGGCTCCTGGGCCTTGTGATTCGCCGCAAATGGCTCGTCGCGGGGAGCGTGGTCGGTGCGTTCTTCGTCGCGGTGCTCGGGATGGGGGTGGTGAAGAAGCAGTTCTTTCCGACTTCCGATCGACGGGAAGTACTGGTCGAAGTGCAAATGGCGTATGGCACTTCCATCGAGCAGACGAGCGCCACCACCGCCAAGATCGAGGCATGGCTCGCCAGGCAGCCGGAAGCCAGGATCGTCACTGCCTATGTCGGTCAAGGCGCGCCGCGTTTCTACCTCGCGATGTCACCGGAGCTGCCCGATCCCTCGTTCGCGAAAATCGTTGTATTGACGCACAGCGAAGCGGCGCGCGAGGCGCTCAAGCTGAGGCTGCGGCAGGTGGTGGCGGATGGCCTCGCGCCGGAGGCCCGTGTGCGGGTTACGCAGCTCGTGTTCGGCCCTTACTCGCCCTTCCCCGTGGCGTTCCGCGTGAGCGGTCCGGAGCCCGACAAGCTTCGTGGTATCGCCGCGCAGGTACGTGCCGTGATGCAGGCGAGTCCCCTGATGAGAACCACTAATAGCGATTGGGGCGAGCGCGTGCCCACGCTTCGCTTCGCCCTCGATCAGGACCGGCTGCAGAGCATCGGCTTGACGTCCAGCGACGTGGCCCAACAGCTTCAGTTCCTCCTGAGCGGCGTCCCTATCACCGAGGTGCGCGAAGACATCCGTTCGGTGCAGATCCTGGCCCGCTCCGCTGGAGCCACGCGGCTGGATCCGAGCCGCGTCGCCGCTTTCACTTTGGCGGGCACGGCAGGCCAACGAATTCCGCTATCGCAGATCGGAACCGTGGAGATCCGCATGGAAGACCCGATGCTGCGTCGCCGCGATCGCACGCCGACGATCACTGTGCGCGGCGACATCGCGGAGGGCTTGCAGCCGCCGGACGTATCCACCGCCGTGTGGAAGGAGCTCCAGCCGATCATCGCGAACCTGCCGGCGGGCTACCGGATCGAGCAGGCCGGTTCCATAGAGGAGTCCGGCAAGGCAAATCGCGCCCTGGCACCGCTCTTCCCGATCATGCTCGCGCTCACGTTGATCACGATCATCTTCCAGGTCCGCTCGATCTCCGTGATGACCATGGTGTTCGCCACCGCGCCGTTGGGGCTGATCGGCGTCATTCCAACCTTGCTTCTGTTTCGGCAGCCATTCGGCATCAACGCGCTCGTCGGCCTGGTCGCTCTCTCCGGAATCCTGATGCGCAACACGCTCATCCTGATCGGTCAGATCCGCAGCAACGAGAAGGATGGACTGGCGCCATTCGACGCGGTGGTCGAGGCCACCGTCCAACGCTCCCGCCCGGTCATTCTGACCGCGCTTGCCGCCATGCTGGCGTTCATTCCGCTCACCCATTCAGTCTTCTGGGGAACGCTGGCGTACACCTTGATCGGCGGAACCTTCGCCGGGACGGTTCTCACGCTCGTGTTCTTGCCGGCGTTGTATGCCATCTGGTTCAAGATCAAGCCGATACCGAAGGACGAGCCGGCTGCTCGCGAAATTCGACCACAGCCTGTGCCTGCCTAGTCCAAATCGCGCGAGGCGCGCCCGGCCTGTACCAGCTCCATTGCCTGCGCGACCGGCTTAGGCTCTCGGTCAAGGTCTTGGGAGCTGCACCGGATCTCGGCGGCACGTGGTACTGGAACCGCTATCCGGGCGCGGGATGCAACTCGGAGAGCCACTCCTATTTGGGCCATCTGCGACGACGTCCCTGCCAAGGGCTACGAGGGCTTCGTCATGGGCCGCGCAAGACACGATGCCACGGTGAATGATTTTCGGCCGGCGCGACGATCGCTTCGCCAGGCGTCTAGGCACTAGGTCCAATTCAAGTTGCAGGATATTCGGACTAACTTACGCGCGGAAAGCGTTAACGGATGGCTGTATTCATTGGAGGCTACATGACGACGGAATATCGAATGCACATGGGCGAGAGGAAGTCTGCGTTATCACTCTTGGATGGTTTCAAGCAGTTCGCTTTTAAAGGAAACGTGATCGACCTGGCTGTTGGCGTGATCATCGGTGCGGCGTTCGGCAAGATCATCGATTCCCTCGTCAAGCATTTGATAATGCCGTTCATCAGCGTGGTCGTCCCGGCAGAGCAGGCCTACTTGTCTTGGAAGTGGGTGATCAACGGAAAAGAAGTTCCGTATGGCCTGTTCCTGGGAGAAATCGTCAATTTCTTGATCGTCGCCGTGGCCTTGTATCTGTTCTTGATCAAATTCATCAGCTTCGTGACCAGAGCGAACAGCGAAGCGGCGGCTGCAGCGCCTGTGTTAACCAAAGATCAAGAGCTTCTGACGGACATTCGGGAATTGCTTAGTCGCAGCAGCGCGCGCGCGGCATAAGGCTTTCAAGCCACTATGCCGTCGGGCCGGCGGATGCCTGAGCTACTGAGTCGTACGCGCGCCCGTCACCTCGAGCTCGACGCGACGGTTTTGTCCGCGACCTTGGGTTGTCTTGTTGTCGGAAATCGGCTGCGTTTCGCCGCGGCCGACGGTCTTTACCTTCGAACCGTCCACGCCCTTGCCCACGAGGTAAGCCTTGACCGCCTCGGCGCGGCGCTCGGAGAGCTTCTGGTTCGATGCGGTGCTGCCGGCACTGTCAGTGTGGCCCGTGATGGTCATGGATTCGATCTGCACACCCGGTTGCGCGAGCTTCAGCGCAACATCGTCGAGCTTCGAACGGCCTTCCGCTTTGAGATCCGCCTTGCCGGTGTCGAAGGTCGCATCCGCACCGAGCGTCAGCGAGACTGTTCTGCGCTCCGGCGCTGGCGCTGGAGGCGGCACGACGAGCGCCGCGGCGACGGGCGCGGCAACGGCAGCTGCTGCCGGCGCGGCTGGTGCGGCCGGCGCCAGCACCTGCGCCGGTGCTGCCACTGGCGCTGGCGCTTCCGTCCGAGGCGAAGCTGCCGGCGCCGGCTTTTTCACCAGATCCGGATCGCATTCGGCAATCGCCTTCTCCGGTGTCCAGCTATAAGTACGCCAGCAAAGGCCGAACGGATTCTTCTCCACCTGGCCCATTAGATCGCGCGCGTAGGCATCGTTCGTGACCTCCTGCGCAAACGCATGTGCAGGCAGCAGGAGCAGCGGTGTGAACAATAAGAATGGTTTCATGCGGAACATGGCTCCCTTTCCATGCGAGCGAGTGTGGTTTCGTTTCGGTTAAGGAGAAAGGTGCTCTGGAATATCCGGAACAACAATTGGACCTTGGGCTTATTCCGTCTAGCCCCTTATTCCAGATCTCAGCGGCGAGCCCGGACTGCGGCGATGATTTGTTCCAGGCGAGCGCGAGACGGCTCGTCGGGCTGGGCAGTGGAGGCGGCGTCCATGATCCAGCGTTCGATGTCGGCGGGCGAGGCGCCGGCATCGGGGCGGCGGTTTTCCATGGCGGTCTTCAGCGCCTGCATCTTGAGCTGACGCCGCGCCGCGGCGAACTCGGCGGGGCTGTCGACGCCACAGGCGGCTTCGAGATTCAGGAGCGTATCGGGCAGCGGCTGAGGCTTGGCGGGCGCGGCGCCGTGGAAGCGCGCTTCCATGGCGGCTTTCCAGGGAGCGGGGAGCTCCGCAAGGGCTCTCCAACGGGCTTCCAGGTCGGGCGAGGCTTCGCTGGCGGCTTCGCGCTCGTCGCATAGGCGCATCGCTGCAATGAGCGCATCGAAGCGGGCCTGCGCCGCGTGCTCGGCGATTTCGCGCAGGCGCTTCGTCGCTGCATCGCGCGCGGCGCGGTAACGTGCCTCCAGCCTGGCGGCCTGCGGCCCTGGGACTCGGGCGCTCGCGCGCCAGGAGGTGTCCGCGGTTGCTAGGGCGCGCTTGATCTCGGCTGCGCTGCCGGCAGAACTCGCCGCGAGGAGAGCGTCGATGAGCGCTTCGCGCGCCTTGATGGGCGCGTCGGCTTCCGATTCGCGGGCAGCGCGCGCGGCATCGCGTGCGGTGAATACGGAGTCGATGGCTGCCTTGAACGCGTTCCACAGCGCGTTCTCCTCGCGCCGCGGCAGAGGCAGGGCCTTGGCATGGGCCTGCCATTGCGCTTGCAGCGCACGCGCCTTGTCGATGGCATCGCGCGCGAGCGGCGTCGATGCGGCGAGGCTCTTTGCGGCGGCGATGAGGCGCTCGCGCTCCTCGCTCGCATCGCGATAGACCTGGGTGAGCGGGGCTTCGAGGGCCTGGAGGGCGGCGGCGAAACGCGCGGCCACCGCCTGCTCGCCCTTTTGTGCCTCGCGCGGCACGGTGTGCTCGACCGGGCCCAATTTACGCCAGGCGATTTTTGCCTCTTCGAGCGTGCGGGCAAGCGCGCGCGAGTCCGGCTGGCTCGCGCCGGCCTTGAGGACCTGGTCGATGATGCGGTTACGCGCGGCAAGGTTTTCCTTGCGCGCGGCCTTGAGCTTGTCGAGGTGAGCCGCCACGGGCGCATAGGCGGCCTTCAAGGCGCCGTCGAAAGCGAGCCACAAGGCCTTGCTGGTCGCGCCGCCGAGCTTGTCCAGCTCCTTCCAGCGCGCGCGCAGTTTCTCGATCGCCTCGGCATGCGCCTTGAGCGCGAGCTTCTCGGCGGCCGTCTTCGCGAGCGCCTGCGCCTCGGCCACCAGCT
>Ga0136846_1239805_pt1 | contig 13467 bp, 10 predicted proteins | sample HopSoiMetagenom2_FD_96841 | JGI IMG/M metagenome (GOLD analysis project Ga0136846, IMG submission 96841) | Grasslands soil microbial communities from Hopland, California, USA - 2 Assembly 2016 (version 4) | ecosystem: Environmental > Terrestrial > Soil > Grasslands | place: USA: Hopland... | reverse complement strand
GAATCCGGCGGCGCCGAAGTCGACGAGCGACACGGCCGTCATCACGGCGACGCCTCCAAGCGTTCCTTCGGCGAACCGCACGAACGTCAGGGTGTCGCGCAACGGATCGGCGCGGCTGAGGAGGACGGCAAACCCGATCGCCGTGAGCAGCTGCGCGACCGCGACAAGGAGAGGATCCGTCCGGATGCCGCGCAACCGCCAGACGAGCATGGCCGCCTGAAACGCCAGAATGTAGATGCACCCGAACAGCACGACCTGCCGCCGGAACTCGTCGATCGTGCGGACGGTGAAGAGCGGCTTCAGCTTCGCGAAATCCGCCGGGCTGAAGAGCGGCGCGATGGCGCCGACATTCGGCAGCGGGCCTGGCTTCTGTCGTTCTTCTCCGAGAAACTGGAACAGCCGCTGCGCAGCCGATTGTCGATCGTCCGCATCCGAAAACACCGTCGCCATCGCGGGTTCGAGCGATCGCGCGTCGGCAACGGTGTTCAAATTTATCGACGCGCCCGCCGCGTGGCCGGGATGCTCGAAGACGTTCGTGCGGCCCGCATACGCCAGGGCGATCGCCAGCATCGCGACGCAGGACGTGACGGCCATCGTGAGCACCGACAGATCGATCCGACCGGTCCAGTGCCGCTTTTGCCGCGCGTGTCTGTCCGCGGCGACCGTATAGGTGACGGTCACCGCTGGGCCGCCTGCGGTGGTGCCGGTCGGCCTGGTCGTCCTGTTCCCGATCGAACGAGGCCGGACAATTCGGCTCGTCGCTGTTCGGCTTGTTCGAGGCCGAATTGTGCAGCCCGCAAGCTCCGCGGGGCGTCCGCGTAGCCGAGGACCGTCGAATAGAGATCGATCGCGTGCCGGTACGCGTCGGCTGATCGACTGAGGTATTCCTGTTCGGCCGCCAGGCCGCTCAGGGTGCGCGCCGTGCGCGCGAACGTCATCGCGCGCGAACGATAGCCATCGGCCAGCTGCACGGTCTCGCGCGTTCCCGCCGTGTACCCGAGACGCTGCGCCTGCGTCAACGCGTCCGCGCCGCGGTCAACGTCCTCGAGGCCGTAGATGAACGTCCGCATCAACCCGAGAAACGGATCGGGCCAGGCGGGGCGGAGCTCGGCGGCCTCGCGGAATGCGGACACGGCTTCAGTGAATTCGTGCTGCGCGTCCGCGTTCTGCTTATGCGCCTTCCGCGCCTCGCCGTTGATCCGATGCAGCTGACCGTCGCAGTAGCGCAGCGCCGCTTTGATCCGACCGTCGTTCGGGTTGACCGCCAGGACCTGGGCGAGCGCCTGGCGCGCCATCTTCCACTGCGTCTCACGTACGGTCGGCGAGGGCGTTCGATAGTTCCCGATGGTGCGATCGGCGAGCGTCACCGTCTGGTCTGTCAACGCATGCTCCAGCCTGGCGGTGGTGATCCTCGGGCTGTGGGAGCTGAGTGCCTGATAGCTCTCCCAGAGGCCGCCAATCCCTTCGAGTTCGACCGTCGGGACCTCGGCCTTCAGCCGCTCCGCACGAGACGCGATCATCAGCTCGTATCCGACGACGAAGCACGCGAGGACGAGCAGCAGGGCTCGGACGTAGCGCCCGGCCCCGCGATATCGGGTCTCGGTGGAGGATCGAAAAATGATGTTCGTCGGCGACAGCAGCACGGCCGGCGACTCCGACTCCGCTCGCATGGTTCTTTTGGTGGCGTCTTCGTCCAGCTCCGCTGGCGGACGTGTGCGTTCCGTCGCAGGCTCGTCGCGCTGCATGCCGTCGGCCGGCCATCCTTCACGTTCGGCCTGAGTCACGCGACCGAGCCTGACCCGTTCGAGATCTTCTCGAATGGCGCGAGCATCACCGTATCGGTCGGCCGGACGTCCCGCGAGCAGCTTGGCGACGACGGCCTGTAATGCCGGCGGACAGGACGGCCCGAGCGGTTCGGGAGGCTGCAGGGATCTGATCCGCAGCTCCAGCCGGCGCGTGTCCGGCGCACGGAACGGCTGGAGGCCGGCCAGCATCTCGTACAGCAGCACACCCACTGCCCAGAAGTCGGAGTAAGTGTCGATTTCGCCGGACTCGAGTCGCTCCGGCGACACGTACGTGACGCTGCCGAAATCGCTGCGTGTCACTTTCCGGCTCAGCGACAGAGCTTTGGCAATTCCGAAATCGAGAATCTTGACCTTGTCAGCCCACCGGACGCGAATGTTGTGCGGCTTCAGGTCGCCGTGCAGCAGCGACCGAAGGTTGCGTCCGTCGATTGTCGACTCGAAGCCGTGCGCCGCCTCGAGGAAGCGACAGAGCTGAATCGCGATACCGAGGGCGCGGTTGGGCGCCAGTGCTCCGGCGGCCAGAATCTCGGAGAGATTCCGTCCGTCGAGATACTCCATCGCGATGTAGAAGTAGCCGCCCTCGATGCCGTGTTCGTACACGAACGGAACGTTCTGGCTGATCTGGCAGAACTGCTCTTGAAGCTTTGCGCCCCATCGCTCGGCCTCAAGGACCTCCTGCGTGTCAGGATCCGGTCCCGTCGGAACCAGCTTGAGCGCCACGGTGCGACCGTCCCGGCTATCGGTGGCGAAGAACACGACAGCCATGCCGCCGCGTCCGATCTCGTGGACGATCTCGTACGGCCCGACGCGAACGCGCTCAAAGACCGTCGTCACCATCGTCCCGGCCTGACCGGGGTTGTCGACGACGTCGAACGAACATCCGGAGGGTCGGCGAACCAGTTGTCGCGGCCGAGCGCGGCGCGCACGCCGTCGCTCAAGTCGCCGAAGATGTCGCGGCTCACGTCCTGGAAGACGTTGCCGGTGATGAGCGGATTGGCGCCTTCGTCGATGATGAACGATCGACGAACGTGCTCGGAGGTGCCGTTTCGCACGAAGACATTGTGAGACAGCCGGGCTGCCGCCGCGCGGAGGGTCAATGCTGCACCTGGGTTGTCATGAACGTCGCTGGCCAGGATCGTGGCAATCGACATGCCATCGACGACGATCGCGGCGTTCGCTGCGCCGGTGACCTCGATGTCCACCAGGGAGGTCTGCGACGCGGTAATGAGGACACCTGTGCCGAGCGGCGTCGCGGCGTCCCCGACGATCCGGAATCCCGCAAGTTCCGCGCCGACCACTCCGGCGGCGACGACCGCGGCGTCGCCTTCCGACGCGGTGCCGGACAGCCGAATCGTCGCTGCCCGCGGAACACGGCTGACGATCCGAACGCCGTCTTTCAGCTTCAGCGTCTCGCGGTATTCGCCCGGCTCGACGAGCACGACCGAACCCGCTGCCGCCCGCTGCAACACCGCGGCAATCGATTCCGTCGGACCAACGGCGATGGTCGCGCCCGCAACCGCAACGGCCGGGTTCGATGGCCGCTGAAACACGGAGCCCGCTCGCCACAGGCGATCGGCCGCAAGCGAGATCGAGGCGACCGCCACGGCGATCGCCACGAACCGGGCCGCGCGCGACACGTTCGTTCGCCGGCCGACCGGCGTTTCTTCCTGCTGGCGGCTTTCGAGAATCGGACGAAGGGTCTCGCCGCGCCGCGTGATCTCGCCGCCCGCACGCGCCTCCCAATCGCCGGGCGGTGCGAACCGATCCCCTTCGACATATACGACGCTGATGTTGTCCTTGCCGCCGGCCGCATTCGCTGCGTCGATCAGCTCCTTCACGACCTGGTCGGGCCGGCCTGCAAAACGCCTGACGATATCGCGCAGGCAGGACGAGTGGACGAGGTCCGTCAATCCATCGCTGCAGAGCAGCAACGCCGAGTCCGGTTCGAACGCAATCTCGTACGCGTCGATAAACTCTGGATCGTCGGGCTCGTGCGGGTCTGACCCGACGTCGCGATACACTTCATTCCGCCGCGGATGGTGCATCGCCTCGAACTCGGAAAGCTCGTTGGAGTCTTCGCGCTCGCCGATCGGCGAGTGATCGCGCGTGATCTTGTCGATGCGTTCGTCCCGAAGCTTGTACAGGCGCGTGTCGCCGACGTGGCCTACCGCGGCGTACGTCTCGTCGATCGCGACGACGGTCAGGACGCACGCCATCCCGTTCCATTCCGGCCGCAAGACTGCGGCGCGATGGATCTCATTGTTCGCGATCGCGATCGCTTCTCGCACGCGGTCGACAAGCGGCCACGTGTCGCGTTCGATCCGCGACCGCACCATCGCCAGCGCGATATCGGCGGCTCTTCCACCGGCCGGGTGTCCGCCGACGCCATCGATGACGACGAACAACCCTCGCGCCAGGTCGAGGTGGATGCGATCTTCATTGACGTCGCGCTGCAGGCCGGCGTGGGTGTCCGCCGCCGCTCGAAGCGCGGTTGCTGTCTGCATCGAGTGGCTCATTCCGCCCTGTGCAACCGGTAACCAATCCACAGATACAGCGATACGAGAGCGCCGCACGCCGGAAGAAACAAGAACCGAGCCCGCAGGAGGAACGCGATCATCGCTTTCGGAAATCGAGGAAAACCGTGCCGGCCAGCCCTATATTCGCGACGTCAGGCAGCGGCGTCTCGGATCCGTTCTCCCGTTTTGTTCCGTCGACCTCGTCGAAGCCCTTCGGGATGTGGCGGCCGTTCAACGTCGTTCCGAGCGTGCTCAGATCGATCAGGAAGAACCGATCGTTCGCCGAGTCGCGGCGGATGCGGGCGTGCTCTCGAGACACATCGGCGGACGAGGCGATCCGGATGTCCACCGGATACGCGACGCCCCCGCGACCGATGGTGAAGCAATCCTTGGTCACGTCGTAGAAATGATGGCCGGACTCGTCGTCGTACTCGATATGTCCGAGCAGCTTCGGCGTCGAGGGAGACGCCGGGCGTTCGATCGTGTGTTCGATCGTTGTCGCTCGCTGCCCCGATTGCAGGGTCGCGATTTGGCGGGTTTGTTCGCCGAGCCCGAGATCCGGCCTCGCCGGCATCAGGAGCTCGGAGTCCACGAGCAAATCCCCCTCTTTCAGTTCCTCATCGGGATCGGGCATGAATGCAATGTGCCAGTCGTCCGCCGCATTGCGAACCTCCGGCGCTCGTTCCACGCGCATCCATCGACCCGATGAGCCCGCCGCGTTCAAACGCCGGATTTCTTCGTCGAGCGCGCGGATTGCCTGTTCCTGCACAACCGGGAGGATCGATTCGAGCCGCGCGAACTCGGTCGGATGAAGATAGACGGTGTAGCGGCTGGGCGCCAGCGTAGAGTACTTGAGACGCTCGAGATTCTGCCGCATGTTCGCGACGACCGCATCGATGATGTCTCGCGCGTGTCGCCGCGGAGGTACCGCACCGAGAATACCCACAATCTGAACCGCTCCGGGTAAGATTCGTTGACGGATGTGTGCACCGCCCGGTTTTTGGCGGCCGCTGTCCGGACGAATCATCGCTCAGCACGGTTTCAGAGTCTTAAGGAAAGTCGAAGGATTCCGCAGGGCCGTCCGGCGAGGAGCACTGTGAGAGCTCGATTCGCCCAGTTCACCATCGATTCCGAGACGCGCCAATTGCTGAGCGCCGGCGGCGACGTCCACTTGTCGCCGAAGGCGTTCGACCTGCTGTGCGGCTTGATTGAAAGCCGGCCGAAAGTCGTGGAAAAGGCCGACCTGCACACACGAATCTGGCCGGACACGTACGTGGTGGACGCGAACCTGAACATCCTCATCGGCGAAATTCGGCGCGCGATCGGCGACAGTGCCCAGCACCCCAAGTTCGTCCGTACGGTCCACGGCGTAGGATACGCGTTCTGTGCCACGGCCGTGGATGTTCTGCCGACGCCCGGACCGTCCCAAGCTCTGCTGTGCTGGGTCGTGTGGAACCGCAAGACGTACCAGCTCTCAGAGGGCGATAACATCGTCGGACGCGATCCGCGAAGTGACGTCTGGCTGGATGTGCCCGGCGTCTCGCGCCGCCACGCGATCATTCGCGTCAACAGCAGCAACCGGTGCGTGATGCTCGAGGACCTCGAAAGCACCAACGGCACGTTCGTCCGGCGCGCTCCTGTCGATGGGGAAGTCGCTCTGGCCGACGGCGACCCGGTCCGCGTCGGCACCGTCGATCTGACCGTTCGCATGTGGGCGACGGACACCGCCGTTGAAACCAAACGAATTCGCCGCCGGACGAAATAGCGCGTCAGCCCGCGACGCCGAATAGATGTGAGGTCAGACGTGGAATCGCTAGAACGACGCACCTTCCTCGAAGTCGCTCTCTTGTCTCTGACCGGTGCGGGCCAAATCGCCTCGGCGCAGACGGCTGCCCGGGCCGTTTACGTCGAACATGGCGCTGATCGCTTCAAACATCCCTACACCATTGCGGGCGCCAACGAAGTGGTCTTCAAGGTCGCGGGCGAGGATACCCACAACGGCCTGTTCATCATCGAGCAGGTCAGCCAGCGTAAAGGTGGTCCGCCGCGCCACCTGCATCATGCGCAGGAGGAATGGTTCTACATCATGGAGGGTGAATACGTTTTCGAAGTGGGCGATCAGCGCATGCGTATGAAGCCGGGCGATTCGCTCATCGGTCCGCGCGGCGTGCCGCACGCATGGGCCTACGTCGGCGAGAATCCGGGAAAGATCATGATTGGCTTCGCACCTGCCGGTCAGATGCAGAGGTTTTTCGCCGAAGCCGCAAAGCTTCGCGATTTTGCCGCCGACCAGAAGCTGTATCGCGAGTGCGGGATGGACATCGTCGGCCCGCCGTTACCAATCGCGTGACGCCGTCCCGGCCAGGCGTCGGCTGACGTCCGACCGGGGATTGACCGTCGAGGAGTAGTCGAAAAACGTGAGAGGGCTCATCCGCGGTGAGCCCTCTCCAGCGGTATTCATTTCCGCGCGGCCGCGATTCACTCGCCGTCCGCGGCGACGCGACGGTTCGAACGCCGGGGCGCCTTTGTCTCGCCTGTGCGTACTTCGGACATCAGCTCGCGCGCAATTTGCGTCAACAGATTGTCGGACACCTCTTCCTCCGCAAGCGTTTTGTTCAGCAGCGCCGCGACTTCCGGCAGGCCAGCCTGACCCGCCATGGTGCGAGCCGTGCCGTATGCCGAAATCTCGTAGTGTTCCACCTTCTGGGCCGCGGCGATCAGAGCGAGGTCGGCGGCGACGTCTTCTTCCTCGGCCTCGTAATCCTCGATGACCTCATTGCCTTCGTCCACGAGGCCCGCCATCCCGGCACATGGTTCGCTTGCCGCCGTCGCTCCCACCAGGTTGAATGCCTGCTTCAGGCGTTCGACATGCTGCCTGGTCTGTTCGAGGTGCTGCTCGAATGCTGACGTCAACGCGTCCGCCCTTGCGGCGTCCGCCATCCCCGGCAGCGCCTTGACGAGCTGATTTTCCGCATCCAGCAGGTCGGCGAGCTGCTCCACGAGGAGCCCTTCGATCAAGTCGGGTGCCGCCGTAGAGCTGGTCGTGCGATCGTCGACGGCGCCCGACCTTCCGTTGGCCGCCGCCCCGGCCAGCTGTTGAAATGCCGGCGCCTCCACCATCTGCAATTCTTCCCCGCTGTTCCAGGGTCCTCGGGCGTCGATTTCTCCGTCCTGGCCCTCTCCGGTCGAGGTGTTGAAGAACTGATCGACGAGTCCGGGCGTCGGCGGGATCCGGCCGATCACGAATCGCGGCTTGCCCATGCTTTCGAGCGCTGCCGAGAACGCCTTCATGTGCGTGATTTCACGGGTCATGAGGAACTGCAGTGCGTCGATCGTCCCCGCATCCGTCGTGAAGTTGATCAGGCGCTCGTAGACGATCTTTGCGCGCGCCTCTGCGGCAATGTTGCTGCGCAGATCGACGTCAAGTTCGCCGGTGATTTTGAGGTAGTCCGCGGTCCACGGGTTTCCCTGCGAGTTGAACAGATTCACCCCGCCGCCTCCCGCGATCGCGATCAGGGGGTCGGCCTCTGCGTGTTCGCGATCGAATTTCAGGGGTTTGAGGTGCAGTCGCGCGAGCGAGCCCACGACCTCGAGGTGACTGAGTTCCTCGGTGCCGATATCCATCAACAAATCTTTTCGTTCCGGATCCTCGCAGTTGAGGCCTTGCACCGAGTACTGCATCGCGGCGGCGAGCTCGCCGTTGGCGCCGCCGAACTGTTCGAGCAGCATGTTGCCGAACCGCGGATCGGGAACGTCAACGCGCACCGTGTACATCAGCTTCTTGACGTGGTGATACATGAACCCTCCTTGGATGGCGCAGGGACGCGCCGCGGAGCGCGCTGCACGCGTCGTACCACGTCACCGCACGTGCCTCGACGTGTGCACGCGGCACGACGAGGCGCTGGCATCGGCGGCTCGTGTCGACCGCGTCGATCGCAGATCGATCTGCGTCGGACACGCGTTGTCGCGTGTTCGGCTTGTCATTCGGCGGTGCCGACCAGCGGCGATTCGACGGACGCGATTGCGGCACACGCCGCGCGTCGAAGCCCGTCATGGCTCAGGTGCGCGCCACCAGGAGCCAGCAGTTAGTGAGCGCACTCACGCCTCAGGTGCGAGTGCGCTGCGTCCACCGCGCCGCGGTGGCTTGTGATTGTGGGTTTCGCTATGTCATGTGTCTGATCGCAACATCGCGCGTATCAAATTACTACCGGATCTGTAATCACCTGCGCTCATGCAGTGTTGTTGAAGCGAACGGCGGAAGACCTCAGTCCGAGGATCTCCGACACGAACGGGAACCCGCGCGAGAGCGCACGGCCGCGATATCGGGCTCTCAGCGATCGAGACTCTCTTCGAAAACGCACATCCATACAGGATCGGTTGGGCGCATGGCCGCTTGCCTGTCTCGATTTCGGCGCCTCGATCAGGGCGTTGTCGCGGTCGTGCAATTGCCGCCGCGACAGCGACGGAAGAGATTCCTTGCGGTGTGCGCGCGGACAGCCCTCAGGAAGGAGGTCGCGACTTCATCGGTACGTATCTTGAATCACCCCGAGCATGAAGCGCCCCCCGCTGCAGGATGTCGTCTGTTTCTCGCACTTGCGATGGAACTTCGTGTTTCAACGACCGCAACACTTGATGACACGATGCGCCGCCGACTGCCGCGTGTTTTTCTTCGAAGAGCCGATCCTCGACGCCGACACGCCCCATCTCGAGGTCCATGCCGACAGAGGCGTGTTCGTTGCCGTGCCGCACCTCCCGCCGGCGACAGGCGGCGGCCGGCGGGCAGCGGCCATCAGGACACTCCTCGAAGAACTTCTGGCTCGCTACGCCATTGCCAGGCCGGTGCTCTGGTACTACACGCCGATGGCGCTCGAGTTTTCGCGTGGTCTGCTGCATTCCGCGATCGTCTATGACTGCATGGACGAGTTATCCGGCTTTGCCGGAGCGCCGCCGGGCTTATTGCGGCTCGAAGCCGAGCTGCTGGCATCGGCATCGCTCGTCTTCACTGGGGGCCACACTCTCTTCGAAGCCAAACGTCAGCGACACGCCCACGTATTTCCATTTCCCAGCAGCGTCGATGTCAGTCATTTTGCCCGGGCCCGCCGCGCGCAGGCCGATCCACCCGATCAGGCGCCGATCGGCCGTCCACGCCTGGGATGCTACGGCGTGATCGACGAGCGCATGGACCTCGGGCTCGTGGCGGAGGTCGCGCGTCTGCGCGACGACTGGCAACAGATCTTCATCGGGCCCGTGGTCAAAATCGGCGAGTCGATGCTGCCGCGGCGGCACAACATCCACTACCTCGGTATGAAGAAGTACGAGGAGCTGCCGGCCTATCTGGCCGGGTGGGATGTGGCGATGATGCCGTTCGCACGCAACGAGGCCACGCGCTTCATCAGTCCGACCAAGACCCCCGAATATCTTGCTGCAGGCCGTCCGGTGGTCTCGACCTCCATCGCCGACGTCGTCAAGCCGTACGGGCATCTCGCGCTGGCCAACATTGCCGACGATGGCCCGGCGTTTGTCGCCGCGATCGAGTCGTGCCTCGGCGCCGCCGATCACGCGTGGTTGCCTCGGGTGGACGCGTTCCTCGCCGATCTTTCGTGGGATCGCACGTGGGCGGCGATGCAGGCGCTCGTGGTGGAAGCCGTCGAGCGGGGCGCGCGTCGGGACCGGCGGACGAATCTGCGCGCGGGCCTCCCAGGCCCGCCCCCGGCGGATCGGTCGATCCCCTCGGTCTAAATCCGGGCGGATGAAACGCGTACAACCGCCGGCAGGAGGCCGGCTTCAGGAGCTTCGATGTTCGATTACCTGATCGTGGGCGCCGGGTTTGCGGGGAGCGTCATGGCCGAACGGCTGGCCTCCGACGCGGGGAAGAAGGTGCTGATCATCGATAAGCGGCCGCACATCGGCGGGAATGCTTACGATCATCACGACGAGGCGGGCATTCTCGTCCACAAGTACGGCCCGCACATCTTCCATACCAATTCGAAAGAGGTCTTCGAGTATCTGTCGGCGTTCACGGAATGGCGGCCGTACCAGCATCGGGTCCAAGCCTGTGTCGACGGACAGCTGCTGCCGATCCCCATCAACCTCGAGACCGTGAACCGCTATTACGGCGCCAGTTTCAGTTCGTTCGATCTGCCGAAGTTTTTTGAAGCCAATGCCGAGCACCGCGCGACGATCAAAAACTCCGAGGACGTCATCGTCTCGAAGGTCGGCCGCGAGCTGTACGAGAAGTTTTTCCGCAATTACACCAGAAAGCAGTGGGGGCTGGACCCTTCCGAGCTCGATGCCGCGGTGATCGCGCGGGTGCCCGTCCGCGTCAATCGCGACGATCGGTATTTCACCGATACGTATCAGGCAATGCCAAAGCACGGCCTGACGCGCATGTTCGAGCGGATGCTGTCGCACCCCAACATCAAGATCCTCCTCAATGCCGATTACCGAGAGGTGCAGAAGTGCATCCCTCACGACGAGGTGATCTACACAGGCCCCGTCGACGAGTATTTCGATTATCGGTACGGCCGGCTGCCGTACCGGTCTCTGCACTTCGAGTTCGAGACGCTGAACAAGGAATGGCACCAGCCCGTCGCGGTCATCAACTATCCCAACGAAAACATGTACACGAGGGTGACCGAATTCAAGCACCTGACGGGTCAGGAGCATCCGAAGACGAGCCTGGTGTACGAGTACCCGCGCGCGTCGGGAGATCCGTACTATCCGGTGCCGAAGCCGGAGAACGGCGAGCTGTACCGGAAGTACCAGATGCTGGCGGCCGCAACCAGCGGTGTGCATTTCGTCGGACGCCTGGCCACGTACAAGTACTACAACATGGATCAGGTCGTCGCACAGGCTCTGACTCTGTACAGCAAGCTTGTCCGGCAGCTCGGGCGGGCGGAACTCGCCAGTGGCGCCTGAGCACGCGGGCGCCCGTCCGCTCTTCGATTCGTTCTGGATCGGCGGTTTCGAGGCGGCGTGCCACGTCAACGCGGCCGGCGTCCGCCTGGACATGATCGCGGCGACGCAGCACGACCGCCGCGTCGATGACGACTACCGCATGCTCGCCGAGCTTGGCATCCGCGTGGTGCGGGATGCGGTTCGCTGGCCGTTGATCGAGCACAACGGACGCTTCGATTTCAGCTCGTTCGCGCCGATGCTGGAGGCTGCGGAGCGCCAGGGCGTCCAGGTGATCTGGACGCTCTGTCATTACGGCTGGCCGGACGACGTAGACATCCTCGACGCGAGCTTTCCCGCGCGATTTGCCCGCTTCGCGACCGCGGTTGCGGCTTTCGTGCACGAGCACACCCGCCGGCGGCCGTTCTACACCCCCATCAACGAAATCTCGTTTCTGTCCTGGGCGGCCGGTGATGCGGGCTGGTTCTCGCCGTTCGCGCGGGGCCGCGGCGTCGAGCTCAAACGCCAGTTCGTGCGTGCGGCGATCGCCGCGTGCGATGCCGTCTGGGCCGTCGACCGGCGCGCGCGCAGCGTGCACGTCGACCCGGTGATTCATGTCGTACCCCCGGCGAATGCCTCCCGGGAAATGGCCGCCGCCGCCGCCGCCCAGCGGGCCAGTCAGTTCGAAGGGTGGGACATGCTCGCCGGCATCCGTGACCGCGAACTGGGCGGCCATCCCCGATATCTCGACGTCATGGGCCTGAACTACTACCACTCGAATCAATGGGAATATCCCGAAGAGCGGCTGCGTTGGGAGGACACGCCCCGCGATCCGCGATGGGTGCCGTTTCACCGGCTCGTCGGCGAGATCTTCGATCGCTATCACCGGCCGATTTTTATCGGCGAGACCAGCCATTTCGGCGTCGGCCGGGCCGCCTGGCTCCGCGAGATGATCGACGAGGTCAGGCTCGCGTGCGACGCCGGTGTTCCGATTGAAGCGGTCTGCCTGTTTCCGATCCTCGATCGCATGGACTGGAACAATCCGCAGCATTGGCATAACTCCGGTTTGTGGGACGTACTGCCGCAGCCTGACGGGTCGTTGCGTCGAGTCCTGAACGAGGAATATGCGGCCCAGTTCCGGCGCAGCGCACGCGTGATGTGCGATGGAGAGCCCGCGGCGATTACATCTAACCCGGCGCCGAAAGAGGGCTGACGCCGGCGGCCCAGCCAAGTCCGGTGCTGTTTTCCTCGAGCTGTTTCAGCCGATGGAATCGATCGTCGCGGCCTTCCGCCCGTTGCTCGTCAGGGCACGGCAGGTCGTCGGTGTACCACGAGATCGAATAGCCCATCCGTACGGCGAGCCCGAACAGGCATGGCCGCCAGCCCCAGCCGAGGTCATCTGGCATCGTGAGAACCTGCCCGGCGAGTACCGGGTCCATCACGAATGGCCCGTACGAGTAGTCGCCCTGCACGCCGGTGAATCGTCCGCAGAGATCGTTGATGAGGGTTTCCGCGTGGCGCTGATAAGGCGGAAACGTCGCGAAGCTCTCAGCCGATCGCCCCGCCAGCACCAGCCCGCGCGGAGCAGCGAGCAGCCAGCATTCAATCAGCCGCATCAACCCACGTGTGAAGAAGAATGCCTTGTCGGGCTCCGTATACAGGATGGCCCTGGCGCCCTCGCGGAGAGCGGCGGTGATGCTGCTCTTCACCTGGGGAACGAGACCGCGCCCGCGGCTCGAGGCACGTACTGTCAGGTAGGGTTTCGCCGCCAGCGCCGCGACAAAGTTCTCGCTCGACCCGCCGTCCGTCACGACCACGCTGAGGCGATGGCGCCCAAGAATCTCGAGCGCCTCTTCTAGCGCGCGTGCTTCGGCGTCGTCACGCGCGCGCGTCATTGTGGCAACGACGATGTCCTGCCGGGTCATGTTCGGCCAGCGCCGGCGCGCTGTGCGAGCCCGGCGAGATGATCGTATAAGCCGTCGAGAGAGCCGCGATCTTCCTGTTTCGGAAACAGATCCCAGTGCTCCGTGTGCTCGGCGGATTCACCCGGCGCCAGCGTGGCCAGCGGGCCGAGGCTCTCCATTTCGAGATAGTGACCCGCGGTATACAGCTCGTTGTTGCATCCGAAATCGGGATAACTCGCCCCCGGGTTCCAGGGAAACCGCTTCATGAAAATCAGGTCGTCGCGCACGAGGGCGCACCAGCCGTCCCGGTTACCGGCCCCGATTTTCTGCGGCTCGGGACATCCCGCG
>Ga0136846_1236136_pt1 | contig 13468 bp, 12 predicted proteins | sample HopSoiMetagenom2_FD_96841 | JGI IMG/M metagenome (GOLD analysis project Ga0136846, IMG submission 96841) | Grasslands soil microbial communities from Hopland, California, USA - 2 Assembly 2016 (version 4) | ecosystem: Environmental > Terrestrial > Soil > Grasslands | place: USA: Hopland... | reverse complement strand
GCTCGACCTCTTCGACTTGCCGGGCGGCCGACAGGAGCATGATCAATGCGGGAGCAGGTTCGGTTGCACTCATGATCCGCTCCGCCAGGGAGAAGCAATCGATGGTCGAGGCGGTCGCGTCGAGCAAAACCACCGGGTAGGGAGTCGCGGCTTCGCGGGCACCCCGGATGGCCTGCAGGGCCTCAGCGGCGGAGCCGGCGGTGGCGGGAGCCATTTGCCAGCGGATGAGCAGTTTTTCAATGATTTCCCGATTGGTGGCGTGATCGTCGACTAACAGCACCGGCAGGCCTTTGAGAGCGGCGACCGGCCCCGCAATAACCTCGGTGCCTTTGCTCCGGTCGATTTTGAAGCGAGCCGTGAAGTGGAACATGCTGCCCCGACCCGCCTCGCTTTGCACCCAAATTCTGCCTCCCATTAGCTCGATGAGTTGCGCCGAGATGGTCAGACCCAGCCCTGTGCCCCCGTAGGTGCGAGTGGTGGAGTTGTCGGCCTGGGTGAAAGCCTCGAAGATAGCACTTTGTTTGTCTTTCGGGATGCCAATGCCTGTGTCAGCGACTGTGAAGTGCAAAAGGACGTCGTTTGCCGTCTTGGATTCGGCTTTGACCCGCAAGACGACCTCGCCTGAATCAGTGAATTTGATGGCGTTGCCGAGAAGATTTAAAAGGACCTGGCGCAACCGGCCAGAATCTCCGATGAGATGGTCGGGTACATTGCCCTCAATATAGGCGGCCAATTCGAGATGTTTCTGATGTGCCCGCAAGCCGAGGGCGCTCACGGTGTTTTCAAGGTGCTGCCGGATGTTGAACGTGACCTCATCGAGGTCCATGCGACCCGCCTCGATCTTCGAAAAATCCAAAATATCGTTGATGATCGAAAGCAGAGTGTCCGCGGATTCATTGACCGTGGAAAGCAAGGCGCGCTGTTCGGGGGTAAGAGGAGTTTCCAAAGCCAATCCGGTCATCCCAATAATCCCGTTCATCGGGGTGCGAATTTCATGGCTCATATTGGCCAGGAATTGGCTCTTGGCGCGATTGGCCGCTTCGGCGTCGTCCTTGGCCCGCTTCAATTCGTCTTCCGATCGCTTGCGCTCGATAAAAAGCCCAATCTGGCTGCCAATCGCGGCGAACATTTGCAGGAGCCCTTCATCGGGAGGGCGAATTTCACGGCTGAAAAACTCGACGACTCCAAAGGTCTTCGAGCCGTAGATCAATGGAAAAGCAAAGGCCCCGTGCAAACCGTTTTTGGCGGCAGCCTCTTTGCGCGAAAAAATATCACTCTTGAGGACGTCCGAGACAGAGATCGCCTGGCCACTGGACCAGATCAGCCCGGGAATGCCCTCCTCTCGAGATAGACTCAGGGCGCGAGTCTCTGCGTCGAACTCCTGAAAACTTTCGCCATTGGCAGCCCAGGTGTGAACACAGCGCAACTGGTCGACACCTTCGCTCATCGTCCAAAAGGCTCCGAAGTCCCAACGCAGGCTTTCACAGATGATCCTCAAAATGCTCGGGGCTGCTTCCGCAACCGTGGCCGCTTCGGCGAGCGTCACGGTGACGGCATACTGGGTCAGAAGTCGTTGCTCGGATCGTTTGCGCTCAGTGATATCGACCATGGCGCCGACCATTCGCACCGGGTGCTGTTGGGCATCGCGGATGACATAGCCGCGATCGAAAACATGGGCATATTCGCCGTCCGCCTTTCGGAAGCGGTATTCATCAGACCAGCCGCTGGCCTGTGAATGGATGACTTCATGGACGCTGGCGATCACGCGATCTTTGTCCTGGGGATGGAGCCGGCTGGTAAACGATTCCAGGTCCGAACCGACCTCGTTGGCGGAGTAGCCAAAAAGAACCTGGAACCCGGGGTTCCACCAGAGACGATTGGTTGCCAGGTCCAGGTCCCAGACGGCATCGTTGGTGGCGCGAGCGACCAACTGGAACCGTTCATCGCTCTTCCGCAATGCCTCCTCAGCTTGCCGCCGGGCGGTGATATCGCGGAAGCTCCAAACCCGGCCGACACTGCGGCCGGCAATTCGCTGGGGATGTGAGTATCGCTCCCAAACATTTCCGTCATCGAATTCGATAATGTCGCGGCTTTCCGCTTCTGCATTGAGATAAAGCTCTTTCAAGCGGCCCGCAAATGCCTCCGGGTCTTTTAGCCGGTGAAGACTTGTGTCGAGAACCGCGCGATCATCGCCGGCTCTCAGGGCGTCAGCGGTCAGCTTCCACATGGCAAGAAATTTCTGATTGTAGCTGCGAACCTTGTCCTCGGCGTCGACAACGAGAATCCCGTCAGCGGTAGACTCGAGGGTCGCGTGGAGCATCGAGATGGACTGCTCAAGTTCAGCGGTGCGCACCTCGACTCTTCGCTCCAACTCATCGCGCACGTTTTGCAGCTCCGCGTCACGCATTTCGAGTTGATGCAGCATCTCATTAAAGCCGTCGATCAACACCCCCAACTCATCGTCCTGCTCCTTGACTGCCCGCAAAGAATAATTCTTCTGGGCAGCGATCGATTTGGCGGTTTGGACAAGGTGCAGAATGGGCCCGGAGATAATGTGCTGCAAGCGGCTGGAAAGGACCCAGGCCGCAAGGCTGGAAAGGCCGAGCACCAACGCTACGATTAACGCATATTTGCGATAACGGGCCGAGAGGGCCGCGAGGTCTGATTTCAAACAGACTACCCCCACTTGCTCGCCTTTCACCAGGATGGGCCGAACGAGCATGAGATGCTGTCGGGTAAATTGGTAGGGCTCCATCATCCAATCCTTCGGTGGCGGGCCCACCGGGCCGCCATCGCGCCCATAATTGGCAAAGACCCGCCCGTCCCTTGCGCAAAGCCATGCGGCTACGATGTTCGGTTCCGCCCGCAGCGCGGAAAGCACTTCATCGGCGAAATTGGGATCGTTGAAATCGAGAGCTCCCGCGCTATTTTTGCCCACCATCTCGGCGACCGTGGTCAGGTGCTCTTTCATCTCAGTCCGAAAAGTGAACGCCTCGTAAGCCACGAATCCACAGCACGCCAGCAGCAAGGCTGCAGTGCTCGTGAGCATTATAATCAGCGTTTGCTTGCGCTGGATGGATCTATTTCGAAAAATGTTCACTCGATTTTCGGCTCGGGTTTTGTCTCTTCGGTTACGTCTGCGATCTGCAGCAGTTTGGAGCTGATCTTGAGGCCAACGTTTACAGCGGCGGTGCGATTGATCTCAAGTCGCACCCTTTCCGCTTTGGTTTTGAAATTGATCATTCCTCCAGCCGCAATGAACCCCTCGCTGTCCGCGACCGTTAATATGGGCAAGCCTTTGAGCTTTTGCAGGATGGCAGCAAATCGCGATTTCTCGGACTGAGAGATAAACAGGATGTGACAATCGCGACATTGGTCGATGGTATCGGCCTTGCGGAGCACAATCTTTCGACCTTCAACAGATTTATCTGCAATGAGTGTTCGAAGATCGTCGCCAAATCGGTCCTGCCCCAGGACGCAAATGACCAGCGGGCTGTCTGGCTTGGCGAATGAACCTTTCGGCCAATCGACATAGCGCGTAAAATTCAGCAGAAATGCCGCTTTCACCTGATATTCACTGAACTCGGCGGCTTTGCTCGCGTTCATTGCCGGGTGCCAGATCAGGGTGATCATTAGCAGCACCGCCACCGCGCGCGCGGCACGACCGGCCGACCGACGCCAGCCTCGGATTGAGCGACGGCTCGATCCGGATGGCTTGAAGTCCTTTTCGGGATGCTTCATTCGCAGTTCAGGCGTTCAGAAGGGTTCAGAAACGGAAGGTCACTTTGCCGTAGACGGCCCGCTCGATCTCGGCTTGCGGTGTCTGAATCACCGCGGGGGGAAACTCCGGGTGATGGTTATCCAGCAGGTTCTGGGCAACGATTGAAATGTCCAGGTCTTTCCAGGGCTTCCATCCCAGGCGTAAGTCCAACCCCACATAACTGCCGATGCCGGCGGCCGGTAACGAGTCGACATACCGAACGGTGGTGTCGAATTGCAGGTTCCAGGGCAAATCGATTGACGATTTGAGGGAAACCTGGTGGTGAGGACTCAAACCCTCGATGGATTCCTGGCTGGTATCCTGGCTTCCCGGGTCTTTGTGCAATTCGATCTGTAGATAACTGTAGGAAGCCCGCCAATGCCACCAATCGGCCATTTGGAAATTGGCGGCTAGTTCGCCTCCGTAAGTCTCGCCGTGGAGACGGTTGCTAAAAAGAAATGGAAAGCGGATATAGGCTGGAGCTGCCGAAGCATCGGGAGCGGCCATCTCGAAACTTCGCAGCCGGCTGTAGTCATTATAAAAGAGGGCCAGGTCCAGGGAGAGTTTGGGATGTGGTTGAACTCTGTAACCCAGCTCGTAGGCCATCAGCACCTCCGACTCGAAGCCGGGATTGCCGTCGGCCGTCGTGACAGCCGGGAAAGGCGTAAAGAAAGGGGGGCCACCCGCCGGCGAAACTGCAGTCGTGATCAGGGCATCGTTATCTGCTCGAGAAGGGGTCCGCACGGCGCGGGAGACCGAACCCCAGAGTGTATGTTTTTCATGCGGCGTCCAGAGCAGCCGGCCGCTGGGTTGAATTTCCCAGTGGGTGTAATCGTTGTATTCGAATTTGCTCCCGAGGGTTAGCCGGAGCCGATCCTTCACCAGCGCGATCTCGTCCTGGACGAATGCATTGAATATGTGCGTGGTGCGATCTGGCGGGAACCACGACACCGTGAAGTTCGACTTTAAATTGTAGCTGCGCGAGTAGCGGTAACCTGTGCCTGCAACGATGCTTTGCCGCTCGCCAATCGGGACTCGGTATTCCGCATCGATATCACCGGTGTCCCGATCCTCATTGAACCAGCCAAGATCCCGGCCAGTGTGATCATAATATGCCTGCAATTTGAGTTCGCTCTCGGCCGAAAAGCTATGAGTCCAGCGGCCGATCACGTTTCCGCCATGGACATAGTTCCTGGTTGGCGTCGCGACCTGCCCGGGAGTTGGCTTAAATAAAAGGTAAGTCTCCTGTTCTTCACCGTAATAAGCGTCGCCTTGAAGCGTGAAGAGGTTCTGAAATGACGGCTCCCAATCCGTTCTAAACCCTGTGCGCCAGCCTTCCCAGGCGTCGTCGTTCTTTTCGCCTGATGGCAGCACGGAACCATCGCGGTTGAAATACTTCGCGTAGACCCGATAAAAGGCATCGTCGCCCAATTTTCCTCCGTAACGGACAGCGCCGAAACCTCGCTCTTCGGTTCCGTATCCTCCTGTGATCAACCCGCCCTGGGTATCCTTCGCGCTCTTGGTGATAATGTTGATGACGCCATTCACAGCATTGGCGCCCCACAGCGCGGCTCCCGGTCCACGAATCACTTCGATTCGATCGACGTCTTCGAGCAAGGTGTCTTGAACGTCCCAGAAAACCCCCGAGAACAGCGGCGTGTAGACGCTGCGTCCATCCATCAGGACCAGCAGCTTGTTCGCGTAGAGATTATTGAATCCGCGGGAGGTAATCGCCCAGTTATGTGAAGCCAGCTGCGCCACTTCCATTCCGGGCGCCAGACGCAAGGCTTCAGCAATGGTTGTGGATCCCGACCTCCGAATATCTTCCCCGGTTATGACAAAGATAGCTGCCGGCGCTTCCGCAAACCTTTCGTTGTGTTTGGACACCGAACTGACAGGAAGATTGCTCAGATCCTCAAGGCTCATCTGTGCCAACTCACTGACGGCGCGGGAAGGTGGTTCGGCACCGAAGGCAACATTCGCCAGCATCAGTACGAGCGCCAGAACGCTTGCCTGCACGTCAGGACGTATTGGTTTCTTTTTCATGGGACATTCCTCCGTGGAGGCGGGTATCTGCGTCGCTCTGCGCCAGAACAAGACCGTATGAAGGCCGCAAGCAGACATACGCTGTTAGCCCCTTTTTGGAGGCTTTCAGTCTGAGGCGCATAGGGTTGAGCGTGTCACAGTTCGAGTTTGCGGAAGCAGAAGGGGGGCCATGGCCGCTTTGCTTCGGCCATCAACTCCCGACTAGTCCGCCGCAGGACCCTAAGGCTGAGCAGCTTACGTTAAATTTGCTGTAACAAACGCCACGTAATGCGCCGTGTTGGCACTCGGTAAAAACGAACGATGACAACCCTGCAATTGCCGGTCCGCTAATGCGCCACGGTGGTCGCGGATGCTTTGCGATTGGTTGATGCGCTGGTTAACTTAGCTTTGTGGTAGCCAAAAGCCGCGTTTCCAGGCGCACCCAAATTGAACGTCACGTCGCAGACCTGCTCGCTTGCGATCGTTGCGAAGGCATGCACAAGCCGGTCGTTTCCGGCGGGCCCATTCTCAGCCAGGTCATGCTCGTTGGCCAAGCGCCGGGAGATAAAGAACCGGTGCTTAAACGGCCTTTCGCATGGACGGCCGGCAAGACGCTTTTTCGGTGGTTTCAGGATACGTGCGGTATCTCAGAAGCTGATTTTCGTTCTTGCGTCTATATGGCCGCGGTCTGCCGCTGTTTTCCCGGTAAGAAACTCACGGGCGGAGACCGGGTGCCATCGGAGGAAGAGATTGCGAACTGCTCATTTTGGCTGCACCGCGAAATCAAAATCCTAAAACCACGGCTGGTTATTCCAGTCGGCAAGCTGGCCATTTCGCAATTTATTGCCGCGCCCCGCCTCGACGAGGTAATCGGCAGCCAACAGAGGATCACCTTTGCGGGTCATCGATTCGACATCATCCCGCTGCCCCATCCTTCAGGCGCATCGCCCTGGCACCGAATGGAGCCTGGCAAGGCGCTCCTGGGCCGGGCATTAAAGCGAATCGCGGCGCACCCCGCTTTTCAACAATGCGCCAATACAATGTCCGGTTGTGAATAAGCGCGAACGAGGTATGCTCCTTGCTCATCGTTCGCGTCTACTGCACTCGAACGTGCCGGGCGCAGTGATCTGCGCATTATGAATTTACCCATACAGCTAATTTCGACCGACTTTGACGGAACGCTGCACGCGGATTGTGAAAATCCGCCCGTGCCGCACGATCTGCAGGCGCTGATTGGCGATCTTCAGAAGCAAGGGGCCAAATGGGTCATCAATACTGGGCGTGATTTATCGAGCGTCATGGAAGGAATCGCCTGAGCTCGATTGACAGTTCGTCCCGACTATCTGGTGGTTGTCGAACGTGAAATCTATCTGCAGGACGAATCGCAATATCTTCCCTGCGAGCCTTGGAACGATGGCTGCCGTGAAGCTCATGCCGATTTATTCGCGCGTGTCCGCGCAGATGTGCCGCGCCTGATCGATTGGGTGCACAAGCGATTCTCCGCCACTCTTTACGAGGATGCCTACTCGCCTTTCTGCCTGGTCGCCAACAGCAACGAGGATGCCGATATTATCCATGCATTCCTGGAAGCCTATTGCGCCGAAGTGCCGAATCTGGCCGTGGTCCGCAACGACGTTTACGCACGCTTTAGCCATACGAGTTTTAATAAAGGAACGGCACTGGCTGAAATCGCCCGCCAACTCGGAATAGCCCGGGAACACGTCTTTGCTGCGGGCGATCACCTCAACGACATCCCGATGCTCTGCGGCGATTATGCCGGATGCCTGGTCGCGCCTGACAACGCTATCCCGGCGATTAAAGAGTTGGTGCGTAGCCAGAAGGGTTACATCAGCCATCAACCCTGGGGGCATGGAGTGGCACGAGGTTTAGAACACTACCTGCAAGGCAAATGACGGAGGACGAAGCACTAAAGACAAAAAGAATGCCTAAATCCAATTGAGCCGCACCTGGTTGCTACTTAGAACTTCGACATTCCTTTCCTCATTAGTGCTTCGCTATTTTGCTCCCGTCTTCTCCCGCGAAAAAACCTTTCGAGTAGCCTCCGTCATGCGTATATAAGGGGCTATGTTGCCGACTTTATTGTCTCACGGCGGTCCGATGATCTACCTGATCCTGGGCGCCAGCGCCGTGGCCCTGGCGGTGTTCGTCGAGCGCGTGCTTCATTTCCACCGGGCTCAGATCAACTCCATGGAGTTTCTTAACGGCGTGCGAAACGTCCTCAAACGCGACAATGTCGTGGAAGCTCTTTCGATCTGTGACGCCACTCCAGGCCCCGTCGCACGGCTGGTGAAGATAGCCATTTTGAACCGCGAACGTGGGCGCGAGGGGGTGCGCGAATCGCTGGAAGAAGCCGGCCTCATTGAAATCCCTCCGCTCGAGGACAAACTGAATCTGCTTGCCACCATCGCGCAAATTGCGCCCTTGATGGGATTGCTGGGGACGGTCCTGGGCTTCATGCATATTTTCAGCGAACTACAGGCGGCCGGGACTTTTGCCAATATACGATCGCTCTCAGGCGGAATCTGGGAGGGCCTCATCTGCACCGCCACCGGCCTTGCGGTAGCCATCCCCTGTTATGCCGGCTACAACTATTTGGTCAGCCGGGTCAATGCTATCGTGCTGGATATGGAAAAAGCTGCGGGCGAGATCGTGAACATTGTCAGTGAATCTCCCGGAACCAAAGCCGCATGAGATTTCCTCGCACCATAAAACCCTTTCGCGGGCAACTCGAGATCGCCCCGTTTCTGAGCGTGGCCTTCCTGCTCGCGATTTTTCTCTTGTTCAGCTCGTCGCTGGTTTTTACGCCTGGAATTCCGATCCATCTTCCTGAAAGCGCTGAACTCCCCGGCACCTCAAACCCCACCGTCTCGGTGGCGGTGGATGCCGACGGGGTGTTCTATTTCGAAAACCAGATTATCGACGAACCACGTTTGAAAGAAAAGCTGATCGCCGCCGTCGAGGAGAGTCCCGAGCCCTTAACGCTGGTCGTGCAGTACGATGAAAGAGTGGCTGCAGGTAAGATCTCCCGGCTTGGGTTGGTGGCTCGGGCCGCTGGAATTAAAGATGCACTTTTTGGCACACGGCCGCAGGCCATTCCCGTTGCGGCCTCTCGTGCACCATGATGGGCCCGCCACGTGAACCAATCCGCTGGACTCGACGACGGTGGCTTACGGTGTTTGGGGTACTGTTGTCGCTGCACGTCGCGCCCATCCTCTATTTTGGAGAGCGACCGCACCTGCTCCCTCGGGCGGCGCGTTCCAGGACAGCGCTGCACCTGGCGGTCGATCCGTGGTCGGCCAAACAGCTCGCTGAATTGCCAACGCTGGAGGACCCAGCGCTGTTTGCTCTGCCATCGCTGCGTGGGTTTTCCGGCAAAGCCTGGCTGACATTTCGCAAAATGGAATACCCTGTGATCGATTGGACCGAACCGCCTGCCTATCTGGCGCTCGATCCGGATGGGCTCGGCCGGACTTTGCCCAATGTTCCCGCCACCAGCTTTTCCGCGGCTGCGACCCTCGGTGGCAAACCAGCCGATCTGCTGACGGTGCAGATTTCTGTACCGCCCCTTCCAGCGCCCACCAGTTCTGAATTGCGCATCGAAGGTCCTGTCCAAAACCGGCGGTTACTCGAGAACATCGAGGTGCCCTCGTGGCCAGGGGCGCCGACAGGCGAGCTATTGACCAATACGGTGGTCCAGGTCCTGGTCGATTCCGAAGGAACGACTTTGAGCGCCACCTTGCTTGCGTCGAGCGGATCCAGGGCGGCAGATGACTTCGCGTTGAAACGGGCAGCGAATGCGCGCTTCGAACCGGTTCTGAAAATCAATCCGCCGGTCGGTCCCGGCACGTTCGGGCGATTTATATTCCGTTGGCACACCGTGTTGGCGTCCGAAACCAATTCCATGCCAGCGAATGTCAACAAATATGGCCGTTGATTCGCTTATCACTGTCTACGTGGTGGTTTTACTTGCAGCACTTTCCTGCATGGCACTATATTCTGTGCACCGTCAGCGACGGTTCGGTCCGACGCCCAGCGATGACCACATCTTCCGTTGTGAGAACTGCTCGTTCGTCTATACCGACGATCCTGACGTGGATCGGTCCCGCTGTCCGCAATGCGGCCGCGTGAACGACGCGATCAGTTTCTAAAGCGAGAGAACCGGTTGCATGGAACGTTCCATCAACCAATTTGATTCGAGAAAACGATTATGGGAATGTGGATTGGCCGCAATCGAAAAGCCCGCGTCACCTACGGGTTCGACGAAATCGCGCTCGTCCCCGGCGAGGTGACGATCAACCCTGCCGAGGTCGATACCAAATTTCAGATTCCGCGCAAACAGGGCGATCCGATCGCACTCAAGATTCCCATTATCGCCAGCGCCATGGACGGCGTGACCGATGTCCGTTTTTGCATCGAGATGAACCGGCTCGGCGGTTTGGGCGTGATCAATCTCGAGGGAGTGCAGACACGTTATGAACACCCCTCTGAAGTCCTCGACATGGTCGTCAAGGCAAACAAGGACGAAGTCACTTCGCTGATTCAGAAGTTGTATCTGGAACCGATCAAAGAAGAGTTGATTGGGCGCCGCATCCAGGAATTAAAAAAGGCGGGCGTGCTGGCGGCAGTCAGTTCCATCCCGCAAAAAGCCGAACGTTTCGGCGCGATTGCCCAGGAGGCGGGCGCGGATGTGTTTGTGGTGCAATCAACCGTCTCGACTGTCCGTCACATTTCCACCGAGTACAAATCACTGGATCTGCCGGGCTTCACCAAAGCCATGCGTATCCCGGTCATTATTGGCAATGCCGTCACTTACAGTGTGACACTCGAGTTGATGGGCTGCGGAGTGGCGGGCGTATTGATTGGGGTTGGCCCCGGCGCCGCCTGCACCAGCCGCGGCGTGCTCGGCCTGGGCGTACCGCAGGTCACCGCCACTGTCGATTGCGCAGCCGCTCGCGATTATCATTTTAAAAAGACCGGCAAGTACATTCCCATCATCACCGATGGCGGCATGAGCAAGGGAGGCGATGTTTGCAAAGCTTTGGCGTGTGGCAGCGATGCCGTCATGGTAGGAAGCGCCTTCGCCCGCGCCGAAGAAGCGCCGGGCCGTGGCAATCATTGGGGCATGGCAACGCCGCACGCGAATTTGCCTCGAGGGACTCGGATCAAAGTCGGAGTTTCCGGCAGCCTCAAGCAGATTCTTTTCGGGCCTGCGACTGTCGATGATGGCTCGCAAAATCTCGTCGGTGCGATCACGACCTGCATGGGGAACGTGGGCGCAGCGAGCATTCGGCAGTTCCAGGAAACCGAAATCATCATCGCTCCCAGCATCAAAACCGAGGGCAAACTTTTCCAAGCCGTTCAGAGTGTCGGGATGGGATCGAAGTGACCCGTTTGTAGTGCGGGCTTAAGCCCGTCGAGGAAGCTTCCGAAGTTCACGACGAGGGACGGGGGACGCGCTGGGGAGCGGCTGAAGCCGGGATTACGAACCACCTTCCTTTGTTAATCGATCCCATATTTTCGGAAATGCGCTGGCGAAGTCTCTGGGCTTTTCTGCGATCCAGCGAGTGATCGCTTCGGGAGTAAACCATCCCCCTGCCTCGACCTCCTCCGGGTCCAAGGTCACAGGACCGTCGGAAACCGAGCGGTAAACCCAGACATGCTCGTAACCAGTCTCCTCGCACGCTTCGATCTTAAACAAACGTTGCGGCGCTGTTTCCAGGGTAAGCCCGATCTCTTCCTTCACTTCACGCACGGCGCATACATCGTAATCTTCGCCGCAACAAAGATGCCCCGAGGCCGACGAGTCCCAGGCCCCTGGAAAAGTGTCTTTGCTCATCGAGCGCTTCTGCAAAAATAGCCTTCCCTGGGAATTGAAGACCAGCACATGCACGGCCCGGTGTCGAAGATTACGGCGGTGAACTTCCGATCGCCTTTCGCGACCGATCACCCGGTCATGTTCGTCTACCACATCGAAAATTTCTTCACGCATCTGTTTTGGAGCCGGCTAGCAGTGTTTGCGTCAGCTCTGCGAATTGTTCGAGACTGACCGTTTCCGCGCGCGCGCTCATGGCCACGCCAGCCTGGGCGAACGCCTGTGAAAGGAGGGGTTCCGGCCAATCCTTTTTGAGCAATTTGTACATCATTTTGCGTCGTTGCGAGAAAGCTTGTTTCACGATCCTGGTGAATGTCGGTTCGGCTGACAAAGCAAGCAACCGATTCGAACGCCGCACCAGCTTGATGCAGCCGGAATCAACATCGGGCTCGGGGAAGAAGCAGGTACCTGGGATTTTGAAATAGCTCGCCACCTCATACCGAAGCTGTGCCAGGAGCGAGAGCAGCCCGTAATCGTCCGAGCCCCCTTTGGCTGCCAGCCTATGCACAACTTCAAGCTGAAGAGTGGCCACGATCATTTCGGGCGAATGAGAACATTGCGCAAGTTCCACAATGATCGGCGAAGCCACCGAGTAGGGAAGATTGGAAACCACCTTCCAGCCCCGCCAATCCTGATGCTCTTTTAGATATTGCAGCGCGTCCCCGGCGATTAGCTCGAAGTGAGGCGCCTCTGCGAAGCGTTGCTGCAGGAGTTTTACCAGCCGCTGGTCCTTTTCAATCGCCAGCACCTGGCCGGCGTCTTTGATCAGCAATTCGGTCAAAGGCCCCAGCCCGGGCCCAATTTCGAGCACCTTGTCCTGGGGTTGAAGCTCTGATGCGGCCACAATCCGCCGCAATTGATTGGCATCATGAAGAAAATTTTGTCCGAGTGATTTGGTGAGCTGCAATTCGTGCTCAGCCAGGATTTGCTTCATCTCGGAAAGTTTCATGATTGGAATGCGACCTGCACCGTCCTCGGCGCAGCACCAAGGGACAATTTGCGCGAGGGGCTGCCTCCTTGCCAGCACTCAAAATCGCTCGTGAATCACGAAACAAGGAGGTCCAGAGTCCAATACAAATCGCTTTTGTAAAGAGCAGCGGATAAGGTTCTTCCGCGAACACTGGGTGGGTCTGGACCTGATGGGAACCGGTGGTTTGCTTGACAATAGTAGCGGCCTCGGAAAAGACCACGGTCGTCAGCAATGAGATCAAAGCGCCAGAAGGTCGTGCGATGGGTAGCAGGAGTTCTGGCAGCAGTTCTCCTGCTGCTGCTGGCGATGCCGCTCTGGTTTCCCTGGTTGGTGGCTCCTGGGGCAAAAAAGGCTGGACTTTACTACGGCGAATATGCGCGCGCAGGGTACAGCCACTTTGTCCTGAGATCAGTTGCCTATACCAACCGGGGCGTGCGGTTTAGTGCCAACCGAGTAGAAGCGGCCATCCCGACCGTCTGGGCGATGACGCTGCTCCGATCAGGTTCCGTGAGTTACATGCAAGCGAGCGACTGGACTCTGGTCGTAACGCCCTCGACAAACCGTCCCGGTCAATCAACGACTTCCGTCTACACTCACGCGCAGCGAGTTGGCGCAGTGGTTGCCAAGGTAGAACAGTGGCTTCCCAAAGCTACGCTAACCAATGGCTTGGTGCGTTTCCAGGGTCAGACGTTTAAAATCCAATCCTTTGCATGGGATCGAGGAAAGTGGAACGCCATCATCCAACCGAAGGCCGCCTTGGCGCCCTTGAGCGCCGAAGGCAGCGTCAGCCGGAATCAACCCTGGCGCTTAACGGCCGAAT
>Ga0136846_1223492_pt1 | contig 13470 bp, 16 predicted proteins | sample HopSoiMetagenom2_FD_96841 | JGI IMG/M metagenome (GOLD analysis project Ga0136846, IMG submission 96841) | Grasslands soil microbial communities from Hopland, California, USA - 2 Assembly 2016 (version 4) | ecosystem: Environmental > Terrestrial > Soil > Grasslands | place: USA: Hopland... | reverse complement strand
TCGATGCCGAGGCCGCCGAATTCGCCCTGCGTGCCGACCTGCAGGTCGCGGTACGCGTCCTGGTCGAGGAAGGCGGAGTGGGGATCGAGCCCCGTCAGCATGCCGTTGATCGCCTCCTTCAGGAGCTTGCGATCCTCGACCGGCTCGACGTAATCGCTCTTGATGCGGCCGAAGACCTCGCTGAAGAGGCGCAGGTCGTCGACGGGAAGTTGGAGGGCCGTGATCTGGCGATCGGCCACGGCCGAGAAGTGGAGGCTGGCGGCAACGCCGAGCGCGGCGCCGATGGCCACGAGTCCGACCTGCTGGAACTTCTTCTGCACTGTTTCACCCTTGCCCCAATGCCCGGGGCCCTCGATGGAGTTGGTCTCGTTCCCCTGGCGCTTATTGGGCGACCCAACGCATCGGGTCGAACGGTTTTCCGTCGCGCCTGAGCTCAAAGTATAGGCCAGATTCCTCGCTTCCACCCGCTGCGCCGACTTGCGCCACGGGGTCCCCGCCACGCACCTTGTCGCCCACCTGCCGCAAGAGCCCATCGTTGTACGCGTAGAGGCTCATGTAGCCCTTGCCGTGGTCGAGAATCAACAAGTTACCGAAACCCCGCAGCCAGTCAGCGTATACAACGCGCCCATCGGCCACCGCGTGCACCGTTTCACCTGTAACCGCGCGGATGAAAACGCCCTTCCAGGCCGTGCCGGTCTCCTCCCGCGCCGCGCCGAACTGGCCCGCCAGCTCGCCGCGCACCGGCAGGCGCAGCTTGCCCTTGAGGGCTTCGAAGGCCTGGGACGCGACCGAGGCGTCGGCCACGCGGTCGACCCGCTTGCCGGGACCCTTGGGCGCCGCGGCCGCCTCCTGCCTGGCGATCGCGCGGGCGATTTCCTCCACCAGCTTCGACAGTCGCGCCTCGTCGCGCTTCAACTTGCCGATCTCGCGCCGGCTGCGGGCGATCTCCCCCGCGAGCCGCTGCACGATTGCCGCGCGCGCCGCGCGATCCTGCTCGAGCTTGCGCGCCTGGGCGGCGCTTTGCGTCTCGTTCTCGCGGATTTGCTCGCGGCGCGCCTCGGCGTCCCGCGCGAGGGCGGCGAGATCGTCGCCTTTCCTGCGCAGCTGGGCGATGAGGTCGGCGCGCTCGCGCTGGATGTAGCTGTAGTACTCGATGTGGCGCGCGACGGTGGCCGCGTCGCGGCCTTCCAGCGCGAGCCGCAAGCGATCGGGCGCGCCTTGCTGGTATTGCAGGCGCAGGAGCTTGCTCGCGAGCTCCTCCTGCTTGGCCGCGCTCGAGCGCGTCTCGCGCTCGCGTTGGCCGATCGCCTCCAGCTCGGACTCGAGGTTGCGGCGCTGCTGGGCGAGCTCGAAGAGCGAGCGGTGCGCTTCGCTCACCGCCTTGCCGCTCTCACGCAGCTGGTCGGCGGCCTCGCCACTGGATTTCTCGGTGGCGGCGAGGTCCGACTGCAGCTTCTCGATCCGCAGCCGCAGCTCGCGCAGCTCCTGCTCGCTCGCCGCCGCGGCCTTGGGCGATGGGGCGGCCTTGGAAGCAGCGAAGGTCGGGGTCGCAGCCGCGGCGATCGCGACCAGCGCGGCGGCGAAGGCGAATCGCAGGGCTACTTCGCCTTCCCCTGGGAGGCGACCGCGTGCATCGCCTGCGCGATGGCTTCCGGGTCGCCGAGGTAGCGCCGGCCCCGCGGTTTCATCGCGTCGTCGAATTCATAAACCAACGGGATCGCCGTGGGAACGTTCTCCTTGACGATCGCATCGTCGGACATCGCGTCGAAATACTTGATGAGCGCACGCAAGCTGTTGCCGTGCGCGGCCACGAGGATGCGCTCGCCGCGCTCGACGCGCGGCTTGATGCGCTCGTTCCAGTACGGGACCACCCGGGCGACGGTGTCCTTGAGGCACTCGGTGCGCGGGACCTCCGATGGCTTCAGTCGCGCGTAGCGGCGGTCGCGGCTCGCATCGCGCTCGTCGCCGGGCTCCAGCGCAGGCGGCGGAATGTCATAGCTGCGGCGCCAGACGAGCACCTGCTCCTCGCCGAACTTGGCCGCGGTCTCGGCCTTGTTCAGTCCCTGGAGCGCTCCGTAGTGGCGCTCGTTCAGGTGCCAGTCCTTCTCGACGGGCAGCCACAGCCGGTCCATCTCCCCAAGTGCCAGGTTGAGCGTGCGAATCGCGCGCTTCAGCACCGAGGTGAAGGTGAAGTCGAAGTCGAACCCCTCGGCCCTGAGCAGGCGCCCGGCGGCCCGGGCCTCCTCGATGCCCTTCGCGGTGAGGTCCACGTCGGTCCAGCCGGTGAAGCGATTTTCCTTGTTCCACGCGCTTTCGCCGTGGCGCAACAGCACCAGTGTCTTCATGGGATGAATTCTAGAACACTAGAATGTCGCCACAAGAATGCCCGCCCTTCCCGATCCCTCCCCCCGCCAGGAATTCATCGCCGGCAGCCGCGAGGTCGCGCCGAGCTTGGTCGGCACGATCCCGTTCGGGCTCGTCGTGGGCGTGGCCTCGGCGGCCGCGGGGCTCACGCCTTTCGAAGGCGTGGCGCTCTCGGTGCTGGCGTTCTCCGGCATCGCCCAGCTGGTCGCCATGCAGCTCATCGCGGCCGGCTCCCCGCTGCTCATCACGCTGGCCGCGTCGTTCATCGTGAGCCTGCGGCTGCTCATGTACAGCGCGGCCCTGGCGCCCCACCTGGCCCACCTGTCACCGCGATGGCGCTGGCTGATCGCGTACCTGATGACCGACCAGAGCTTCGCCATGACCGTGCGACGCTACGGCGAGCCGGGCGAGCGGCGCCACAAGCACTGGTTCTTCATGGGCGCCTCGGTGACCCTCTACTGGACGTGGCAGCTCGCGGTCGTGGCCGGCGTGCTCGCGGGCGCGGGCGTGCCCTCGTCCTGGTCGCTCGACTTCGTGGTCGTGCTCACGTTCATCGCCCTGCTCGTGCCGGTCGTGCGCACCCGCGCGGACTTCGCCGCCGCCATCGTGGCAGCGACGATGGCGCTCGCGACGGCGGGCTTGCCGTATCGCCTTTCGCTCGTGGTGGGCTCGATTGCCGGAATCGTGGTGGGCCTCGTGCTCGACCGGCGCCATTGGAGGCGAGCGTGAGCACGTGGCTCGCGATCGTCTGCGTCGGGATCACCACCTTCGTGTTGCGCGCATCGTTCATCGTGTTCGCCGACCCGCAGCGCTTCCCGCGCATCTTCCGGCAGGCCCTCGCCTTCGTGCCGCCGGCCGTCCTCGCGGCGATCGTGGCACCCGGCATCCTGCTGAACCAGGGGCGTTTCGATCCTTCCGCGGACAACCTGCGCTGGCTCGCGGGCCTGGTCGCCATCGGCGTCGCGGCACTCACCCGCAGCGTCATGGCCTCGATCGTTTCCGGGATGGGGGTGCTTTGGTTCCTGCAGTGGGCGATGGGGTAAAATTGTTCCCTTTTTGACCCGGGCGCTGCTGCCCGCGCAAGTCTCCCGGTCGCCATGGGCGAATTCCTCGTCAACAACATCCTGCTCGTCGGCCTCTTCGTGGCGAGCGGCTTCATGCTGGTCTGGCCGGAGCTCTCGAAGCTGTCCGGCGGCAGCGGCGCGCAGGTCGGCACGCTGGAAGCCACGCGCCTCATGAACCAGGGCGTATCGCTCGTCCTCGACGTGCGCGATGCCAAGGAATACGCCGCGGGCCACCTGCCACGCGCGCGCCATATCCCGCTCGAAGAGCTCGCCAACCGCCTGGGCGAGATCGGCAAGTACAAGGAAAAGCCGGTGATCGTGACCGACCGCGCCGGCGTGCGCAGCGGCTCGGCGTGCCGGCTGCTGAGGAAATCCGGCTTCAACAACGTGTTCCAGCTGAAGGGCGGGCTCGCCGCGTGGCAGAGCGCAAGCCTTCCCGTCGAGAAATAGCATGGCCAAGATCCTGATGTACTCCACCGGCGTGTGCCCGTACTGCATGATGGCCGAGCGGCTGCTCAAGTCGAAGGGCGTCACCGAGATCGAGAAGGTGCGCGTGGACCTCGAGCCCGCGCGGCGCGACGAGATGATGCAGCGAACCGGCCGGCGAACCGTGCCGCAGATCTACGTGGGCGAGCGCCACGTGGGCGGTTATGACGACCTCGCCGCGCTCGACCGCGCCGGCGGCCTCGATCCCCTGCTCGCCGCCTAGGCGCCGGGCGCACTCCATCCACAACAAGGAAGCTTCATGAGCGACGCAGCCCAGAACAACGCCCCGGTCTTCTCCATCGAGAAGGTGTACGTGAAGGACCTCTCCCTGGAAATCCCCAACGCCCCGCAGGTGTTCCTCGAGCGCGAGGCGCCGCAGGTGGACATCCAGCTCCACCACAATTCGACCGGCGTGGAGGACGGCGTCTTCCAGACGACGCTCACCGTGACCGTGACGGCGAAGATCAAGGACAAGACCCTGTTCCTGGTCGAGGCGGCTCAGGCCGGCATCTTCGTGGTGCGCAACCTGCCCCAACAGGACCTGGAAGCGGTGCTCGCCATCGCGTGCCCCAACATCCTCTTCCCCTACGTGCGCGAGGTCATCTCCGACGTGGTGGTGCGCGCCGGATTCCCGCCGGTGGTGCTTGCGCCGGTCAACTTCGAGTCGATCTACCAGGCGCAGCGCGACCCGCAGGCCAAGGTCGCGAGCGACCCGCCCGTCCAGATCATCACGCCCTCGGTCTCGCATTGAGCTTCTCCCGCCGCGCGCTGCTGGCCGTGGCGCTCGCCGCCACGCCGGCGCTCGCGGCGGAATTCCGGTCCCTGGGCGACAAGCCCACGATCCTGTACGACGCGCCGTCCACTCGGGCCGACCGCCTCTTCGCCGCCTCGCGCAATTACCCCTTCGAGGTGCTGGTAAAGCTCGACCAGTGGACGAAGGTGCGCGACTTCAACGGCGAGGTCGCATGGGTGGAAAACACGGCGTTGGGGTCCCGCGCGAACGTGCTGGTCACGGTTCCCCTCGCCGACGTGCGCGCCGCGCCCAACGCGCAATCGCCGCTCGTGTTCGAGGCGTACAAGCAGGTGATCCTCGAGATCGTCGAGCCTGCCGCCAACGAGTGGATCAAGGTGCGCCACCGCGACGGCCAGCAAGGCTATATCCGCATCGCCCACGTCTGGGGCGCGTGAAGCCATGAAGATCGCGATCCTCGGCGCCGGCGCCTGGGGCACCGCGCTCGCGACCTCGTTGGCCGGCTCACGGCACGACGTGGTGCTCTGGACGCGCAACGCTGGCGATTGCGCCGCACTTGCGCGCGACCGCACCAGTCGCTACCTGCCCGGCGTGGCCCTTCCCGCGAGCGTGAAGGTCGATGCCGACCTCGCGTCGTCGCTAAAGGGGCGCGAGGCCGTCATCATCGCCACCGCCACGGCCGGACTGCGGGACACCGCGAAGCCGGTCGCAGCAATCGTTTCGTCACCCGCCCTGCTGTGGGCATGCAAGGGCTTCGAGTCGTCCACACGCGCCATGCCCCACGAGGTCGTGGCCGATATCCTGCCGGGCGCGCAGCAGGTCGCGGTCCTCTCCGGACCGAGCTTCGCGCTCGAGGTGGCCCGTGGCCAGCCGACCGCGCTCGTCTGCGCGTCGAGCGATGCGCGCTTCGCGGCTTCGATGGCCGGCTCGCTCAACTCCTCGCGCCTGCGGATCTACTCGAGCGCCGATATCGTCGGTGTCGAGCTCGGCGGCGCGTTGAAGAACGTGATCGCCATCGCGGCGGGCATCTCCGATGGGCTGCAGCTCGGCCGCAACGCGCGCGCGGCGCTGGTCACTCGCGGCCTCGCGGAGATCACGCGCCTGGGCGTCGCCATGGGCGGCAAGCCCGAGACCTTCGCGGGGCTTGCCGGCGTGGGCGACCTGGTGCTCACCTGCACGGGGGACCTGTCGCGCAATCGCGCGGTCGGCGTGGGACTCGCGCAGGGAAAGCCGCTCGACGCGGTCCTCGCAGAGCTGGGCCACGTATCCGAGGGGGTCGCTTCCGCACGCGCAGCGCTCGAGCATGCGCGCGCCCGGGAAGTCGAGCTGCCGATCGCCGAAGCGGTGTGCGCCGTGCTGTTCGAGGGGCTTGCGCCGCGGGAAGCGGTGCAGCAGCTGCTCGCACGCGATCCGCGCGCGGAGTAGCTCAGTAGTCGATGGTCACGGTGAGCGTGTCCCCGTAGCTTCCCGCGGCCACGTTCTGGAGCGCGTTGATCCGCCCGTACAGGGTGAAAGTCACCGTCGTGGTGGCCTTGTTCGGCAGATTCTGGGTGATCGTCATGGTATCGACGCCGGCCGTCTGGCCCCACACGGACAGCCGCGTCGCGTCCCGATAGAGGTTGTACGAGAGCATGTCGGTGCCCCCCGACTGCTGCATCTGCCGCTGGCTGATGGAGCCCGAGCTCGCGCTGGGACCGATTCCCATGGTCATCGACAGGGCCGCGGCGCCACCGTCGCGGCTGCACTGCAGGCGAAACGAGCCGACGGAATCGAGCGGCGACGCCGAATCGCCCACGTAGGCACCGAGACTCATGCTGGCGCCACCGCCGCGGCACACGATCGCCCCACTCGCGGCGAGCGGCAGGATCAGGCACGCGATGGCGAGGGCCGCGCCGTTAGCGCGCATCGCAAGCCACCACTTCGGGCAATTGCGTCACCGGCTCCTCCGTCGCGGGCACGACTATCGTGAAGTCACAGCTTCGCCCCGGCAGCTCGACGGTCGCCGCGTGCGCGCCGGGCGGCACGTTCTCGAAGTAGAACGCACCGTCGCGGCCGGTGGGGAATTCCACCGGCCTGCCGCCAATCTTCATCGTGACCAGTACGAACTCCGCCGGCACCGTTCGCTCCCCGCTTCGGTATCGCAGCGTACCGGAGAAGCTGCGGGTGACGGGCATCCTGAACGAGAGCAACGTGCCGGCGCGCGCGAACGGCACCACCTCCAGCGACCTCTGCTCGATCGCGCGCTCGATCGGCACGTCGCGGTCGTCGACGGAAATGTGGTTCTGGACGTAGGAGACAAGGCGGGGCAGGAAGACGATGCCGCGGTCGTCGGTGCGGCCCATCTCCTGCTGGTTGAGGTAGACGCGCACGCCGGGGATCGCCGGATCGACGCGCGCGAGCGCGAACGCGTCGTCGATGGGCCGGCTGAAACCCCATCCGCCGCCCACGTAAGCCACTGCGCCACGCACGGATACGTCGTACACCCCGGTGCTGGAGCCGCGCTGCCACGTCTGGCTCGCGCTCGCCTGCAGGGAGGCGTACCGGCCGTTGTAGGTAAGTTCCGGCGACGCCGTGCGAGTCGGACCGTCCGGTGTGGACGAGGCTTCTGCCGCAATCTGGTAGCCCACGCCTTCCCCGTCAGGCAGGAGGCTGCCGAACTGGACCGCGCCCGTGCGCACATCACCTGTGGTGCGCACCGACGAGAATGCAGTGAAGTTCGCCGCCGGCGTGTATTGCAGGCCGACGAAGAACTCATATCCCGGCGCCACGCCCGTGGTTCGCTGGTATGTCGTCTGTACCAGCCATCGGCGCGAAAGCGGCAGGAAGTAGCCAAGCGTGCCGGTACGCGCCGGGCGCTGGTCGACCGCCTGGCGCTCGCGCAGCGACGCCGATACCGTCCCCGCGTGGGGAAGTGTGTATGAGATCGTCGCGTAGTGGTCATGCAACGACAGGCTCGCGAGGTCGGCCGTCTGGAGCGACACGAACCGCGGCGACGCGCGCCGTGTCGACAGGAGCACCGACATCGGTCCGCGCTGGTAGGCGTAGGCGACCGATGCCGTGTATCCGTTTTCGCCGTTTTCGCGGTTGTGGCTCGCAATGGCCTCGACCGATAGCACTCCCAGTCGGTCGCTGCGGAGAACGAGCGACGGCCCGATGCCGGCGAAGCCGCGGGCGCCTTCGGCCTGCGCGCCGAGCGTGAGCGCGTCGTTGATCCCGAAACGGTGGTATGCCGAGAATGCCGTCTCGCCATAATCGGCGCTCTCGGTGGTGATGTTGCGCCGGATGGAGCCCACCGAATAGCTGAAGTCCTGCAGCCCGGGCGCGAGCCCGCGATCCGTGAAGTAGAACGGAAGGCTCACGTCACGCTCGCGCCCGAAGATGTCGCGCACCACGATGCGGATGTCGCGCCGGCCGGCAAGGTACGAGAGATTGGCGAGCTCCAGCGGGCCCGGCGCCACCGCCTGCCGGAAGATGCGCGTCTCGCCGATGTACACGTCGACTTGCGAGGGCAGGTCCACGGCGGTGCGGTACGAGGCCGTGGGCTGGTGCACGAAGTACGGATCGAGGTCGTAGGCGCTCGCGTAGGCGATCCCGCCCAGCACCACGCCGCCTGTCACATCGGTCGCGCCCGTGTTGAAGTCGCCGATCGTGAGGCGCGCGCGCCGTGCCGGATCGTCGCGGCTCAGCGCCGATAGCCCTCGCGCGGCGACGACGCTGCCGCCGCTGTCGGTGTAGTAGGCCTGGCTTCTCAGCAGCCACTCGCGCAGGCGCAAGCTCGCATCGGCCGTGGCAGTCCAGGATCGCGTCGCGCTGCCGGTGGTCGCGCCCGACTGGCCAACCTGGTAGTTGAAGATGGCGCTGACGTCCTGCGTGAGGGTCGGCGGGGGCCGCTCCGACGGCTGGTATGTGAGCACCTGGCCGGGAAACGCGTCGGGATTGAACGCGACCTTGAGCACCAGCGTGGCTTCGTCGAAAGCCACCCGCGCCGGGGCGATCGCATCGAGCGAGACGTATGCCTCGCCCTCGATCGCGGTGCTCGCGATCTCGTGCGGCAATCGCATCCAGCCCTCGAGCGCCTCGCGGCGCAAATAGAAGGTACCCGCTCGCGACAAGTAGACGATCTGTTCGCCCTTGTCCTGCTCGTTCACCTTCACGGTGGCAATCAGGCCTTGAAGCTCGGACGCCTCGGGTACGGGCTTGCGCGGCCGGTCGGGAACGAGGACGCGCTCGAACCGCAGCGTCATCCCGTCCTCGGCGGAAACGGGCGCGGGGGCCGCGTCGGGCCGCGCTGCGCCGAGCGCATCATCGAGACGAAGTAAAGCGGCGGGAGTCGATGCCGACACGGCGGCGAGAAAGGACGCAGCGCCAGCCGTTCGCGAGAGGCGAATCAGGGATGCTCGCAAAGCACCTTGGTGGCCTTGAATGCCTGCTTGAGCGTGAGCGACTCGGAAGCGGCCACAACCTCCATCGTGCCCGGCGCGCACTTCGCGCGGTCCACCGCAATTTCGAATGCACGCGTGGCCCCGGCGAGCACATACCAGCCCTGACCTTCCGCGATGAGGTCCGCGTCGCGCTGCAGCCGCAACGGGTCGAACTTGATGCTCTGGGTGCCGTCGTTGCGGACGCGGAAGGCGAGCTTGCCCGGCTTCTCCTCCACGGCCTCGATGACGCCGCTTTTCCTCGGCACCGCGGGCGCCGCGAAAAGGGGAACACCGAAGCGCAGCACGATGCGAATCGACGGCGCTGCGCCCGCCGGCGCGGGCCCCGGAATCTCTTCGATGAAGAGGCGATAGGCCTTCTCCGCGGGGAGCGCCGCGAAGCCGGCGCCCTTGAGCCCCACGCGAATCACGCGCTTCTCCTTCGGCGCGATGGCGAAGAGCTGGGGAAACCAGATGAGGTCCTGGCTCTCCTTGTAGTCGTCCTTGCCCTCGGCCGTCTGGGTCCACTCGAACAAGCGAACCTGGAAACTGAGCTTCTGCTCGTCGTCGTTCTCCACCTCGATGGTCGCGGTCCGCACGCCTTTGTCGAAGTCGACGCGCGTGGGTGACACGCCGAAGCTGCCCGCTGCGGCGAGGCAAGGCAGCAACGCGAGCACGGCGACGGCGATTGGCGGCCTGAAGGGAAGCATCGATCCGCGTCTGGAGGGGACGCAGGATTCTATCAAGGGGAGAGCGTGAGGACCTGGGTATCGGCGAAGTTGCCAGCGATGGCGTTCTGGAAGTTCGCGACGGAAATCGTGCCCGTGATCGTGAGGGTCGTCACCACGTTTTTCGGGGTAGTGCCCGAGATCGGCGTATTCAGGGTGTACGGCAGGAATTCGGTGAGGTTGACCGCGTGGATCATGCGCGGCAAGCCGGCCCCTGCGGCATGCAGGCCGTCGTCTGAGCTGAGCCCGTAGGCCGCGGTTGCCGCGCTGCCCGAGCACTTCATCTGCAGCGTGATCGAGGCCGTCTTGGCGGTGAGCGACGAAGGGTCGATGGCGCCGAAGGCAAGCACGGATCCCGCGACCGTCGTGAACTTGCAGTTGCTGGCCGAAAGGACCGTGGCGTTGATCGCGAGCGAGTACGACCCCGCGAAGGCTACGGCAGGCAGCGCCGCGGCCAACGCGAGGACGACGCGCATCGTCGCCCGGAGGAGGGTCTGTCTCATTCCTGGATCGTTCGCCCAAGCCCCCCGGCGGCAAAGCCCGGGTGCATCGCTTCGGCGAGGCGCGATTACGGCGTCACGTTGACCGGCACGGTATCGGTGTACAGGCCCGCGCTCACCGCCGAGAAGTCGACCGGCAGGATCGTGCCGCCGACCGCGATCGTGAGGCTGCCGCCGCCAAAGCCGGTACCCGTGCTGGTCGCACCATAGCCCAGCGTGTACACCATGAAGTCGGTGCCGTTGGTCACGCGATTGGCGGTGCCGCTCCAATTGGTGCCATTGCCCGTCGCGAACGTCGGGTTCTGGCCCTTGGTGCACTTGTAGGTGAGGTTCGCGGTGCCCGTGGCGTTGCCGGCCGAGGACGGATCGATGCCGCCTGCGACGTTGGTCAACGTGAGGACGGCGCCCGCGGCCTGCGTGAACTTGCACATGCCGATCACGTTGGCATTGATGGTGAGGCTGTAGCTGTCCGCGGCCGCGGCCGTCGTGGAGGCGATCGCGCCCACGGCGACCAGCGAAGCGGCGAGAAGTTTTTTGCACATATTCGTTGTCCTGTCGGAGTGCCTGGCGTGCGCGGTCGATTACGGCGTCACGTTGACGGGCACGGTGTCGGTGTAGAGGCCGGCGCTCACCGCCGCGAAGGCAGCGGGCAGGATCGTGCCATTGACGGCGATCGTGAGGCTGCCGCCGCCGAACCCGGTGCCCGTGCTGGTCGCGCCGTAGGCCAGCGCATACACCATGAAGTCGGTGCCGTTGGTCACGCGGTTGTTGGTGCCGTTCCAGTTGGTGCCGTTGCCCGTCGCGAACGTCGGGTTCTGGCCCTTGGTGCACTTGTAGGTGAGATTCGCCGCGCCCGTCGCATTGGTCGCCGACGAAGGATCGATGCCGCCCGCGACGTTGATCAGCGTGAGGACCGAGCCTGCGGCCTGCGTGAACTTGCACATGCCGATCACGTTGGCGTTGATGGTCAGGCTGTAGGTGTCCGCGGCCGAGGCGGAGGTCGCCGCGCCGGCGGCGAAGAGGGCGGCTACAAGAAGCTTGGATTTCATTGTCATTTTCCTTTGATCTGTTTGGCAGCCATCGCAAGGGGGTCTCGGTTGTGCCGGTCGGCTTTCCCGCCCCGCCTGCTGGAGCTGCGTTTCCCCGAGCAAGTGACCGCAGTGTGCCCTCATGAGGGTGCTAGTACTGTGCGCCGAATCACACTGGTGGGTTACTGCTGAAATCGACTTGGATCTACCCACGAACCAGCACATCACGGTGCGATCCGGTGCCCGCCATTGTGTTTAAGATCAATGGTTTGGAATGCAGTGCGCATACTTTCGAAAGTTGCAATTGTCTGAAACTCTCGGAATTTACCCCATTGTTTTTAAGAACATTTCGGCAGAAAGGCCCCTCCGAAAGCCGCTAGTGCGCGCTTTCCCGGAAAAACACCCCTGCGAGGAAAGAGAAAACGATCGCATTGGCGGGGATGTGGAAGTTGAAGTCGAAGGCGCCGTGGACCGCGAGTGCGAGCACGGAGAAACCCGCGCTCACCTGCACGAATCCCAGCCCCCGCGAAGGACGCCGTGCGAGCAGGACGGCCCACCGATTCAGATAAGCGATCGCCAGGAGTCCGATGACCGCGAGCCCGGCCACTCCGAGCTCGAGGAATGCTTCGGCGTAATCGTTGTGGGCGTGGTCGACGAAGCCGCCGAGGCCCTCGGGCTGGTAGCGCCGGAAGACATCGGCCAGCGTGCCCAACCCGCTGCCCAGGGGCAGGTAGTCGAGCCCGGCGCGCAATGCCGCCCCTGCGAGTCGCAACCGGCCTTCGTAGCTCACGGACAGGTCGTCCGGCGCGAAGCGTTCGAGCACGGGTGTGAGGCCGACGTATGCCGCAAGGAGGAATGCGAGCGCTGCCAGCGCGGCGAGGGCGGCGCGAACGATGCGCGACCCGTCGCTCCAGACCAACGCCAGGCTCGCCGCGGCGAAGGCCGCAAGTCCGCATCCGATGCCGGCACGCGAGCGCGTGAAGATGAGGGCTGCCATCGCGAGCACCACCAGGAGCGACCAGCCGATCCGCCGAGCAAGCTGCGCATCCGCATGGCGCGGATGCGGGCGCAGCGTTTCCCCACTGCGATCGCGAGTGGGCAATGTCTCCGCGGCCCAGAAAGCGAGGAGTACCGGCAACGCCATTGCCATGAGGCCGGCGAAGTGGTTCTTGTTGACGTAGGTGCCGCTGGCGAATCCGCCGCCGCCCCAGGGATTGCCCAGCAGCAGCAACGAATCCTTTGCCGCGCCGACCTGCAGGATCCCCAACACCGCCTCGCCCGACGCAAGGGCGACGAAAGCGAAAAGCAGCGCCCGCAGCTCGCCGCGCCCGACGCGCTGGACCGAGAGGAACATCGCGACGCAAGGAATGAGCGCGAGCCATGCATATTCGGTGGCGTGCCGATGGATGCTGATCGAACGCCAGCCGTCGCCCGACTCAATCGTCTCGAGGACCGCGGCATAGGGCGCATGGCCCGGGAGCGCCGCCCACCATGAAAACGGGACCGGCGCCAGTTGCAACAGTGGAACGCCCACGAGGAGTGCGATGCCCCATCGGAGCGTCGCGGGAATCGGCGGCGCATCTCGCCTCCACGCCAGTGCCCCGAGCAACACGACGCCTACGCATTCCAGTACGAGGAGGGGCCAAGGCCGGTTGCCGCCCCAGACAAGGGGCGCGAACACGAGCATGGCGAGAGCCCCCCAAAAAAGAACGGGGCTCGCGGCCCCGGTTCCTCTTCTCATGTCGCGACGCGCTCAGTTAGGACTGATCGGGATTTCCCCACCCGAGCCGCCGATCGGCGGAACGGAGCCCGCGCCCCCATAGGGCAAAAGCGCGGCGCCGATGAGCACGGCCGGGATCACCGAGTTGGCGATGGGCACCGGCGCCAGGATGTCCTGGGCCAGCAGCAAGGCGCATGGCTTGCCATGTTCGACCTCGAAGCGCTGGTTCTCCTTCAACCTCACGCGGCAACCATCGTCGTATTCCACGACGACTTCCGAACGAGCCGTGGTGATCACGCGCGTGCCCGGAAGCAGGCGCAACTGTTCGTTACCCGAGGCGAGGCCCGATTCGCGGCTCACGAGGACGTTGCCCTGCATGTCCACCAGGCGCGCCACGGTGCCGTCGCGCCC
>Ga0136846_1226869_pt1 | contig 13471 bp, 9 predicted proteins | sample HopSoiMetagenom2_FD_96841 | JGI IMG/M metagenome (GOLD analysis project Ga0136846, IMG submission 96841) | Grasslands soil microbial communities from Hopland, California, USA - 2 Assembly 2016 (version 4) | ecosystem: Environmental > Terrestrial > Soil > Grasslands | place: USA: Hopland... | reverse complement strand
GCGTGCTTTCTACAATTTGAAATGTGTAATTTTATATAGAAATGCTCTTTACAAGTAGGTTCGCTAAGGATTTTCCAGCACTGGCAAATTTCTGGCAAATTTTCAAAATCAACGATTTTGGCAGATCAAAAGAATCATTTAATACTGCTGATTTTTAATTTAAAAAAATGACTCCTATTCCTGGAATCAAATTTCTTTAATATTTTGAAAGTCAACTTGTATTAGTGAAAGTATTATTTGAATTACGGCCATAAAAAAAGCTCCACATTTCTGTGAAGCTTCTTTCGTGACCCCGTCTGGATTCAAACCAGAAACCTTTTGATCCGTAGTCAAATGCTCTATTCAATTGAGCTACGGGGCCGTGTTTTTCGTGAATGGGCGGCAAAAATAGCCCTATTTGATATTCCTCCCAAAAAAATCATCAAAAATTGCTGATAAAATTTTCCTTTTACCCTGAATTTCAGGCATTAGGCCATTACATTACTTAACTTGCCCTGGCATATCAAATGCGTAATCACCTAAAAGCTCCTTGTTATGAAAATTCAATGCTGGTCAATCGGTAAAAACCACGAGTCCTATGTAAAAGAAGGGATTGAGGACTTTACCCGCCGGTTATCGAAATATTTCCCTGTGGAATGGAACCTGATCCCAACGCCAAAAAATGCGGGTATGCTCAGCGAAATGGACCTGAAGAAAAAAGAAGGGGAAACTATTCTCGAGTGGCTTAAAAAGGATGATTACCTGGTATTGCTCGATGAACGTGGGCATTCGTTCTCCTCGCCGCAACTGGCCGATTTTTTACAAGCCAGGGCCAATGACAGCGTTAAAACCCTCATTTTTTTGATTGGCGGCGTGTATGGCGTTGATGAACCGGTATTTAAAAGAGCCAACACTACCTGGTCAATTTCAAAACTCGTTTTCCCGCATCAGCTGGTGCGTTTGATCCTGGCCGAACAGTTATACCGGGCATGCACCATTCTCCGGAATGAAAAATATCACCATAGCTAAAGGCTGACTTTATTTCAAAACATCAAAATAGTAAACCCGCTCCCGCTTAGCCGATCCCCCAAAAACACCCAACCCGTTTTCAATATTACCGGTAGGGGATACCAGTTGGGTGGTAGGCACCGAGCCAAAATCTGTTTTATACTTCTCGTACAGCTTAAGGTAATCGTACAATTCTTTGCTTACAGATTTTAATTGCAATCGAACGCGGCCTTTTTGTTTGGGATCAACAAAAAACTGTTTGTCTATGTATAAGGTAGTGTTATAATATTCTCCATTGATGAAGGGATCAAGGTAAAAAATTCGTCTGAACGGATTGGTGAGCTTGTCGATCTTTGCATTTTCCGACTGGCCGTCTTCGGTAAACAGATCCAGGCGGGTATACTTGTTCAAACTAACCGTATCGGTTAGTATCTTAAGGCCAGGTGTATTTTTTACTGTCTGATAAAACTCTTTGCCCGATTGCGTGTCATAACTGTAGCGTTTACCCTGGTAAATAAAGAAGTGATTGTTCTTTACCAGTTCTTTCACGGATTCAATTATGTAAAACTCATCATAGTCCAGCGAGTCTTTCCAGGTTATATTTACCCCTAACACATCTTTATCATTAATCTGGGTACTGAAAGTATCTACCCCGGTTAAATGCGGAAAAGCGGGGATGTAAGTGGTTGCACTCACAGAGCCCAGGGTAGGGTGTTTGATGTCTATCCGGTAGCTGGCATTGGCTTTAAACCGTTTTTTATTGGTAAATACCGACGTGGGATTGTTGATGTATTGTTGCGAGTAATTGGGTTGTAATACCCAACTGGCGGTGTTGTTTTCAGTAATGGTAACCGTGGCGTCATTTACTTTTTCGAACCGGATCAGGCTGCCGTTTTCAACTTTAATGGTTTTACCGATGGGAATTTTTACCGTATCAAGTGCGGTGATCTCTGCCAGCACTACCAGCTTACCATCTTCAAACTGATCGCTTGAAAAATTCTTTTTACAGGCGCTGATAAAAAGCACCAGCAAAAAAAGCCAGCTGAAAGAATAATATGGTGTGCTGTTTTTTGTCATGTTTTTAAAAAGACACGGTATACGAAATATAGGGCGTTATCTTAAAGAACTGGTACTTGGTAGTTACCACCAATGACCGTTTTCCCAGGGTCCCTTCCAGGTCATACACATACTGGCTGGGGGAACCGTAGATATTATATACGCCTACTGTTAATCGTGATTGTAAAGGACCACCGCCTAATCTATGGTAATTGCTGGCCGACACATCTAACCGGTGATAGGGCAGCGTACGGTACATTCTGGCGTTGGATGAATGATAGATCAGCCGGTACTCCCTGGGCGCCAGCGGATCGCTGATCTGCTGTGCATCGTCGAAGTCGGGATATACCTGGTTGGGCAAGGTGTACACGTCGCCTGTCGCAAACGTCCAGAAGGCAGAGGCGCTCCAATGCTTGTTATATTTGAAAGTAGCAGCCGCATTGATCTCGTGCCGGCGATCGTATTTAAATGGAAATTTCGCCCCGTTGTTCAGGTCCGCAAACTTCCGCCAGTTCCACGACAACGTATAACTCAGGTGTAAATACCATTTTTCAGTAATGTGCTCCGCTTTTGTTTCCAGTCCATACGCCCAGCCCTTACCCAGTTTTACGCTTTGTCCCCAGTCGGCCGTATTTAAAAACAGGTTCTGTCCCTCTGCATAATTCGTCACATGGGTCATTTGCTTATAATAAACATCTGCATAAAAGGAAATGTTTTTGTTGTTGCGATGGCTATAACCCAGGTTGAACATATCGCTTTCTTCGGGGTTCAATTCTCCTGTGCTGGGAACCCAGGCGTCGCTGTTGATACCCATGTATGGATTGGTTACCATATGCAGGTATTGGGTCATATGATTATAGGAAGCTTCGAGTTGGTTATGGGATGAAAATTTATATGCGGCATACATCCGGGGTTGCCAGCTGGTGTATTTAAAATCATTATGCTCGTAAAAAGAAAGGCGTACACCCGGCCGCAGAAAGATCTTTTTATTGATCCTGAATTCGTTTTCATAATACAACGCCAGCTCGCGGAATGACAGCGGGGGAAAGGCGTTGAAATCGCCCGGCCTGTCAGTAAAATCAGGCGATACATTGGTGTCGAACGGATGGATGCGGGTATACGAATATTTGCCGCCTACATTTATTTTTATATTGTTGGTAGGGGATATTTCCAGTGCTGTACGTGCGGTGTATTGTTTAATACTGGAGTAAGTATTGTAAACACGGTTCTGCATCAACCGGCCGGAACTGTCGTATAAATTATAACGGAAGCCCGCCAGGTTATCGTAGTTACTGATGTTGAAAGAAGAATTGATAAATGCGCGTGCACTAAGCAGCCGGTTCCAGTTCAGCGTAGCCGCTTTATTGCCCCATCGTTGCTGGTTATTGGCATAGTTCTGATGCAATTGCAGGGCATCGTGCCCGGCATAGGCATTTATCATGATCTTGTCTTTCTTGCCTATCCATTGGGTGAACTTCACATGCAGATCATAAAAGTCGACATCGATGCCTGATTTAAGCGCGCGCAAGATTGGATTGATCCAGCTTTGGCGAAAGGACACCATGATCGATGAGCGGTCTTTTTTTATGGGGCCTTCTACTGTAAACGAACCAGCCAGTAACCCGGCATTGGCTTCCCCTTGCCATTTCTGCATATTGCCATCCTTCGTCATTACATCAATTACTGATGACAGACCACCGCCGTACCGGGCCGGAAAATTCTTTTTGTACAGGTACATCGATTTCAACGATGTTTTATTCACTATTGACAGCGTACCCAGTAAATGCGTGGGGTTAAAGATGGGATTGCCATCCAGCAGAAAAATGTTTTGATCGGGGCTGCCGCCGCGTACCAGCATGCCATAGGTGATCTCAGGGATGTTCTTTACCCCCGGATCTAAATAAAAAGACCGCAGCACATCCGATTCGCCCAGAATAATGTCGTAGCCGGCAGCTTCCTTGGAAGCCTTGTTTTCTTCTACCTGGGCCGCCGGTGGCGTAGTGGTCACCGTTACTTCCCTGAAATCGGTTTTGGGCGTCATAAACACATCCATGCGGATATTCCCTTTCAGGTTCACCTCAATGCGATGGGTTTCGTAACCGGCATAGGAGAGGTACAATTCATTTTTTCCCTCAGGAAGCTTTATAGTAAAGTAACCGTGGTTATTGGAATAGCTGCCTCGTTGCTGCGCCGGTTGCCAGATGGTAGCATCGGCCAGGGGCTCGCCACTGACATCTTCTTTTATAATACCGTAAACAGAATACCAGGAAATAAAAAAGTCGGCTGGTAAAGGAACGGTGGCTGGAGTAATAATGACTTTGTTGTTTTTTTCTACCAGGTTTATCTTTTGGCTTTCCAACACCTGGTGCAGCACCTCGCCAATGGTTTCGGGCGAACCGGTGAGGGTAATAACCTTGCCGGTGTCTAAAAAGTTGGCCGAATATTCAATGATGGTTGGACTGTGCTGGTTAATATCATCCAGAAAACTGCGGATGGAACCTGTGTAAAAGGTTGGCGTATAGGGACGCGAAAATAAATTAACCCTTTGAGCCTGGGTTAATTGCATGCTAATCAAGAGAACCAGAAATATGCAATACAGTTTATTCATGCTATAACTCAAGCTATAGCCTGCTATCCCCTGGTTTTAATATATCCAGTATCCACAAAGAACTAACTTAATTTCGATAAAATACCGTTTTACCGTTTTCTTTTTTTACCTGTAAACCAGTGATAAGCTTGAGTTCTTCCAGTACCTGCTCCAGTGGCTGGTTGTTAAAATGAACGGTTACCGGAATGGTATGGGCATTTGCCTGTATACCGGGATCCAGTTCTACAGTAATGCCATAATAGTGAGAAATATCCTGCAGCACCTGGGGGAGTGCGGTGTTATTAAAATTCAATTGACCTGTTTCCCAGGCAATAAAATTGGAATCGGCCACCTGGTCCTGGTAAAAGTGATCCTGTTTTAAAACAACCCGTTGGCCTTTGGTAAGAATAACCTTGTTATTGTTTTCTTTTTTGTCGGCCACATTTACTTTACCGGTTACTACCACTACTTCATCCGCAGCGTTGGTGTTGTGAACCAGGAAGGAGGTGCCCAGCACCTTTACTTCAGAATGATCGGTTATTACTAAAAAAGGTTGATGTTCATTGTGTTGAACAGAAAAGAAGGCGTCTCCGGCCAATGCTACACGGCGTTCTGCTGCATCGAATTGTTTCGGGTATTTTAGGGTGCTGCCCTTGCGAACCACTACCACCGAATGATCGGGCAGGGTAAGGGTTTCGTTTTGGGCCAGGGCGGTAAATGACTGCCATTGCGTGTGGCGATGCCACCAAAAACCAGCTGTAGCCGTACAGGCCAGTACTAAAATGGCGGCTGCTGCTTTTGCTGTGGGAGTATATAATATTGAAATGATAGCGTGTAAAGGCTTTCTGTCTCTGGCGGTCAGGAGGGCGATCTGATCATCCAGTTTTACCCAGGCAACCTCTGTATTGAACGAAGGTTCAGCCAGTAAGGGGCCGCTTTTTTGCCAGATAATTGCCATGTCATCATATTCCTGTTGGCAGGCAGCATCCGATTGCAGCCATTGCTGAAGCTCATCGGCTTCCTGTGATGTTGCCAGTCCTTGCAGTTGTTTGGCAATAAGGGCTATTATATATTCTTTTTGGTTCATTCCGTTCGTGGTACTGTTGTAAAAACATTAAATTATTACTTACCCCTACACTATGACGTCAAAAACAAAAAAATTATGCAAAGAATTATGGGTAATCCCTGTTTTTGCCGAATGTAGGACCGTAAGATCTTTAATGCCTTACCCATTTGATTTTCAACCGTTTTTATGGAAATTCCCAGTGATTCGCTGATTTGTTTATAGGTGAGATTGCTTACCCGGCTTAATACAAATACTTCCCGGCATTTGGGCGGCAGGTTTTCGAGCGCCTTTTTTAAAAGTGTATCGTAGTCGGCTTCTTTAGCGGGGGGCGACGGGCGTTCGTTGGAAGTGGGATCCACGATCTCCTGGCTGCTGAAATCGCCCAGCACGGTTTTCTGCTTTTTTTCGAGAAAGCTCAGGCAATTGTTACGAATGGCTGTATATAAATACCAGGTGAGTTCTTCGGAACCTATGAGGTTTTGCTTTTTTTCCCAAACCCGCAAAAAAGTTTCCTGAACGATATCCTCACAACTGTGCGATTCTTTTACAATGGTAAAAGCATACTTGCAAAGGGGCTCGTAGTATTTATAGAAAATCTCCTTGAATATCCGGTATGGTTGTTCAGGTTCCTGCATGGGCGTACGGGAATCATTTACATTAAATGTAATAAAAAGAATAATGGTAATGGTTCTGGTATTGATACAGGTCTGGTTCTGGTCTGGTCTGATCCAGGTTGTTGACACAATATACAAGTTACCTGCCAATGTGCAATAAAGGAGAAACATTAGATCGGTGTTACCGAATAAAAGACGCCAGCCGTTTATGAACGTTAAATAACATATATGTACAGGTTACCCGAGGGTAGCGGCAATTTTTACCAATTTATTTTGGCTGTATGCTTTAATATTCGATATTCGTTCTGTTAGTACCATTAAAGCAAAGGGGATTTTAATAACTGCAAATAAATTTCAGCCCCGGGTTGCGCAGGGCAGGGGGCAAGTATTGAGGAATGAAACATAATTTTCAGGGTAAGTCTCTTTTACTGGAGTTTAAGAGAGGTAATACACATGCATTCAGGGTCGTGTATGATATGTTTTTTCCAAGTCTTTGTTTCTTTGCAAAACGATTGGTTGACAATGATGGAGAAGGAGAGGACATTGCTGCCGACAGCTTCGTGAAATTGATGAACCGGCACGATTCCTTCAATACGCTGTCAAACATAAAAGCGTTTTTGTACATCACTACCCGTAATGCCTGTTTGAATTACATGCGCTATTCGCAACGACAACACACCTCTAAAAGAGAACTGAACAGAATTCAGGAAAAAACCGACGAACATGCACTGAGCCATATGGTGCATGCAGAAGTGCTGCGCGAAGTGGAGTTTGAAATTGAACAACTGCCAAATCGCTGTAAAGAGATTTTTAAGCTGATCTACTACGAACGCAGGTCAGCTGACGAGATAGCAGAACTAATGGGAATTTCGATCAATACCGTTTGGGTGCAACGGGCCAAAGCCATTCAACTGATCCGCACCAACCTGTTAAAAAAAGGAATGCTTTCTGTACTGTTGGGTTTTCTGGTAATAACAGATAACACGCTGAAAATGTAGCATTCATACAGCTATAAGCTGCCTACTTCACTAAAGATCAGGAGACCTGCCATTGCTTAATGACGGACAATATTTCCACGTTGTATAAAGGAACAACATGGAAATAGTGTTTAAATATGTATATCAGCTATTGCATTATGGATACCGAATTGAATACATCAGGCATGGAGGAAGTAGAATATTTGGCAGCATTGCTGCTGAAACAGTTAAGGCATGAAATAACGGAAGCTGAGTTACAGTACCTTGAAAACTGGAAGGCCAGTCATCCTTCGCACGCGCTGGTAAGTGAACAGGTAAATGATAGCGAACAATTGCTGAACGACCTGTTGGCCATGAAACAGGTTGATATGGAAGGAAGGTGGCAGCAGATCAGTGCACAAATTAACCCGGTAAAAAGGCTGGTTCCTTTATATCGCCGCTGGTACAGCTCTGCGGCGGCCGCATTGGTATTAATTATTGCAGCCGCCATCAGCTGGCCTTACCTGGCGCCCAAAAAATCACCCAAACCGGTAATTGAAAATAAAGAGTACACCTCCGCCGATTTTAATATTCCACCCGGAGGCAGCCGGGCTATGCTCACCCTGTCGAATGGATCGGTCATCAACCTGGAAAATGCAGCCAATGGTGCGGTAGCAAAGGAAGGAAATGAAAATGTAGTGAAGTTAAAAGACGGGGAACTGAAGTATGAATATAGCACCGGCGCTGCAACGTCCGCAGAAATGGTAAATACATTAAGTACGCCCCGCGGTGGACAATATAGGCTGGTATTGCCCGATGGCAGTAAGGCCTGGTTAAATGCGGCCTCCTCCATAAAATACCCGACTCATTTTTCAGGAAAGGAAAGAAGGGTAGCCATTACCGGTGAAGTGTATTTTGAGGTGGCCAAGTTGCCAGGTACAGAAGGACGACGGGAACCCTTTATTGTAGATGTGTTGGCGCCAACCGGTCAGGGCGTTGGCGCTGAAGTAGAAGTGCTGGGAACCCAGTTTAACATTATGGCCTATAACGATGAGCGCGCCATTACAACAACCCTTGTAAATGGAAAAGTAAAAGTGTCTGTTCCGGCATCAACACCGGGTAATAACTCATTCAAACTCTTGACTTCGGGCCAGCAGGCGCAAATACTACAACCCATAAAAGGAGTAGTAACAAGCGACCTCATAAAAGTGGTGAAGGTGGAAGACCTGGATGATGCACTGGCCTGGAAGAATGGGTTTATCTCATTAAACAATTCCGGGATCAAAGATATTATGCGTACGCTTTCCCGCTGGTACAATATAGAAGTAAATTACCCGGGTAAAGTACCGGATTATAAATTCTCCGGTTCCATATCCCGCTCAGAAAATCTCTCCACCGTAATAAAAACACTCGAATACAACGGTGTTCACTTCAAACTCCAGAATAATGTAATCAGTGTGCTGCCTTGATCGCCATCTGCGTGCCGCCCCAAAAAGGTGAAAATGTAATATTTTTTTTAAATTGATGCATACGAAGTTCAGATGGCAATCGTGAAACGTGAAACGTGAAAGGGCTCGCGAAATTCCAAGCTCACTTCTCTTTCTTACTTGTCAACATATTAACTTGTCAACATGTTAACTCGTATACTCTATCAACTTTATCAACTCTTTCAACTTGTATTCCTGGTCAACTGGTCAACTGGTTAACTAGTCAACTTGTTAACTTGTCAACTCTCTCAACTTTCAACCGAAAACTTACTACGTTCCCGGGCAGTAATGTTGTAATACTTCTTAAACGCCTTTGAAAAAGCACTTAAATTCGTATAACCTACTTCTTCAGCCACCTGCGATACCGAGTATTTTTTACCCGATAATAAATGCCAGGCTTTTTCCATTCGTACATCACGTAAGTAATCGGCCGGACTGCTTTGATACAATTGTTGAAACCCCGTCTTTAATTTATAATCGTTCAGGCCTGTAAGCAGGGTAAGTTCCTTAAGGGTCCAGTCGTGTTTAAGATCTTCCTGCATTCTTCTTTTGGCAAGGTATATAGCCTGCGCTTCGGGCATGGAAAGGGTTACCGGTTCCCATAGGGGCAGTTCTGAAATGTTTTCGAGACAGGCGATCAATACAGCCAATGACCCGGCGTGCAGGGACGCCTCCGAGCGTTTTCCCGCCTGCGTTAACTGGTATACCTGTGCCAGCAGTGAACGATTGGCTACCTGGTTCACCGGCGTTAGCATAGCAGGTTGCTGGTGAATAACTTTTTTCTGAAAATCATTCATCAGAACTAAAGGTGGTAACATTTGAGACAAAACATATACGGGATAGTGAATGTCGATTGAAACATATACCCCGGCATGTTGAAAATGGATCCGGTGATTTTGAAAAGGAAAGTACAACAGGTTATACCCCTGCTCATAAAATACCAGGTTGCCCAGCCCTTCCATATGGTATTGAATATGATTGACGAGATGGAAACGTAATTTCAGCAAAGGTTCAAATTCCAGCATGGTGAACGTGCAGGCACGGTTCATGAGGAAGTGTTGTAACCTGATAACAATACCCTCGCTCTGTAACTGTTGAAACAGCACATGGCCAAAGTCGCCCGATGTTGTAACAGAGGTGGCCCCGGGGATCAGGTAATTGGCCAGTACATCAGGAAGCTGATCAGTAAAGGCCAGCTCTTTATAATTATCTGCGATCAGTTTTATTTGCATACCTACCAATGATTTAATGGTCCATTTTTCACGCAATGAGTCACTATGCAACGCCGATTGACAATAGCATATAGCCCAAACAGGTGTGGGTTATGTATATGAGAGCAGTCTACAGTAAATGATTACCATCAGGTGAAACACCTATTGTCAAACGTTAGCAAATGGTCCGTTATGCAGTGCGTTCATCAGGCCCCTTATGCGGGAGTATTGTAGGTATGCTTATATGCACGTTAGATAAAGCAGCTGCACCGACTAAAGATAAGGGAATTTCTTCCCAATCATTTACGAAATCCGGATTTAAAAAAGAAGTTTAACCTAACGGTAGCTTTTAAACGGAGTACAACAAAAAGCAGTCAGTGAATTTTGTTTCGCTTGATCTCCCCACAACCACCTTTATCCGTTACCCCGGTTTTTTTTGAAAAAAGTCATCCTGTCTTGCCGATATAATTTTACAGATCCTTGAAACCTGCTTCTGTTATTTCTTCTCCTGCGGGAAGTGAACCGGTATTTTGGGTAATACCGTTGAATGATAAGGAACGGAACAGGCTGGCCGCAAAAATGGGCGGCTGTTATATAAGCCCTTAAACCAGCTGGTCACTGATACCGATCAGCTGCAAATGTATACCAATATACGCGTTCGGTGTTGTAGTAGCGTTTGTTCGTATTATATAAATTTATTATTCTCAATGGTCCTGGCCTTTTAATTAAAGTAGAGGGATTTTTTAAGCCTATATTACAAAGAATAAAAATGTTTGGGTAAAGTATTACCCGATTTGGGGTGTCATGGCCTAAATGGGGAGAACGTATTGCCTTTTGTTTAACTGTTTATGAAAAAAATTGACCCAAAACTGTATGAATTACAATCAAAAAAACGGAACGCTGTTTGACAGTAAAAACGGCAATATTGTATTGCCCGGAGCAGCTAACCAACCCCAACGAAAGTTAGCCAATCAGTTGCCATGCAATTCTTCTGTTGTTGGATCATCAAATTTTAAAAGTAAATTCTAAAATACCTGATTATGGCGCGCTCAAAACCCCATACTACTCGCTCGAACCGGCAGGATGTAGCTGCGGTTGTGCCAGCAAATGGCAAACACGTTCCACCCAAAAAGAAACCCAAAATAATTGAAACAGAAAAAGAAGTAAACCCGCGTGAGATAAGCGATGTGCTCGATCACCGCGAGTTGTTACATGTGCTTACGCAGGTAAAGAACGGGAATTTCAGTGTACGGATGCCCATTGACCAGGTGGGGCTGAGCGGCAAGATCTGCGACACGCTCAATGAAATTATTTCCCTCAACGAAAAAATGATGATGGAGTTTACCCGTGGTGGTAATACCATTGGTAAACAGGGTAAGCTGAACCAGCGCATTGAGTTGCCAAACGCCCGCGGGGCCTGGCGTACCGGTGTTGAGTCGCTGAATATCCTCATTTCTGACCTGGTGCATCCCACCATTGAAATAGCCGATGTAATCAGCTCTGTGGCAAAAGGAAACCTTAGTAAGGAAATGCCGCTCGAAATTGGCGGGCACGTACTGCAGGGGGAATTTGCCACCATTGCCAAGGAAGTGAACGACATGGTGAAACAGCTGAACCTGTTCTCCATGGAGGTTACCCGCGTGGCGCGTGAAGTAGGTAGTGAAGGTAAACTGGGCGGACAGGCGAAAGTAAAAGGCGTAGGCGGAGTATGGAAAGACCTGACCGATTCCGTAAACCAGATGGCGAGTAACCTTACCGGCCAGGTGCGTAACATTGCCGAGGTAACAACTGCCGTGGCAAAAGGCGACCTGTCGAAAAAAATTACGGTGGACGTAAAAGGGGAGATCCTCGAATTGAAAAATACCATCAATACGATGGTAGACCAGCTGAACTCCTTCTCTTCAGAGGTAACGCGGGTGGCCCTGGAGGTGGGTACCGAAGGTAAACTGGGTGGACAGGCGCAGGTGAAGGGGGTTGCCGGTACCTGGAAGGATCTGACCGACTCCGTGAACGGGATGGCCAGTAACCTTACCGGCCAGGTGCGTAACATTGCCGAGGTAACTACTGCCGTGGCGAAAGGTGACCTGAGCCGTAAGATCACGGTGGATGTAAAAGGAGAAATTCTTGAATTAAAAAATACGATCAATACGATGGTTGACCAGTTGAACTCTTTCTCTGCCGAGGTAACGCGTGTGGCGCGTGAGGTAGGTAGTGAAGGTAAACTGGGCGGCCAGGCAAAAGTAAAAGGGGTAGGCGGGGTATGGAAAGACCTTACCGACTCCGTAAACGGGATGGCCAGTAACCTTACCGGCCAGGTGCGTAACATTGCCGAGGTAACCACTGCGGTGGCCAAGGGTGACCTTAGCCGTAAGATCACGGTGGACGTGCGCGGGGAGATCCTGGAGTTGAAGAATACGATCAATACCATGGTGGACCAGTTGAACTCCTTCTCTTCAGAAGTAACGCGTGTGGCGCTGGAGGTAGGTACCGAAGGTAAACTGGGTGGACAGGCACAGGTAAAAGGGGTAGCCGGTACGTGGAAGGATCTGACCGACTCGGTGAATATGATGGCCAGTAACCTTACCGGCCAGGTGCGTAACATTGCGGAAGTTACCACTGCGGTGGCAAAGGGTGACCTTAGCCGTAAGATCACGGTAGACGTGCGCGGGGAGATCCTGGAGTTGAAGAATACCATCAACACCATGGTGGACCAGCTGAACTCCTTTGGTTCGGAAGTAACGCGTGTGGCGCGTGAGGTAGGTTCTGAAGGTAAGCTTGGTGGACAAGCCTTCGTACCAGGTGTCGCCGGTACTTGGAAGGACTTGACCGACTCAGTAAACCAGATGACAGGTAACCTTACATCGCAGGTGCGTAACATCGCGGAGGTAACAAAAGCGGTGGCATCCGGTGACCTTTCTAAAAAAGTAACCATCGACGTAAAAGGAGAGATCCTCGACTTGAAAAATACCATCAACACGATGGTGGACCAGCTGAACTCATTTGCGTTCGAGGTAACGCGTGTGGCGCGTGAAGTTGGTACCGAAGGAAAGTTGGGTGGACAGGCAGAGGTGCAGGGTGTGGCCGGTACATGGAAAGACCTTACCGACTCTGTGAACATGATGGCCTCGAACCTTACAAACCAGGTGCGCGGTATTGCAAAAGTGGTAACTGCAGTAGCCACAGGTAATCTGAAACAAAAGCTGACCATCGTATCTCGCGGTGAGGTGGCGCAATTGATTGATACGATCAATGAAATGATCGATACGCTTGCGGTGTTTGCGGACCAGGTGACGACAGTAGCAAGAGAGGTTGGAGTTGAAGGAAGATTGGGAGGTCAGGCTTCGGTGCCGGGTGCGTCTGGTATTTGGAAGAACCTTACAGAGAATGTGAATCAGCTGGCAGAAAACCTTACAACCCAGGTGCGTGCAATCTCTGAAGTGGCATCGGCTGTAACCAAGGGAGACCTGACCCAGATGATTCGCGTGGAAGCAAAAGGTGAGGTGGAAG
>Ga0136846_1210603_pt1 | contig 13471 bp, 11 predicted proteins | sample HopSoiMetagenom2_FD_96841 | JGI IMG/M metagenome (GOLD analysis project Ga0136846, IMG submission 96841) | Grasslands soil microbial communities from Hopland, California, USA - 2 Assembly 2016 (version 4) | ecosystem: Environmental > Terrestrial > Soil > Grasslands | place: USA: Hopland... | reverse complement strand
GCGCGCGGCAAAAGTTTGCCGCTTGGGGTGATTTGTGCCTGTGCAGCGGTCATAGCGGCAGTTGTCATCGAATGGGCGCTATTCCCGTTTGTCAAAGACAAGAGCTTCTCTTTTTTCCTCGCTCACCTTCACCACTTAGGCCCGGTGAAGTTGATCATGATTGGACTGGGCGCCGTGTTTGCCTACTGGCTCGGCCAGGGGCGTTAACGGCGGCTTCGTGATTGCGTTTTGCCCTCGATGGCACTTAGTCGGTCTATGCCGGGAAATAAACAGGGTTTGTGCGCGTCGTGCAAAGAAAACCTGCGATTAAAACGAGGAAAGAAAAGTTTTAATCCGCGATAGCTTTTGTTAGAATCACCAGCGGAACGGTAACTGAGACTACCCTTTTCAGAAGACTCTCCCTGACAAAAAGGGGTCGTTCGATGAGTTCGCGACGATTGACGTTTACGCGACACAGGGGCTTTACCCTGGTCGAGCTCTTGGTCGTAATCGCCATTATCGGTGTACTGGTCGCCTTGCTCTTACCCGCCGTGCAGCAAGCCCGCGAGGCCGCCCGGCGGATGGGGTGCCAGAGCAAGCTCAAACAGCTTGGCATCGCAGCGCATAACCTGCACGACGTTGGCGGAAAGTTTCCCGCTGGAAATGAGTATCGTAAGGGCACAACCGGCCCCTGGGCCGGCGCTTATGACTACTACGAGACCTGGGCCATCACAATGCTGCCCTATCTCGAACAGGCCGCAATCGTTCCGTATTGGGATCCGACGACACCCAATGCGTATAACGATCCGACGGGCAAGATGAACATTCTACGCCAGACCAAATTGAACATTTACATTTGTCCGTCCGATCCGAATCCCTTCGTCGCTTCGACGCCTGCAAGCGGTCCGGGAGGCAGCGGCATTCAGACCCTCTCCTCCGGAAATACGATGTGCATGCAGGCAAGCTATCGAGGCTGCGCGGGGTCAAGCTTTGGAGGCCGAAGCTTCAGGGACGATACTGGCGGCGACGCGAATTGGGACGACGGCACGCAGGTACAGTACTTAATGGCTTGGAACCGCGGCATGCGGGGCGTTATTACATGCGTCACTGACAATCAGGCTTCCGCGGGACATGTTCGAATCGCCGAAGTTCAGGACGGCACGGCCAATACCCTCATGTTCGGTGAATATGCGACAGCCAAGGGAACGCTCACTCGTCGCACGTTGTGGTCGTATGCATACACGTCTTACAATCTTTCCGACGTGACCATCAATCAACCCCGCACGCTAATTGCGGATTTCAATATTTGCGTGGCGTCGCCTCCCGGCAGTAACGGCGGCAATCAATGCAAGCGGGGCTGGGGAAGTCTGCATTCGGCAGGCACGCTGAACTTTTGCTTTGCTGATGGTTCGGTTCGCTCGATCAATAAGAACATCGACATGACTCTTGTGATGCCGGCACTTGGTTCAATCGGTAACGGCGAAACAATCACCGGTGACTTCTAGGATCAGGTGAATGCTGCGCCACGTCCGGCTTGTAGGTCTTTGTTGTCTTCTCGCTGGTGGCTGCGCTGGCGGCGGCAAGATGGCTCCGGTTTCGGGAGTCGTCACTTTAAACGGAAAGCCGGTGGCGGACGTCGATGTCACTTTTCAGCCCACGGTTGCGGACGGGAACAACAATCCGGGTCCCATGGCAGCCGGAACGACCGATTCTAATGGCCACTACACCCTGAGCGTGCTCGGCGAGAAGGTTCATGGCGCCACGGTCGGAAAAAACCAGGTCCGTTTTTCGCCACACGTGAATGTCACGGATACATCGGACGAAGGGCTGAAAAAAGCGAAGCCCACGGCGAGCATTCCAGCCCGTTACTGGTCGGATTCGAAAATTGAATTCGACGTCCCCAGGAACGGGACTTCATCCGCCGACTTTCAATTGACCTCGCCGTAGCCGGCGATTTGCGGTGAGACGATCAAGCGCTCGGCTGCTGGCTGGCCTTCGGCGGGACACGGACTTGAATTGCATCTCCTTCGACGCGGACTTCGAACGCGTCGATTTTGACTTTCGGATTGTCGCACCATTTGCCATCGTGGATGCAGAATCGCCAGGCATGCCACGGGCAGGTGACGGTGCCGGCTTCCAGATAGCCGCCGGCAAGCGAGGCCCCCATGTGGGGGCAAAAATCGTCGATCGCCGAGTATTTGCCATTCTCGTTGAAGATGGCGACCATTCGGCCGCTAACGGCAAATGCCAGTCCTTGGCCATCTGGAATTTCGCCCACGCGGGCCACGGTGACAAACTCGGAACTGGCGGCTTCGTCAGTCATTTTGCGAGATGGTTTTGTGCGTTACGATCAGTAGAGCATTCTTCCAAACCTTGGCCAGACCCTAAAAAGCGTGACGACATCATCGCCACCCCCGGGATCTTCATCGGCTGACTCGCCCCATGTGTCATTGGCCGATCTACAGGCATTGATTCGCAAAATGTATTTCGACAAAGATCAGGCCCGCGGAATCGAGGGCACGTTCTTGTGGCTGATGGAAGAAATCGGTGAACTGGCCACCGCGCTGCGCAGCGGCACGCAGCAGGAGCGAAGGGAGGAATTTGCGGACGTGCTGGCCTGGCTCGCAACGATCGCCAATGTGGCAGGCGTTGATCTTTCCGAAGCGATCGCTCACAAATATGGCCGCGGCTGCCCAGGCTGTGGACAATTCGTCTGCCGCTGCCCCGACAACGAGAAGCCGTGAACCGCTGCGTGCACCCGTTCGTACAGGCGGTACTCTGCCAGTGCTTCTTCATCTCATTTTCATGCGTTTTTGCCAAATCCCGATCCTCGCTGCACTGCTCGCCTTGTCCTCATCGGCGGCGGCTGCTGATGCGGCGCGCGATGTTCTTACAGTAAAGAGCGCGACGGTCGGTTTTGGCGGAAAGTTCAAAGCCGGTTTTTGGCAGCCGGTCCGATTGACGGTCATCGCCGGACCAGAAGGAGCGCAGGGTCGGCTGGAATTGCAAGTTGCCGACGGCGACCAAGCGCCGGCGGTTTATCGCGATGAATCGCGCGGCGCCATCGATCTTTCGCCGGGAGAAGAGACGACGACGCATCTGTATTGCAAGAGCGGACCAATTGCCGCACCCATGAGCGTGCGTCTGGTCAGCGGCGGCGGTGTGATCTGGTCGGCGGAGCTTTTGGTTTCGCCGCCAGCGCTGCGATCGACACAGGAGCTCGTCGTCGGCATTGGACCGCCGGTGGGTCTCGAGGAAGCAGCAGCCACGATCCGCCGCCGCCCCGACAGCGCGGTGCAAATCGCCCAAGTGAACCTGGCGAGCGAATTGCCCGAGCACTGGTGGGCCTATGAAGGCGTCGATACGCTCGTTCTGGCAACGGGCGATGCCAATTTTTTTTCGTCGATCAATGAAAAACAGCGGCAAGCCATTGTGCAGTGGGTGCTGCTAGGTGGGCGAATCATTTTGTGCGTCGGCAATCGCGGATCGGAGATCGCCAATCCTGAAAGCCCATGGGCGAAGTTGATTCCAGGTGAGCTTGTCGAAGTCGATGCCCTGCGCGAGCGGAGCGGCCTCGAGAATTTCACGAAATCCGAGCTGCCGTTTGACGATCCAACATTCCAGAGAAATCGACCGCTGGTCACGCGTCTCAAAAACGTTCGCGGCGAAGTGCTCCTCGAAGAAACCAGCTCGTCGTTCGGACGACCACTGGTGGTCCATGCTGCGGCAGGTCTGGGTCAAATCATCTTCGTGGCGCTCGATCTGGACCATGCGTCGCTCAAGAACTGGAAAGGTCGCGTGCGGTTGACCGCATCGCTGCTGCAGCAGGGCGGCGAGACGCAACAATCGGATCGCGGCGCCCGCGGAGGAATCCGGCAACTTGGCTATGACGACCTGGTGGGTCAGCTCCGCGCGGCCCTTGACCAGTTTCCGGGAGTGTCGCTGGTCAACTTTACCACTGTCTCGGTGCTCACCATCGCTTATTTGCTGCTGATTGGGCCCGCGGATTATCTGCTGTTGTCGCGGCTGAACCTGCCGCGAGCCGTAACGTGGTTCACTTTTCCTGCCGTGGCGGTTGGCGCGATCGCTGTTGCGGCGATTATCGATCGCCAGGTTCATGGCAGCCGCATGCGGCTCAACCAGGCCGAGATCATCGATATCGATCTGGCAAACCAAACCGCACGCGGTACGGTGTGGACTCATGTCTATTCACCGATCACGAAGGGTGTTGATGCCGGGCTCGATTTGTCGTTGCCGAGCGGCCTGGTCAGCTCGACATCGGTGGGTTGGCTCAGTTGGCAAGGGCTGCCGGGTGATGCGCTCGGTGCGTTGGAATCTCGGCAGCCGGTGCTCGTTCGTCGTGAGCCGTATTTGATTACGTTGCCCGGCGCGATGCCGAGAATTGACGGCCTGACTGTGCAGGTGGCGTCGTCGAAGAGCCTCGCAGCCTGTTGGTGGGCGACGACCGACCTGCCGGCGGACAACAAACTGACAATCGACCGCTTTGGATTGCTCACCGGCGATTTCCAATCGCCCTTGCCGGTCGCGCTGAGCGAGTGCATCCTGGCGCATGACGAGAAAATGTATCGCATTGGCGCCCTGTCGCCTGGTCAGCGCATTCGCATGGCCGATCTGGCGCCGCTGGACATTGAGGCCCGACTGACGCAGCGGCGAGTGGAGCAGACGAAAGACATTTCGACTCCCTGGGAGCGAGACTCGGTGGATATTGTCCGAATCATGCAGATGCTCATGTTCCATGAAGCGGCCCGTGGCAGTACCTATACCGGGCTGACACATCGCTACCAGCCGCGAGTCGATCTCTCGCAGCACGTCCGGCTCGGCGCGGCAGTACTGGTCGGCCGGGCGAGCGAGCCGGTAGCGCGGCTCAGCGATCGTGACGCGCCAATCGTTGATGCAGCTGACACGAACACATTCACCTGGTACCGGATCGTGCTCCCTGTCACTCACTGATTCTTGACTCCTGACCCCTGACTCCTGGCCCTGTGATCAAGACCCACAACCTGACGAAGAAATACGGCGAGCTATACGCCGTCCAGGCGATTGAGCTCGATCTTGCGCCGGGCGACCTGTTCGGCTTCATCGGGCCGAACGGCGCGGGCAAAACCACCACGATGAAAATCCTGGCGACGCTGCTCGATCCGACTTACGGCGAGGCGTATGTCTGCGGTCATTCGATCTATCGCGATCCAAAAGAAATCCGTCGCCTCGTGGGTTACATGCCCGATTTCTTCGGCGTCTATGACGACATGAAAGTGATCGAGTACCTCGAGTTCTTTGCCGCCGCCTATCGCATCAATGGCCCGCGGCGGCGGCAGGTTTGCAATGAAAAGCTCGACCTGGTCGATCTCGATTTCAAACGCGACGCATATGCCAACACGCTCAGCCGCGGGCAAACGCAGCGATTGGGCCTGGCCCGCGTGCTGCTGCACGAGCCGCAGGTGCTGCTGCTCGACGAGCCGCTGTCGGGGCTCGATCCGCGCGCCCGCATCGAGATGCGGGCGGTCCTGCGGCGCCTGGGACAACAAGGCAAGACGATCATGGTTTCCAGCCATATCCTTCCGGAGCTGGCCGACATGTGCAACAAGGTCGGCCTCATCGACAAGGGCGTGATGGATGTCAACGGCACGGTGACCGATGTGCTGCGCCGCGTTCGCGAGCGCCTCGTGTTGCACATCGCGGTCACCGGCGACCTCGATGCGGCCGCTCGCCTGCTGGAACAGAGCGAGCTGATCGAATCGGTCGCCATCGCCAACCAGCAGCTCCGCGTGACGCTGAAAAAAGGGATTGAGGACTATACCGACCTGTCACCGCTGCTCGTTGCCGCCGGGCACAAGATCAAGCTGTTCCGCGAGGAAGAGGTGAATCTGGAGTCGGCGTTTATGCTGCTGACGAAGGGGCTGGGGCAGCGGGTGTAAAGCTTATTTCGGCTGGCCGACAATCAGCGTAATCGGCTGCCCTTCGAAGGCGACCTGCGACTTGAGCTCAAAGCCCTTCTCCAGCTTGTGATACTCGAACGGCTTGCCACTGATCGGGTCCTTCGATTGATTCACTTTCTCCGGTCCGGTCTCGGCGACGGCGATCGCCGTCAGGAGCATTGCCCGCCTTACCTGCGTGCGGATCTCCTTTTCGCGAACCTTGTCGATAGCAGGCAGCAAAAGGGTGGCCAGCTTGTGAGCGGCTTTGGTCTTTTGCTTGAACGCCGGATACTGGGCATCGAATTGCTCCTGCGGCATCGCCATGAAGCGCGCCAACTCGTCGTACAGCGGCAGGATATCTTCCACGAGCTTGACGGCGGCGGCGACAGATTCCACCTCCGGAAAATTGTTTTCTTCGGTCGTGCCTGCGAAGAGTGATTTCCACAACTCCCTCCACGCACCGGGCTGTCGGGCGTCCTCATCGCGGAGCTTCTTGATGATCCATCCTGCCATGTACTTCTTTTCCATCGTCAGCGATTCAGTAAAGGGCCGCGCTGGCGGGAGGGCGCTAAACTCGGCCAGTGCCTGGGCATGCGTGATGCCGATATCTGGGACGTAGGGAGCGAGCAGGTCGATCGCCATTCCCTCGATCCCCGTGCCGACCAGCAGGCTGATCATCGTCAGATCGCGGTTGACATGCCGCCCCAGTGCGATCATGGCCATGCCGTTGTTCCAACCCGCCTTAAAGTCGCGGCGCTCGAAAGCCCGACGCCCGTCAAGGGCCGCGAGACGGGCGAGGTCGCGGCTTTTGGCCAGGTGGGGCAAAAGCAGCGCGACACCATCGCTATACTCCAGACCCCAATCGCAGCGATTGAGCTGGCTGCCGCGCCCGAGATACATCAGGCTGTTGCGCGATTCACCGAGGAGTTTCACGACGGCCGGGTGGTTTAGCGGCGCCGAATTCCACTCGCTGGAATATTTCTCCTGCTCTTTGTCGAGAGCGGGCAATTGTGAAAACGCCTGCCAGTACTGCAGCGCGGCGTTTGCGGCCAAGTCGGACTTCTGATCCGGCACGTCGGCAGCCGAGGTAGCTGTGCAGATTACGAACAGCGCGATTGCAAGCGATGAAACGTGTCGCATAACTTCTCCTAAAAGGATTGCAGTTCAGATTTGGACATCGAAAATGCGCCCACGTGGAACTCCGAGGCCGGCGTAGGCGTTGTATGGGAATGCTTGTCGAGCAGCGCGTCGATCTCCTGCGATGAGCCGGAAATGGCGCGGTGATAGGTCCAAACAGTGGGCAGCGAGGGATCCAAGGCGGTCGCAAGGTCGAGTGGCGAGCGCGGCGCTTGCGGCACGATTGGCTGTTGCTCGCCTCGGCGAATGAAAATCATGGCCAACATGACGACCGCAACGCTCAAAGCGAGCGTCAGCTGCCAGGCGCGCCGCGCGGCGTATTTCGTTGGCGTCACCAATGGCTGCGGGCCATTTTCCAGCTGGTGAGCAATCCGATCATTCAATCCGAGCGATGGCGACAGCGGCTTAAGCGCGGCCAGCTCTTTTTCGAACGGGTCGTATTCGTTCATCGGATGGGCTCCTCGGCCAGCATTTCGCGCAGCTTGGCGATGGCGTAGCGGTAGCGGGAGGCGGCCGTATTGGGCGGGATGTCAAGTGCCTCGGCGATCTGCGGAAAGGTGAGCTCGCCCCAAATCTTCAGGATGAGCACCTCAGCCTGCTCGCCTGGAAGCTCGCGCAGTGCGCCTTCGATCGCGGATTGTCGCTCGTTTGATTCCAAAGCGCCCATAAACATTGGCTCCGCCTCCGGTCTCGCGGCCTGCTCTTCGCGCCGTGCTTGCCGCCGCCGGCCGCGCTGCCAGTCGAGCGCACAGTGCTTCACGCAGGCGAATAAATAGGCAACCGGATCGGCGACGGCGCTGCGCGAGCGCCAAAAGCGGATGAATGCGTCTTGGACGACGTCTTCCGCATCGGCACGGCTGGAGACGATCTGTCGCGCGAGCAGCACCAGGGCCGCGCCGTGCCGATCGAGCCAGGTCTGCCAGTCGTCGCCGCCATTCGCCATCGTGATCCCCTGTACTAAAGACGCCGCAGGGGACGAGTCCTGTCTAGGGCGAAACGCAAAATCGCAGATCTTGAGCTTTAGTGTTTAGGCTTAAGGGGCGAATGTGATATGGCGCTGCAGAGCAGATATCAGTCGAGCCACATATTCGGTGCGCGGGATGTCGGTCGCGCCGAGGCTGCGGGTGTGTGAGTTCGTCCATTGTACGTCGAGCAGCGCGTAACCGCGGGCTTTCAAGTGCTCGACAAGGAAAGCCAGCGACGCTTTGGAGGCATCGGTGACGCGGTGGAACATTGACTCGGCGGCGAACAGGCCGCCGACTGCCATTCCGAACAGGCCACCGACCAATCGGCCACGTTGCCAGGCTTCCACGCTGTGGGCATGCCCCAGTTCGTGCAGAGTCTGATATGCGTTTTGCATCGAGAGAGTGAGCCAGCAATCGTCATCCACGCCGCGCGGGGCGGCACAACCTTCCACGACGCCGGCAAAGGATTGGTTGATCGTGAATTGAAACTCACCTCGCCGTAAGCGACGCGCTAATCGTCGGGATATGTGAAAATCGTCGAATTCCAGGATGCCCCGCGGGTCCGGTGCGAGCCAGGCGATCAATCGCCGCCGCTCAATGCGGATCGGCATTGGGAAAATACCCCGGCGGTACGCTTCGAGCATCCAGTCCGGGGCCAGCGAGCCGCCCACGAATAGCACCCCGTCCGGGCTGGCCACTTCCAGCGGCGGAAAGTGCGGCTTTTCGCGGGCGTTGAGCATGAATTCAAGATAACCGGCGAAGGCCGAACGTTGAATGTCGAATCGGATTTTGACGCGATGCGGCCGTTTCGACGCATAGAATACGGCGATGCGCTACCGTTTGCGTACCCTGGCTGCTCTCACGGCAATTGTGCCGCCGCTGTTCGCGGCAGTGTGCCTGGGCGGCGGCTGGATCGTTCTGTCCCTGGCGACGTATGTGGGGCTGGTCGCCATGACGAAGCGATTTGTATTCTCGGACCGACCAACAGCAAATCGCACATAACGCGTGTGTCCCCAGACCGAGAGTTCGCAAGAGTTTGAGATGCGTTATCTGCTCACTGCTCATTGTTTTGGCCATTGTGCAGCCGATGATCGGAATGTGGTGTTTGCGGGTGCGGCAAAGTTGCGCGGGAGAATGGGCAGCAAAGTTTCAAATTGCAGCGCCAAAAGTTGACTTTTGGGGCAGCCGGCCGGTAAAGTGAAGCGTTGGAACAGGGGAGATTCGTGGCGCGCGCCCGGTGATCTGTCTGCCGCTCTCATCTTTCATATTCAGGGGCTGCGGAGCCGCGATCGATCCGAGTCGGTCCGCCCAGGGGCGGAGCTACGGCTCTATTGTTAGCGTGAGGATGTCACATGGCTAAGAGTGTTGCCGTTTGGGGAATTGATATCGGGCGGTGCGCGCTAAAGGCGCTGCGATGCCACTTGGATGGCGAGTCGGTCGTCGCCGACGGGTTCGACTACATCGAGTATCCGAAGCTGCTGACGCAGCCGGAGGCCGACGCCCCACAGCTCATCAAGGAAGCTCTGGAGCAGTTCCTCTCACGAAATACGGTGAAGGGCGACAAGGTCGCGATTTCGGTTTCGGGCGAGTCGGGGTTGGCCCGCTATTTCAAGCCGCCGCCCGTCGATGTCAAAAAGATCGCCGACATCGTGAAGTATGAAGCCCGGCAGCAAATCCCGTTCGCGCTGGAAGACGTGATTTGGGATTTCCAGCGGATGGCCGGCGGGCAGGAGGTCGATGGGTTCGCGCTGGATACGGAAATTGGTCTGTTCGCGATGAAGCGCGAGGCAGTGCAGAAGGCGATGTCGCCGTACAACACGGCCAACATCGAGATCGACACGATCCAGCTCGCGCCGATCGCGATTTACAACTACATCGCCCACGACGTGGCCAAGGAGCTGCCCGAAGGCGAGGAATACAGCTCCGAGAGCCCGCCCCCGTCGCTCGTGGTCCTGTCGATTGGCACCGATACGACCGACCTCGTCGTGACCAACGGCTACCGCGTGTGGCAGCGCAACATTCCGCTGGGCGGCAATCATTTCACGAAGCAGCTCTCGAAAGAGCTGAAGCTGACGTTTGCCAAGGCAGAGCACCTGAAGCGGAATCCGAAGCAGGCGGAAGATCCGAAGGCGATCTTTCAGGCGATGCGGCCCGTGTTCGCCGATATGGTCACCGAAGTCCAGCGCTCGATCGGCTTTTTCCAGAGCCTCGATCGCAAGGCGAAGATCAGCAGCGTGGTGACGCTCGGCAACACGGTCAAGCTGCCGGGCCTGGTGCAATATTTGTCTAAGCACCTGGGTTATGAAGTGCAGGAGATCGATTCGTTCAACAAGCTGGGCGGCTCGAATGTCGTCACCTCGCCGAGCTTCAAGGACAACGTGCTGGCGTTTTCGACCTGCTACGGCCTGTGCCTGCAGGGGTTGGGCAAATCGAAGCTCTCGACGAACCTGCTGCCGCGAGAGATTTTGACGCAGCGGATGATTCGGGCCAAGAAGCCGTGGGCAATCGCCGGCGTAGCGGCGCTGGTGCTGGCATGTGCTTTGAACTACACGTTCTGGTATCAGCGGTGGTGGGAGGTGAATCCCGAGTGGCAGGCGAATGGCGTGACCTGGAAGCGGGCGATTGAGGGCGCCGACGCCATTAAGGCAGAAGCCGGCAACTGGGTCACCCAGGATACGGCGAAGATTGCAGATCTTGACCGCCTCACCAAGATCGGCCGCGAAGTCGTCGGCTCGGCGGACCGCCGCGTGCTGTGGCTGGAGGTGATGAAGGCTATCAACAAATCCCTGCCGCCGATGACAGAAGGGCTCGATCCCAAGCAGCCGACGCCCGACGTCAAGACGCTGCCATTTGAGAAGCGGAAGGACCTGAAGATTACCTACGTCGAAACTCAGTTCTTTCCCGACCTGGCCACCGGCTGGTGGAACGACAAGGTCAAGGAGCTGTACTTGCAGCTCAATCCCGAGTACCTGACTGCGCCCCCGGCTGATGGCAGCGCACCTCCGTCCGGAGGCGACGCCGCAGCAGCCGCGCCGCCGCCGGTTGCCTCGCCCGATGCCGGGGCTGGCGCTCCTGGCGGCATGCCCGGCGGCGGGGGTGAAGGCGCCGTGATCGATACCGCACCGCAGGTGGATGTCTCGAGCGTGAATGTTCCAGGCCCGACCGGCCCCGGCTGGGTTGTCGAGCTAGCCGGGTATCATCTCTACAACGACCCGAAAGCCGACCGCCGCGACGTTGGCTCGGGCCACGTCCGCAAAACGCTGCTCAAGCAGCTCAAGGAGGGCTTTGTCGATGTGCCGCTGGGTCCGGGTCAGCCGATGGCTCGCTTCAGCTTCAAGGACCTGGGAATCGGCTATGCGATCCTTGCTTATAGTCCGCCCCGGAAGAAAGTGTGGATTCCGAATCCAAACTATGTGCCGCCGGCGGGCGGCTCGGTTGGCGGCGGAATAGGTCTCTCGGGTCCCGGTGGTCCGGGGATCGGCGCATTGGGTAGTGCCATGCCGGCCGCAGGAGGCATTCCCGGCGCCGGGGCAACGACGGCGGCTGATCCGAACAACCCGGAAGCATTCGAAGTCACGCGCTACGATTTCGGCGTTCAGTTCGTGTGGCAGGAAAGGCCGCTGGCCGATCGGCTGAAAGCAATTGAGCAAAGGAAGCTTGAGGAAGCTGAAAAGGCAAAGGCGGCAGCAGCTGCCGCTGAAGGCGCCGCGCAGCCGGGTCAGCCGCCCGCGGGTCCACCGATGCCGGCAGCAGGCGGCCAATCAATTGCACCGGTCGGCGAGGGAGTGCCGCAACAACCAGCAGCGCCCGTTCAACAACCCGGCGCAATACCGGGGCAGATGCCGCCGGGCATTCCCACGCCACTGCCGGCCGCAGGGCAAGCACCTCCGCAAGGACAAGCACCTCCGCCAGGACAAGCGCCGCCCGGAGGCCCGCCAGGCCCTCCGGCGCCACCCGTCGCGCCGCAAACTCCCGCACCATCCGAGGGGCAATAAGGAGACGAAACCATGGATCAACTCAAAACACAACTCGCGACAGTCAAGCAACATTCGTTCTGGGTCATGTGCCTGGGCATCCTGGGCGTGAGCCTGGGAAGCTGGTGGGTTTCGACGTCCAAGCTGGCGAGCGAAAAATCGGCACAAGAAGGCAAGATCAAGAGCGGCTCGGAAGCCATTCAGCAGGTGACGGGAACCGCCGAACATCCCAATGACGCGGTCATCAAGGGCATGGAAGCGCTGAACTACAAGTACGCGCAGGAAGTGCTTAACGGCTGGCAACTGCAATACAAGCAGCAAGAGGCAGTGCTCGTCTGGCCGGCCAGCTTTGAGCAGTCTGGCTTTCGCGCTTATGTCGATAAGCTGCGACCGATCGAGAAGATTCCGGTGACGGACGGCAAGGTTTCGGTGAAGGACGACCTGCCGAGCACGTATCGCGAAGAGTATCGCGACTACATCGAAAAAGAGCTGCCGCGGCTGGCAGATACGATCAAGGCTCGCTGGGTCGTTTCGACTCAGGGCGATCCGTCGCTCGCATCGGGCGGGCCGGGTGGATTTCCGGGCGGGCCGGGCGGGGACCGGGGCGGTGGCGGTTACAGCCCCAATGCGCCGATCGATCCCGCAACGGGGCAGCCGATTGTCGCGGACGACTCGGTCGTGATTTGGAACCCGTCGAACCAGCAGGAGATCATGGCGACGCATTTTGCGTTCATCACGCGGGCCAACTTTCCTTCCACGCTGGAAGTGTTGTACGCCCAGGAAGACTACTGGGTTTTTGACAACATCATGCAGATCATCCGGGCCACGAATCGCATCACCAACAGCAAGGGCGAATTGGAAGACGCACAGGCCCGCCACGATGCGGTGGTCAAATACATCGACTTCGTCCGCATCGGCCGCAGTGCGTATGGCCTGGCAGGACGCGTCTATCCAGTCGGTCGTTCGACGATGGGCAGCGAAGCCGGTGGAACATCGCCAGGTGGCGATGGTGGCGCTGCGGCGACTGGCCCGCCGCCCGGTGGCGACACGGCGGCCGGCGCCCCCGGTGGTGGCACGCCAGGCGGCGACGGCATGGGCGGCGTCGAGCAGATGTTGGCTCGCGATCCGGCGCTGCGCCGCTACGTGGATGAAAAGTTTCAGCCTCTCGACCCGGCTCGTCTGCGGGGAGCACTGAAATCGACAACTCCGGAAGACGCGCTTCTCGCGGTGGCCAAGCGATTGCCGGTGCGGATTCGCGTAGTGATCGATCAGCGGAAGCTTAACGTCCTATTGGCCGAGTGCGGCAACGCCAAGCTGCCGGTAGAGGTGCACCAAGTCCGGATCGCCCGCGATCCAGCCCCCTCTGCGGGCGGCTCGAGCGGCGGCTACGCCGGCAGCGGTGAAGGAGCGCCTTCGGCCGGCGGATTTAGCGGCGGTGGTTTCGGTGGTGGCGGCGGCTTTGGTGGCGCGGGTGGGTTTG
>Ga0136846_1238676_pt1 | contig 13472 bp, 13 predicted proteins | sample HopSoiMetagenom2_FD_96841 | JGI IMG/M metagenome (GOLD analysis project Ga0136846, IMG submission 96841) | Grasslands soil microbial communities from Hopland, California, USA - 2 Assembly 2016 (version 4) | ecosystem: Environmental > Terrestrial > Soil > Grasslands | place: USA: Hopland... | reverse complement strand
CCATAGCCCGGGCTATGGCTGCGCTTTGCGCCTAGATCAGGTGCCTTTTGACGCGCTGCTCGGGCACGCTCGAAAAACTCTCAGCCTCTGAGAGGCTGAGATGGAGATGCCAAATACGCTCCCATGGCCGCGAGCCAATCGTGAGAAGGTGTTACTAGGCCATGAAGAGGCGGCTTTTTCACGGAATTCCGTGTAACAACTCGACTAAGCTGCCGGAGTGTCAATTCCCATCCCCCCCACGCCGAGCCCGGGCCTGCCGCCCGACAGCGAGCCGCCCGCGCAACCGAGCATGCCCGACATCGCTCTGTGGGGCGACTCCAACCTCGGCGAACCCTTGATGCCGGCCCGCTCCAGCCTCGCCCAGGCAGGCAGCCCTGGCACCAAGCCGGGTGAACCGATGGCGACCATCGGCCACATTGGCCGGTATGCGCTTAAGTACCGCATTGGCGAAGGAGGCCTGGGAACGGTGTACGCCGCCCACGATCCGCTGCTGTCGCGGCTGATCGCCATCAAGACACTGAATTTCGACCTGGACGCCGAGCAGCGCTCGGCGTTCAATGCCTTGTTCCTGAACGAAGCCCGCGCCGCCGCGGGCCTGAGCCACCCCAACATCGTGACGGTGTTCGATGCCGGCGTGGCCGACGACAGCGCCTACATCGCGATGGAGTTGCTCAAGGGCCGCGACCTGCGCCAGTTGCGCCAGGAAGGCTGGCGGCCCACGCCGACACAGGCTGCACTGATCGTGCGCCGCGTAGCCGACGCGCTCTCGTATGCGCACAGCAAGGGTGTGGTGCACCGCGACATCAAGCCCGCCAACATCTTCATGGTGGGCCGCACCCAGCCGCGTGTGCTCGACTTCGGCATCGCCCGCGTCGCGCACCAGCACGACACGCATACCGGCGACGACGTCGCAGCCGGGTCGCCCTACTACATGTCTCCAGAGCAGGTGCGCCAGCAGCCAGTCGACCGCCGTGCCGACGTGTTCTCGCTGGGCGTGGTGCTCTACGAATTGCTGACGGATCAGAAGCCCTTCAAGGGCAACTCGCTGGCCGAGATCACGACCGCGGTGCTGGAACATGAGCCGCCGCTGGCGAGCACGATCGACCGCAATGTGCCCAAGACGCTGGCCGAGATCGCCGCACGGGCGATGCAGAAAGATCCGGATCATCGCTTCCGCTCGGCACGTTCGCTGTCACGCGAATTGCGCCACTGGCTCGAAGAGAATGGGCAAGCCAACGACGCGACCGAGAAGTCCACGGACCGTTCGCGACTGGTGTGGGCGGCGGGGCTGGTCGGTGTGCTGGTGCTCGCAGTGGGCGGTTGGTGGGCCGGGTCGCGCGGCACCGACGTGCGCATGGCCTCGGAGCCGCCGGCTGCATCGGCGCCTGTCGATGCAGCATCGGCCGTGGCTGCAGTGGCTGCAGCCGCACCGGTGTTGACACCGAGCGCATCGGCGCCTGTCGATGCGGCATCGGCCGTGGCTGCAGTGGCTGCGGCCGCACCGGTGTTGACGCCGAGCGCCTCGGCGCCCGAGGCAGTGGCGTCGGCGCCGCCTCCGGTCGATTCGAGCGCCCGTGCATCAATTGCCGCAGCCGCCGTCGAAGCCCCACCAAGCGCCGCTGCGCCTGTCAAGGAAGCGAAGGTCGCACCTGCCCGAGACGTGTCGAAGACAACGCCCAAGGAAACCGCCAAGGAACAACGCGCCCGGGAAGCCCGCGAGCGCGACGCCAAGAGGGGCGCCGTGCCCCTCGCCTCCGGCCTCGTTCGCATTGCCGTGAGCCCCTGGGGTCAGGTCGAAGTCGACGGCACCGCTGTCGGAACCGCTCCGCCCTTGAACGAAGTCACGCTCTCCGAGGGCAGGCACCAGATCACGATACGCAACGAAGACTTTCCGCCATACAACGCAACGATCAATGTCAGCTCGAACCAGCCCGTGACGATCAAGCACAAGTTCGGATCATGAGACTTCTTGTCGCCCTCGGTCTCACTGCCGTCGCCGCTGTTTCGCTGTCGGGCTGCTTCCACGTGCCGAAGGCGTCGTCCCCGGGGCTGGGGCTGACAGACCTCGCCGAACGGCCGGCCGAGAAGTCCTTGTTATCGGGCATCCGCGCCTATGACGACGGGCTGTATCCCGAGGCCGAGAAGCAGCTCACCAACGCCCTGAAATCGAATCTGAAGTCGCCAAAAGACCGTGCGGCGGCGCACAAGTACCTTGCCTTCATCTACTGCACCAGCAATCGGAACCACGAGTGCGAAGCATCATTTCGTGCGGCACAGCAGGCCGATCCCGCCTTCACCTTGAGCAAATCGGAAGCGGGCCACCCGCTCTGGGGCCCGGTGTACAAGCGCCTGCATCCGTAGGGTGGTCTAAACCAAAGTGCGCAGAGTGCCCACGCCGACGGTTGATCTCTGACTACCGCACGGGCACTTCGGTCTTGAAACCGCCCTTTTGATCGATCTGCAGACGTGCTTTGGTTTCTGGCGTCATGCGACTACTCCCAAGGAGGATTCGAGCCGCGCAATGAAGCTGTCTGTCAGCTCGACCCGGTAAAGCTGCTCAGCCACTCTTTTTGGCCGCCTTGGCAGTTGAGGCTGTGGCAGCCCTTCGTTTCTGAAGGGCTGCCACAGCCGAATCCGCCTCATGCGTGCGACCAGCGATGATCTCGTCGAGCCCACTCCTGGCATCGTCGATCAGCAACAGGTGGATGCGTTCGCGCTCCAGGCGGTGGTAGTAGTCCAGCCGGTCGGCATCAATCAGCGCAACATAGCTCTCGCCGTTCTTGGTGATGATCTTCTCGGCACCAGCCTTGACCTGGTCAGCCAGCTCGGACAGGTTGGCACGGGCCGTCGTGAAAGGCACGACATCTCTAGCTGAAAAGCCCATGGCCGACTTCTTTGAGCGCAGATAACAGAATTCTGTGCAGTTTACGCTTTGCGGTCCGCCGAAGACTTTCATCCCCGGCGCGTGACATCAGGGCGCTTTAGCGTCATCGCATCAATTCGTTCAATGAGCAAAGCGTCCTCGCCCCGCGACATAATCGCGGTTCCGTCCTCTCGGGGTGTGTCCGCGACCGAATGAGCTCCCCTGATTTTCGTCACCCGCTGCGCGTCTACTGGGAAGACACAGACGCTGGCGGCGTCGTCTTCTTCGCCAACTACCTGAAGTTCTTCGAGCGAGCCCGCACCGAGTGGCTGCGCACCCAGGGCTTCGGGCAGGAGCGGTTGCGAACCGATACCGGCGCGATCTTCGTCGTGGCCGATACTTCAGTGCGTTATTTCATTCCCGCGCGGCTCGACGACGAATTGCAGATCACCGTGCGAATCGCCGACGCCGGCCGCGCCACACTCACCTTCGAACAGCAAGCCTGGCGCAACGATGCGTTGCTCGCACAAGGCATCATCCGCATCGGCTGCGTCGATGCGGGAACCTTCAAGCCCCGCCGCATTCCCACCGAGCTTCTTCAAGCGATCCCGACCCCATGAACCAGGACCTTTCGATCATCACCCTCGTGCTGCACGCGAGTTTCGTCGTGCAAGTGGTCATGGCCGGTTTGCTGCTCACCTCGCTCGCGAGCTGGACGGTGATCTTCGGCAAGCTCTTCGGACTTCGCCGCGTGCGCCGCGAAAACGAAGAATTCGAGCGCGAATTCTGGGCGGGGAAGAACCTCAACGACCTCTTCAATGAAGCGAGCAAGCGGGCCGACAAGGCCGCGTCGATGGAACGTATCTTTGCCTCGGGCATGCGCGAGTTCCTGAAGTTGCGCGAGCGGCGCCTCGCTGATGCGGGCGCGCTGCTCGACGGCGCGCGGCGAGCGATGCGGGCGAGCTTCCAGCGCGAAATGGATGCCATCGAATCGCATCTCTCCTTTCTCGCCTCGGTGGGGTCGGTGTCCCCCTATGTGGGACTCTTCGGCACGGTGTGGGGGATCATGCATGCCTTCATCGGCTTGTCCAACCTGCAGCAAGTCACGCTCGCCACCGTGGCACCCGGCATCGCTGAAGCACTGGTCGCCACGGCCATCGGCCTCTTTGCGGCCATCCCCGCCGTGATTGCGTACAACCGTTTCGCGCGCGACATCGACCGCATCGCGATCCACTCGGAGACCTTCATCGAGGAGTTTTCCAACATCCTCCATCGCAACGCCGGCCAGCCCGCGTCGACCTGAGAGGCTGAGAGTATTTCGACCATGCCCGCCGCCATTCAACGCCACGGATCGCGCCGCCGCACGATCAACGAGATCAACATGGTGCCCTTCATCGACGTGATGTTGGTGCTGCTGATCATCTTCATGGTCAGTGCGCCCTTGATCACCACAGGCCTGGTGGACCTGCCCACCGTCGGCAAGAGCAAGCAACGGCCTCAGCACGTGATCGAACTCATCGTCGGCAGCGACGAGTCGGTGCGCATGCGCATCGACGGCCGGGACCCGCAAGGCGTGGCGCTTCGAAACATCGCCCAGCGCGTGGTCGAGGCGCAGTCCGGCATCGCCGAGACGCCGGTCGTCATCTCCGCCGACAAGGCGGTGAAGTACGAAGCTGTCGTGAAGGTCATGGACACATTGCAGAAGAACGGCGTGCAGCGCGTGGGCTTGTCGGTGAAATCGGGCGGCGGCTGAGAGGCTGAGAGTATTTCGATCATGCCCGCTCATCACGCCAAAAGACCCCTGCTCGTCGGTGCAAATGCTCGCCATAGCCCGAGCTATGGCTGCGCCTTGCGCCTAGATCAGGCGCCTTTTGACGTGCTGCTCGGGCACGCTCGAAAAACTCTCAGCCTCTGAACTCATGACAACTCTGGCCATGCAGCGAGATGCCCTGATGCCGCGGCCACCCGGCGGCACCGGGCCGGGCTTCGTGCTCGCGCTCATCGTGCACATGCTGCTCGTGGCGGCCATCGCGTTCGGTGTGAACTGGCGTTCGAGCGAGCCTGAGGGTGTGCAGGCCGAACTGTGGGCCTCCATGCCGCAGATCGCGGTGCCCAAGGCTGTCGAGCCGGAACCGACGCCAGTGCCGCCAGAGCCCAAGCCGGAACCAAAGCCTTTGGTGAAGCCCGAACCGGCGCCCGTGCCCAAGCAGGAAACCCGGCCCGATGCGCAGATTGCCATCGAAAAGGCCAAGCGCGAAGACCAACGCAAGAAAAAGGAAGAGGCCGAGAAGCTCGCGCAGCAGCAGAAGGCCGAGAAGGTCAAGCTCGAGAAGGACGAGAAGCGGAAGAAGGAACAAGAAGACCAGAAGCTCGCCGAGTTTCATGCGAAGGAGATGAAGCGAATACTCGGTCAGGCGGGCGGAGCTGAGACCAAAGTGGAGGGCAACAGCACCAAGACCGCCGGACCGTCCGCCTCGTATGCTGGTCGGATCAAGGCGCGCATCAGACCCAACATCACGTTCACGGATCCGATCAGTGGCAACCCGCTCGCCACCGTTCTCGTGAAGCTCGCCCCAGACGGGACGATCATCGACAAGCGCCTCGTGAAAAGCAGCGGCGTGCCGGCATGGGACGCTGCAGTGATGCGCGCCATTGAAAAGACCGAGATCCTACCTCGCGACATCGACGGCCGTGTGCCGCCGCCGTTCGAGATCGATTTTCGACCGCAGGATTGAGAGGCTGAGAGTTTTTCGAGCGTGCCCGCTCATCACGTCAAAAGGCACCTGATCTAGGCGCAAAGCGCAGCCATAGCCCGGGCTATGGCGAGCATTTGCAACGACGAGCAGGGATCTTTTGGCGTGATGAGCGGGGATGATCGAAATACCTTCAGCCTCTGAGCTCGTCGCCCGACGCAATCCAGCTCGTGCGCATGCCCACTACCGAGGACCCGAGGCGGACGAGGTGCTTCACGGTTCGAGCTGCACGTCGGCGGCGTGAGCCAGGCTGTGGCTGTGCGTATTGTCGGCATCGGCGCCGACGGCGATGCCGATCAGCGGCGGCAGCTCTTGCGCCTCGGCGCCGAAGAGCTTGATGAAGTCGGCGGCGATGTCGCGCCGTTCATGTTCCCAGTGATGCAACGCATCTCCGCCGCCGCGAAGCACGATGTAGCGGATGCGCGAGGTGAAAGGACTCGCGAGTTCGGTGCCCACCGGCACGTGCATGTCCCACACATAGCAGACTGTCGCCGCCGGCACCGCTTCGTTGGTCCGCGAACGGGCCATGCGCAGCACCTGCCGGTCGAAGAAAGGCACGCGGTCAATGGGCATGTCCCACAGTGTGCAGACCTTCATCGCTATGTCTTCGCCGTCGCGCGTGCGGATGTCGGCGTTGAGCAAGGGCTCGTCCACGCGCCAGTCCCACACCAGGTGGTGCGGGGGCTGCGCAAGCTCGAGCGGATGAACGAGGTTGCCGTAGGACATGGTGGCTTCCACCCGCAAGGCGCGGTGGCCTTCGAGCTCGACCACGGAGAAGCGCGTGAACGGCTTGGTCTGCTTGGGCAGCCCGACGACCTTCCAGGGTGCGGCAGGAGCGCTGCCGGTGCCAGCAAAAGCTTGCAGTGGGTCGGCGCAGGCGTAGGAGGCCGCTAGCGCGAGGCTTGCAAAGGCGAACAGTCGGAGCTTGGATGGCAGCATCGGATATCTGAAACCACAAGAAGAACTCTCAGCAGCTCAAGCCGTTTGAGTGTGTCGACCACCTGTTGAATGTCCACCCAGAACCCTTGCACGCAGCCACGGCGCAGTGAAGCAGTCGATCGACCAGCGGCCCGGGCCCCACAGCAGCAGCGCGGCGAGAAGGCTGCCCCAGAAGATGTGCTGCTGAAACGCGGCTGGAGCCACGTCCGTCAGGCTGATGACGGCGACCGCGTTCACGATGAACAAGCCCGCCGCAGCAAATCGCCCGCCCAAGCCCAGAACCAGCAGCACCGGCAACGCCAATTCCGCCGCCGTGCCCATGTAGGCCGCGACCGTGGGGTTCAAGAGCGGCACGTGGTACTCGTCCATGAACAAGGCGATCGTCGTGTCGAAGTCCTGGATCTTGGTGAGGCCGGAGCGGAAGAAGACGCTTGCGACATAGAGCCTCGCGATCAGTTGCGCTGCGGGCTGCAATGCATTGAGACCATGGATGCCGCGTTCGGACAGGGTCCAGAGCTTGGCGATCAGCGACTTCGACGTGGTGTTCATGAGAGTTCTTCCAGATGGGTCAGCATCATCAGTCGGCGACAACTCGGATTTCTTTCACCCAATTCGATTGGAGCGCGTTCGTGAGCCACGCTGTGAAGTCAAAACCCTCGCCGGCCTGGGCGATGGCGGTGGCGAGATCGCAGGCTTCGAGGAGGTGGCGGGTCCATTGCGCGGTGGTGTTGTCGATGACCGTCACGATGGCCTTCCAGCCGAGGCGCGACACGATCACCGACTCGCCGCGTTCTTGTTCGATGGCCTGTCGCACCGCATCGAACGGTGCATTCGCTTCGTCGTGATGTACGCGATGGATGCCCCCGATGGGCCAGCGCAATTCGATGACTGCGAGACCGGGCGCGAACACCACCGCAAGCCTCGACGGGTCGGTGTCCCCCAGTCGCGCGACCGATTCGCCGTCGAGCACATGATCAGACGCACGCTCACAGACGTGCATCGCCCAGTCGAGCCGCGCGCAGTCGCCGAGGTAAGGCCATTCGCGAAGCTGCTCATGCGCCGCCAACCATGCCGCGAAGCTGGCGCCCCATTCGCCGAGGTCACCACACACAGGCGGATCGGCTCGCCAGAACGCCTGCGCAAGATGCTCGAAGTCTTCCTGGCCGATGAGCATCTGCACGGTGGGAAACGCCGTCCCCAGGGCCCGCTCTGCCGACGCGTTGGCATTGACGCGATACGCCTGCAAGCCACGCAGGGCGCGCGCCCCGGTTTCTCGGGTGGGCAGGCTGCGCTCGTCAGCGCGCGGCGCCAGCAGGCCTTCGATCAGCCGGCGCTGCCGCTCGGCCTCGGTCGCAAAGGCATCGCTCATGCCCGGCCCCGCATCACCGCCGTGGCCCGCTCAGCCTCGCCGAGCAACACTGCCAGTGCAGGAATATCGGTGTCCCACTCGATCAGCGTCGGCACTGCGCCGAACCGATCGATGGCATGCACGTACACGGTCCACACGTCAGGCCGCACGAGGCTGCCGTGATCGTCAATGACGATGTCACCTGCTTCGGGAGAGCCTGAGTAACCGGCCAAGTGGATCTCGTCGGCGATGCCGTCGGGCAGCGCATCGATGAATGCCTTGCACGACGCGACCGGATCGGCCGTACCCGCGTTCAGCGCATTCACCATCAAATTATTGACGTCGAGCAGCATGCCGCAGCCGGTGCGTTGCGCAAGCTCGGCGAAGAATTGCGGCTCGACGATCACATCGTCCGCGAACGACAGATACGCCGACAGGTTCTCGACGAGGATCGGCTGCTTCAACCGATCCTGCACCTGCGACACGTTGGCACAGAGAATGTCGAGCGACGCCTTCGTGAATGCGATGGGCAACAAATCGTTGGCATGCACTGCAACCGACCCAATGCCACGTCTTGCACGCGCAAAGCAAGCATGATCAGAAACACGAACTGGCCTGATGCGATCGACCAGACGTTCGAGCCTGTCGAGATGCCACGGATCCACGCCCGCCGCCGAGCCGCGGCCCAGGCCCACGCCATGCAGACTCAGTTCATAGCGCTGGCGCGCCTCATGCAGCACCGCAAGTGCAGCACCGCCATCGGCAAAGAAATTCTCGGAATGCACTTCGATGAAGCCAAGCGGCGGTGCCTGCTCGATGACTTCAGCGTAGTGAGGGTGGCGCAGGCCGATGCCTGCGCGCACGTGACCCTCTTCTTCGCGCATGGCGTGATGTAGAGGGTTGTCGGACATCAGAGGCTGGGAGTATTTCGAGCGTGTCCGAGCAGCACGTCAAAAGGCGCCTGATCTAGGCGTAAAGCGCAGCCATAGCTCGTGCTATGGCGAGCATTTGCAACGACGAGCAGGGGCCTTTTGGCGTGATGAGCGGGCATGTTCGAAATACTCTCAGCCTCTCGGTCAGTGTCCCGACCTACTTCTTGAGGGCAGCCTGGGCTTCTTCGACGCTCTTGCCGCCGAGCTTGGCGCAGGTGCCCTTGCCCACGTACTTCCACTCATCGGCACCGTTGTCGACCTTGTTCTGGCCGGCACATGAGTGGGTGCCCGACAGGTTGGCGCAATCGTTCTGGCCAGCCTTTGCAAGGCCAAAACACTTTTCCTTGCCTCCAGTCGTGCCGTCAGCAGCGCTGACGCCAGAGAGGAGGCCCAAAGCGAGAACGGAAGCCAATGCGGAAGAGGCGATCAGACGTTGGTTCATGGTGAATGTCTAGTTCCAAATTGAGTTGTGATGGCAAAGCCGGTGAGGTGGTCGCCGCGATTTGCGAAGGCGACTTGCGTCAGTCGAAGTGCCCGTCACATCCTTACATGTCGGCGGCCAACTTGAAAAAATAAGCCCCGCCGGAATGAGCGATTTTGCCCGCCAAGCCGAAGAAACGTCGCAACGGCATCAATCACTTGCTTCCGTAGCCTCCGCCCCCAGGCGTTTCGATGACAAACATGTCGCCCGGCTGCATCTCGGTGGACCCAATGTGGTCCAGCAACTCGACGCTGCCATTCGCGCGGACCACCCGGTTGATGCCTGGCTTGCCCGGCTCTCCGCCCGCCACGCCGAAGGCGCCGCTGTGCCGTCCGTTCGACAAAATGGACGCCGTCATCCTCTCCAGAAAGCGCAGCTTGCGGATGCCGCCGTCGCCGCCGCGGTGCCTGCCCTCGCCGCCCGAGCCTTTGCGGATCTCGTAGCTTTCGAGCCGCACCGGGAAGCGGAATTCCAGCACCTCAGGATCGGTGAGCCGAGAATTGGTCATGTGCGTCTGCACGACGCTCGTGCCGTCGAAATCCGGGCCCGCGCCCGAGCCACCGGAGATGGTCTCGTAGTACTGGTGCCGGTCGTTGCCGAAGGTGAAGTTGTTCATCGTGCATTGGCTCGCAGCCATCACGCCCAGCGCCCCGTAGAGTGCGTTGGTGATGCAGGTCGATGTCTCCACATTGCCCGCAACCACCGAAGCCGGCGGACGCGGGTTGAGCATCGAGCCTTCGGGCACGATCACCTGCAGCGGCTTCAGGCAGCCAGCGTTCAGCGGAATGTCGTCGTTGACCAGCGTGCGGAACACATACAGCACCGCCGCCATGCATACCGCCTTGGGTGCGTTGAAGTTGTTGACGAGTTGGTCCGATGTGCCGGTGAAGTCGATGGCCGCGCTGCGATCCTTCGCGTTCACCTTGATGTCGACGTGAATGCGCGCGCCGTTGTCCAGCGGCAGCGTGAAGGTACCGTCTTTCAGCCTGGTGATGACCCGGCGCACCGACTCCTCGGCGTTGTCCTGCACGTGGCGCATGTAAGCCTGCACAACGTCGAGACCGAACTGCGCGACCATCTTGCGCAGTTCCTGCACGCCCTTTTCGTTGGCGGCGATCTGCGCCTTCAGGTCAGCCAGGTTCTGCTCCGGATTGCGCGAAGGATGCTCCCCGCTTCGCAGCAGCGCCAGCATCTCCTTGTCAAGCAAGCGTCCGCGTTCGACCAGCTTCACATTGTCGATCTGCACTCCTTCTTCCTCGATGCGCGTCGAGAATGGGGGCATCGATCCTGGCGTGATGCCGCCGATGTCCGCATGGTGGCCGCGCGAGCCGACGTAGAAGAGGATTTCCGGGGCGTTCTCGTCGCTGCCTTGCGGCGATTCAGCAAAGACGGGCGTCACCACTGTCACGTCGGGCAAGTGCGTGCCGCCGTGGTACGGGTCATTCAGCACAAAGACGTCGCCTTGCTGCATGCGGCCGGCATTGCCGGTGATGACGGTCTTGATCGACTCGCTCATCGAACCCAGGTGTACCGGCATATGAGGGGCGTTTGCGATGAGGTTTCCTTGCGCATCGAACAGCGCGCACGAGAAGTCCAGGCGCTCCTTGATGTTCACCGAGTACGCGGTATTCTGCAGTTGCAGGCCCATCTGCTCGGCGATGTTCATGAAGAGGTTGTTGAACACTTCGAGCATCACCGGGTCGACCGCCGTGCCGATGGCCTTGCGAGCTTCGCGCGGCTGCACGCGTTCGAGCACCAGGTGATCCAGGTCGGTGACGTTCGCGCGCCAGCCGGGCTCGACGACCGTGGTGGCGTTCTTCTCCGCGATGATGGCCGGGCCGTCGATGAACTGGCCAGGCCGGGTCTGCTCGCGAACGATCAGCGCGGCGTCCCACCATTTGCCGCTGCTGAAGAGCCTGACGGTTTCGGCGACCGGCGCACGCACAGCGATGCTCATCGGGTAGCGTGGCTCGACAGGCACGTCACCCGCGCCCACGGCCTCGACGGACACGGCCTCGACGATCAGGCGACGCTCGCTCATCAGGAAAGCGAAACGCTGGCGATAAGCGTCTTCGAAGGACTGCTGAATCTGATCTGCCGTGCCGAACGGAACGACAAGCGCAGAGTCCGTTCCTTCGTAGCGCAGATGAACGCGGCGATGCACCTGCACCAGGCCTCCCGCCACGCCTTGACGGTTCAGTTCGCCCTCGGCATCGGCCGCGAGCGCATCGAGACGCTCGGACACGTTGGCGAGCGACGAAGACAGTGCCTGCTCGATCGCTGCCTCGCGAATCACGTTTTGATCGGCCAGGCCCATGCCATATGCCGACAACACGCCCGCCAGCGGATGCGCAAAGACGCGGTTCATGCCGAGGGCATCGGCCACGCGGCAGGCGTGCTGCCCACCCGCACCGCCGAAGCACTGCAGCGTGTATTGCGTGACGTCGTAGCCGCGAGCCACTGAGATCTTCTTGATGGCATTGGCCATCGCGCCCACTGCGATGTCGATGAAGCCTTCGGCCACCTCTTCCGGGCTGCGCTTGCTGCCGGTGGCGGCCTCGATGGCCGTGGCCATCTCGGTGAAGCGCCGCGCGACGACCTGGCCGTCCAGAGGTTCGCTGGCCGCCGACCCGAACACCTTCGGGAAGTAAGCAGGCTGAATCTTGCCGACCATCACGTTCGCGTCTGTCACTGCGAGCGGCCCGCCGCGCCGATAGCAGGCCGGGCCCGGGTTGGCGCCCGCGCTTTCGGGACCCGCGCGGAATCGAGCGCCATCGAAGCTCAAGATCGACCCTCCGCCGGCCGCGACGGTATGGATGCTCATCATTGGCGCACGCATGCGCACACCAGCCACCAGCGTTTCGAAGGCGCGCTCGAACTCGCCCGCGAAATGGCTCACGTCAGTGGACGTGCCGCCCATGTCGAAGCCGATGACGCGATCGAAGCGCGCCAGCTGCGCGGTCCGCACCATGCCGACAATGCCGCCTGCCGGACCAGACAGGATCGCGTCCTTGCCCTGGAAGGCATGCGCATCCGTCAGCCCGCCGGACGACTGCATGAAGAACAGTCTCACACCGGGCATCTCGCTCGCCACCTGCTCGACATAGCGACGAAGAATCGGCGAAAGATAGGCATCGACCACCGTCGTGTCTCCACGGCTTACGAGCTTCATCAGGGGGCTCACCTCGTGCGACACGCTGATCTGCGAGAAGCCGATTTCTGTGGCAATGCGGTTGGCCGCGACTTCGTGGTGCGTGTAGCGGTAGCCGTGCATGAACACGATGGCGACGCTATGCAGGCCGGCATCGAAGGCGGCTTGCAGCTCCGAGCGCAGATGTGCCTCATCCAAGGGTTCGACGACGACACCGTCAGCAGCCACGCGTTCCTTCGCCTCGATGACGCGGGAATACAGCAACTCCGGCAACTGGATGTTGCGGTCGAAGATGCGCGGACGATTCTGATACGCAATCCGCAAGGCATCACGGAAGCCGCGAGTCGTCACAAGCAGCGTGTTCTCGCCCTTACGTTCCAGGAGCGCGTTGGTCGCGACCGTGGTGCCCATCTTCACGCACTCGACCTGCTCGGGCGTGATCGGCTCCCCGCGCTTCAGGCCCAGCAGGAGCCGGATGCCCGCAACAGCCGCATCCCGGTACTGCTCGGGGTTCTCGGACAGCAGCTTGTGCGTGACGAGCGTGCCCTCAGGCCGCTTGCCGACGACGTCGGTGAACGTGCCTCCGCGGTCGATCCAGAACTGCCAACGATTGGAAGTACGTGGTGTCTCTTGCATCGCTCGACTTTCAATAATGCATCGTCGTGGGCCGTCGATGGTGGAATGGCCCGGCTTGACGTCGCAAATGGTTGAGGGGCTCGTGGCCGGTCAGACGGCATCGTACCCCCGCTCGGCGCGTGAGTTGTCTAGACCACCAGGGTTGCCACCCAGACCTGAGCACCATGGCGTCGAGTTTCGAGGCGATGCCCCACGGGGAAGCTCTGAACCACTGTCGCCCTCACCCCAGCTCTCCCAGGGGGCTGACCTTTACGCACGCTGGTTGAAAGTTTGCTCAGAGGCCCAGGCCCCTCACCCCAGCCCTCTCCCCGAAGGGGCGAGGGAGCAATGCAGGCCAGTTCGCTGTGGCCCGCTTCGAAGTAACGCATT
>Ga0136846_1239525_pt1 | contig 13473 bp, 9 predicted proteins | sample HopSoiMetagenom2_FD_96841 | JGI IMG/M metagenome (GOLD analysis project Ga0136846, IMG submission 96841) | Grasslands soil microbial communities from Hopland, California, USA - 2 Assembly 2016 (version 4) | ecosystem: Environmental > Terrestrial > Soil > Grasslands | place: USA: Hopland... | reverse complement strand
TAGGCCTTGACGATCGAGTCCCACGCCTGCTGCAGAAACGCGCGATCGCCGCTCGCGCGCCAGTAGTCGCCCTGCGCGATCACATACAGCGGCGTCGCGTCGGCGCTCGCCCACGCATACGGATACTGATCGAACCACGGCACCAGCGCCGCCGACTGCGAGATCTCGTGCGGAATCTTCCCGTCCGGCCGCTGGTACTTCCGCAGGAACTCGAGGGCCGTTCGCGTCGTCTCGAAATCGCCCTCAGCCGTCGTCGCGAGCGAGGTCCACAGCGCGTCGCGGCCGAAGAACCACGCGTAGCCCGGACGCTCGCTATCGCCCGAGCTGCGGAAGCCGGCGAGCAGCCCGGTGCCGAGCTGCGGGTTGGTCGCGAGCCCTTTGTCGATGCCGATCTTCGCCCACCGGAAGGCCGCGTCGAGCTGCGGGTCCGGCGTGGCGATGCTCAGCGTGTCGGCGTCGAATCGCTGGAAGTGGTCGGCGGTGCGATCGTAGAGCGCGTGCACCGATCCGAGAATGCGGTCGTACGATGCTTTTGCCGCGTCACGGCCCTCGACGCTGCCGGCGATGACGATCGGCACCAGATCGCGCTGCGCGTCCGAACCGACGGCGATGACGAGCCGGTTCGGCACATCGCGCGGCTCCTCCTGGTACGGCATCACCGACTCGTCGCGTCCGAGCGGGCAACCGATCACCGCTGCGAACCGGCGCGTCTCCTCCGTCAGGTAGTAGAGGTGCGCCGCCGGATCCCATCCGATCGAGGATGTCATCGAGGTGGCCGGCCACATCAGACGCAGCCGCGGCCGGAACGAGGCAGTGATCGCGATCGGCAGCGTGCTCTGAACGTCGAGCAGGATCACGAGGCCCGGCTCGTCGAGAGGCGCGAACATGACCTGGCGGATCGTGAACGCCGCGTGCGCGTATACGAGCGTGGTTGCTTCGGGCCGGACCTGAATGCCGGCCATGATGTCGCGACCGTCGATCTCGAGCGGGTAGCCTTCAAGGCGGAACGACAGGGACAGCGCGTCGAGCACCTTCAACGGGTACACCCACGCCTCGGCGTCCCGGTTCTCGTAGCCGAACAGCGCGGCGCGGCGGCCGACGACGTCGAAGAAGGCGCCGGAGCGCGCGGGCCGCTGCAACTCGGGCCCGTCGGAGCGAAGCGCGAACCGCGCAACACCGTCGACCGAGGCCGGCGCTTGCGCTGCGAGGCCGACCAGGCAGCAGAGGTAGGTCGCCACCCCGAAAGCACGTTGCGGTCCGATCACGGCGACGCAATTATGGATCGCGTCCGCTTACCCTGCTTTCTTTGTGAAGCGCGCAACCGGATGCCGCTTGACGCTGTAACGCGCGATATATACAGTCCGTCCACCAAAACCGGTTTGGGAGTATCAGGGAGTGCACCGATGATCACCCCGAGGCTCCGTCGTGTTCTTGTCCCTTCACCCACCTCCGCGCTGATTCTCACCGCATTGCTGATGTTTGCGCCGGCGCGCGCCGGTGCTCAGGCGGTGTACGGCAGCATCAGCGGCATCATCAGCGACACCAGTGGCGCGACCGTTCCAGGCACGAGCGTCACCATCACGAGCGTCGACAGGAAGACGTCGGACACCGTCGTGACCAACGAATCCGGACGATACCTCAAAGACCGGCTCGTGCCCGGCACCTATGAGGTGAAGGCGGAGCTGCCCGGGTTCAAGACTGCGGTGTTCTCCGACGTGAAAGTGAGCGTCGACACGCAGACGCCGTTGAACATCAAGCTGGACATCGGCGCGGTCAGCGAAAACGTCACGGTTGCCGGCTTCAGCCCGGTGCTGAAGACCGATCGCGCTGACGTCGCGACCACCTTCGACAGCAAGCAGATCAACGAGCTGCCGCTGCTCGACCGCAATTTCACCAAGCTGCTTCTGCTCACGCCGGGCACGCAGCAGCTGCAGTGGTCGCACGCGGCGAGCGAAAACCCTCAGGGCTCCACGCAGACGATGGTGAACGGCCAGCACTTCAGCGGCACCGGATATCAGCTGGACGGCACCGAGAATCGCGATCCGATTCTCGGCATCATCGTCATCAACCCGAACTTCGACGCGATCCAGGAGACGAAGATCACGTCGCAGAATTACGATGCCGAGTTCGGGCAGGCCACAGCGGGCGTCGTGTCGGTGCAGACCAAATCGGGGAGCAACGCCCTGCACGGTTCGGCGTATGAATTCCATCTCGACGACAACCTGCAGGCGCGCAACCCGTTCTCACAATCGGTGGCCGACCCGCTGACCGGCCTCTTCGTACCGGAAACGAAACGGAATCAGTTCGGCGGCTCGCTCGGCGGCCCGATTCAGAAGGACAAGGTGTTCTTCTTCGCCGACTACCAGGGCCTGCGCAGCAACGTCGGCGGATCGCAGCTGCTCACGGTGCCGACGGCGGCGGCGCGGAACGGCGACTTCAGCGCCTACGGGGTGAACATCTTCGACCCGCGGAGCGGCGCCGCGCCGGCGCAGCGCACGCAGTTTTCGGGCAACGTCATCCCCGGCAACTTGCTGTCGCCGCAGGCGCTGGCGATCCTGAAGCTGATTCCGCTGCCGAACCGGCCGGGGACCGACAACGGCACGATCAACAACTACGTCGCGTCGGCGAGCGAGCCGTTCGACGACAACACCTACGACGTGCGGATCGACGATCGTGTCAACGCCGGGCTGAACCTGTTCGGCCGGTACAGCTTCGCCAAGTTCAAGCGCGACGGGCCGACGGCGTTCGGACAGGGCGGCGGCCACGAAATCGTCTCGCTCGGCGGCCTCTCCGACGTGAAGAACCACAGCCTCGCCACCGGTTTCGACAAAGTCATCGGCAGCCGGACGACCGCCGACTTCCGCTTCGGGTGGTTCCAGTACAACGTCAACGTGTTGCCCTTCGACTACGGCACCACGCCGGCGACGGCCGCCGGCATCCCGGGCCTGAACCTCGACAACACGTTCACGTCCGGCCTGTTCGGCGGATTCATCGGCGAAGACAGCGACAGCCGGCGGATCCGCCTCGGGTCGGGCCTCGGCGTCAACCGCTGCAACTGCCCGCTCGACGAAAACGAGAAGCAGATGCAGTTGGTCGGCAACCTGACCCGGTTGTTCGGCGACCACACCGCGAAGTTCGGACTCGACATCCGGCGCGCCTGGAACCTCCGCGTCCCGAGCGATCAGCACCGGTCAGGCGAGCTGACGTTCTCGAACAACCGAACGATCGGGCCGAACGGCGGCGGTCTGGCGCTTGCCTCGTTCATGCTTGGTGACGTGTCAAGCTTCAAGCGCTACATCAGCCCGACGACGGACGCGGCAGAGCGGCAGTGGCGCACCGCCTATTACGCGCAGGACACCTGGCGGGCGACCGCGAAGCTGACGCTGAATTACGGGCTGCGTCTGGACATCATCAACCCGCAGACCGTCAACGCGGCGCAGAACGGCGGGTTCCTGTTGATGGCGGTGAACGATCAGCAGATCGACATCACCTCGCCGAACATCCAGGTGGCCGGCGTCGGCGGCATCCCGCTGAACGGCGGCGTCAAGAACACGCTCAACTGGGCGCCGCGCGTCGGCGTGGCCTACCAACTCAACGACAAGACGGTGCTGCGCAGCGGCTACGGGCGCAGCTACGACCTTGGCGTGTTCGGATCGGTGTTCGGCCACACCGTGACGCAGAACCTGCCGGTGCTGTCGGCGCAGAATCTGAACCCGCCACAGAACTTCGACGCGGTGTTCAATCTGAAGGATGGTCCGTCCGCGGCGACGTTCCCGGCCGTGCCGTCCGACGGCCTGTTGCGCCTGCCCGACGGCGTGTTCGCGCGCGCGCTGCCCGATCAGCAGCGGCCGCCGACGGTCGATGCCTACAACGTCACGGTACAGCGCGAGTTGACGCCGGATATCTCGGTCGAAGCGGGCTACGTCGGCAATCGCGGCTCTCGCGTGTTCGTCGGCGACGGCCCGGCGGTGAACGCCAACCAGCCGCGGCTCGACGGCTTCCCGAACGTGCCGACCGATCAGCGCAAGCCGTACTTCGTGCGCTATGGCTGGACGCAGGGCATCGATGCGTTCTGCAACTGCGGCACCAACCGCTACGACGCGCTGCAGACGAAGCTGACGAAGCGCTTCTCGAAGGGTTATTCGATCTTCATGCAGTACACGCTGCAGCGCGAGCGTCAGCACAACACCGATCAATTCTTCTACCTGCCGGATCTGGAGTACGGGCCGGCTGACTGGGATCGCGTCCACAACTTCTCGGTGGCCACGACCTACGAGCTGCCGATCTTCACGGGCAATGCGTTCCTCGGGGGCTGGCAGTTCAACCAGTCGACGATCATCCAGAGCGGTCTGCCGTTCAACGTCACCTACCGCGACGCCGGCGCCGACCGCGACACGGGACCGAATCGTCCCGATTTGATCGGCGATCCGATGGCCGGCGGCGGCACGCAGGACAAGTGGTTCAACGCCAACCCGATCGGCTCGTCGGGCAGCGCGTTCGCACGTCCGGCCAAGGGGACGTTCGGCAATCTGCCCCGCAACTCGCTGACCGGCCCCGGCTACTGGCGGACCGACGCCTCGCTGTTCAAGCGGTTCACGGTCGGCGGCGCGAAGGCGTTCGAGTTCCGCATCGAGGCGGTGAACATCTTCAACAACGTCAATCTCGGCAACCCCGACTCCGAGATTGGCGTGCCGGGCAACCTGAACCCGAACGCCGGAAGAATCACGTCGACCGCCTACGGCGGCACCGATCCGCAGCGCAACTTCCAGTTCGCGTTCAAGTACATCTTCTAGGAGCAGGTCTTTTTTGTCTGTAGTGTCCGGCTTTAGAGCCGGACACACGCGGTCCAGCTGAAGGCGGCGATGTCCGCCTTCGCTCTTACCTCGCCAGCGCGGGAAGAAATTCCAGGACAGCGGCGTTGGTCCAGCCGAACCCCACTTCGTTCGACGTGTAGCCGAAGCGCAGACCCGCCCCGAGCTCTGAGGACCGGCGGACGAGATCGTATTTCTCGACGATGGTACCGTGGGCGGCGAAGTCGTCGACGATCATCGACACGAACTTGCGTGCGAGGCGATCGGCGTCAGCGCCGAAGCGGTAGCGCCGCAGGCCGTCGACCGCGATCATCTGCAGCGGCGCCCACCCGTAGGGCGCGTCCCACTGACTTCCGGTCCGCTGCGTGCTGGTCAGCACGCCGCCCGCGGCTTCGAACTTCGGCAGGTTGGCGGCGACGCGCCGCGCCTGATCCGGCGACGCGATGCCCGCCCACAACGGATAGAACGTCGTCGCGAACTCGTAAGGCCGCCGCCGCTTCGTCTCGAAGTTGTAGTCGAAGTACAGGCCGGCGTCGCCATCCCACAGGTAGCGATCGATCAGATCCTTGCGCCGCCGCGCTCTCGCCGCCCATTCGTTGGCGGTGGCGGCGTTGCCGAGAATGGTGTGGATGCGCGACGCATCGTCTTCCATTTTGTAGAGGAGGACGTTGAGACACACCGGCGTGTAATGAATGATGTCGGCGCTGAAAGGACCGAAACGGTTCGAGGGATCGAACCCGGACTCGCGCATCGAGCGATCGCCCTTGTAGAACGTCGCGGTGAGCCGATCGGCCGCGCGGTCGTAGAACTGGGCGACGTCGTAGTCGGCGACGTCGTGCGTCTTGTAGTACTCGCGGACGCGGTCGTAGTGGGTGCGCCCCTGCGCGTCGCGCTCGTCGGCCAGCACCTCCGGCGCCGGGCCGTCGCCGAGGTCGTAGTAGCGCGATAGCCCGTTCGCGTCCACCAGGTGCGGCGGCGACGTCCAGAACGCGTAGTACTTGTCGATTGCCGTCGCTGCACCGCGGAGCCAGCGTTGATCCTTGGTCTGATCGTAGACGCCGAGGATCATCTCGGTGAGGAACGGCGGCTGCGACCGCGTCAGGAAGTACGTCCGGTTGGCGTTGAGAATCATGCCGTAGTGCGCGACCTCGTAGACGAAGTTGTCGGTCATGTCGCGCGCCAGCGTCACCTCACCGTCGCGCAGCAGCCCGCGCGCGATGAAGTAGCTGTCCCAGCCGTACATCTCGTTGAAGCGTCCGCCTGGCACCACATAGCGGTTCGGCAGGTAGAGCAATCCCGGCTCGCGGATGTCCTGGCGTGACGCCGGCAGCGGCCGGACGTCGAGGCGTGCGAGGTCCTCCGGCTTCAACGCCGCGCGCAGTGACTGGGCGACCGCGTCGCGATCTGCATCGCTCGCGATGTAGAGTGGCCACGGCTCGCCGGGAGCGCGGTGCATCTTCGGGTCGGGCGCGGCGCGCGGCAGGTCGCGGACCGAACGTGTCAGCACGGACCACGTCCGTTTGACGTAGTCGCGAACCGTCTGTACCTGACTCGCCGACGGCCCAGCCGGCGTGCCGGCTGGCGCCTGAACGCCGCCGACGCGTGCCGCCGGTACCGACAGCAGCGTTGCCGCGACGGCGGCAACGGTCGCAGCGCAGTTCACTCGGCCGACGACGCACGTGGTGAATGGTTTCATGTTCAGCCCGCCTCGGAGCTCAAAGGGCCCGCGCGACATCCCCGCGGTACGTCGTATGAACCCGATGATTACTGTAGTCCGCAACTATGCGACGTTTGTTGCTACGGAAGGCCGGGAAAAGGGCGACGCCCCACGAACGCTCCAGAGAGGCAAGAATGTGTCTGACCTCCAAATGTCGTCCGATCACTTGCGGCGATTTGGTAGAAATAGCCGACGGGAGGTCGTGAACGCCCGGCGCCGGTGCATCGGAGACTCCTCGATCGCCCGGCGTCTTCGGGTGTTCGTCGGGTCGAAATAGCGCGTATCCGTGCATTGAGCACCAGAACGTTGAGCCGACGCTTCCGTGAGCAGGTTGGTGCCACGCCGGCGCAATGGAATGCGCGCTAGCGGCCGCGGCGGGTTGAACCCGTCGACATCGCCGCCTCGATTTCGCGCGCGGTATATGGGAGGCCCGCGGTGAAGATCTCGTGGCCGTCCTTCTTCACGAGGATCATGTCTTCGAGATAGAAGCCGTCGCCGTCGACGGTGAACATCAACTCGTAGGCCACCGCCATTCCCGCGCGCAGCATCTCAGGCAGCCCTTCGGCATCGTCGAGCCCGACGCCGTGCAGCTGCCAGGGGTCCGTCCCCTGCGGCCCGAGCAGCACTTCCGCCGCGTGTCTGCCCTCCGGCGTTGTAAGTGAAGGTGCAAGTCGGCGGATCTCGGCGAGCGCGGTGTCGTAGACGGCTTTGGGTCGCACCTGATCCTTGATGGTTGAGAGTCCGGCCCGGTAGCCGGCGATGAACAAATCCCAGGCCTCGCGCTGCCCTTCCGTGAACCGTCCCGAAACGGGAGCAGTCCGACCGACGTCGCCCATGTAGTGATCGACCTGGCACCCGACGTCCACGCGCACCACTTCGCCAGTCTGCATCTGCCGATCGACGTGGTCGTACGATAGGAAACTGTTCCAGAGCGAATGGAAGTCCGCATTGGGCCCGCTCATGGTCCAGGGCCAGAACGAGACGCCGCGTGCGCCGGCGATGCGGCAGGCATTGACGACGGCGAGCTCCGTCTCGTGTTGCCATTTCTGCGGCGCCAGGGCACGCAGGCCCGTCATGAACGCCTCGCCGCTGGTGCGGCCGACCTCGCGCAGCACGGCGATCTCGCTGTCGTCCTTGATGTCCCGCAGCGGCCGAATTACTTCGATCGCCGACCTAACGCTGGTGGCACCGAGCGAGGCGAGCCACGCCTGCCAGCGAGCGACTGATCCCGCCATCGGCAACGGCCTGCTCACAGAGCCGCGCACATCGGTTGGCGCGACGTACGCGGTGACGGAGCCGCGCCCGAGGCGCTGTTTCAGCCACGGCTCCAGCCTGTCGATCGGCTCCACGGCGGCGAACTGGAGCCTTCCGGCCGACGCCGCATCAGGGGCAAGCTCGCCTCGGGTCAGCAGCGGATTGCGCGGCTGGACGAACAACGTCGACGCCGACGTCGAGCCATCGAGCACCAGCACGGCGCCGACCAGTTCGCCAAACCCGGTCAGGTATTGGAAGTCGGCCGTCTGGACAAAGCCGAGCTGATCGTCAGCCAGAAACGATCCCCGCGCCGGCACGATCAACAGGTTGCCGCGAAGCGCCGCGAGCGCAGCCGATCGCCGCGCCGGATACGCGGAGGCAGGCATCTGTGCAGCGACGCTCCCGGCCACGAGCAGCAGTGCCGTCAGGAAGCCGAGACAGGTCCACCTCGCGTGCTGAATCGTTTTCATGGATTGACGACGCCTCTCGCGCGACTCTATCCCGAACGAGTCGCTCAGGGAGAGGGCAATTGGACCTGCACCGAGAAACACCTCTCGATACTGATCGGCTCTCACTGTGCCGACCGGACGAGTGCAGCAGCGAGCGCGACCACCACGAAGCCCATAAGCACCACCCGCGGCACGATCACGCTGTCCCATCGCGCTTGCAGTGCTCGCGCGTCGGCCGGAACCGAGCCCGCGCGCGCGTGGCGGGTGAGTTCAGCGTTCACGGGCGCCGCTACGCTTCGGTAGACGACGATCCACAGGACCTGCGCGGCGACTGCGCTCAGTGCCCAAGGCCACGAGACCGTCGAGAAAGCGATGCTCGCGAGTGCCCCGACGATGCCGATGACGCCGAACACTGGCATGCGACGGTCCGCTACCTCGTGAAGACGCCCCATCGTCTCGACGAGGGCCGCATCGCTGACGTGAGCCAGTGCGGTGCGCCCGACGACGCAAAAGAAGACGTCCGTCCCGTAGACCGCTGCGGCACCCAGGAGCGCGAACGCGAGTGAGATCATCTGACCGATCATGAGAATTCCTCTATGGTGTTCTGCTTCCGAAGAAGGAAAGCCGCCACGCCCATCACGTAAAAGCCCAGATGTCGCACAATCCCCAGCCCATCGCCACACCGGGCGAATGCCGCTAAATCTAGCACCGCTAGATAGAATAGCTCTATTATGAGATCCGGCGACGCCACCGATACAAAATCTAGCGGCGCTATACTTCGCTTCGATGACAACGACGCCGGCGGGTAGCCGAATCGCGGAACGAAAACTGCGCGCCAAACGGGCCCGGCGAGCACAGATCCTCAGCGCCGCCCGACGAATCGCAGAGCGTGAAGGCTGGTCCAACGTCACGGTTCGTCGGCTCTCGGACGAAATTTCATACAGCCAACCCGTCTTGTACGCTCATTTCCCGAGCCGCGACGGGATTCTTGCCGCCGTTGCGATCGAGGGTTTTCAGGAGATCGGCTTGGCTTTGGAAAAGGCCCGGAAACGGGTCAGGGATGGAAGTCCAGTCGAATCGGTCGCGGCCGCGTATCTGGCGTTCGCCGCGTCTTCACCAGCCCTGTACGAAGTGATGTTTTCGCTCAGCCTGAGCGTGCCATTCGGCGAGGCCGCAACTCCACCGGAGCTGCGATTCGCGTTTTCCCAACTCCTGCAGTTGTTTCGCGGGCAGGGCGCCGGATCAGAGGTTCTATCGGAACTGTTTTGGGCGAGTCTCCATGGTATCGCCGAGCTGACAAGAACGAAGCGATTTCCGCGCAGCCGTCAGAAAGCGCGCGTGAGGGCGCTCGTCAACCGCTTCACCGTCCCGACAGGTCAAACGGTACCGGTGGCGAAAGCGCGACGACGGTAATGGCGCGCGCTCCTCGTACGGGTACGTTCTTTCCGAGCGGAGCGGTGTCGTTATCAACGAATCGCGATACGCACTGAGTTGGAACGGCAGAAAGAAGCACCGAGGAAGCCGACACCCGCTGCGGATTTGGCGGGTGTCGGCGTTTGTGTGATTCGGTCGCTACTGCGTCGCCAAGGCCACGCTGGTGGCGGCTTTCGCGATGAGCGCCGCAACGGCCCTGGGCTGCGACACATAGACGGCGTGACTGCCCTTCACCTCGGTCACCGTCGCACCGGCGCGCCTGGACATCGCGCGCTGCGCGTCTGGCGGAATCATCCGATCTTCCGTGGAGACGAGATACCAGCTTGGCTTGGTCTTCCACGCCGGATTGCTGACGGCGCCGTTGAGCGCGTCGAGTCCCCACGGCACCTGAGAATCCGCCATGAACGCCGCTGCGTCAGCGTTCACGTCGGCGGCGAACGAGGCGCGGAACTGCGTGCGTTCGAGAAACAAGTAGCCGTCCTGAGGCGGCAGGATTGGAGGCACCGGCGCGCCAGGCGGCGGGTTCTTGATCAACGCGGACACCGACTCGCCCGCGTCGGGTGCGAACGCCGCGATGTACACGAGTCCCGCGACGTTGGGATCGTTCCCGGCTTCCGTAATCACGACGCCGCCGTACGAATGGCCTACGAGAATCGCCGGGCCGTTCTGCGCCGCCAGCGTGCGCTTCGTCGCCGCGACGTCGTCTGCCAACGAAATGGTCGGATTCTGAACTATCGACACGTTGTAGCCGTCCTTCGTGAGAACGTCATAGACGCCCTGCCAACCAGACCCGTCTACGAACCCCCCGTGCACCAGAACGACGTTCTTGACACCCTCAGTTGTCGACATCTGATTCTCCTCTCGTCTTCTGTGTTGTGTTGGACCTCGCGCCGCAGCGCAGTCAATCACGAAGGTCACTTCTCGCGGACCATCCACTCGTGAACGTACGCGGGACAGCGTGCGAGCCGCATCCCCTGCGTTTCGCATGCCGGTCGTAAGTCCTTGCGTGCTATACGTGTTGCTCGGATTGGCGCGAACGGTCGTGAGCATCACTCGCGGGGATTCGCGAGCCAGGCAGACCGCGAAGTTCTAGAATGGCCTCACGGCCGCCGGCCGAGTTTCACGTGACTGAGCCCCCCGATCTAGCGAAGCCCGATCTCGAACGGCTGATCCTCGGCGCAACCGCAGAGAGCTTCCGGCTGATCGTCGAAACGATTCCGGGTCTCATTGCGGTCATGACGCCGGAAGGCCATGTCGAGCACGTCAACGGTCAAGTACTCGAATATTTTGGCCGGACCCTTGAGGACCTGAAGCAATGGGGGACGACCGACGCGGTGCACCCGGCCGACCTGCCCGGCGCGATCGCCGCCTGGCAGCACGCCGTTGAAACCGGACTCCCGTACGAATTCGAGCACCGCATCCGTCGGGACGATGGCGAGTATCGCTGGTTCCAGTCGCGTGGTCTCCCGCTTCGCGACGCCGACGGGCGCATTGTCCGCTGGTACAACCTGCTGACGGACATCGATGCGCGCAAGCAATCAGAGGAGAGGCTGCGCCGGAGCGAAGCCGACTTGCTCGAAGCGCAGAGGCTGAGCCATGCCGGTAGTTGGCGACACGATCTTGCGTCTGGAGCATTCTTCGTCTCTCCGGAAGTGCTTCGCATACGCGGAGTCGAGTCGACGGACCCTCTGTCGACGATCGACCGCATGTACAGCGGGATTCATCCTGAAGACCGGTCGAGGGTCCGGGACACCTATGAGGCCGCGCAGGCGCGGAAAGGCGAGTTCGATGCCGAGTACCGCATCGTGCTTCGTGACGGGACGATGAAGCACCTTCACACGATCGGCCATCCCGTCTTGAACGAGGCCGGTGACATCGCGGAGTACGTCGGCACCGGCATGGATGTGACCGAACAGCGGCAGGCGCAAGCTGCGCTGCAGACGGCCTTCGAAGAGATCAAGCACCTCAAGGACCGGCTGCAAGACGAGAACCTCGCGTTGCGGGAAGAGATCGATCAGGCGTTCATGTTCGAGGAGATCGTCGGAGCATCGGCTGCTCTCAAGTCGGTGCTGTCTCACGTATCGAAGGTGGCGCCTACCGACTCGACCGTCCTGATCTCAGGTGAAACGGGCACCGGCAAGGAACTGATCGCTCGCGCCATCCATAAGCATTCACGTCGGGCCGACCGCGCCTTCGTCAGCCTCAATTGCGCGGCGACACCTCCGTCGCTGATTGCCTCTGAGCTATTTGGCCACGAAAAGGGCGCCTTCACCGGTGCCGTGCAGCAGCGGCGTGGCCGATTCGAGCTCGCGCACGCCGGTACGATCTTCCTCGACGAAATTGGGGAGATTCCGATGGACACGCAGATCGTCCTGCTGCGGGTTCTGCAGGAGCGGCAGATCGAGCGGGTCGGAGGGAGTCGCGCGATTCCAGTAGACGTGCGAGTCGTGGCGGCGACCAACCGCGACCTGGCAGTCGCGATCGCTGATGGCTCATTCAGGTCTGACCTGTTCTACAGGCTGAATGTCTTTCCCATTCACATGCCGCCGCTCCGACAACGGCGAGAGGACATTCCGATCCTGGTCGAGTACTTCGTCAAACGATTTGCCGACATGATGGCCAAACGCATTCGGCGGATCGAGAAACGCACGTTGGAACTCTGCGAGCGGTACCCGTGGCCTGGCAATATTCGTGAGTTGCAGAACATTGTCGAGCGATCGGTGATCCTGTGCGGCGGTGATGCGTTTTCGATTGACGAGGCCTGGCTAACGTCAGGCGCCGTTACGACCGGCGGTGGCCGGCGCGTTGCCCAGCGCTCTGCAGGATCAGGAAAAGGAACTGATTGAAGCCGCCTTGGGGAAGAGTCGCGGGAAGGTGGCAGGTCCGAGCGGGGCCGCTGCGAAACTTGGAATCCCGGCGTCGACGCTCGAGTCAAAAATCAAGCAGCTGGGAATCCAGAAAGCCAGATTCACCAACCGCCATGGAGATCGTCGCTGAACGATCTCCATGGCGCCAGCGACGTCGTCGCCAGCACCGTCGACGTCTCGGCGGTATAGGTCCATCTGCCGGACGAACGCATGTCGAACACCTCCGCCATCGGCCGCTGAAATGCGGTGTTCAGATTGATGTGCTCGGTCCCGAGCAGATCCTGGATGGTCCGTAACGCGCTCACCTGGTTGTAGCGCGTGCTGACCACCGCGCCCTGCTTCACGTAGGGTCCGCTATCGGCCGTTCGCCACCGCCTCGACCATGCGGCCGAGCGCGAGATCGCAGTCGGCCTTGACGAGGAATCCGTAATTGCGGACCGTTCCACCCGCCTTGAGCACCGCGGCGAAGATGTAGCCATCCTCCATGCCGAACGGCGCAGCGGTCGAGGCGTGGTTCCCGGTTTCCGGGCCAAATCATGTGGTCCAAGGCGAGCCCCTGGGCGCCGCCCGAACCGGGTGTGCTTCAGCGACGCCGTTGCTTGTTTGGAGGAACGCCGCGGAGCACGCGCGCAACGAGCAGCAAGCCAAAGACCACAAGAACAATCAGGAGCAGCCGCAGCATCGGAGAATCCTCCGCTCGACGCGTCATCGCGTACAGGTCGTGCCACGAGCGTAGCGTGTTTCACAAGTACCTTCGCGTTGCGTCGACTGATTTCGCCAACGACCAAGTCGGCCGATCCCATCAGAGCGTGGTCCGCGCCGAAGGGGCATCGAGGCGTTCATCGGCGATGCTCAGGCCCATCACAAACGGATGCGGACAGGCGGCTTCGCGGCGCCAAACTCGGCAGCCGCGAAGCTGCGAATGGACATGTCCCGCGCGG
>Ga0136846_1225412_pt1 | contig 13474 bp, 12 predicted proteins | sample HopSoiMetagenom2_FD_96841 | JGI IMG/M metagenome (GOLD analysis project Ga0136846, IMG submission 96841) | Grasslands soil microbial communities from Hopland, California, USA - 2 Assembly 2016 (version 4) | ecosystem: Environmental > Terrestrial > Soil > Grasslands | place: USA: Hopland... | reverse complement strand
GTGGCGCGCGCGTCGGGGGCAGGTGAGGACGAGACCGCGCACGGGCTCGGTGTGCAGGCGCTCTGGCTTTCCCTCGGCTTCGGCGCAGGGCTCACGCTCCTCGTCGTGGCGCTCGCGGTGCCGATCGTGTCGCTGATGGGCGGCGAGGGGCAGACGGCCGACTACGCCGTCGAGTACCTGCGCATCGCCGCGATCGGGCTGCCGTTCGCGTTCGTGGCGCGGGCGGGGGAGGGCTATCTGCGCGGGCGGTCCAACCTGCGCACGCCGCTCAGCATCTTCATCTCGGCGAACGTCCTGAACCTCGTGCTGGAGCTGTTGTTCGTCTACGGCTTCGACTGGGGGATCGCCGGCTCGGCGTGGGGGACCGTGCTCGCGCAGGCGGTGATGGGCATCGCCTTCGTGGCCGCCATGACGCCGAGCCTGCGCGGGCGGCTTGGCATCGACGGCCGGCTCGTGCGGCGGCTGCTGACCCTCGGTCGCCATATCTTCGTCCGCACGGCATCCCTGTACGCGGCCTTCATCGTCGCCGGGGCGGTGGCGGCCCGCTTCGGCGATCCGTCGCTCGCCGCGCACCAGGTCGCCGCGCAGCTCTGGATCTTCCTCGCCCTGCTGCTGGACGCCGTCGCGATCGCGGGGCAGGTGATCGTGGGGCGGATGCTCGGCGCCGGTGACCGCGACGGCGCCTATGGCGCGAGCGTGCGCATGATCTGGATGTCCGTTGCCGCCGGGGGCGTCTTCGCCGTCGTGATGCTGGCGCTCGTCGGCGTCTTGCCGCGGGTCTTCACGAGTGACCAGGCGGTGATCGACCGCACCCAGGCGCTGTGGCCGATCTTCGCGCTCATGCAGCCGCTGAACGGGGCGGTGTTCGCGCTCGACGGCATCCTCATCGGCGCCGCCGACGGGCGCTATCTCGCCTGGTCGATGGTCGCCGCGAGCGTCGTGTCGTGCACGGTCGGGATCGCGGCGCTCGCGTTCGACTGGGGCATCGTCGGCGTCTGGGCGGCGCTGCTCGTCCTGATCCTCGTCCGCCTAGTGCTGATGGGCCACCGCTTCCTCGGACGGCGCTGGCTCGTCACCGGCTGGGCGACCTGATGCACCGTCGGTTCGGCGAAGCGTGCGGACGTCGCGGACTGCGAAGACGAGCAAGATCGCGATGACGTTCACGCAGCCGGCGAAGACGAGCGCGCCGCGGACGCCGAGGAGCGCGGAGAGCGGCCCGGCGATCGAGAGGCCGATCGGGATGCAGACGAACGAGCCGAGCGCGTCGTAGGACGAGACGCGCGAGAGGCGATCGTGCGGGATCTGCTGCTGGAGCGCGGTGTCCCACATGACCTGGAAGAGCTCGACGCCGATGCCGCTGAGCGCCGAGGCCGCCACCAGCACCGCCACCGACGTCGGGACCGCGAGCAGGAAGCAGACCGGCGTGCCGAGGAGGATCGCGAAGTTCCCCGCGAGCAGCAGGCGGGAAGGCCGCCAGCGCAGCACGATGAGGCCGCCGATCACGCTGCCGGCTGCGTAGCCCGCGAGGATCAGCCCCCAGGCGGAGGCGCCGCCAAGATGGTCGTTCGCGATCACGGGCCCGAGCACGAGGTACGTCCCGCTCGTGAAGCCGTTGATGAACATGAACTGGACGACGATCGCCCAGAGCCACGCGCGCGAGGCGAACTCGCCCCAGCCGACGCGCAGCTCATGGAGGAAGCTCGACGCGGCGTGGCGCGCCGCTGCCGGCACCCGTACCTGCACCACGAATGCGGCGCTGACGAGGAACGTCGCGGCGTCGAATGCCAGCGCCCAGCCCGCGCCGACGCCGCCGACCACGAGTCCCGCGAGGCCGGCGCCGACGATCGATGTCGTGCTATTCGCCAGCCGCAGGAGGGCGTTCGCCTGCTGGAGCCGGCCGGGGCTGACGACGCTCGGGATCAGGCCGGTCGAGGCCGGGAAGAAGAACGCGTTCGCGATGCCGCGGACGAGCTGCAGGACGACGAGCTGCCAGAGCTGCGCGCGGCCGCTGATCAGGAGCGCCGCGACCGTCCCCTGAGCCACGAACATGACGAGGTCGGTCGACACCATGACGAGGTTGCGCGGCGGGCGGTCGGCCCAGACGCCGCCGACGAGGATGAAGAAGACCTGGGGGATCCAGATCGCGGCGAGCACGACGCCCAGGTCCGTCGCCGAGCCGTTCAGGTTGTCGAGGACTGCGAATGCGAGCGCGACCGGAGCGAACGCGCTGCCGAGGAGCGATACGGTGCGGCCGAAGAAGAGGAGGCGGAACTGGCGCTCGCGGAGCGCGCCGAGGCGGCTCAAGCCGCGCGCTCGCGCCGCTTCTCCGCCCAGCGGCGCATGCCGAGATACGAGTGCCAGAACGGGATGGCCTGGGCGTACGAGGCCCGCTGATCCGCCGGTAGGACGGCGAGCTCCGCCTCGTGCTCCTCGATGAAGTCGTCCTGCTCGGCGCCCGCCTCGATCTCGGCCGACCAGTGCTGGATGCGCTCCCGGAGCTCGGCCAGGTGGCGGCCGGGATCATCGGCGACACCAAAGTGCACGAGCGCCAGCCGCTGGGGCGCACGCCGCTCGATCTCGTCCAGCGTCTCGAGCCACGCGTCGCGGTCGAACTCGGGCGGCGGCGCGGGCGGGAGGACGAACTCGCTCGGCTGGATGCGGACGCCGGCCGCGTCGCCCGCGTAGAGCGTGCCGCCGGCGTCGAGGTAGCAGACGTGGTGCCGCGCGTGGCCGGGCGAGGGCCAGCACTCGAGCCCGAGCACCCGGTCGCCGACAATGCGGATGTTCGCCTCCGGGACAGGCGCCAGCTCGCCCCAGAGCTCGTCGAAGAGGTCGCCGTACAGCCGGCGCGCGCTCTTCTCCAGCCGCGCCGGGTCGACGAGGTGCGGCGCGCCGATCCCGGAGACGTGGACGATGAGCCCGGGATGCTCGCGGACGAGCACGCCCGCCGCGCCGGCGTGGTCGAGGTGGATGTGCGAGAGCAGCAGGTGGCGGAGGTCGGACAGCTCCAGGCCGTGCTCGTGCAGGCGCTGCTTCAGCGTCTCCACCGTCGTGGACGGCCCGCTCTCGTACAGCGCCGGCCCCTCAGGTGTGTCGAGCAGGTAGGCGCCGATGACCTTCTCGCGGCCGAGGTGCAGGAGGTCGAGCGGCCCTTCCATGCGGCGATCCTAGTGATGGGCGTTCGCGCTCAGAGGCGGGCGCCCGGCGGGCAGAGGGCGTGCCGCGCCGCCGTTACGCGGGGGCAGGTCGCGCACCCGGCCTGCGACGCAGGGCGGCGACGAGCACGATGCCCGCCAGTCCGAACGCGAGCAGCAGCACCCACCTCCAGATGTGACTGCTGTCGCCGCCCGGCGCGGAGCCGGAGAGCCCGCGCGACACGAGGAGCGCCTTCACCGCGGCGGTTCCGCGGAACCAGCCGCCCTGGGTCCCCATGCCGAAGAGCGCCTGCCCCGGGCGCGTGTAGACCAGCAGGCCGCCCGCGGCGTACGGATAGAGCGCCTGCGTGATCGTCGCCGGCCGGCTGCCCGTCGGGACGCGGTAGCGCACGACGTAGCGAGGACCGAGCTCGCCGCGCGGACGCGCCGGGAGCATGGGGCTCGGCTGCTGGCCGAACGCGGCCGGGAAGAACCCGAGCCCGTCGACGAGCGTCCCGAAGCCACTTCCGGCGCCGGGCTCACCGAACCCGTCGAAGACGATCGGGTGCCCGAGGCCCGGGCCGGAGATCTCCGCGTGGGTCGGTCCCTTCGCCGAGGCGGTCGGGGCCGCCACGAGCACGGCGAGGAGCACGATGATGGGTGGAAGTCGTCTCATGCGCGGGTTACACCGCGCAGCGCCTCCGGGTTCCTACGCGGTCGCCGCCTCGGCGCGCACGAGCGCCGCGGCCAGATCCTCGATCAGGTCGCCGGCCGACTCGATGCCGACCGAGAGCCGCACCAGGTTCCGCGGCGCCGCGAACGGCGCGTCCGCCGTCGACGCGTGCGTCATCCGCGCCGGGTGCTCGATCAGGCTCTCGACACCGCCCAGGCTCTCGGCCAACTTCCAGATCTTCGTGCGGGCGACGAGCGCGACAGCCTCCGCCTCGCTCTCGACGGTGAAGGAGATCATCCCGCCGAAGTCGCGCATCTGCCGGCGCGCGATGTCGTGGCCGGGGTGCCCAGGCAGGCCGGGGTAGAGGACGGTCTCGACCGTCTCCTGGCCGGTCAGGAACTCGACGATCTGCTGCGCGTTCTCACAGTGCTGGCGCATCCGCACGGCGAGCGTCTTGAGCCCGCGCAGCACAAGCCAGGCGTCGAACGGGCCGGGCACCGCGCCGAGCGACTTCTGCAGGAAGCGCAGGCGCTCCGCGATCGTGGGATCGCTCGTGGCTGCGAAGCCGCCGATCACGTCGGAGTGCCCGCCCAGGTACTTCGTCGTCGAGTGGACGACGATGTCGGCGCCGAGGTCGAGCGGCTGCTGCAGGTAGGGCGTCGCGAAGGTGTTGTCGACGACCACGATCGCGCCGGCGGCGTGCGCGGCCTCGGCCGCAGCCCGGATGTCGACGATGTTCAGCAGCGGGTTCGTCGGCGACTCGAGCCAGACGATCCGCGTCTTCTCGTCGAGGTGCTCGGCCAGCGACGCGTTGACCGCCGCGGACGAGAGATAGGTGAAGTCGTAGCCCTTCGGCGCGTAGATCTGGGAGAACATCCGGTAGACGCCGCCGTAGACGTCGTTCACGCAGATGACTCGCTCGCCCGGCGAGACCAGGTGCATGAGCGTGGTCGTCGCGCCGAGGCCGGACGAGAACGCGACGCCGTGGTCGGCGTTCTCCAGCGCCGCCAGGCACTCCTCGAGGGCGGTGCGCGTCGGGTTGCCCGCGCGCGAGTAGTCGTAGCCCTTGTGAACGCCGACCTCGTCCTGGACGTACGTCGACGTCTGGTAGATCGGCGTGGTGATCGCACCGGTCGCCTCGTCGGGCTGCTGGCCGGCGTGGATCGCGCGCGTCTCGAAGTCCATGTTCTGAGTGTAGGCGGCGCTGCTCGTCAGACGCCGCGCGCCATTCCGGCGCGGAAGGCTAGCGGAGCGCGGGCTCGCGGCTGTGCGCGAGGTACTCGAGCAGGTCCGAGCGCGTCAGCATCCCGGCCGGCGTTCCCGAGCGGACGACCAGGACGGCGGGGCTGCCGTCGGCAAAGCGCGCGAACACCTCGTCGACCGACTGCTGCGCGTCGACCGCGGCGAGCGGCGGCTGCATGGCCGACGCGACGTCCGCGTTCAGGGTGTCCGGGTTCTTGAAGACGCGGTCGAGCAGGCTGCGCTCCTGCAGCGACCCGACGTAGTCCGTGAGCGACTCGGCGGGCTCGTTGCGGACGACGGGCAGCTGCGAGATCGAGAAGCGCTGCATCAGCTCGATCGCGCGGCTCAGCTTCTCGTGTGACGCCACGGCGACGAGCTCCGGGACGTCCGGCTCCTCGCGCTGCTTGGCCGTGAGCACCTCGCCGGCGGTCGGCACGGGCGCTTTCCGCTCCAGGAACCCGTACTCGAGCATCCAGTTGTCGTCGTAGAACTTCGACAGGTAGGCGCGGCCGCCGTCGGGGAACAGCGTGACGATCGTGCTGCCGGGGCCGAGCTTGCGGCCGGTCTCGATGGCGGCGTGGAGGGCCGTCCCGGCGGAGCCGCCGGAAAGGATTCCCTCCTCGCGCGCGAGGCGCCGCGCGGTCAGGAACGAGTCGCGGTCGGAGACGGTCACGTACTCGTCGACGAGCGACGGATCGAAGGTCTGCGGCCAGAAGTCCTCGCCGATCCCCTCGACGAGGTACGGGTGCACCTGCGACGAGTAGATGGAGCCCTCGGGGTCGGCGCCGACGACGAGCAGGCCGGGCTTCTGCTCCTTGAGGTAGCGGGCGGTGCCGGAGACGGTGCCTCCGGTGCCGAGCGCGATGACGAGCGCGTCGATCTCCCCGGCCGTCTGCTCCCAGATCTCGGGGCCGGTCGTCTCGTAGTGCGCCTGCGGGTTGGCCGGGTTCGAGTACTGGTCGGGCTTGTAGGCGCCGGGGATCTCCTCGGCGAGCCGCGACGAGACGTTGTAGTAGCTCTCCGGCGACTCGGGCTCGACCGCGGTCGGGCAGATCACGACCTCGGCGCCGAACGCGCGCAGGAGCGAGATCTTCTCCTGGCTCATCTTGTCGGGCATCACGAAGATCATCCGGTAGCCCTTGATCGCGGCCGCCATCGCGAGCCCGACGCCGGTGTTGCCCGAGGTCGGCTCGACGATCGTCCCGCCCGGCCTGAGCTTCCCCTCGGCCTCGGCGCGCTCGATCATGCGCAGCCCGATGCGGTCCTTTACGGAGCCGCCGGGGTTCATGTACTCGAGCTTCGCGAGGATCGTCGCGCCCGTGTCGACGCCCATCCGCTGCAGGCGGACGAGCGGCGTATTGCCGATCAGATCCAGGACCGTGGGGTATTCGCGAGCCACAGACGGAGCGTAGTGCGCTCCGAGGATGGAAGGGCGATCGGACAGGCCCACGACTCGCGCCGCCAACGGGGGCGCACTCGTGATCTCTTCGCCTAGTGCCGGAAGTGCCTGCGCCCGGTCAGCACCATCACCGCGCCCGCATCACGCACCGCCTCGACGACCTCGTCGTCGCGCTTCGAACCGCCCGGCTGGATGAACGCGGTCACGCCGGCGTCGATCGCCAGCTGCGGCCCGTCGGCGAACGGGAAGAAGGCGTCCGACGCGAGCACGGCGCCGTCGAGTTCGTGGCCGTGCTCGCGCGCCTTCATCAGCGCGATTCGCACCGAGTCGATACGGCTCGTCTGGCCGCCGCCGATGCCGATCGTCTGCAGGTTCTTCGCGAGCACGATCGCGTTCGAGGTGACGTGCTTGCACACGCGCCATGCGAACAGGAGGTCGCCCCAGCAGGCCTCGTTCGGCGAGCCGGCCACCGCCTCCATCGAGTCGCGGTCCTCCGTCTCGAGGTCACGGTCCTGGACGAGGAGGCCACCGGGAACGCGCTTGAGCTCCTTCTCGGCGGGATCGACGCGGCGGCGCTCGCGGTCGAGCAGGATCCGCGTCGCCGGCTTCTCGGTCAGCGCCGCGAGCGCGCCCTGCTCGTAGCCGGGCGCGAGCAGGACGTCGATGAAACGGCCGGCGAGGGCCTGCCCGAGCTCCGCGCCGACCGGCCGGTTGACGGCGACGACCATGCCGAACGCGGACACCGGGTCGGCCGCGAGCGCCCGCTCGTAGGCCTCCTCGACCGTCGGCCCGACCGCCACGCCGCACGGGTTCGCGTGCTTGACGATCACGCACGCCGGCACGGCGAACTCCCGCAGCAGCATGCGCGCCGCCGACAGGTCGTACAGGTTGATGAACGACAGCTGCCGCCCGTGCAGCTGGCTGACGTTCGAGAGCAGGTGCGTCCGGGTGGTCGCGTCCGCGTAGTAGGCGGCCCGCTGGTGCGGGTTCTCCCCGTACGCCAGCTCCTGCACCTTCACGTAGGAGTGCGTCAGCCGCTCCGGGAACGGCTCGCGGCCGGCGAACCAGTTCGCGATCGCCGCCTCGTACGCGGCCGTCGTCGAGAACGCCTCCGCCGCCAAGCGGCGGCGGGTCGGGGCCGAGATCTCGCCGGTATCGCGCAGCTCGGCGAGCACCTCCTCGTACTGCGCCGGGCTCGACACCGGTGCGACGTGGAGGAAGTTCTTCGCGGCGGCGCGCAGCATCGACGGGCCGCCGATGTCGATCATCTCGACCGCCTCCTCCTCGCGGACGCCGAAGCGGCCCGCGACGTCCTGGAAGGGATAGAGGTTCACGCAGACGAGATCGAAGGGCCGGATGTCGTGCTGGTCGAGGGCCGACAGGTCGTCCGGCTCGTCGCGCCGCGCCAGGATCGCCGCATGGATGCTCGGGTGCAGCGTCTTGACCCGCCCGCCGAGCAGCTCCGGCACCTCGGTCAGCTCCTCCACGCGCGTGACCTCGAGCCCGGCCTCCTCGAGCGCCGCGGCCGTGCCGCCGCTCGCGACGAGCTCGGCGCCGAGCTCGGTCAGCCCGCGCGCGAAGTCCTCGAGCCCGTCCTTGCGGTACACGGAGAGCAGGGCGCGCATCAGGCGATCAGCTCCTTCACGACCTCGGGGAGCAGGCGATGCTCGACGGCCTGCACACGCGCCCGCAGGGTATCCGGCGTGTCGCCGGGGAGCACCGGCACCGGCTCCGCCCGGATCACGCCGCCGGTGTCCACGCCCTCGTCGACGTAGTGCACGGTGGCGGCGGTCTCGGGCACGCCCGCGTCGAGCACGTCCTCGATCGGGTGCGCGCCGGGAAACGCGGGCAGGGGCGCCGAGTGCGTGTTGACGATGCGCCCCGCGAAGCGGTCGAGGAACGCACGCGTGAGCAGGTGCATGTAGCCGGCGCAGACGACGAGGTCGACGTCGTGCTCCTCGAGCCACGCCGCCATCGCGGCGTCGCGTGCCTCGCGCTGCGGGTAGTCGTCCAGCGGGAACGCGGCGGCGGCGACGCCTGCTCGCCCGGCGCGGTCCAGCGCCCGCGCGCCGGCGCGGTTCGACGCCACGGCGGCGATCGGCAGCCCGGCGTCGATGAGCGCCTGCAGGTTCGTGCCCTCGCCGCTGACGAGGACCCCGATCACCGGATCCGCCCGATGACGAGCTCGCCCGGCTCCGGCTCCGCCACTACGGCGCAGTAGCCGATGCCGAGATTGAAGACGCGCCGCAGCTCCTCTTCGCCGACGTGGCGCGCGAGCCACTCGAAGACGGGCGGCCGCGGCCACGCGCCCCAGTCGATCTCGGCTTCCAGTCCGTCCGGGGCGACGCGCGCCAGGTTGCCGGCTATGCCGCCGCCGGTCACGTGTGCGAGCGCCTTCGCGCGGCCGCCGAGGGCGCGCGCCGCGTCGAGGTAGAGCCGCGTCGGCGCCAGCAGGTCTTCGCCGTCGTACAGCTCGTCCTCCAGCACGCGCCGCGCGAGGGTGAAGCCGTTCGCGTGCAGCCCCGCCGAGGCGAAGCCGATGACGGCGTCGCCCGCCTCGACGCGGGATCCGTCGACGAGCCGCTCGCGGTCGACCAGCCCGACGCAGGTGCCGGCGAAGTCCAGCTCCTCCTCGCGATAGATGCCCGGGAGCTCCGCGGTCTCGCCGCCGATGAGCGCGCAGTCCGCCTCACGGCACACACTCGCCGCGCCCTCGACAAGCTCCGCGACCTGCTCGAGCTCGATGCGGTTGGCGGCGACGTAGTCGAGCAGGAACAGCGGATCGGCGCCGGTCGTCGCCACGTCGTTGATGCAGTGGGCGGCCAGATCGCGGCCGCAGTCACGCAGTCGCCCGCGCTCGCGCGCGAGGACCAGCTTCGTCCCGACCCCGTCGGTCGACGCGGCGAGCAGCTGCCGGTCGTTCAGCGGGTAGAGGCCGGCGAAGGCGCCGAAGCCGCGCGCGCCCGTCGACTCCACCGCAGCGCGCAACCGGTCGACGATCGCCTCCGCTGCCGCCAACGAGACCCCCGCCCCCTCGTACGTGTTGGACTCCACGTGAGCGCCCGAGTTTAGAGGGCGACCGGGACGCCTACACTCGCGCGCGGAGTGTTAACACCGCTCGCCCACGCCGCCTGGACGGACTGGAGCCTCGCACCGCTCCAGCTGGCGCCCATCGTCGCGCTGGCGGTGGCCTACGAGTGGCGCGCACGAACGCTTGCGCGGCGCGGCCAGCCGGTGCCCGGCTGGCGGCACGGCCTCTTCTGGCTGTCGATCGTGCTGCTGCTGGTCGCGCTCGTCACGCCGATCGACGCGTACGGCGAGGAAGACCTGTTCGCCGTCCACATGGTTCAGCACGTCCTGCTGGGAGACCTCGCGCCGCTCGCGTTCGTCGCCTCGCTGACCGGGCCGCTCCTGCGGCCCGTGCTCGCCCTGCCCGTGATCGGGAAGCTGCGCGTGCTGGCGCACCCGCTGGTCGCGCTGCCCATCTGGGCCGCCAACCTGTACGTCTGGCACCTCCCGTACCTCTACGAGGCGGCCCTGCACCACGACTCGATCCACGCGCTCGAACACGCGCTCTTCTTCGGCTGCGGCGCGCTCATGTGGGCCCCCGTCGTCGAGGTGCTGCCCGGTCCGGCCTGGTTCGGGACGGGCGCCAAGCTCGGCTACATCGTCGCCGTCCGGCTGATCACCACCGTGCTCGGGAACGTCTTCCTCTGGTCCGGAAAGATCTTCTATCCCTTCTACGCGGAGGGCGAGCGCGCCCACGGCGTCACGCCGCTTCAGGACCAGGGCTGGGCCGGCACGGTCATGATGCTCGAGGGCTCGTTCATCACGCTCGCGGCGCTGGCCTGGCTCTTCCTGAAGCTGGCGGCGGAGGGCGAGCTCAAGCAGGAGCTGATCGAGCGCGGGATCGACCCCCAGGTGGCGAAGCGCGCGGTGCGCTACGGCCGCGGGGCGGAGCTCCGGCCACCGCCCGCCTAGGCAGGACTCGCGCTTCCCAGCCGGAAGTGACGCCTGTTGCGATCTTCCGGTGTGCACCACGTGGACCTCGTCGTCCGGTCGGTGGAGCGGAGCCTGCCGTTCTACCGCGATCTGCTCGGGCCGCTCGGCTGGCACGGCATCAGCGAGGTCGAGGGCGAGCGCGGCGAGACGATCTGGTACCTGAGCGGCCCCGGCACGTCGATCGGGATTCGCGCCGCTCAGCCGTCCCAGATCGGCCCCGGCTACGACCGCTACTCGGTCGGGCTGCACCACCTCGCCTTCGACGCGCAGTCGCGCTCCGTGGTCGACGAGCGGGCGGAATGGCTCCGCGGCCACGACGCCCAGCTCGAAAGCGAGCCACAGGAGTACGGGTACACGCCGGGCTACTACGCGGTCTTCTTCTTCGATCCCGACGGTCTGAAGCTCGAGATCGTCCATGTCCCGGGCCACGCGGCCTGAGAAAGGAGGCAGTCATGTCCACCATGCCACCCGACGGGCCGACCGAGTCCTCGGCCACCCCGGGGCCGCCCCCGGCGCCGCCGCCACCGCCGTTCGGCGGCGAGACGGTCGTTGCCGGAACGGCCTCCGGAGGCGGCGGTGCGCCGACCAGCATCGCGATCACCGACATCGCGCGGCTGCCGATTCCGGGGAACGCGGAGTTCGCACTCTGGCTCTTCCTCGAAATCGTCTTCTCGCTGATCTGGTGGTTCAACGACAACGTCGACGCCTACGCGTGGATGGTCATCACCGCCGCGCTGACGTTCGGCTACTTCATCAGCCGCGGCGTCGCCAAGGCGAGCCGGGTGCTCGAGCAGTAGCTCTCACTACCGCGGGAGCCCGGCCGGGATGCGGGCGGGCTCCCGCTCTTCGAACCGGTGCTTGGAGAGCTGCACGGGCGCGGCGGCCGGGTAGCGGCCGGTGAAGCACGCGCGGCAGGTCTCGGGCTCCGGGCGCTGCACGGCTGCCTGCATGCCCTCGAGCGACAGGTGCGCGAGCGACGTCGCACCAAGGAGCTCGCGGACGTCCTCGACGCTGCGGCTGCTCGCGACGAGCTGCTCGGTGTCGCCGAAGTCGATGCCGTAGAAGCACGGGGAGACGAGCGGCGGCGACGAGACGCGGATGTGCACCTCGCGGGCGCCCGCCTCGTAGAGCATCGAGGTGATCTGCCGCGTCGTGTTCCCGCGCACGATCGTGTCGTCGACGATCACGAGCCGCTTGCCGGCGATCTCCGTGAGCGGGTTGAACTTCATGCGGATGCCCTGCTCGCGCATGCCCTGCTCCGGCTGGATGAACGTCCGCCCGACGTAGCGGTTCTTGATCAGGCCCTCGCCGAACGGGATGCCGCTCGCCCGCGCGAACCCGATCGCGGCCGGCGTGCCCGAGTCCGGGATCGGCATGACCATGTCCGCGTCGGCCGGCGCCTCGCGCGCGAGCTGCTCGCCCATGCGGACGCGCGCGCCGTAGACCTCGACGCCATCCAGGTCCGTGTCTGGCCTGGCCAGGTAGACGTACTCGAAGATGCAGAGCGCGCGCCGCTCGGGCTCCCGCGCAGCGACGGAGTGAACGCCGTGCTCGTCGACGACCACCAGCTCGCCGGGGGCGAGGGAGCGCTCGTGCGTTGCCCCGACAAGGTCGAACGCGCAGGTCTCGGACGCGGCGACCCAGTCGTCGCCCAGGCGGCCGAGCTCGAGCGGCCGAAAGCCATGCGGGTCGCGGAAGGCGATCAGCTTGCCCTCGGAGAGGGCGACCACCGAATAGGCGCCTTCGAGCTTCTGCATCGCGGCTGCGACCGCCTCCTCGAGCGGGCGCTCGTCGTTCGCGATCAGCGCGGCGATCGCCTCGGTGTCCGATGTAGACATCAGGCGGATGCCCTCGCAGCACAGCTCGTCGCGCAGCGCGGTCGTGTTGGTCAGGTTGCCGTTGTGCCCGAGCGCGACCGTCCGCGCTCGACCGTGCTGCACGAGGGGCTGCGCGTTCTGCCAGTGCGGCGAGCCGGTCGTCGAGTAGCGCGTGTGCGCGATGGCGACATCGCCGTGCAGGCCGTTCAGCTTCTGCTCGGAGAAGACCTGCGTGATCAGGCCCATGTCGCGCAGCGCGGTCAGGCGGCCCTCGTCGGAGACTGCGATCCCTGCCGACTCCTGCCCGCGGTGCTGGAGCGCGAACAGCGCGAAGTAGGCGAGCCGGGCGACGTCGCGGCCGGGCGCGCGGATGCCGACGATGCCGCACATCAGGTCGCGCGCACCTCGGCCAGGCGGGCGACCGGCACGCCGAGCAGCGCACGGCCGCCGACCGTGCCGATCCTGCGCACCGGCACCCCGAACAGGTCGCGAAGAGCCACTATGTCTGGCTCGCGCGCCGGCTCGCAGGCGACGATCGCCTGCCCGCCGCCTTCGCCGAACAGGGTTACCGCGTCATCCCCGAGCTGCACGTCGGCGCCGATGCCGCTGACGGTAGCCGCTTCTGCCAGACAGATCGCCAGACCGCCCTCGGCCGCGTCGTGGACGAGGCTCGCAGCGGGCGCCACCTCGTGCAGGAACGCGATCAGACGCGCCTCCGCGGCAAGGTCGAGCGCGGCCGTCCGTCCGGCGAGCTCCCCGTAGCGCGTCTGGTACTCGGAGCCGTCGAGCGTGAGCTCCGGCGCGCCGGCGAGGTAGATCGCGTCGCCCTCGCGCCAGGTGCCCGGCACACGGCGGACGTCGCGAACGAGCCCGACGCAGCCGACCACCGGCGTGGGGTGGATGGGGCGGCCGCCGGTCTCGTTGTAGAGCGAGACGTTGCCGGACACCACCGGGATGCCGAGCGCCTCGCACGCCTCCGCGATGCCCTCGATCGCCTCGGCGAGCTCCCACGCCTGCTCCGGCTTCTCGGGGTTTCCGAAGTTGAGGCAGTCCGTGACCGCGAGCGGGTCACCGCCTGCGCAGGCCACGTTGCGCGCCGCCTCGAGCACGGCCAGCGCGCCGCCGGTGCGCGGGTCGAGCCGGCCGATGCGTCCGGTGCCGTCGAGCGAGACGGCGAGGCCGCGCGTCCCTTCGAGGCGCAGCACGG
>Ga0136846_1234244_pt1 | contig 13476 bp, 13 predicted proteins | sample HopSoiMetagenom2_FD_96841 | JGI IMG/M metagenome (GOLD analysis project Ga0136846, IMG submission 96841) | Grasslands soil microbial communities from Hopland, California, USA - 2 Assembly 2016 (version 4) | ecosystem: Environmental > Terrestrial > Soil > Grasslands | place: USA: Hopland... | reverse complement strand
GTAACGACGAGGCATTCTATCGCGCGTTTTCTCCAGGAGCCAAGGAGAGGTCCGAGTTTGCAAACCTGGTTGGCGAAATATTGGCGATCACAAACCGAAGATTTTGCGACCCCAACTTGACTTCCCGTATTCTAAGCTGCCGAAGTTCTCGAAGACGGCGCAGCAGGAGATTATGGACATGATTGGCGGCATCCCGATGGGGAGACCCGCTCATCCGGAAGAGATTGCCGAACTAGCGGCCTTCCTCGCGTCGGCTGGCGCTGCCTCCATCCACGGCGCAGATTACGTGATCGATGGTGGAATGATGCCGACTACTTGATCGCTGAATACAAGGTGCGTTTATCGATACTAATCTCTTCCGAACAATCCCGCGGTTGCTCCTCCTTCATACATAGAAGAAGACTGAATCACATCGACGCCAGTCTTTTGAAATCCGCCTACGTGAAAGCACAAGCGATTTGGGTTCATCGCATGCGACTCGACAGGGCAAGGCGTTGAGTTGAAGCAGGCCGCTGGCTGCCGCCGACCGTTCGCGTATGGTTCGCGGCGTTAGGTAAACGGAACGTGCGTCGGGCCGTTGTTTCCGGACGACCGGTCGATCAGAGGGAGCGGAGAACACCAGCAAACTGATACGGATCGCAAACCGATTGTGATTCTCAGGCCAGAATCAAGTCGTCTCAAAAACGTCGCAGCTAGACATCATCAAGGCAGGCCGGATCACCAACGTCGATATTTACAAGAAGAATAAACCAATATGAGCGACCGTCTCAACATTACGATCCAGAAACAATGATCCAAGAAACCTCGCTCGTGCCTATTATTGCCTGAAGAGTTGTCCCGAATCGCGAGCGCGATGAAGCAGGAGGTACCAAAACCAGTTGTACAAGAACAGTCACTATCCGCATCAGAGAAATCAATTCAGGGTAACCTAACCATCCCAATGGTCTCGTAGTTCCTTCAGATCGGTTATTGCCTTTCGCAGTGGTTCTCGCCGCCTCGGATCGCGCTGAGATCGGAAATCGCGTCGATACCGCGCAATGATCATCGTTACCATGTTCACGACAATGACAACAAGGCAAAAGAGCGTGAATTCGTGAAACGCAGCGCTGCCGGGATTAGCCAGCACGCTTACGCCGGAATAAAGCACAATCGTCAATCCGGTGACCGCGCTCGTTATGGCGATTCTGATGCTAGTTATCCCCCAAAGCAATTGATGTTCTACTTCCGTGATAGGCGGATACTTTTCGAATTCCGCAAGATCGACCTCCAGCTTCGCGATTCTTTTCTCAAGCGAGGATTTACTCCACGTCGAGATCCAATTCCTCACAGCAGGAGTGCTGAGGTTGATGAGGAGTCCGATCGGATACATCAAGATCAACGCGAGCACACTGAGGATGAAGCCCCACGTTCCCAAATTATGCGGCAGGTGCATAGTGCTCAAATTGTAAGACATTCGTTCGCATTCCAAACCTGGCATTCTCGCCCACTCCGCGCTACGCTGAAGAAAATCCCGCAAGGAGGAATGAAAGTCCGAACTACAAATCCATCCTCGATTACCTGAGACTGCGCGGCATCTTCCACCAGAAGGTGAATAATGTCGGCATCTACAAGAAAGCGACAGGAACGTATATGCCCTCGCCGGTCCCTTGGCGCTCCGGACATCATCTGCTGCATTAAGGGTCGATTTATCCGGTTTGAAGTGAAGACTCCACTCGGCCGCCAAAGCGATCACCAGGAGGCGTACCAACGGAAGCTCATGGATGCAGGCGGGATCCATTTTTTTGTTCGCTCCCTCGATCATGCAGTCGTAGGAATCGAGGTAAAGTCGCCGGCATCATCCATTCGTACCCCGAGGTCCCGGATGGTGATCCGACGCAGCCCAAAAATGCCCACGTAGTGACAGCCGCCCCTCGGCTGTTCCAATCGCGCGCAGCGCGATAGCCTGGCGGCGGAGGCCCCGTCATCCCGCAACCCAATCAAGAAGCGTAAAATGCATGGCTGAGAAATCCCGGGTGAAAAATGTACTAGCCTTGCTCTTGTGAACCCAAACGAGGATCCAGGGATATAACATGGGGTCTACGCAATGCAAAATAATGATCATTTTTCTGAATCAGAACAGCCCAACCGCCGCCAATTTTTGTCGACTGCTGGCACCGTGGCTGCCGGGGTAATGGCGGCATACTCGCCCTCCCATGCGGTCACGGCCGAAGCGCCAGAGACGGCACACGCGGCCGGCACTACCATTGAAGGTGCAGTTCCGATCACCCTTCGTATTAATGGCCGGGACTATTCGCTACGGATCGACCCGCGCACCACACTGCTGGATTGCCTCCGCGAAACCGTGGCGCTGACCGGAACCAAAAAAGGTTGTGATCATGGACAGTGCGGCGCGTGCACGGTGCATGTGAACGACCGACGCGTGCTTTCATGCCTCAACTTCGCGGTCATGCACGATGGAGAAGAAATCACCACCATCGAGGGTCTGGGTACGCCAGAGGCAATGCATCCCATGCAAGAGGCGTTCTTCACCCACGATGCTTATCAGTGCGGTTATTGCACTTCGGGCCAGATCATGTCTGCGGTAGCGTTGCTGAAAGAGCCATGCGGACCCGATGACACTGCAGTAAAGGAATTAATGAGCGGCAACATCTGCCGCTGCGGCGCCTATGCCAACATCACTGCGGCGATTCAGCAGGTCCGCAAGCAGGCTTAGCGCAGGAGTCTCTCGATGCATACTTTCGAATTCATCCGTCCCACAGATCAGGCAGCGGCGATCGCAACCGCCGCGCAATCAAAAACCGCGCAGCAGGGCGCGGATGTACGCTTCCTGGGTGGCGGCACCACCCTGATCGATCTGATGAAGCTGAGCGTCGAGACCCCTGCTCGCGTGCTCGATGTCAACCGCCTGCCGCTCGACAAGATTGAAGCACCATCCGATGGTGGCTTGAAGATTGGCGCTATGGTCCGCAACTCAGACCTGGCGAATCACGCCACGGTGCAGAAGAACTATCTGGTTCTCTCGCAGGCCATCCTGCAAGGTGCCTCGGCGCAGATTCGCAACATGGCCACGGTCGGCGGAAACCTGCTGCAGCGAACCCGCTGCGTTTACTTCCGCGACACCGCCATGGCGTGCAACAAGCGCCAACCCGGCAGCGGATGTCCGGCCATCACCGGCCACAATCGCACGCTTGCCATTTTCGGCGCGAGCGAGCATTGCATTGCCACCAATCCATCCGACATGTGCGTGGCCCTGGCGGCGCTGGAAGCAACCGTTCACATTCAGGGTCCGAAGGGTTCCCGTGCGGTCGCCTTCGGCGATTTCCATGTTCTGCCCGGAAATACGCCGCATCGCGAAACCGTGCTCGAATCCGGTGACTTGATCACGCATGTCACATTGCCTCCGCCCATCTCCGGAAGTAAGCAGCTTTACCTGAAATTGCGCGACCGCGCGTCCTACGAATTCGCCCTGGCATCGGCCGCTGTAGTCCTCACGATTTCAAACGGCAGCGTTTCCCGCGCTCGCATTGCGCTTGGTGGCGTCGGGACCAAACCCTGGCGCGCGCCCCAGGCTGAAGCTGCACTGACCGGAAAACCCGCATCGGACGCGATCTTCCGCCAGGCTGCCGAGGCAGCGCTGCGAGGCGCGAAGCCGCAGAGCGAAAACAAATTCAAAATCGAACTGGCCAAACGCTGCCTGGTGCACTCCCTGCGAACGGTCACGGCGAGCTGATTTTAAAGGACAAACTATGGCGACATCACCGCAATCGCCCGCATCTCCCATCGGACGCGACACTGTACGTATCGACGGTCCACACAAAGTCACCGGTCTGGCAAAGTACGCTTCTGATTTCCACTTCCCCGGCATGCTGTACGCCGTGCCCGTGGAAGCCACGATCGCGAATGGCAAAGTGATTACGCTGGATACCGCGGCGGCAGAGAAGATGCCGGGCGTACGTGCAGTGCTTCATCACGGGAACATCGGCAAAATCTTCCGCTCCACTCCCGCCCCTGGTTTCGATCGCGTCTGCCTGGAGCGGCGGCCGCCCTTCGAAGATGACGCGATCCGTTACTGGGGGCAATACATCGCGCTGGCCGTTGCCGACACCTTCGAGGTTGCCAAGGCTGCTGCCGATGCTGTTCGTGCTACTTACTCCAAAGAAACACCTAATGTCGAAGCCCGTCTGGAAGCCGGCAACGATCCGGACGTCGTCTTTACTGCCTACGGGCCGATGGAGCGGCTGCAAAGCCATCGGGGCGACGCCGCAGCTGCGCTTGAGAGTGCAGCCGTCAAGCTGGACGAAACCTACATCACTCCTGCCGAAACCCACAATCCGCTTGAACTGCACTCGACCTTGGCAGTTTGGGACGGTCCCATGCTGACGCTCTATGACTCCACCCAGGGTGTGATAAATCTGCGCAGCGTCCTGTCGCAGATGTTCGGTCTGCCCAAGGAGAACGTTCGCGTTATTTCAAAGTTCCTGGGATCGGGATTCGGCGGCAAACTGTATCCCTGGACGCATGTCCCGCTGGCTGCCGCTGCGGCGCGTCAATTGGGCAAGCCAGTGAAGCTGGTTGTCAGCCGCAAAATGATGTTCCAGTCAGTCGGGCACCGGGCGCGCACTCAGCAGCGCGTCCGCCTCGGGGCGTCGCGCGACGGCAAGCTGGCTTCGCTGCAGCACGACTACCTCTACCACATGTCGATGGCCGACGTTTATCACGAAGATTGCGGCGAAGCCACGGCTTACCATTACAGCGTTCCAAATTTGCGCGTGAGCTTCGGGCGCGCCAGGCGCAACATCGGTGCAACCGCCGACATGCGCGGCCCGGGCGCAGTCCCCGGGCTCTATGCCACCGAATCGGCCATGAACGAGATGGCCGAGCGGCTCCAGATGGATCCCGTTCAGTTCCGCATTCTCAACGAGCCGAAGCTCGATGAGTCATTGAATCTGCCGTTCTCTTCTCGCCATTACGTAGAATGCCTGAATCTCGGAGCTGAGAAGTTCGGCTGGTCGAAGCGCAATCCGGCGGTTGGCTCCATGAAGCGCGATGGCCTGACCTTAGGCTGGGGAATTTCCGGTGCGGCATGGATCGCCGGAACATTTGCCGCCGAAGCCAATCTCGAACTGCGAGACGACGGAACCGTCCGCGTGTCCTGCGCAACCCAGGACATCGGCACTGGCACCTATACCATCATGGCTCAGCTTGCGTCGCAAAAAACCGGTGTGCCGGTGGACAGGATAGATGTTGAGCTGGGAGACAGCGCGCTTCCAGATGGCCCGATCTCGGGTGGCTCCCTGGCCACCAGTTCGGTGATCCCGGCTGTGTTCAAGGCCGCCGACCAGGCCATCACATCGCTGCTGATCATTGCCGTCACAACGCCTGGCTCACCGTTTCTAGGGCGCAAACTGAATGATCTTGCGCTGGAAGGCGGGCGCGTGTTCGTGAAAGCCGAAGGTTCTGATCGAGGTATGGCGTTCGGCGACGTGCTCCGCAACGCGAACGCACGCCTGATTGCGGGAAACGGCAAGGCTGAAGCGACGGCTTTTGCTCCCAACCCGAAATTCTCCAAGCACTCGTTCGGCTGCCACTTTGTGGAAGTCACCTGGCAGCCCGAGACCGCACGCCTGCGCGTTAGCCGCGTCGTGACCGTGATGGACGCAGGCCGAATCCTGAATCCTCTGGCCGGCCGCAACCAGATCCAGGGCGGAGTGGTGATGGGCATCGGAATGGCGCTGTTCGAAGAAACCACCTACGATCCGCAGAACGGTGCGCCCATCAACAGTAATCTGGCGGATTACATTATGACGGTAAACGCCGACGCGCCTCCCATCGAAGTCCACTTCCTTGATTACCCTGATAAAGAGATTAACGAACTGGGCGCACGCGGGATCGGTGAAATTGGTTTGGCCGGCGTTGCCGCCGCCGTAACTTCGGCGGTTCATCACGCAACCGGAGTTCATGTTCGCGAACTGCCGGTAAAGATTGAGAACCTGATCGAGTGAGGGTCCGCATCGAGACCGTAATCTCTGACAGCTCGATGTTTCACGGAGCACTCTGACGTCGTGTTCAAATCGCACATTGCTTGCGGAGGAATCATGATTTGGCGTTTTCTCGTCCTGGAAGACGAAAAGATGGATCGGTCAGCGGTAACTGTACAGGGTCTACCCTCAATGACTATCTCGCGGCAGAACGGACCTTGCTTGCATGGATTCCCACGGGTCTGGCATTGATGGGATTCGGCTTCGTTGTTGCCCGCTTCGGGTTGTTCCTGCAGCAACTTCAAATTGCACAGCAAGCTTTCTCGGGAAGCCTTACGGTTTGGCGCTGTGGTTTGGAACCGCACTCATCGGAGCCGGTGTAGTGTTGCATTATTGTCCGGGTGGCATCACCTTCGATTGATCCGTACTATGGATGGGAGCAACGCGACGCGCCCTCACACTACGACTTTGGCTGTAGTTATTCTATGTTCTTGGCCTGGTCGGGATAGGGATGGCGATTTATCTGATTTCAGCTCGCGACTTTGTGCGTTCTCATTTTGGGAATAGCGAGGAGAGCTTTATGGCCAAGAACGTGGGGAATGGAATTCTAAAAAAACGAAGCAACTACTCAGTGCATGAGACTCTGGAGAGGCTTAAGCAGACACTGGAAGAAAGGGGGATAACGATCTTTGCGATAGTCGACCATTCCGGTGAAGCTGAGAAGGTCGGGATGAAAATGCGCCCGACCCAGCTTGTCATCTTTGGCAGCCCGAAGGCCGGCACCCCTCTGATGCTGGCTGCCCCGGGCATCGCCATCGATCTCCCGCTCAAGATTCTGATTTCGGAAGATCCAGATGGAAATGTCTTAGTCTCCTATAATGGTCCGACATATTTACAGAATCGACACGGTTTACCGCACGAGTTGCTGCAAAACATAGCCGTTGTCGAAACATTGGCGGCTGCAGTCACGGAGTAAAGCAGCAGGTGTGCGCAATATGAGCATGTATCCTACTTGCCAGTCAACCTTTTGAGACAGCGAGACAAATTCACTATCATTTTCCAGAATGTTTATTATCACGTTATGGAATTTGCTCGCGTCTCGATGAGCAATCAATTTCATAATTAACATTGTCACTCTGCAATTATGTCCAGTGTCGTCCGTTGATACGATCAGTGGTTCAGGCACAATTCCGCGATGTCCCGCCCGCACTCCGTGATTCCCGTCGAACGCATTGCCAACCAGATTTACTTGATCCGTGGCGAGAAGGTCATGCTCGACAGCGATTTGGCAGAACTGTATGCCGTCCCCACGTCGGCTCTTAATCAGCAGGTCACACGGAATTTGGACCGTTTTCCTGATGATTTTGCTTTCCGGATAACGGCTGAAGAGTTCGACTCTTTGATGTCACAAACTGTGATATCAAACGATGGCCGTGGCGGCCGCCGTAAGCTGCCGATGGTCTTCACGGAGCAAGGCGCCGCAATGCTTTCTAGCGACCTGCGCAGCAAACGTGCCTCAGGTGAACGTCGCGATCACGCGAACCTTCGTCAGACTGCGGGAGATTCTCGCGACACACCAAGACGTCGCCCGGAAGGTCAAGGAACATGACCGGCAGATTGCCACACTCTTCAGCGTTGTCGAAAAACTTCTGGCGCTTCCAGAACCGAAGAAAAACCGGATCGGTTATATCCATCCGAAAGACTGATTATGGTGTCGCGGATGCCTCTTTAAGGCCTGGAATCCATTGCGACAAGAATGGTTATTACTTAGCAGCTCCGGTTAGGTTTGTAGCTTCTGCCATCACGCCATCGTTAAGCGTCTCAGACAAGCACCTTTGTACAGGAGAGTTTTCTGCAAAAACTCTCATAAGAGCGTAATCTAAGCGAGTCTCTTCTAGCATCTTTCCGTCGCTCCCACTGGGCGACGGTTCCTTGCGAAAATCTGACATCGTTTTCGCGTTTTCGCTGCGCAAGGAGCCGCTGTGGCGACGAAGTACTCGTCATTGTGCCAGCAGATCACGTCGCGCCTAGAAACGCAGCAATCGGGTCCCGAATCCGGATAACGGGGAATGGTGTTTAGGTTTTCCGCGACAAGTATTTCTCTGCAACAAGCAAAAGCCGCCGTCAGGTCATGAAGGCGGGCGGTCGAATATTGGCTCGTCACTCAAAACCGAAAACTCAAAATTAGAAAACATAAGGAGAAAGGTTATGAACGAAAAACTGAATATCGTGCTGATCCATGGTGGTTTTGTGGACGGCTCCGGCTGGGAGAGTGTCTACAAAATTCTGAGGAAGAAAGGCTACAACGTTTCCATCGTTCAGAATCCCACGATTTCATTAGCTGACGACGTAGCTGTAACCAAGAGAGTCGTCGCAGCCCAAACTGGCCGGGTAATCCTGGTCGGCCATTCGTATGGTGGAGTTGTCGTGACGGAAGCAGGCAATGACCCGAAGGTCGCAGGGCTCGTGTACATTGCCGCATTCGCCCCGGACGCGGGAGAGTCCATCGAAACGCTGATTAAGGATCCGCCTCCTGGAGCACCCGTTCCTCCGATTCTGCCGCCGCAAGACGGCTTTTTACTTCTCGACCGCTCAAATTTTGTGGGTGCCTTCGCGGCGGATGTGAATCCTGACTTGGGTGCGTTCATGGCCGATTCCCAGGTGCCCTGGGGCGTTAAGGCGTTCGCCGGAGCAGTCAGCCAACCCGCTTGGAAATCCAAACCCAGTTGGTACCTAGTTTCCACCGAAGACAAAATGATTCCGCCGGATGCCCAGCGGGCGATGTCCAAACGTGCCGGTTCTAAGGTCGTCGAGAGCAAAGGAAGCCATGCAGTCTACGTTTCGCACCCTGATGCTGTCGCTTCTCTCATCGAAGAAGCCGCGCTCGGTTCAGTGTCACCGGCAAGTACAACAGCAGCTTAGGCAACCATAAAAAGCGCCAGCACGCAGCGGGTCAAATCAACGCGGCCCTGATGCGATCATCCGGCTGCTGCTTGCTGACTGCCACCAGATGAACGTCGCTCGGGTCGCGGCCGCAATCAGCGTAAGCGTGCGCGATTTTTTCATGAATGCCGGCGATACTTAGCGCTGAGTGTCTGATTTAAGGTCATCGCGCAAACCACGACCGTATATAGAAAACGGGGTGCGTTGCCGCACCCCTGATTCCTTGATCCATTCCGAAGGATCAGAAGTTGATTTGCGTGCCGAGCAGAACGTCGGTGGCGTCCACGTTGCCGTTCGTCGTTTGCTCATCCGTCGGTATGTCGAAGGTCCTTCCAGCGCGAATCCAGTGGTTGCCCCCAATGAACGCGGATGAACGCCGATAGAAAACACTGCAGGTCATCCGCGTTCATTGGAGTTCATCTGCGGCCCTAACTGATTTTTTCACGTCTTCTGGTCCCTTAGCGATCCTATCCATCATCTCGGACAAGTGCCCGGCGAAGGCATGTTTCGGAGATCAGTACTGAAGCCGCCTTGTGTGAATCGATTCCAGAAACTCATGGATACGGGCAACCCGGAAGTGATGCCAAGGTAAGTATTGCCGACAATCCAGGAGCTGTGCAGGGAACCGTGCACGTCGTGCAGGCTACAGGCGGAAATATCAGGAGACGAAGAAGTGCCTTAGGCAACCAAGGGCGATGACTCCGTGACCTGGATCGGTAGGGTGAAATGAAAAGTTGCTCCCGCTCCACTGTTAGCGGTTGCCCACAAACGGCCGCCATGCGACTCCACAATGGAACAGCTGATGGCCAACCCCATGCCGCTGCCCTGCGGCTTGGTCGTAAAGAATGCAGAAAACATTTGGTCCACCCCCTCACTTGGCAGCCCCACACCTGTGTCACAAACCGAGAACTGGAGTTGACCGTCCTGCAGTTCCGACTTAACCGTAAGCTCTCCGCCTGAGTCCTTCATGGCTTCGATGGCGTTGAGCATGAGGTTCATGAACACTTGTTGCAGCTGCACAGGGTCGACCATGATGTTGGGCAGTTCGGCAGAAAGGTCCGTGCGCATTGCAATCGGGTATCGATTGGCCTCACCTTTCAGCAGCGTGAGCATTTCGTGGATAATTCCGTTCACGTCGACCAACTCACGTCGTGGAGGAGACTTCTTGTAGAGCGAACGTATACGGTCGATGATCTCAGCCGCACGATTCCCATACTTATCGATTCGGGCTGCCGCCGCACGCGCTCGATCAAGGTTGGGCGGTTCGTGTGCCAGCCATTCAATGCAGCTGTTGGCGCTGGTGATGGCAGCCGCGATGGGCTGCTTGATTTCGTGTGCCAGCGACGCCGACATTTCCCCCAACGTGCTCACGCGGCTGACGTGGGCTAGATCCGCCTCGAGCTGTCGCAGCCTTTCACGCTCGTGCTCGGCGCGCTTGCGATCGGTAATGTCCTGGATTGTACCGAACATCAGGGTAGGTCGGCCCGAGGTGTCCCGCTTCACATCACCTTGGCTATGGACAATGCGCACTTCTCCCGTCGGCCGGAACACGCGACATTCCACGCTGAAACGGGTACCACGGCTGTGAGCCTCTTCCAGTGCACGCAATACAATATTCCCATCTTCCGGGTGGATCTTTTCCCGTACTGCGGCTAAGTCCATCGGCCGTTCCTGGGGCTGCAAACCATGAATACGATAGGTTTCGTCTGACCATGTCACGCGATTCGTCTCGAGGTCCAATTCCCAGTAGCCAACATGGGTGATGCGCTGGGCCTCTTCAAGCTTGGCTTTGCTTTCCTGCAAATCACGCGATAATACCCCCAGCGTTTCCTCGGCGCGTTTGCGATCTTCGATGTCGGTAGTCACCCCATACCACTTGACGATGTTCCCATCTTCATCTCGGAGCGGCACTCCGCGGTCCAATTGCCAGCGATATTGCCCATCCGAGCGGCGGGAACGCACCTCACTTTCGTGAGGCTTGCCGGTAGTAACCGCTTCCATCCATCTACCTGCATGTCGCTCAAGATCATCAGGGTGAATTAGCGCTTGCCACCCTGATCCGGCCATCTGTTCCGCCGATGACCCCGAGTACTCTACAAATCGCTTGTTAACGTAAGTATTGAAGCCATCGGGCAGAGTACTCCACACTATTGCCGGAATCGTATCGATCACGTCGCGAAGCTCTTTTTCACTCTTGCGAAGAGCATCCTCTGCCCGCTTCGCGTCGTCGATGTCGAGATTAACCCCTATCCAAAGCAGCAGAGTTCCATCGTTCGCGCGCAGGGGTTCGGCGCGAGTAAGGAACCATCGGTACTTTCCCTCTGCGCTAGGAACGCGAAAAGTGAACTCACCAGTGGTCCCCGTGCTTAGACAGGTTGACCAGACTCTGCGTGCCTCTTCGCGGTCGTCCGGATGCAGAAGCGCGGTATGTGAATCCCACGCTGCGCCGGTGTCGATACCAGAACGTAGAGCATGGCCTTTTGGGAGACCAAGGTAATCCGCAGTCCGTTCGTTTACGAAGACAAGCGCGCCGGACGGAAGAGCGTACCAGGTATACGCCGGAATGACATTGAGAGTGGCTTGTATTTGTGCTTCGAGCTCTGGGCGCTTCTGAGCAGCAACGCCATTTACGTCTACTCCGGTAAACAACCATAGTTCCGTGCCGTCGCCTGCTTTGTGGCCGAAGGCGATGAGTTCGACGCATTCGGGGGGGCCATCGCTCCCTTGCAGGCGGACCTGCACGCGATACGGAGTTCCAGTCGCGAGGCATCTTTGCCAAGAAGCTGAGGCAACGGCTCGGTCCTCTTCAACAAGGAAACTGCGCCAGTCAGCTTGGTTGATCTGATCAGAATTGAGCCCGGTGAGGCGTTCGAGGGCTGGGTTGGCATACACGCAATGACCTTGAGTCGTTGCCAACCATGCAGGGCGTGGAGAACTTTTAATGAACGTGTCGATTTTCGTCATTTCAGCCATCTGCAACCAAATTCAAGGGGCCCGTCCGGCAGCTCACAGACGAACAACGCCAGAATCGGGTCGATTATGGTTTGCCGCTCGAGCCGTTCGCGCTTGCTCGCTTCTAACTTTATTCCATGTGAGGCTGCCAGTTCTACCCTCAAATCTGGGCATCTTCTTACGCGACTCGAGGAACGCTGTTCCTTCGTGATCGACAGGCCGCGAGATATCCAACCTTCTTGATAATCGACGGTTCTCGCATTGATCCCGAGTCACGGGCAAGCCGGAAGTAATGCCTCCCAGATTAGTACCGTGAAACGCCATTCTCGTCCTTACTTCCGGATTGTCGGCAACTCTCTTATCGGATTACGGAACGGCTCGGGGCGGACTGCCTCTTGCTGCTGAGTGACGTCGGCATCCGCCCGGGTGTATTTTGTTGACAGCCCGAATTCTGACGAGGATTGCCTTGCGCTTCCAAGGCCTGGAAACAGGTTGAAAATGTTATCAAATCGAAGCCGCGCATACCGATGAGCGATACCCACCAAAGTAGACCCGGTACGGCGGCAACTGAGCGATACGAAGCTCTCTTCCGCGTTTCGCAAACGCTTATCTCAGTCCGCTCGTCGGAGGAACTCTTCAGGCTTCTCGCACTCGAGTTGCGCGCGGTAGTGAACTTCTATGTCATGGGCGTCGGCATCTATGACGAGAATGCGCACCAGATACATCTCACGTCGTACGGCGAGCCCGGTGTCCCCCTTCAGGTTCCACAATTCACGCCGGAAGAAACCTTCACGTGGTGGGTGTACCAGCATCAACAGCCGTTGATAATTCCCTCGTTGGACTCGGAAACTCGATTCCCATCAGTAGCCGAAATGCTCAAGAACCGCGGGGTCCGGTCGGTATGCGTGCTTCCCTTAACGACGGTACATCGGCGCATCGGGGGCCTCGCTTTGGGCAGCACAGAAGCTGATGCCTATAGCGAGGAGGAAGTTAACTTTCTCTCGTTCGTCGCCAACCAAGTGGCACTGGCGGTGGATGACGCGCTGAATTTCGACGCCTTACAACATGCCGAAGAGGCGCTGCGCGCGAGCGAACAGAGTTTTCGCCTGATCGTCGACAGCATCCCCGGGCTCGTTAATACTACGACGGCGGAAGGCGAGTTCGAATTTGTCAGCCAGCAATGCCTGGACTATTTTGGCACCACTCTTGAAGAATTGAAGGCTCAGGAATCGAAAGGTTGGACCACCTCAAACATCGTTCATCCCGATGACTTTCCTCGCATGCTGGCCACGTGGACGCACTCGGTCGAAACGGGGCATCCATACCAGTCTGAGTACCGTATCCGACGTGCCGATGGCGTATACCGCTGGTTCCATGTACGCTCTCTCCCCTGGCGGGACACGGAGGGACGTATCATCCGCTGGTATACCTTGCGGACGGATATTGACGATCGCAAACAGGCGGAAGACCGCTTGCAGTTGCTCCTCGATGTCACCAACCAGGTTGTCTCAAATTTGCAGCTCAGCGACCTCCTGGGCGCAATCTCGTCTAGTGTCCGGCGCGTCATGCAATGCGATCTGGTGAGTGTCTGCTTCCCCGACTC
>Ga0136846_1217333_pt1 | contig 13479 bp, 27 predicted proteins | sample HopSoiMetagenom2_FD_96841 | JGI IMG/M metagenome (GOLD analysis project Ga0136846, IMG submission 96841) | Grasslands soil microbial communities from Hopland, California, USA - 2 Assembly 2016 (version 4) | ecosystem: Environmental > Terrestrial > Soil > Grasslands | place: USA: Hopland... | reverse complement strand
TGGGCCGCTCCTCGTGTTCGCGGCGCCATTCGGCGCAAGCGGCGCGAACGACTCCCAGATCGAACTCGACCGTGTCCTCGAGTAGATCGGAGATGATGGTGTCGCGGGAGCCAAGGCTGTCCTCGGGGGTCCAGTAGTACCGCATCAACCCGTGCAGCAGGCCTCGCAACTCGGGCATGCTTTCCGGTTGGGTAGGCAAGCTTTCCGGTTGGGTGTACCTGGAGCGTGCCATGGCGATGTTCCTCAGACGCAGGCGCCGACTGCGCGCATGGCCTTGGTATGGGCATAGTTGCCTTCGCGCTTGTCGTCCCAGTGCGCCCGCTTGCGCATGTCCTCAACGCGCTCAAACCACCACTTCTCGTCGTGGTCGCGATCGCAGCCCATCATGCCAAGCATGGCCTTGGTGCGATCGGCCTCGCGCATCGTCGCGAGCATGAAGCGCTGGAGCTTCTGCCCGAGCTGGTCCCGCCTGAGCTTGCGGAGCCATGCCTTGTGATCGTACGCGGGCTCTTCAGGCGGCGCGCAGCGCTGCTCCTCAGGACCGACATCAATTTTCGAGAAAACCTGCTCTTCCTCGACCGGCGCCTCGGGCTCGCTCGGTTGGGGCTGCGGATCGTCCTCGCACACGAACACGGCGACGGACGCGGGTTCGGGGTCGTCCGCGAGTTCTGGCGGATCGGGCTCGCACACGCGCGCGGCGACAGACTCAGGTTCTTCAGATATGGGGATTCTTCCTGTTGCTTCGCCTTTTTTAGGGGCCTGTAAGTCGTTGGAATCGTTGGCCCGATTCGCCGGGCTTGGGCTGACCTTGGGCGGGACGTGGTTATCCACAGGGGTTTCCGGGTGGTTTTCGGACCCACCCGAACGTGCCTTATCCCCTTGATATTGATCGTATTTTACGATGGTCAGTATGGTCCGCATGGCACGGCCGCACATGGCTCGCACCTTGGTCACCATGTGGTCGTCGATCAGCCGCCGGATCAAGCTGCGGACCTGGGAGCGCAACAGCCCGAAATCCTCGGCGATGCCGCGCTCGGTGATAATCAGTTGACCGCGCTCGAGCGCGACCGCGCCGCCAGCTATGTGCACGGTGGTACGCCGCCACGCGGCCGCGTCCTTCATCCACGAAAATACCGCAGCCTCTTGTTTTGATTGGAAAACCGGGTGATTCCAGAGGCGCCGGAACTGCAGGGTAAAACCACCATCGCTACGCATGAGCCTGTCCTCGAATAGACCGGGACGAGGCCTGCGCGAAGGCAACAGTCACCCCCTGCAAACCAAAGGGCTTGCATGTGGCGGGGATCGAGATGATATTCCGGGGGACTAACCTGTTAGAGTCCCAGGAAGCACTGCCACATGCTTCTCCGGATATCAGACTGAAACTGAGACTGTTCTCTTTTTTGCCTTCGCGAGCAGGCCCCCCTCCCCGGGGGGTTTGTCGTTTGGAGCTACGCTCCTCCCACGCTGGGCATGACGGCGTCACACGATTGTGACCCCACCGAAAACGGTACGCGTACGCGGAGACTCCGCGCAAGCGACAAAGAATGTTCACGGATGAACCCCACGCGATTCCTTTAGAAACCGCAGCGCGAGCTTCAATTCGACTGCTGCCCAGTGGCTGTCACAGCGCAGGCGCCAGGACGCTTTCCAGACGGGCACGCCTTCCGCCCGCATCTGGGCGCATGCGCGCCGCGCCCTGGAGAGCGCCAGCGCGGCGGCGGTGTCCGCGAACGGTCCGGGCGCAGACGCTGCGGCGCTGTTCACCGGAAGCTCTCGATCCAGCGCTGCATCCCGACGGCATCATTGGCGGACACGAGCTGCTGGCCACGCATCGTGCGCTCCGTCAGGTCATCAGCGGTGTAGATCGGCTCGGTCCACCTGCCGACATCCGCCAGCATCGAGGACAGGGCATCGCCGAGAGCGCCCTGGTCGAGGTGTCCGAACGCGCGCTCCTTGCACCACATAAGGTGCTCGTAGCGGGTGCGCGGCAGTTGCCGGGTAATCGGTTTCCGGTCGACGGATTGCTCGTCACGATCGGGCATCAGCAGAACTCCTCGATCCAGCGCCGAAGGCCGGGAACGTCTTTTTTGCGGGCCATGTCCATGCCGTTGACCAGCCGCTCGATGATGACTTCTCGCGAATAGAGCGGATTGCGGCCGCCCATCGTGTCCCGCCACATGCTGGTCAGCGACGAGACGAGGTCTCCATCTTCGACGTGGCGAAGGGCACGAGCCTTGGCCTTCCGGAGTCGTTCCTCGCGCGGCAGTTTGCGGTCGGCAATCCGCTTGCCCCCGAGGCTGTTCATGCGACGGCGTCCTGCAACGGAAGGACCGGGTGGTAGGACCGCTGTGGCGCTTCGGGGTGCCCGGCGTGCATGATCCCGGGGCGGATCCAGCGCCTGCGCCAAGCCGACCATTCCGGACCGGGCGCATGCTTTTCGGCGTTCGCGTGTTCCGGCCGCCACAGCATCGCGAACGGGGTGAAGCCGATCTGCAGCAGATCGGTCATGCGCTGCTCGGCCAGCACTAAGCTGTCCTTCGGGTGGCCGACGAGGCAGTAGCAGCGCAACCGGTGCGACCGCGCCGTGAACCCGGCCTCAATCAGGCGGCGCGCGGCAGACTCGAGGGTGCCGAATTCGTCCCCCGGATCGTAGGCGAAGAACATATTCGGCCGTGGGGTCATGTCCGCCAGGAGCCCGACCTGATAGTCCTCGAGCGCCAAGGCCTCGAGGCCGCCGGTAAACTCCACACGCCCGTCCCACCCCGGCCAATCTTGTTTTTCCTGCCGGCGCAGCATCGCGAACACGGCCTCGACATGCTCTCTCGGGCATGCCAGGAGGTTGTCGTCGAGGATGTTCCAGCCGTCGTAAATCGTCAGCAGATTGGGCTGGGGCCACTTCTTCCACACGCCGCAAAACCAGCAGCGCCGTGGACAGCCGCGCGAGGTGATCGTGTAGCCCGGCCGAACGTAGCGGCCCGGGATGAATTCCAGGCTATCGTCGCCGTAGGCAACGCCGCCGATCCTGACCGGCGCCACGGCGCGCCACTGGTCAGCGAGCCGCTCGGCCCGGTCGCGGTCCCAGGTGAACGAGACGCTGATGTGCACCTCGTCGGCTTCCGCGAACAGGTCGGGCGGCCCTGTATAGGCCTGCGTATCCACAGGCGTGGCCCGGGTGCGGCGCGGAAAGACCCTGATCATCCGGGTCATTGCGGCGGGGTCCACAGCGTGCTGCACAACCGCAGCACATTCGGATAGCCGGCGAGGAACTCCTCGAGCGCTTTGTCATTGCGCGTCAGCAAGCCGGCCTGGACATAGGCCGTCGCCAGGATTGCGGACGGGCCGCTGTAACCCCTGACGAGCTCGAACAGGCGGAGCGTCAGCTCCTCGCACTCGGCATAATCGACGCGGGTGAAAAGCTCGAGGGCGAGCGCGTGAGAGGATGCTGCAGCAGCTTCAGACACCGCAGTGCCCCCCGCATTCGTTGCCGAACAAATCAGGCTGGTCGCCTCCGGAAAGCTCGGCGAAGTTGAGCTCGGCGAGCGGTCTCCGCCGCCAGCTGACGTAGAGCGGTCCCTCGGTCCCGTTGCCTCCAGCGCGTATTGCCTCGTCCACCGCAACCGCGGCCGCGAAGTCGATCGGCTCCATCTCGGCGAATTCGCGATCGGTCTGCAGCGGACAATGCGTGCACGCCGATCGCGGCGGGGCCGTATAGCCATGTCGCTCGAGCCAGATAAGGCAGTCACCGCGCCGCAGTCGGCGCTCGATGAGCGGCCAGCGATTGCTCAACCACGGCGGCTCCGCCGGTTTCTGCCGGTGGAACTCGTCGAGGCTGATGCCGAGCCACATCTCGACCCGGTCGTCCCCTTTTACCCGCTGTTTCGGCAGGTAGCCGAGCCGCGTCCGCACCTCGCGTATGATTGCGCGGGTCTTCCACTCCTTCGAGCAATGGATCGGCAGCATGCCGTGCGCGGTCGAGTGGAACGGCGGCGTGAACTTCCGGTCCCGCTCGCCGCGATAGTATGAGATCGTGAAGTGGGAGAGGGCCTCGTCGAACCGGCGGACGCGGACCAGCGGGTAAGGCAGCACGGTCTCGAGCCAATCTACGTGCGCGTAGGTCGCGCGCTTCTCGTCGCCAGTGTCCGCGAAGATCGCTAGATCCGGCATCTCCGCGAATTCGCGATGTGCCGACATCAGCGCCAGCGCCGTCGACTGCACCCCGGCGCCCAGGCTTAACACGCGGAGGCGAAAGCCGGACTCAGCCTCGGCGGAATTAATTGCCGAATTACCGTCTAGGTCTAAAGCGTGACCGAGAGCGGTCATACGAACCCCTCCTCCGCAGGCACGATGTCCTGCGCAAGGGGCTTTATCCGCAGCACCACCTTCCTAGTTCCTGCACCGCAATTCGGGCAACGATAGGTGCGGACGTGCGCGCACCACGTCTCGACCGGGCAATTGTTGGGTTGCGTATCCTCCCAGGTGTGGCCGCACTGCTTGCAGGCCAGCCAGATCGGCACCCAAACGGGTCTCGGCCGCAGGAAGCTCATACGCCCCTCCTCACCCCGGCCCGATGATTGCGGGCGCGCTGGAGGTGATGCGCGGCCGCCGCCGATAGGTCGGCGATCAGCTGCACGGCTGCTTCCGGGGTCAACTCGTGCACCGCCAGCGGCTCGCTGACGCCGGCTGGGTAGGTGGTCAGGCGGATCGTCGTACCGTCATCCGAAACGATCGCTCGGGTCCGATTTGGTGCTGTGCCGCCGAGGTCGCTCATGCTGCTTTTCCCCCGGTGTCCCGCAGCGGCCGACGCTCGACGTCGCGCTCCTCAGATGCCGCGACCGGCTGGTCTCTCAAGAAGAAGCTCGGGACCGGCTTGCCCTGCAGGTGCTCCTCGCGGCACATCGCGATGTACTCGTTCCAGCAGCCGATGCTGTCCTGCGTCGACCACCCAGTTTTTCCGCCATTTTCCAATGTGTCAGGAATATTTTCAGGAATAATTTCCCGGGGTTTTGCGGGAACATTTGCAACCCCGGTGTCAGCTTGCTCGGGAGGACTCCAGATTTCGTCTGGCATCAGGCCGTGCCCGCCATCACGCAATCTAGCCAGCGCCCGGGTGATCCCGCGGGCGATTACGGTGCGTACGAAACGCTCGTCTTCCGGCTTCATGCTGCGGCCCGCCAGTGCGAGGCGCGCCGACATGGCACCCCCAACTCCACCCCGTTGACCCCGTTGCGATAGCGAGCTGGCAGCCCGCTTTCGAGGTTGCTGACGATTTTTCGGATCCAGGTTTTCTGGCCCGCCACCGAGCTGACCACGGTGTCGACGACCCGACAGTCGACGGTGTAGCCCTGCGCTAGCCAATAGCGGCGGATCAGTTCCGCGATATCCTCGTCGGTCACACCGCCCCCCATTCGCGCAGCTTTTGGTGGCATTCCTGCCAGGAGTGCACGAAAGCGTAGTTCACCCCGAGCTCGGCCGCGCGTTTAACGAGCTCTTTCTGGTCGACCGATGGTCGCCCCGGGGCCTTGCGGTGGCGGAACAGGTCGTAGCTGGCGGGCCTTTTGACGTCCATGATCCCGCCGCCGCCGCCGCCCCACACAAAGGCGAGATCGAGCGCGCCGGGCAGCAGCAGCCCGTCCTCTTTCATACGGCGCACGATGCGGCGGACGATCTCCTTCTCGTCGTCGCTGCGGGTCGGGATCCAGATGCCATTCGGTATCGGGAGGGCCATGACGGGCATCGCTGCGGCGCGGATGCGCAGCATGATCTCCGACTGTATCGATCTCTCGAGCTGATCGCGCATCAGGCGGCGACCTCGTCTTCGTCTTCGTCGCTCGCCAGTTGGAAGTTGGAGCAGTCGGCGCTGCCGTTGCGCGGCGTCAGACGCTTGGTGCGCTTACCCGAGTTCAAGTGCGTCAAAAGAATGAAATACAACGCCTCCTGCGCTTTGCCCGACGCGCCCGACAGCCTGATCACCTCCGGATCGTACACGGGGAAAATCTTGAGTTTGGTTTTTAGCGGGTACGGCAAAGAGAATTTTGCTTCACCCGGGTCGGTCCAGAAGTCGACATGGTTGCAAAACAAATCGGCGAGGACCGACAGGAAAGAACCGCGTAGATAGGGCACATCCCGACTTGTGAGGTTCTTCACCCCCCAAACATCGTCGATCGCGTGCCAGAACCGCCGAGCATTTTCGCGCAGCATCGCGAGGCCGATACGCTCGACCAGCCGCGTGCCTCCGGTGACAAGGTTCGGGATGCCGCCGGCCGAACGGGTCGGCGCCAGATGGGCGTGCAGCCTCAGGGTCACCCGGATATAAGTATAGGCGGTCATCAGGTGGTCACGTGACACCCGCTGCGACCAGCAGACCCGGTTGTGCAGCGGGAAGTCTGGTTCTGCGCGAGCCAAGCCGTGTAGCGTCGCCAACGCCGCACAATCGCCTTGTATGTTGTGCAACAGTTTGTTGACCGAGACCTTGATCCGGCTCGTGTTCAAGATGTGGAAGCGCTCGCGCTCCCACTCCGGGGTTGTGCCGATGTGGACGATCGCACCCAACCGGTTCTTGGCCGTGGGCGTTTCCTCGATATGCCGCAACAAGCTCCCGACACGCTGGAGCCCGTCGATGATGTACGTCGGGTCTTCCAGGGTAACGAGGATCGGGGTCGGCATCGTGAAGGTCTGACCCCTCATCCCGAGCTCGATGTCCGGTAGCTGAACCTCCTTTTCGAGAGCCTCGATGATGTCGCGGCGGTTGCTGTCGGGCAGCAGCTCTCGCTGGTAGTAATCGGTGAGCAGTCCCGACAGAGAGTCGTTGTCGATGATGCCGCGCAGCACGGTCTGCTTACCAAAGTCGTCGAGCGACGGCTTCAGAATCCGGATGGGCTGTCTGTGGATCGGCATGGCGTGGTTTCCCGGGTCAGGTAAAGCACCAGCTGGCGGGGCAGCAGGCGGCCGCGTCGACCAGCGCGGGCAGATTTTCTCCTTCTGAGTTCCTCTCGAGCGGCAGCGTCGTGATGTGCCGGCCAAGCTGCAGCGCGGCGCGCGGCTTCGCGCCACCTCCTCCGCAGAGACGCCAGCGGCGCACAGCAGCGCCATAGGCCTCCCAGGCAAGCTGCAGCACCGGGTCGGTCATGGGCTGGGCCGCGGACCTTCGTCGGGCTGCGGCGCGTCGGGATCCTTGCCGAACACAGTGCTGATTGGGTCGTCTGGCCCGCATTCCTTATCGAGCGCGGTGGCGCGAAGCAGCACCAGCTTGTTCTTCTCGACGATCCGGCCCTCGATATCGAGTTCGCGGTGCGCGATGATCTTCGTCAGCTCGTTTGGCGTCAGATCCGGCTGATATTTCCAACCGGCGCCGCCTTTCTCTTCATGCGGGACTGGCAGCCAGATCGGCAGATCAAGGCCCGGCAACGTCAAAAATCTGGTGCGTTCGCTCGGGCTCGGCGCCGGCAGCACGATCGGTATTCTGGACGCGAGATAGCCTGAGACCAGCTCGTCGGTGTCCCTGCGCAGAATATCCTTGGCCTCGTCAAGGCAGGCTTGCACGAGTTGCGGATTGGTCAACCCACGGTGCTGATACTCCGGATCTTCCTTCCTGTTCTTCTCGGCAATGCGCCGTATCAGCGAGTCGATCTTTATGACCGTCTCCTCGGAGAACCGCTTCCTAGGCATCGACCGCTCCCACTTTTAGCATTTCGTTATATTGGGTCAGCCATTTAATGACGCCGCCGCAGACGCGGGCGTGCTGTTTGCGCTGTACCTCCCACGTCGCGGTCATGACCTGTTCTGGCGGTGGAGCTCCAGCGAGGATCTCGAGGGCCTCGGTTATTTTGCTGGAGATCCGGAGGTGTTCTTCGTTCTGGACGATCGTCTCGCGCGGCGCGGGGTCGTAAGACATTCGGCCGACGACGATGGTTTCGCCGAGCAGTTCCGCGAGCAGCTTGTATTGCGCTGAAGAGAGTTTCTTGACGCCGAGAGACCGTTCGATCGTGCGGCAGATTTCTTCGGTATCAGGTTCTTCCCGGGCACTGCGAATACGCTCGATCTCCCGCTGCAGTGCCTCGTTGTTGCCCCGGAGCCTCGCGGTCGTCTCCTCAATGAGGCGTCGGGTTGTTCGCTCCTGCTGTTCGCGGAACTCCTCCACCGCCCGGCTTATACCTTCGCGCGTTTTCTCTGCGATCAGCTGTTCCGCTTCGGCTTTCGTGACGCGCTCGCCATGTTCGGCAAGCTCAACGGCTTCGTCACGGGCAGCTTGTGGTACGGACGGGCCGGCGAGGAGCCGCATCGCTTGATGTGTGATTTCAAGATGTAAACCGCGGTTTACATCTGGCATACGTTCAGCTATGTTCATGTAGTCAAACGCTGACTGCCGACTCCATTGCGGGAACGCCTCCCTGAACCAAGCCAGGAACTTGCCGGGGCCGACGCATTTCTTGGCCTCGATCAAGTGGTGCCCGATCTCGCTCACAGCGCTCGCTGCGACGGCCCGGATCTGCTGCGCCTTCAAGTCGAGAAAAGCAGCCTCTTCAGGCGTGAGAGCCTCAGCGAGCGGCGGAAGCACTTCGTCAATCGGCAGCAGGTCATGCGCCATGTTCAAACCACCGCGATAATGCGCAACGAGACGCGTTCGCAATACCCGCAGAGCACCTCTTTATAACTGTCTGGATCGCCTGTTTTAAACAAATCAGGAATAGGCATATCCCACCACTCTGAGTGCGTACGCATGCAATGTTCGCAGCGGCCGGTAAAGGACGGCAATCGACCCAGAGGCTTGGTCTCGAATACCAGTACGGCGCGTTCCGGATCATGTATAATGATCCGATGGATCGGCGCTGTTACGGGCGCTGCTACCATCATGCCAACCCGACGGTTTCGAACACATTGTACTCGGCGGCCCGGCCGATCTTCTCAAGCGCTTTAAGCTGGCGCTGCGCCTCTTCCTTCTTGTCTTTGAGCCGCAGCTTCGCGATCGTCTTCATCGCCTTTATCTCGTCGGGCGTAAATTCGCGGGTCTTGGCGGCTTCCGCGATAGCTTTCAGAGCACCCTGCGCGTTCTCGATATCGCGCATCTGGACTTCGATCTCATCGATGATGTTTTTGATCGCAGTCGAGCGATCGAGATCGAACATCTTCGCGAAATCACGCTTCGGGTGGTCGTCACCGGGCTCTGGCGGCGGCACGGTGGTGTCGGGCATGCGCGGCTCCTATTCGTCGAATGAAAACGTCGATTGGGCTTTCGGAATGAGCGCCGCCTCGATCTCATCGACACGGGCGCGCAACGTGGCGATGATCTTTTTGGCTTCGTCTTCGCTGTAAGCGTTGCGGCGGTTGCCGAGCTTGCCGAGCGCGTCGAGCCCCTTAAGGACGCGCTGGATTCGCTGGAGCGCGATACGTCTCCATTTCTGGTTTGCGGTTTCTTTTCCTTGCGAATCAGGGCTAAAGCCCCGAGGGATTGACCGCACCACGTCGGACATTAGAAACCTCCCAGGATCGAGTTTTGTCGGACGATGGTCGCCGGGCGATCGAGGCTGCAGAAAAAGCCGTCGGTAGTCACGGCGTCCTCGAAACGCAGCGGCGCGGGCTCGTCGCGGTCCGCGTGGCTGTCCCAGGTCTCGACCGACTCGACGGCTTCACGCGCCGCCCTGAGTGTCCCCCCACCCTCGAGCACGCACAGCGCGACGTCGAGTCGGTCGAGATCGTGTGCGCTCGGGTGCAGCGCGGTTTCGTTCGAGAGGTGTGCCGCCCGCGCCAGCTCGGCCAGTGCGACACCCTGCATCTTCCTGCGTATGCGAAAGCTCTCGACCCGCTCTCTGGTGGCGGGATCGTCTCGGCGGCCGATCTGTCGTGGGCGGATAACCATATGGCTCACCCATCGAGCCGGCTGGCGGCGCCGTTGCGCCGGCCGTTCATCCGGCGGACCTGCGGCCGCCTGCCCGCATCCGGATGCGGGATTTCCTTCGGCCAATCCAGATCCTTCGGCCAGTTCTGGATCAGCCAATCGCTGGCCCGTTCCGCAGTGTCGGTGAGGCAGCGCGAGGTCGGGTCCGCGAACAATCTGACAAAGACCCGGTTGTTGCCGCATGACCAATCGCCCAGCGTCGAGGGCTGGATTCCGGTCCAGAAGCAGTAGAGGCGCCCCAGCGCGATCAGGTCTGGAAGGGAGAACATACGGGACGTCCCCCAGCCAATTAGGGGTGTTCGGTCTAACCGATTAGGGCACGTTAAACTCGGCCGCGCGGGTCGGTCAACCACGCCCGCGCGGGTCTGCCAACCCGCACCCCGCCACAGATCACGGGAAGGCCCTGAGCAACTTTTCGGTGTACACTCTAATAAATTAGAGCTAGAGATTCCGGCGATCGTCCCACATCGCTATGCGGGGGTGGCGAGTCCCGCCTGATCTGGCGCTCGCAAAATTGAGGTCACCTTGACGGATGGATGGTCGGAAGACGCATTTCGCCAGCGAGTGTTAGATCGCGCCGAAGAGCTCGGCATCACGCTGCCGCAGCTGTTTAGCGAGGCCGGGCTCAGCCACGATTGGCTGCGCCACAATGCCACGACCCGCAAAATCGACACGCTCGAGAAGCTGGCGAAGCAGCTCAACTGGTCTCTCAGCGAGATCATGGGCTACAGCATGCGGATCGATAGCGACCTATCCGCCCTTGCCTTCAGCGCGGCGCGCCGCATGATGGGCAAGCTCCCTGCCTGGGCGCGCACCGACGAGAATCGCGTGGCAGCCCACGCGACGGTGTACGATCTGTTGATCGGGCTGAAGGAAGACCGGAAGCTGCCAGAAGCCCGCGAGAAGCGGGAAGATCTGGTGGCGCAATACGTGCAGATACTCGTGCGTGCCTGGGAGGATCGGCCGGCGCCGACCCAGAAACCCGAACCCGTCGTCAAGAAACGGCGCCTGAAAGCGACGCGCCCCCGCCTACTCGTCCCGGGTGGAGGGTGATGGGCCGTCACCCTGCACAATGACCCGCTGCAGTAGCGCGATTTCAAGCCCGCCGAACACCGCAAAGACGCTGAGCCACAGCCAATCCCGCGTCTCCGTCGGCGGTATGATCACCATCCAGAGTGCCACCAGCCAGCACGCCGCAAATACGCCCGCCGCGATCCGCAGGTTGTGGGTTAGCGCCTGCACCGCAAGCACGACCAGCAGGGTCGGCGCCACGCCATAAGCGACGTCAGGCGGCCGCTGCGGCCCGAAATAACTGATGAGACAGGGCAGCCCGGCGCCAGCCACGAATAGCACCGCAATCGCCACGTAGCGCGTCACTCGGGCTCGCGTACCGGCACGGGCGTCCCGCCCTTTCCGGCCTCGCGCGGCCCATTGGGCCGCCCCTTCTCGAGCGCGCTCGTGATCTACCATGCCCCCGAAACCAAACCCAAGATAATAGTTGACGCCGGTCCGCTGGACGTTGAATGTCTAACGGATTAGACCAAACATCCTTGAACGAGGGCCGGTTTGACACCCCGGCTGTAACTCCTTCACCTATAGCTGGGCGACCGCATGACTCAGCACGGCGCTACTGGCACTGGACCCGGGCCGCTGCGAACCCTCTGTAACTGTATCCCTGCGCTCGCTTGCGGCGCCAGCCCAGGTACTTTTACGCCCCTATTCTGCGAGCTCAACCCTTACTCGCATGGCCAGTGCCCTGAAATTGCTCAAGCGGCGCGAATCTGGCTTGTCCGAATGCTCGATTATGGTGGCGCGCGGCTCTACTATGCCGACGAGGCGAGCGGCCATCTGTCGGCCCAACGCGAAGCCTGTGGTGCGGCAGACTCGCTGTTGGTCGCCAGTATCCTCGCGGACGACCCGACGCACAGGGTCGAGCTGCGCCGTTTGGCGCGGCAGCTGCTCGTCTCGCTCGATGTCGTCGGTCACCCGAATGGCGCCGAGCTTTCCGCGATATCCAGCAGAGCGGCCGCGATTCGCACCGCCGTCGGGTCCGTTAGGACAGATCGATGATCCCGGTCCCATCCCGCGTGCCCGCCGCCCAGGTCGATTGCGGCCCGTGTCAGGCCTGCTGCCACCAGTGGGTCATCCTCACCGACGAGGAGGTCGGCTACGAGGTCGAGAGCGTTCTGACCCCGGAAGGGGTGATGCGCTTCTTGAAGCGCAAGAACGATGGCAGCTGCATTTATCTGACCCCGGAGGGCTGCGGGATCCACGAGCTGCGCCCGGCCTGCTGCCGGCGGTTTCATTGCGGCAGGTGGTACGAGACGCTCCCGCGCAATGTGAGGAAGGAGGGGGCCAGACGCGGCGAGAGCCACGTCAAACGAATGCTGCGCGAAGGGCGCAGACGAGCGAGGAGAGCCCCCAATGCCTGATCCACGGCGCGTGCTTCTCGGTGCACGTAATCACGATTTCGAGCTTCTGCATGACCCACTCGGGTACGATTTCCCTGTGCTGCGCAGCCGGCCGCGGCCGCTTTGGCGCAGCATTATCTGCTTCCGGTGCGTCGTCTTCGTGCTGACGATTGGGCTCCTGATAACGATAATCGCGGCCGGGTTCTCGTCGTGAGCCAGCCGCTGAACGTTCGTCTGGTCTGTCAGCGCGGCCATCTTATTTCCGGCGTAAGCCAGGAAGGCGAGCGCATCATCGGCGCCGAAGCGCTGAGAGACCGCATCATCGAGAGCGTCTCGAACGGCGTGTTCGGGTCAACGTGCTCCCGCTGCGGCGCCACGCGGGACAGATGGCGGATCGAGATCGATGCCATGCTCGGGGACTGCCTATGAGCTGGGCGCCCGATCAACCACGGCCGGGCTATTGGATGGTCAAGTGCTGCAAAAGGTGCCCGCCGGTCGCAGCCTCGATCCAGTGGCTCCAAACAACCGAGGATCCCCACACCGGCGAGCAAATGGATCGCAGTCCGGTGCTCACAGCGCGGATCGGCCTGGAATTCTCCGATTGGAGAGATGTCTGGCGGCTGCTTGAATATTGCGAAGCATCGCCCGAGCAGCGGCGCGAGATGGAATCGCCGCCGGTCTCGGCGCGTACCCCGCGCTTCGGTCGCCGCCCCGGCTTGATGGCGGCGCCGATGCCGATTTGGCAGCGCCAGCGTGCCCGCCAGATCACCGTCGATGAATATGCGGCCGAGCTCGAATGGCTTCGGTGGGCGCAAAAGAACGCACCACAGCACCACGATTTTCTGTTCCGCAGGCCGGTCAACCCGGCCACGGCCCAGGTGCCGAGGTTCGTATGACTATAGAGAGAGCCGCCGCGATGGCCGCAGAGTGGTGGACGGCCCGACTACAGACCGGCGACCGCAAGAAGTTTTTCGCCGCGCTTTATCCGCTGATCCTGGCCGACCTCGAGAGCGAGGGAGAGTCTCACACCGAGGTCGATTACGATCCGAGAGATCATGTTCTCGTCGCCGTGCGCGCCGCCGGTCTCGACTGCAACGGACGGGGCTGTTCGGCGCTCGGAATTCTGCCGATGAAGCACGCTCTCGAGGTCTATCCCGATCGCATCCAGCCAAAAGC
>Ga0136846_1222225_pt1 | contig 13480 bp, 10 predicted proteins | sample HopSoiMetagenom2_FD_96841 | JGI IMG/M metagenome (GOLD analysis project Ga0136846, IMG submission 96841) | Grasslands soil microbial communities from Hopland, California, USA - 2 Assembly 2016 (version 4) | ecosystem: Environmental > Terrestrial > Soil > Grasslands | place: USA: Hopland... | reverse complement strand
TTCCGGCACCTTGTTGATCTCTTCATCTGTCCAGATCTTTACAGTGGCCACGGCGTAGTTCCTCCATCCAGGAGCTCACAAAGTAGCGCCTTGTCTCATTGTCCCACCAGCGAGAACAACATCGGGCGAAACAAAAGGCAGGCCCGAAGGCCTGCCTATCTGTGTTTCTGTGCACCTTAGTCTACGCGTGCGTTGCGGCTGCCTTGGCTGCGGCTTCCCGCAGTTCGGCAGTGTTAGCTCCGAGTTCGGCGGCGATCTTCTCGGTGGTGTACGCCTCGATCATGTCGCCGGCCTTGATGTCCTTGAAGTTGAGATCGATACCGCACTCGTAGCCTTCGCGAACATCGCTGACATCGTCCTTGAAGCGCTTGAGGTTGGTGAGCTTGCCCTTCCACACCTCCTCGCCGTCGCGCTTGACGCGTACCTGCGAGTTGCGGTGGATGACGCCGTCGCGCACCGTGCAACCGGCAATCTGGCCCACCTTCGAGATCTTGAAGACACTGAGCACTTCGGCGCGGCCCTGGTACTGCTCGCGGTAGACCGGCTCCAGCAGACCGTACATCGCCTTGGTGATCTCGTCCTGCAGCTCATAGATGATGGAGTGCATACGGATCTGGACGTTTTCCTGCTCGGCCAGTTCCGCGGCCTTGCGCTCCGGACGGACGTTGAAGCCGATGATGATCGCGTTGGACGCGGTCGCCAGCAGAACGTCGCTCTCGGTGATGGAGCCCACTCCCGAGTGCAGCACCTTCACGCGCACCTTCTCGGTCGACATACGCTGCAGCGAGTCGGCCAGAACCTCGACCGAACCCTGCACGTCGCCCTTGAGGATGATGTTCAGGTCCTTCACGCCGGCCTGCTTGATCTGCTCCGCCAGGCCTTCCAGAGACACGCGGCTCGACTTGGCGAGCTGTGCCTCGCGCTCCTTCATCTTGCGGTACTGCGCAATGCCCTTGGCCTTGTCGCGATCCGCCATTACCAGGAAGGTATCACCTGCGTCAGGAATACCTTCCAGACCCAGGATCTCCACCGGTGTCGACGGTCCAGCCTCGCTGATCGAGCGACCGCGGTCGTCGAACATAGCCCGGACTTTACCAAAGGTGTTGCCGACGATGTAGCTGTCGTTGACGCGCAGCGTTCCGTTCTGCACCAGGATCGAGGCCACGGCGCCACGACCGCGGTCGAGCTTGGCTTCGATCACGGTACCGACCGCCGGGCGCTCCGGGGTGGCCTTCTGCTCGTTCGTGTCGGCGACCAGGCAGATCATCTCTTCCAGGCCGTCGAGGTTGATGCGCTTCTTCGCCGATACCTGAACGAACGGCGTATTGCCGCCCCAGCTATCCGGCTGTAGGCCCCGGTCAGCAAGCTGCTGCATCACGCGATCCGGGTTCGCTTCAGGCTTATCGATCTTGTTCACTGCGACGATGATCGGCACCTTAGCGGCACGTGCGTGATCGATGGCTTCCAGCGTCTGCGGCATCACGCCGTCGTCGGCTGCGACTACTACGACGACGATATCCGTCACCTTGGCGCCGCGGGCACGCATGCGGGTAAAGGCCTCGTGACCCGGTGTATCCAGGAAGACGATCTCGCGGCCAAAGGCGGGCGAGCCCTCCTTGGTGACATGCACCTTGTAGGCACCGATGTGCTGGGTAATGCCACCGGCTTCGCCGCTGGCGACGTCGGTCTCACGCAGCGCATCGAGAAGGCTGGTCTTACCGTGGTCGACGTGACCCATGACGGTGACCACCGGCGGACGGACAATCTCCACCATGCCGGAGGTATCTTCCAGCAGACCCTCAATGGCCTCGTTCTCGAGCTGTTCTTCCACCGAGATGATGCTGACGTCCGCGCCGAACTGACGCGACACGTCCTTCACCAGATCGTTGTCGAGCGACTGGTTTACGGTGACAAAAACGCCCTTCATCAGCAGCGAGGCGATAAGGTCCTTGCCGCGGACTTCGAGCTTCTCGGCCAGGTCCTTGACGCTGATGCCCTCGGTCACGGTGAGGTTCTTCGTGATCGGCACCGGCTCGCGCGCAACCGGCATACCGCCGAAGCGCGGAGCGTTGAAGCCCTTCATCGGGCCTTCTTTGCTCTTCTCGTACTGCTGGCCGCGACGGTTGCCGCCGGGGCGCTGTCCTGGACGGCTGCTAGGCGCCGCTCCTACGTCGCCTGGAGGCGGCAGCATACCCGGTGCACCACCAGGACGTTGTCCACCACCGAAGCCAGGACGCTGGCCAAAGCCAGGACGACCACCGCCGGGTCCACCGGTCGGGTGCGTGCGCGTCGGATGCATGGGACGGCGTTCGCCGGGACGCATTGGAGGACGGCCACCACCGCCGCCTGGACCGCCCGGACCGCCCGGACCGCCGCCACCTGGTCCCGAAGGACGCGGGCGCTCAAAGATGGGCCGGCCACGTTGTATGCCGAGATTCGCCGCTCCGACAGGAGCGGTATACGTCGGCCGAGGTCCGGTCTGCGGCATAATCACGCGGCGCGCCGGTGCTGCCGGCGCTGGGGCAGGAGTCAAAGCCGGAGTCTCTGGCGCCGCCGGAGTAGCCACCGGCTGTTCTGCCGAAGCGGCGGGTGCGGCATGAACGGCAGATGCGGGAGTAGCAGTGACTGGCGCCGCCGGAGCTGACGGCCTGGCCACAACACCCCCACCTGCCGGAGGCACTGGACGCGGAGCCGCGACTACCGGACCAGCCGGAGGACGGCCGGCGATGGCAGGAGCAGGGGGCGTCGCCTTAGGAGCGATGATCTGGGGGCCGCGGCGCTCCATCTGCGGCATGATACGCCTGGGAGCCGCTGGTTGTTGTGAAAAAGATGTTGCAGCCGGTCCATGGGCAGCGGCCGCAGCCGGGGCAACCGGAGCTGCCGGAGCGACATGGGTAGACGGCGCCGGTGTTGCCGGAGGCGTTGACACCGGAGGAGCGACTGCCGGACGGGTGACCACGACTCCGGGCGGCGGCGGCGTAGCAACAGCCGGGCGCTGTGGCGGCGCAGCGACGGCCGGACGTTGCGGCGGCACCGCCGCAGCAGGACGCGAATGCGCCTGCTGCTCAGCCTGTTTACGCTCCAGAATCGCCTTCAGCGCATCGCCAGGCTTAGAGATCTTCGAAAGATCGATCTTGGGTTCGCCGGCGGCAGCGGCAGAGCGCGCCCCACTCGACGGCGAGCCGCCCCGGAGGTATACGCGCACACGAGCAGCTTCATCTTCTTCCAGCGAGCTTGAATGCGTCTTCTTTTCGGTCACGCCCACTGCGGTCAAAGCGTCGAGAATCGACTTGCTCTTGACCTCCAGTTCGCGCGCCAAATCATTGATTCGAACTTTACTCATCCGTCCCCTATTCGCTACCCCTTGCAGACTCAGCCGTTCATACGCAGCCTCAACCCTTCGGGATGTTTAAAACCGTCAACACTTAATCTTACCGCCGTTCGGCGCATGCCGAACGGCGTCCACAGCCTAACCACGGTCGCGGCCATCTTCGTCGCGCTCGTTGTCAATCGTCTCGTTCGCGATATCCTCCGACTCCGCAACCAGCGTGTCCACGCTGTCGTTGTCGAGCTCAATCTGTTCTTCCCGGGCATCTGCATCTGAGTAGGCGTCTGTCCCCGAGTCTGCTTCTTCAGCATCCTGAAGCTCCTCGGTCGACTCGTTTGCCTCTTCCGCCATCAGCCCTTTTCCTTCGTTCTCTGCCGCTAAGATCTCTTCCGGTGTCCTGGTCACTGAAGATTCCTCCTGGAGGACTTCAGATGCCGCCTGCACCAGGGCAGGACGCTCCTCACCTTCGGCATATTGGCCGAAATAATGGCGAACAGCGACCGAAATCTTCTCCACAGTCTTCTCGCCGATACCCGGAACCTCTTCCAACTGCTCCGGAGTCATGTCGGCCAGCGATTCCACCGTCGTAATTCCGGCAGCGATCAGTTTCTCCAGAATCGTCTCGCCCAGCTCGGTGACCTGTTCGATCGGAGTCGATGGTCCGCCGGAGAGCGCCTGCATCGCCTGCTCGACCTCCTGGCGCTTCTCTTCCTCGCTCTTGATGTCGATCTTCCAGCCAAGCAGCTTCGCTGCCAGGCGCACATTCTGGCCCTTCTTGCCGATTGCCAGCGACAACTGCGTATCGTCGACGATCACTTCGAGCTGCTTCTCGGTCAGATCCGTAATGGAGACGCGAGAGACCTTGGCGGGTTGCAATGCCTTCTCCGCGAAGGTCGTGATCTCATCGGAGAACTCAATGATGTCGATCTTCTCGCCGCGCAGCTCGCGGATGATCGACTGTACGCGCATACCCTTCATGCCGACGCAGGCGCCGACCGGATCCACATCCTTGTCGCGTGACTGCACGGCGATCTTCGTACGCTCACCGGCCTCACGGGCAATGGCCTTGATCATCACCGTGTTGTCGTAGATCTCCGGAACCTCGGCCTGGAACAGACTCTGCACCAGCGCCGGAGCGGCACGGCTGACGATTACCTGCGGTCCCTTGGCGGCGCGGTCCACACGCAACAACACCACGCGTACGCGTTCGCCCGCGGCAAACTGCTCCAGCCGGCTCTGCTCACGCTTCGGCATGCGGGCTTCGGCCTTGCCGATATCGAAGATCACATCCATCGGCTCCAGGCGCTTCACCATCGCCGTGATGATCTCGCCGATGCGGTGGTTGTATTCATTGAAAACCGTATCGCGCTCTGCTTCGCGCACCTTCTGGAAAATGACCTGCTTCGCCATCTGCGCGGCGATGCGGCCCAGCGGGCTCGTGTCCTTGTAAAAACGCAGCTCACCGCCGGCTTCGACCTCAGGCGCAAGCTCACGGGCCTGTTCCAGCGTGAGCTGGTTCAGCTCGTCCTCAAGCTGATCAGGACCTTCCACCACGGTCTTGTACACATAGGCCCGAATCTCGCCCGTCTCACGATCCAACTCAGCTCGCATGTTCTCCTGCGTGCGGTAGTACTTGCGTGTCGCCAGCGCAATCGCGTCTTCCACGGCGGCGACCACAATCTCCGCATCGATACCTTTTTCGCGGCTCAGAATCTGAATCGACTCGTACAGTGCACTTGCCATCTCTGCTTACCTCAACTTCCTCAATCTCATTCACTGCTTGCGCCAGACACTACTTGCCCCAAACACTACTTTCCTTAGACAAGCTAAATCTCTGCCACCAGTTGCGCCTTTTCTACGTTCGAGAGCGCTATCTCCACTGTGTCCAACCCGGCGGAGGCTTTCTTCGCCTTCCCCTTCTGCTTCACGGCCGACAGATCAAGCTTCACCACACCATCCGCAAAACTCATCCGTCCGGTCCAGTGCCGGTTGTTATTGACCGGCTCGAAGGTCTGTACCTTCACCAGACCGCCGGCAAACCGTTCATAATCCGCTGCACCCCGCAGCTTACGCTCCAGGCCCGGCGATGACACCTCCAGCGTGTACTCCGCGCCGGGAATCAGATCTTCCACATCCAGAAGCGTTCCGAAGTCACGTGCAAAGACTTCGCAATCCTCATGTGTGATGCCCGAGAGAGCTTCCACGGGTACACCGCTCGGCAGGTCTTCCAGTTCCCCCGCTTTGGCCGCAGCCACCAGCTTTGCCCGCCCCTCGACGTCCTTCTCCAGGAACACGGCGAGCGCCCGGTGCTTGCCCGCACCCTGGAAGGTGATATCAACCACGTCCAGATGATGCGAGGCCGCCACCCTCTCCGCCGCAGCCCGAATCTGGTCCATCTGTAATGCCATTGCCAAACCTCTTTGCACCGTGGGAGGCGGTTTTCAGAGCAAATAAAAAGTGGGCTCATCGCCCACTCATCTCTCTCGCCAACGGCCGGCCATATCCACGGTCCCGCGCAAGATCAACGCGTCGCTATCGATTATGGTACGCCCCCCACCCCCAAAACTCAAATATTTGGGCCCCGCGTCCGGATTTATCTGATATGAAAGGTCGTCACTGAGATCTTCCCGGCGGCGATCTGGGCCTTCTTCCAGCCGCTTTTATCGTTCAGCGCCACCCAGCGGCGCTCCTCCGCCCGATAGTGCCAGTCCTTATCGAGTTGGAAGAAGATCTGCAGTCCGTTGGCCTCCATAATGTTCGAGATGGAGTTGTCATGGGCATTGCGGGCGTCATAGTCGATATAGGCGTTCTGCCCCATCTCCGCATACACCGCGTTCAGTTCGAAGAGCAGATGGTTCACGCTGTCTTCCATCGACTCCGCGTGCAGGCCGATGCGCTGAGCCTCCCGCAGCGTAATGGGATAGCTGTGCGAGGGATAGCCCGAGTTCAGCACGTTGCTGATCTTCTTTGCCTTCTGCGCATCCTTCAGGTGATACGACAGAATCTCCAGGCAGAGCTTGGTCGAAAGCGCGCTCGACCGGTCTACGGCGCCGATCACCAGCGGATGGACGTACTGAAACAGAGCTCCATATGGATTGCTCTTTTCTCCCCTCGCCTGCCGCCGCCACAGGTTGATCACCCGCTGAAGTTCGTCCTGGCTTACGCTGACGCGGTCGTTATCGCGGTCGATCGGAGACAGGTCGTGCGTCAGCGAAGTATCCACGGCGGAGAGATGGGCCAATGGACCCATCAGGATGTTGTCCGCGCCCAGCGCCAGCATGGTGGCGGCGCTTTGGCATTCAAAAGGAGCTAATACGGTTAGTTTCTTGACGTACTGGCGGAGCAGATTCACCATCCGCAACGAGGCCTGACCGTTGCCGCCATCGCTCTTGATAAACAAACAGAGCCGGTCCACCTTGCCGACGCTCTGCAACAGACCATACAGGCCGGAGACGTCGTTGTGGCAGATCGACCCCTTATTGGAGTTCCAGTAGGTGATGACCGGCTGGTCGAGCGCCACCTCCAACTGCTTGAGAATCACCTGCGTCTTCTCCAGCAGCATGGGAGGCTTGATCGCCTTTGGCTTCGCCTCCTGCGGGTTGGTCGCTTCCCTTTTCCTGGCCATTTTATTTATCCCGCCGTTACGATCTCCGAGAAGTCAGCGATACGTGAGAAGTCTTGCAGCACGCGGTTCAGCAGCCCCAGGCGGGCAGCACGCAGACGTTCTTCCGGAGCCATCACCATCACCTTGTCGAAGAAAGCGTCCACATGGGGACGCAGTGTCGCGATGGTCTGTAACGCCTCGACGTACTGCTTTTCGCGGCGCTGGCCTTCCACCCAAGCAGCCAGACGACCGCTCTGCTCAGCCAGCGTACGCTCGGCTGGTTCGACCAGGAAGTCCGGCGTCCAGGCGGCGTTCTCGCCCTTCTCGCGAGCCTGCGTCAGGATGTTCTTCATGCGCTTGAAGGCCGCTGAGATTGCCGCGAAGTCCTCCGAGCCACGAACCTCCGTCACCGCCTGCGCACGCGCCACGGCGTCAGGCACATCGTCGGCGCCTGCAGCCTGAACCGCCTTTACGACGTCGTAGGCATAGCCCTTCACATCCTTCAGGTAGAACTCGACGCGCTCCGTAAAGAACTGTTCCACCTTGGTCGCTGTTGCCGAATGCTCCGATCCAAGTCCGGCGATCTCGCTCAACAGCAGCGGAAGCTTCGCCTCGGCCAGCATCTTCACAATGCCATTGGCGGCGCGGCGCAGACCGAAGGGATCTTTCGATCCGGTGGGCTCCAGCCCAAGACCGAACATGCCGCCGATGGTGTCGGCCTTATCGGAGATGGAGAGCAGCAGACCTTCTACCGTGCGCGGCACGGCATCTTCCATCGATGCAGGCAGATACTGGTCATAGACCGCCAGCGCGACGGTCTCGCTCAGCCCCTGAGCGCGGGCATACAGGCCGCCGACGACGCCCTGCAGTTCCGTAAACTCCTTCACCAGCTCGCAGGTCAGGTCGGTCTTGGCGATGGTTGCCGCCTGATCCAGAGCCGCGGCGTCGGCGTCGGTCTTCCGCTCCTCGCACAAGCGCGCCAACTCGGCGGCGACCTTGCGCACCCGTTCCGCCTTGGCGAAGTAGCTGCCGAGGTCCTTCTGGAAGGTGACGTGCTTCAGATTCTCCATGCGGTTGACCAGCGTCGTCTTCTGGTCGAACTCCCAGAAGAATCGCGCATCGTTGAACCGTGCGGACAGCACACGCTCATTGCCAGTGCGAATGATCTCCAGACCTTCGGCATCGGGTTCAATGTTCAGCACCGTCAGGAAGTGTGCCGCCAGCTTGCCGCCTGCATCCTCGACGGCGAAGTACTTCTGGTGGTCGCGCATCACGGTCACCAGCACTTCTTCCGGAAGCTCCAGGTACCCGGTCTCAAAACTACCCAGCACCACATACGGCCATTCAGTCAGGTGTGTGACGGTCTCAACCAGTTCAAGATCCTCGCGCCAGCGGGCGCCGGAAACCGTACGCGTTACCGCATCCAGAGCCTTGCGAATCTTCTGCCGACGCACAGCGACATCAGCAAGCACAAACGCCTTCTCCAAGGCTGCGAGGTATTCCGAGGGCCGGGCAATCGTGATGGCATCAGCTCCGAACAGAATGCGATGACCGCGGGTCGTATTGCCGGCAGAGACACCGGCGAACTCGACTGGTACGACGGCCTCGCCCAGCAGCGCGATCATCCACTTCACCGGACGGACAAAACGCTCGGGCTTCCCGGCGCGCCAGTACATGTTCTTCGCCCAGTAGATGCCGGCGATCTCCTTCGGCATCTCGGCGGCGATGACCTCAGCCGCGGCTTTGCCTGGACGTGTCACAGTCGCGCCGAGATATTCGCCTTTGGCATTGGTCACCGTCTTCAGATCGCTGAGGCTGACGCCTGCTTTCTTTGCAAAGGCCGCAGCCGCCGGAGTCGGCTCTCCGTCCTTGTATGCCACCTTCAGCGAGGGACCAAGCATCTCCTCCACAGCGTCCGGCTGCTGTGTACGCACACCGGTTACCAACACGGCCAGACGGCGCGGCGTCGAGTAGCTCGTTACGAACGAGCCCTCCTCCAGCAGCCGTTCACGGCCCAGTAGAGTTTCCACACGCGTTGCCAACTCCGCCTGCGCGGACGCGATCATCCGCGCCGGAACCTCTTCCAATCCAATCTCAAATAAAAAATCAGCCATCGTTCTCTCTCGCCGCGTTAAGCGGGAAGCGCCTCCGCCGGCACGGTGAGTTCCTGCTGTTGGGCATACGCCTTTGCCACACCTACGACCAGGGTACGAATGCGAGCCATGACACCGACGCGCTCGGTCACACTGATCGCGCCGCGCGCATCCAGCAGATTGAAGACATGCGAGCACTTCAGCGCCAGCTCATAGGCTCCCAATACGGGGAAACGGCGCTGCGCCTTCAGACTTTCCAGCTCGGGCATGCCCTTGGCGGCGTCCAGCAATGCCAGGCACTCGGCCTCATACGCATTCAAATGCTCCCACAGCTTGTTCACATCGGCGTAGTCGAAGCTGTAGGTCGAGTACTGCTCTTCCTCGTACAGCCGGATCTCGCCGTAGGTGGTCTGCTTGCCTGTGTCGGGCTCAATCGCCCAGACGATGTCATAGATCGAGTCCACGCCCTGCAGGAACTGCGCGATGCGCTCCAGACCGTACGTAATCTCGCCGCACATCGGCTCCAGATCAAGACCGCCGCACTGCTGGAAGTAGGTGAACTGCGTGATCTCCTGGCCATCGAGCATCATCTGCCAGCCCACGCCCCAGGCGCCGCCCACAGGCCACTCCCAGTTGTCCTCTTCGAACTTCAGATCATGCTTTTTCAGGTCGATTCCGATAGCGCGCAGACTGTCCAGGTAGACCTCCTGCACATCGGCCGGCGGCGGCTTCAGGATCACCTGAAACTGCGTGTGCTTGTACAGGCGGTTCGGATTTTCTCCATAACGTCCGTCGGCCGGACGGCGCGACGGCTGCGCATAGGCAATGCGCACAGGCTTTGGCCCCAGAACACGCAGAAACGTGTCCGGCGACATTGTCCCCGCACCGACTTCCACGTCATACGGCTGCTGCAGCACACACCCACGCTCCGCCCAGAAACTCTGGAGCCGGAACAGGAGCTCTTGAAAGGTGAGCGCCTCTTTCCCATTCGCAACAAACGGCATGCCTCAAGTCTACCCGAGGCGAAATAGGAAACCGGAGAGGGATAAGGGCATGTCATCCAACTCATGCCGTCAGCGCCTCTCTCCGGTTCTCTTTCGGAGATTACGCGGCCCTGGACTTCCCTCGCGAAGGCTTCTTCGGCGCCGCCTTCGATGTATGCTGCGTCTGCTTGCGGGTCATGGACGCCTCACCCGCTTCACCCTCTTCGGAGACCGCCTCCACATCTTCGTCTTCCAGCTCGGCCTCGTCTTCCGATTGGCCTGCGGCTTCCGCGATCAGTTCCTTCGCCTTCTCGGCCAGCTTCTCGTTCGCAGCCTGTTCTTCTTCCAGGGTCTCAGTCAACAGATCGACGATCTCGTCCTCGCCGAGGCCGCGAGCAATCTCGATCACAGAGGTATACCCGGCAATCTCGTAGTGCTCCACGCGGGAAGCAGCACCCGTAATCATCAGGTCGCCAAATGGAGCTTCCTCGCCCTCTTCGATAACCTCCTTGCCTTCTTCCACAAGGCCTTCCATCCCTTTGCAGTGCTTGCCGGTCGGCTTCTCACCGAGCTGTTCGAAGACACGCTGCAGGCGCTCCACATGGCCCTTGGTCTCTTCCAGATGCTGGTTAATCGACTCACCCAACTCTTCGTCCTCACACGCCTTGACGATCTTCGGCAGCGCCTTCACGAGCTGACTTTCGGCGCTATAGAGATCCTTCAACTCATCCACCAGAACTTCTTTCAAGCTCATCGCATTTCTCCTTGAGACTCGGTCGCCGGCCAGACTGGTCTGTCCTGCCAGCGTGCTCGATGAGAGATTGAGGCCCATCTCAGGGTTGCCCCGGGGTCCTGTGGATCAAACAACAATTCAAAAAAAACGGGCCCGACTCCCCAAGAGATCGGGCCCGGGGTCTACCGCGATTACTCTACTGACACTGAGCAAATGCCAGCGCCGAAGTCACGGAGATGGTTGCCCCTCCGGCTGTCAGGGCATACGCCTGGCTCTTCATCTCAGACGGAGTACAGTTCAGCGTTCCGCCGGAGGAAGGAACAAACGCAATGCCATCGACAACATAGGTGGCATAAGGAGACGACTGCATCAACGTCGCTGCCGAGGTTGAGTAGGCGCCAATGTAGGCGCCCGCCGCCGGCAGCAGCACCGAGTAGCTGGCGCAGTCAGTGTTATTCGGGCAACTGGATCCGGCTGCCGTTGTCACCGTAGCCGTTGCGGCGTTCTGCTGCGCATTGGGGACCAGCGGAATGGTGTAGGTCGTGGCGGAGATGGTCTCCAGTGCACTCAATGAGACATCCGTTACCGTTCCACTGTTGCCTGCATTCTGGCTGGTTATTTTTCCGGTGAGGGTTGCAGTACTTGTTCCTGCGAGCAGCGGTGCAGACAGGGCGATCTTGCCCGTAGTCTCACCGTTCGAAACACCGGTCACAATCGCAGGCGCATAGACTGTGCCGGTCGATGTAATTCCCACCACCACAACGTCATACATGCCGGTTGGCAGCGGGCAGAAGGTGAAGGTGCCGTCGGCGTTCGTCAGAGTGGACATGACGATGCGATCAACACCGGTCGAGTCTTTCTGCTCCAGGGCAACGAGAACGTTCCCCGGGATCACCTTACCGGAGACCTTGTCGATCACCGTTCCGTTAATGGACGTCGCCGTGGCCGTCACTTCACCCGCGTGCAGCACCGGCTTCAGACGGAACTGTCCGTTTCCGGTTTGCACAATCGAGGCACAGGTGTCGAAATCGATGTTCAGATCCTTCGTTTGCCCCGCCCCGATGGTGAAGCCTCCCGATGCAAGCTGCCCGGAAGGAATCTTGATCCCGGTCTTCGCTTCGCTCGAAAGCTGCAGCGGATAAACCTTGTTATCGGCGCTCAGCACCACGCAGTTCGCCGTACCGGCGGCGCTGCACTGATTGTTGGAGATTGACGCCGAGTTATCGGCAAGGATGACCCGGACCTGCTGATACGTACCTGCCTGGAGTTGTTTTGCATCTCCCAGTGTCGCCAGAAAACACTGGTTATTTGCCTGGCCAAGAAGATCGATCTGTTTGAAGGAGGAGAGGGTGGGAATGATGTGCTGCCAGCCGGAGTCAGTAGCCGAAGCCGTGGCGCTGGTGTTGACCTGCACATCAACGATGGTGACGTAGACATGCAGGAAAGGGCCCGATGGACCGGCACACGTAGCGGGATCGCTGATGGAAACGGTAGCCATTCCCATTCCAGAGGTGGAACCGGATTTTGATCCGCCTCCACAAGCGATAAGAAATAACGTGACGAGGGATAAAAGTGCCACACATGCGACATAACAGCCAGACTTCGACATAACTTGCTCCGCGGACATTTTTTTTATCGTGTGCTATTAGTCCTTAGGAATTTAGTTGCGGTATAGATCGCTGCACGTTGCCAGACGGCATGTTGCGCGGAATGAAATACCACCGTAGCGTTCGCTACCGCACAATGCTTTACGCTTGGAATATCTGGATCGCCGAAATGCGACACTGAGCGCGTATGAGCCGCTTCACGACGACAATCCTCCTGGCACTTGTCTCAGGCGCTACGCTTCCTCTTCCGGCACAGAAGAAACAAACGAACGATCGCAGCGTGCATGTTCCCTTTGTTGGCTGCAAAGCTGATGGACAGGCGGGACCAGAGGACGCACCTTCCGGTGAACCGGTCGCCGTTGCGCTTCCCACTAACATCGCAGGCAAGCTCGCATATTACCGCTGGGAAGGTCTCGGTGTGCTCGCCCCGAATGGCTGGAACTGTTTCGCGCTCTATGGTTCTAAACGGAGAATCGTTGTTTATATCGCCCACTCCACTCAATTCGGCCAAGTTACTCGCCGGAACAGACAACGGCTTCTCCGGTGCGGCCATTCAGATCTCTGTGTCTCTGGGAGAAACGTCCGGCCGCTTCCAGGTAGCCCGGCTCATCGCTCGAGTCTTTCCCCAGCGGCAGTCCTTTGTTCGTGAACTGATAGAAGCACATGACGGCCTGCTGAGCGATTCCGATGTCGTTTATGGTCCTTATAAGACCGACAAACTCGTGCACCTTGACCGCAATACGGTCGAATTCCAGACACCGGCCAACACCGATGGGCTCGGCACCATGTCACGACTTAGCAAAAACGCGCAGCCCATTACAGGTGTCATCATCCTGACTGGTGATACTCCCGACGCTGTCCATCTCTCAATTCGGCTCAACCAGGATCAGGCTTCGCTCGCGCCTTACATCATTCAAAGGCTGGAGAGGGAAATGCGATCGGCACAATAGCGTCGGTTCTGCGAATGGACTGCTACGCGACGAAAATCGTTCGTGAGGAGAACAGCAGAAAGAGCGGTCTCGCGTCGCGAGATACCCCACCCTTTCGCTTCGCGAAAGAATGGGGCAACGGGATCTCGCTCGCAACTAGAGTCTCGCCAGTACCCGCGCGCTACGCATCTGTCTTTCCAGCT
>Ga0136846_1211597_pt1 | contig 13480 bp, 12 predicted proteins | sample HopSoiMetagenom2_FD_96841 | JGI IMG/M metagenome (GOLD analysis project Ga0136846, IMG submission 96841) | Grasslands soil microbial communities from Hopland, California, USA - 2 Assembly 2016 (version 4) | ecosystem: Environmental > Terrestrial > Soil > Grasslands | place: USA: Hopland... | reverse complement strand
GGGACGGCCGGGTCACCGAGGGCCGCCGACGCGGAGTCGGACGACAGGGCGACGCCTCCGAGGGCGCTGACGCCGAGCGCGCTGGCGAGGACGGTGCGGCGGGTGGGCACGGTGATCTGTTTGGTCATGAGTGACCTCCTTCTCCGCGAGCCTCCAGCGCGGACGCAGGCGTGGCCATGGCCCGTACGGGCCATGTCGCCGGCACCTGACTAGACTCCGGCGGCGTTCTCCAGCGCCTTGACCTCGTCGTCGAGGTAGGTGGGCAGCCGCTGCAGGTGCGGCACCGGGCGGCGGCAGCCGGTGAGGCCGAACGCCATCTTGCCGTCGTACGACGTGCAGGTGATGTTTAGGGCCATCCCGTTGATGGGGATCGAGAGCGGGTAGGTGCCGACCATCCGGGCGCCGTTCCAGTAGTGCGCGGTGCGCGGACCGGGCACGTTGCTGATGATGAGGTTGTACGGCGGCCGGACGATGCCCTGCATGCGGAGCAGCGGGGTCAGGATCGCCGGAGCCTGTCCGAGAGCGCTCATGGCGAGGATCTGGACCGGTGTCATGCCCTCCAGGGCCTGCTTGCCGTCCTTCATCGAGGCGTGGATCGACTTGAGGCGGTTGCCTGGGTCGTTGCGATCGGTGGCCAGCTGGCACATCACCGCCCCGACGGCGTTGCCTCCCTCGGCCGATGCGAGATGGGACTGCTTGGCGTTGAGCCCGACGGGGACCATCGCCACCAACGGCTGCTCGGGGAGGGCGTCGAGCTCCTGCAGGTAGCTGCGGACCGCGCCGCTGCACATGGCCAGCACGATGTCGTTCAGCGTCGTACCTGTGGCCTTGCCGATGGCCCGCAGCCGCTCCACCGGCCAGTCCTGTGCGGCGAACCGACGCGACCCGGTGATCGTCTGGTTGAACAAGGTGCGCGGGGCGTAGAGCGACAGCGCGCTCGTCTCGTTGCGGAAGCTCTTGTTGAGTGTCTTGACCAGGGCGCCGGGCATGCCGGCGGCCTCGGCGGTGATGCCCAGCGCGCCGCGGAGCGCTGACATCGGGACCTCGGACAGGTTGAAATCCTGCTTGGCCTTCGGGCTGCGACGCGCACCCGCGGTGGCGCCCCACGGGGCCGGCATGTTGCGCTCGTCGGGGTCGGTGCTCAGGACGCTCTGCAGCAGACGCATGGCGGAGACGCCGTCGACCAGGGCGTGGTGGAGCTTGGAGTACATCGCGACCCGCCCGTCGCGGAGGCCCTCGATCACGTGCGTCTCCCACAGGGGCCGCTCCCAGGCCAGCCGGGTCGAATGGAGCCGGCCGCAGAGCTCGAGCAGCTCGCGCACCCGGCCGGGCTTGGGCAGCGCGCTGTGGCGGAGGTGGTGCTCGATGTCGAACTGGTCGTCCTCCTTCCAGACCAGCTGACCGGCGGTCCGGACCGAGCGGTGGGGGTGCTTGAGGTAGAGCGGCCGGATCTCCTCGACGTCGCGCATCTCCTCGAACATGTGCCGCGTGTAGTCGCGGCCCGCGCCCTCCGGCTTCTCGAACAGCTGCAGACCGCCCACGTGCATCGGCATGCTCCGGTTCTCGGCGAGCAGGAACCCCACCGCAGTCGGGTCGATCGGAGTGGCCACCGGTGTCCTTCGTTCGGGGGAGCCTCTGGTCGGGCTGTCGTCGGGTGTCGTAGGGCTGTCGTAGGGCTGGGTCGGGCGATCCTCCCGCGCTGCGACGGGCGCCACAACCCCAACCCGGGCGGTACCCCCGCTCTCGAACGGCCACCAGCTCTCCACAGCCGGCGCCGCCTCGGTCACTCTCCACAGTGCCACGCCGCGCGGTCCTTCGCCGTCGCCGCCGCTGCCTAGCGTCGGCTGCAACACGACCCACGTCCTGGGAGGACGACATGCACCTGCCTCGCCCGCTGCGGGCGCTCGGCCTGCTCCTCGCCGCGGTCACCGCGACCCTTGCCCTGTGGGCGGCCTCGTCCCCGCCCGCCACGTCGACCGTCGCGCCGGGCGCGACGGGTCTGCCATGAAGGTCTGGCAGCATCGGTCGACATGGACGCCGAGGCCGCGCCGGTCGACCGGTTGTGGGAGCGCAGCCGCGACTCGGTGCGCGTCCGGCTGGACCGGGTCAGTGCCAAGCGGTGGCAGATCGCCCAGTGCGCGGTCGCCGCCGGCGTGGCCTGGCTGATCGCCGCCGACCTCCTCGGCCACCCCCGGCCGTTCTTCGCGCCGGTCGCCGCGGTGGTGAGCCTCGGCACCTCCTACGGCCAGCGGCTGCGGCGCGTGGCCGAGGTGACCGCCGGCGTCGCGCTCGGCGTGCTCCTCGCCGACCTGCTGGCGATCCTGATCGGCTCCGGGTGGTGGCAGCTCGTCCTGGTGGTGACACTGTCGATGACCACTGCCTTGCTCATCACGGCCGGACAGACCTTCGTCACCCAGGCGGCGGTGCAGTCGATCATCATCATGGCGCTGGTCCCGGCGCCCTCGGACGCCTTGGTCCGCTGGAGCGACGCGGTGGTGGGTGGCTGCGTCGCGCTGGTCGCCGCCACCGTGGTGCCGGCCGCGCCGCTGCGCCGCCCGCGGGAGCGCGCCGCGCAGGTGGTGCGGAAGATCTCCGCGTTGCTGCGGGCCGCTGCCGAGGTGATGGTGGACGGGGTGCCATCCCGTGCCCTCGAGCTGTTGGCCGACGCGCGGTCGACCGACTACCTGATCCGTGAGCTGCAGGACGCCGCGGACGAGGGGATGGCGGTCGTCTCGTCATCGCCGTTCCGGGTCCGGCACCGCAAGGACATCCGGCGGATGGCCGAGCTGGTCGAGCCGCTCGACCGCGCGCTGCGGAGCACCCGGGTCCTAGTCCGGCAGACGGCGGTGGCGGCCTACCACCACCGGCACGTGCCGAAGTCGTACTCGCTGCTGGCGCTCGACCTCGCGGACGCGGCCGACATCGTGGCCGAGGAGCTCGCCCTCGACCGGATGGCCGTGGCCGCCCGCGAGCCGCTGCTCCTCGTGGGGCAGGCCTCCGGTCTCGTGGAGCGCGCCGAGGCACTGTCTGCCGAAGTGGTGCTGGCGCAGCTGCGGTCGGTCATCGTCGACCTGTTGCTCCTCACCGGGCTCGACCAGATCGAGTCCACCGAGGCGTTGCCGCCGCCTTCCGGGTGGGAGGCGGCGTCCGCGCCGGACACCCCCGAAAATGAGTGAGTCGTCCGCGTCGGGTCGGGTGGGTGTGCACCCGATCGAGCACTGGGTCCTGCATGTCGACCTCGACCAGTTCATCGCCGCGGTGGAGGTGTTGCGGCGACCAGAGCTGGCCGGAGTGCCGGTGGTCGTCGGGGGCGACGGCGACCCGACCAAGCGCGGCGTGGTGTCGACGGCGTCCTACGAAGCGCGTGAGTACGGCGTCGGCTCCGGGATGGCGCTGAGGCTCGCGGCCCGCAAGTGTCCGGACGCGGTGTTCCTGCCGGTCGACAGGGACGCCTACGACGAGGCATCGGCCGCCGTGATGGGCACGCTCCGCTCGCTGGAGTGGGGCGGCCGCCCGGTCGTCGTGGAGGTCCTCGGCTGGGACGAGGCGTTCCTGGCCGCGGGGCCTCGACCGGGCGACCCGGAGGGCTCCGGCCGGACCAGCCAGCTCGGCCGGGGCCGCCCGTGGGCCGGCGCCGCGGAGGAGCTCGACGCAGAGGCAACACCGGTGGTGGAGGCGGGGCAGGGGAGCCTCCCACCCGTGCAGCAGGAGGCGACAGTCTCCTTGGGAGAGGGGCCCTCGGGTGGGCCCCCGCCCGACCCACCCGGCCCGCTGGTGGATCCGGTGGCGTTCGCGGAGCACATCCGGAGCCGAGTGTTGGAGGAGACCCGGCTGCACTGCTCGGTGGGGATCGGCGACAACAAGCTGCGGGCCAAGATCGCGACCGAGTTCGGGAAGCCGCGGGGGAGCTTCGTGCTGACGGCCGAGAACTGGTTCGAGGTCATGGGTGTGCGGCCGACGACGGCGCTGTGGGGGATCGGCGGCAAGACGGGCAAGAAGCTGGCTGCGCTCGGGATCGACACCGTCAACCAGCTGGCGGCTTCCGATGCGCGGGTGCTGGCGGCGGAGCTCGGGCCGACGATGGGGCCGTGGTACCACCGCCTCGGGCGCGGGGTGAGCGACAGCACGGTCAGCGCGGAGCCCTGGGTGGCGCGGGCACACGGCCGGGAGACGACGTTCCAGGAGGACCTCGACGACTGGGAGCGGATCGCCGACGAGGTCCGCGCGCTGACCCGGCAGGTCAAGGCGGACATCGACAAGGAAGGGCGGCCCGCCGCGCGGGTGGGGCTCAAGCTGCGCTACCGCCCGTTCACCACGATCAGCCGCAGCCTGACGCTCACGTCGGCGACCAACGACCCCGACGAGCTGGCCGAGGCCGCGGTGAGCCTCCTGGACCGGGTCGAGAAGAACCGGCCGGTGCGACTCCTCGGCGTGCGGCTGGAGATGGTGCCGCCCGAGGGCGGCTACTAGCCCGCCGGTGGCGTGAGCCCGGACTCCATCGCGAACACCACGAGCTGGGCCCGGTCCCGGGCGTGCAGCTTGACCATGGCCCGCGAGACGTGGGTGCGCACGGTGTCCGGGCTGACCACGAGCACCTCGGCGATCTCCTGGTTGGACCGTCCGGTCGCCACCCACGCCACGACCTCGCGCTCGCGCTCGGTGAGCCGGTCGAGCTCGGGATGCGGCGCACGCCGCCCGGCGCCCGTCCCGAACTGCTCGATCACCCGGCGGGTGACACTCGGCGCGAGCAGCGAGCCGCCGTCGGCCACAACGCGGATCGCGTCCAGCAGCGAGGCCGGTTCAGCGTCCTTGAGCAGGAAGCCGCTGGCGCCGTGCCGCAGCGCCTCGAAGACGTACTCGTCGAGCTCGAAGGTGGTCAGCATGACCACCCGGACGTCCGTCAGGGCGGGATCGGCGGTGACCTCGCGCAGCAGGGCGAGCCCGTCGACCCCGGGCATCCGGATGTCGCAGAGCACGACCCGGGGCCTGGCCGAGCGGACCAGGCGCAGCCCCTCGCGGCCGTCTGCGGCCTCGCCGACCAGCTCGAGCCCCGCCTCGGAGCCGATCAGGGTGCGCAGGCCCATCCGGACCAGCTCCTGGTCGTCGACCACGGCGACCGTGACGGGTACGTCGGTCACAGGGGCAGCACCGCGCTCACCGCGAAGCCGCCCCCAGGACGCGGCCCGGCGGAGAAGTCGCCCCCGAGGGCCAGGACCCGCTCGCGCATCCCGCGCAGCCCCATGCCGGCACCGTCGTCGGGGACCGCGCCGTCACCCGCGCCGTTTCCGTCGTCCTCGACCGTGACCGCCACCCGCTCGGGGGAGCGGTCCAGCCGGACCGAGACCGAGGTGGCGCCGGCATGCCGGAGCACGTTGGTCAACCCCTCCTGCACGACCCCGTAGACGACGGCGTCGACCGGCTCGGTGAGCTCGCCGGGCGAGCCGGTCAGCTCGACCGCGAGGCCGGCGGTGCGGACCCGGTCCACCAGCTCGTCCAGCTCCGCCGCGCCGTGGTGCGGCCGCAGGGGCGCGGGCTCACCGGAGATGGTGGCCAGCTCGGCGCGCAGCGCGTCCAGCGACTCGCGGGCGGTGTCCCGGACGGCCTCGAGCGCGGCCCGCGCCGCGGCCGGGTCATCGTCCAGGACGTGCAGCCCGACGCCGGCCTGCATCGCGATCACCGCGAGCCCGTGGCCGACCCCGTCGTGGAGCTCCTGGGCCATCTTCAGCTGTTCCTGGGTGGCGGCGGCGTGCACGCGTTCGGTCGCAGCCTGGGCGCGCGACCGGGTCAGGGTCCCGAGGGCCGCCCCGGCCGCGGTCACCGCTAGCACGCCGAACAGCTGCCACAGCGACCGCTCGTTGTCGTAGTCGGCGACGGCCCGCACGACGAGCGCAGCGCACACCGCCACCGTCCCGGCGACCACCACGCGAAGCCACCGCCGCACCGGCACGCGGGCGGCCACCAGGAACGCGGACGCGGCGAGGCTCAGGTAGACAGGGCCGTCGCGGACGTCGACCACCACGAACACGGTCACGGCGCCGGACGTGACGGCGGCGCCACGCAGCGGCCATCGCAGAGACGTGAGCAGGCCGCAGACCGCGACCAGGCCGAGGGCGGCGGCCAGCCACGGCTGGTAGCCGGACGGCGCGGCATGGTCGTCGGGGACGTTGGTGAAGTACGAGCCCAGCACCACGACCCAGGCCAGCGGGACCAGCCAGAGCAGGTCCACGCCGGAGCTGCGCGGGGGCGGGTTCACCCGGTCGAGCCTAGGCGGCGAGGCGGCGACCGGACGTCGCCCCAGGGGCGTACCGGCGCTACGCAGATCTGCGTAGCGACGAGCCGCTGTGCGTCGGATGGCAACCCGTCCCGGCCCGGCCATCGTGAAGGACATGAACCCCAACCAGGACAACCAGGTCAGCCACGACGATGTGGTGCAGACGCATGAGCTGACCAAGCGGTACGGCGACCGGCTGGCCGCCGACCGGGTCAGCCTCACGGTCAGGCGGGGCGAGGTCTACGGCTTTCTCGGGCCCAACGGCGCAGGCAAGACCACCACACTCCGGATGATCCTCGGCCTGGTCCGGCCCACGTCGGGCTCGGCCGTCGTCCTCGGTCAGCCGGCGGGTAGGTCGGAGGCGATCGCCCGGGTCGGCGCCCTCGTCGAGGGGCCGGGCTTCTATCCCTACCTGAGCGGCCGGGACAACCTCAAGGTGATGGCGCGCTACCGCGCCCTTCCCGAGTCCGCCGCCGACCAGGCCCTCGAGCGGGTCGACCTGGCCGGTCGCGGCGATGACAGGTTCAAGTCCTACTCGCTGGGCATGAAGCAGCGGCTGGGCGTCGCCTCGGCGCTGATGGGCGAGCCGGACCTGGTGGTGCTCGACGAGCCCACCAACGGCCTCGACCCCGCCGGCATGGTCGACATGCGCAAGCTGATCGTCGACCTGGCGCGCGGTGGGCAGACCGTGCTGCTCTCGAGCCACCTGCTCGACGAGGTCCAGGACATCTGTGACCGCGTCGGCGTCATCAACAACGGCGAGCTCCTCATGGAGTCGACCGTGTCGGAGCTGCGCGGCGGCGCGTCGCTCGCCGTACGCGGCCAGCCGGTCGACCGTGCCCTCGCGGTGGCGATGGGCCTGGCCGGTGACGACGGCGTGCACATGGACGGCGACCGGATGCTCGTCGACCTCGGACCGGAGCAGGCGCCCGACCTGGTGCGCGAGCTGGTGGCCGGCGGCGTCGCGGTGCACGAGGTGACCACCGTGGAGCGAACCCTGGAAGAGGTCTTCTTCGAGATGACCCGCACCGAGAAGAGCAACGAGCTGGAGGCGACCCGATGAGCACGGCGACGACAGGCACCCCGACCACCATGACGAGCCCGGCGAGAAGGACGAGCCCGCTCGCGGGCTCGCTCGCGAGCACCAGGGCCGAGCTGCTGCGGTTGCGGAAGTGGCCGGCGGTCTGGGTGACTATCGGTGCCTGGCTGGCGCTGACCGTGATGTTCGGCTTCCTGTTCAACTACGTGTCCTACAAGACGGGCGACACCAGCTTCTCCAACGAGGGCGTCACCGCCCGGTCGCTGCTCGACGACATCCTGCCGGCCAACGTGCCGCACGTGCTGATCCAGGGGATGCCGATGTTCGGGGGGGCGCTGATGCTGGTGCTCGGCGCCCTGGTGGCCGGCAACGGCTACGGCTGGGGGACCTGGAAGACCGTGTTCACCCAGGGCCCGGCCCGGCCCGCCGTGGTCACGGGCTCGTTCGCGGCGCTGACGGTCTTCGTGGTCACGACGGTGGTGGCGACCCTGGCCCTCTGCTTCGGGCTGTCCCTGCTGGTGGCCGGCGTCGAGTCGCAGGCCGTGGTCTGGCCGTCTTTCTCCGACACGGCCGAGTCGCTCGGCGCGGGGTTCCTGGTGATGGAGATGTGGGCGCTGCTCGGCTTCCTGCTGGGCACGGTGGCCCGCGGCCCGGCGCTGTCGGTCGGGCTGGGGCTGGTCTGGGCGCTCGTGGTGGAGAACCTCCTGCGCGGCGTCGGCCAGCTGCTGGGGCCGGTGGAGGCTTTCACCAAGATCCTGCCCGGCACCGCCGGCGGCTCGCTGGTCGGCTCGATCGTGGGCACCGGCGGTGCGGACCCGACCCCCGGCGTCCTCGACACGCTCTCCGGCGGGACGGCCGTGATCGTGCTGGCCGTCCATCTCGTGCTCGCGCCGCTGCTGGCCGGCTGGCTGGTCACCCGGCGTGACGTGGCCTGAGCCGCGTCAGGCGTCTGGGCGGGCGCGGACCCGACGGCGCCGAGGCCAGCGGCTCGATGGTCACCCGAGCTCGGCCCGCAGCTCGCCGACCACCGAGTCGACGACCGCGACGAGGTCGCCGCCGGTCTCGGCAGCGACCGCTCGCTGTCGCTGGTACGACGCACCGCGAGTGGGGATGTCCAGCACCGAGCCGAGCTCGTCCGAGCAGCCGAGCCGCGCGGCGACGGGCTCGAGGCGGGTGACGAGGGCAGCGAGGTCGTCGGTCATCAACGCCTCGTCTGACCGCGCGTTGAGGATGATGATCGCCTCGACCCCGTAGCGGGCCGCCCGCCACTTGTTCTCCTGGACGTGCCAGGGCGGCAGCACCGGCAGCGGCTCGCCGTCGGCCAGGCGGGAGTCGAGGTCGACGACCAGGCACTGCGTCAGAGCCACCAGCGCGGACAGGTCGGCGAAGGTGGAGACGCCGTCGCAGACCCGGTTCTCGAGCGTGCCCAAGTGCGGCGCGGGCCGGATGTCCCAGCGCACCTCCGAGAGCCCGTCGATCACCCCGGTCGTGAGCTGGTCGTCGACGAATGACTCGAACTCCTCCCACGTCGAGAACTGGAACGGCAGCCCGGCGGTGGGCAGCTGCTGGAACATCAGGGCCCGGTTGGAGGCGTAGCCGGTGTCCACGCCGGCCCAGATCGGCGAGGACGCCGACAGGGCCTGCAGGTGTGGGTGGTAGTTCAGCAGCGCCGACAGCACCGGCAGGACCCGGTCGCGCACGGGCAGGCCGACGTGCACGTGCACGCCCCAGATGAGCATCTGCCGGCCCCACCACTGGGTGCGGTTGATCAGCTCCTCGTAGCGGTGACCCTCGGTCAGCTGCTGCCCGGTCCACGACGCGAACGGGTGCGTGCCCGCACCGAACAGGTCCAGCCCGAGCTCGTCGCCGACCGGTACGACGACTTCGAGGGTCCGGCGCAGGTCCGCCATCGCGTCGCCGACTCCTGTGCAGACGCCGGTGACGATCTCGACGGTGTTCTTCAGCAGCTCCTTGTGCAGCCGGCCGGGGTCGGGGAGCCGGGCCTTGGCCCGGGCGAACAGGTGCGCGGCCTCGTTGCGCAGGTCGCGGGTACGCCGGTCCACCAGCGCCAGCTCCCACTCCACGCCGAGCGTCGGCTCCGGCGAGGGTTGGAAGTCGATCCGCACCCGCCCACGGTTGCACAGGAACGGGACCGGCACCGCCGCCAGTCAGGCGATGAGCCGGCCGAGCAGCTCCAGCCACGGGGCCGAGCGCCCGTCGAACGGCGGCGCCTTCTGCGTGACGGCGCGATGGACCAGGTCGCTGGTGGCGGTGGCCAGCTCGACGATCTCGGGCGGGTAGCCGTAGGCGACCCGGTGCTCCTCGAACTCGTCCTCGTCGTCGACGAACACCGTCCGGTCCAGTGCCTCGATCACGTCGAGGTCGAGGTCCACCGCCCGCACCGTGCGGCCGTGCCACCTGGGCACCGTCGTCATGTCGACGTAGGTCCAGACCGAGCCGCCCGGTCCGTGGAACGTCGCCAGCCAGGCCTGGCCGACGGCGGTGCCGGCGGCGGGCACCAGCCCGACCTGGTCGTTGGTCGTGGTGAAGTCCAACCCCGGCCGCGACATGTGGGTGGCGGTCGGGAAGCCGAGCCAGTCGCCGGCCTCGTCGCGGCCGAGGTAGACCGCGTCCATCGCCCAGTGCGGCTGGTCGCCCCACTTGGTCATCTCGAGGCGTACGGCGTCACCGCGCGACAGGGTCACGCGACGGTTCTACCGCATCAGATGACGGTCGCCTTGTCGGGCAACGCCCGCTTCGAGGTCTTCGCGACCACGTCCTGGTAGCGGGAGCCGAGCAGCTTGGCCAAGTGGTGCACCGCGTGCGCGTCGATGCCGACCAGCACCCGGGCCCGGTTCTTCAGGATGCCGTTGACGATGATCACAGCTGCCCGCTCGGGCGTCATCCGGGCCAGCCGCTCGTCGAAGAGCCGAGCGGTCTGCTCCTTGCTCTCCTTGGCCGAGACCCGCGCGTTGCGGGCGATCGCGGTCTTGATTCCGCCGGGGTGGACGGCGGTCACGCCCACGGGGTGGCCGGCGATCAGCATCTCCTCGCGCAGCGCCTCGGTCATGCCGCGGACGGCGTACTTCGACGCGTTGTACATCGACTGCCCGGGCATGGAGACCAGCCCGAACAGGGAAGACAGGTTGACCACGTGGCCGTCGCCGGAGGCGATCAGGTGCGGCAGGAACTCCTTGGTGCCGTGCACGACGCCCCACAAGTTCACTCCGATGATCCAGTCGATGTCGGCGTACTCGAGGTCGATGAGGTCACCGGCCAGCGCCACGCCGGCGTTGTTGATGACCACGTTGACCCGGCCGAGCTCCTCGACGACGTCGAGGGCATAGCGGGCGAAGGCGTCGCGGTCGGCCACGTCCAGCCGGTCGCTGCTGACCCGGACCGCGCCGGCCCGCTCCGCCTGTGCGACGGTCTCGGCCAGCCCGGCCTCGTCCACGTCAGACAGCGCGAGCAGGGAGCCGCGCCGGGCCAGGTCCAGCGCGAGGGCCCGGCCGATGCCGGAGCCGGCACCGGTGATCACGACCACCTTGTCGTCGAGCGTCTTCACTGCACCACCTTCTTCGGGAGGGCCTCCTGGTAGGCCTCGGCGTCGAACGACGCCAGCCGGCGCCGGAAGTCGGCCGTCGTCCTGGGCCACAGCGTGGTGTTCCGGCCGTGGGTGTCGAGGTACCAGCTCTGGCAGCCGCCCCGGGTCCACACGGTCCGCTTCATCCGTTGCTGCAGGGAGTGGTTCCAGCGGTCGGTCACGTCGGGCCGCGGCTCGACGCTCGACACCCCTGTCCGCCGCAGGTGCCGCAGCGCGTCGCGGATGTAGGCCACCTGCGACTCGATGATGAAGATCATGCTGGTGTGGCCCTGGCCGGTGTTGGGGCCGACGATCATGAACAGGTTCGGGAACTCCGGGACCGTCGTGCCCTTGTACGCCGCCATGCCGCTCTCGCGCCAGCGGTCCGCGAGCGTCCGGCCGGTCCGGCCGGTCAGGTGCTCGGTGACCGGCAGCTCGGTCGTCCAGAAGCCGGTGGCCACGACCAGCACGTCGATCTCGCGCTCGACGCCGTCGGCGGTGACGATCGCGTTGCCGGTGACCTTGGCGATCGGGTCGGTCACCAGGTCGACGTTGTCGGCGGCCAGCGCCGGATACCAGTCGTTGGACCGCAGGATCCGCTTGCAGCCGATCATGAAGTGCGGGGTGACCTTGGCCCGCAGCTCGGGGTCCTTGATGCCGCGGTTGATGTTCATCGTGGCGGCCTTCGCGGCCGGTGCCGCGAGCCTCGGGGCCAGGGTGAACGCCGGCACGTAGGCCTCGTGGCCCCAGTAGAGCCCGGTGCGGTAGAGCCGGCGCAGCCCGGGCACCCGGCGCAGCGCGGCGCGCTCGAGCCTGCCGTAGACGCGGTCGTTGCGCGGGATCACCCAGGGCGCGGTGCGCTGGTAGATGTCGAGGTGTCCCCCGGTGGACTCCAGGATCTTCTGCAGCTCGGGCACGATCTGGATCGCCGAGGCACCGGTGCCGACCACGGCCACCCGCTTGCCGGCCAGGGCGACGCCGTGGTCCCAGCGTGCGGAGTGGAACACCTCGCCCTGGAACGTCTCGATGCCCTCGATCCCGGGCATCCGAGGGGCGGACAGCGCGCCCGCTCCGACGATCAGCGTCTTCGAGAGCCAGGTGCCGTTCGGCGTGCGCACGGTCCACCGCTGCGTCTCGTCGTCCCAGGCCGCGTCGTCGGCCGGCGTGTCGAACACGAACCGGTCCAGGATCCCGGACCGCTCCGCCACGGCCTTGATGTAGTCCTGGATCTCCGGCTGCGGGGAGTAGGAGCGGGACCAGTCCTGCGGCGCGAACGAGTACGAGTAGAGCTGGCTCGGGATGTCACAGGTCGCGCCGGGGTAGGTGTTGTCGCGCCACGTGCCCCCGACGTCCGCGTCCTTCTCGAGCACCGCGAAGTCGGTCTCGCCGTCCTCCTGCAGCTTGATCGCCGCGCAGAGGCCCGCGAACCCGGCGCCGATGATCAGGTGGTCGACGTTCTGCACCGAGCTCATGCGCCGACGGTATCTGTCGATCGACGGCCGGGTCAGCGCACGTGTGGTGCGTCACCCGCCCAAGGATCGTCGCGCTTCTTGTCCCAAGCGCGGAGCGGGTGCCGGTCCGGGGCCAAGGGGCCGACGTCCCAGGGCTCGAAGGCGTTGTCGATGTTGGCCAGGCCGGTCCCGGCGAGGTCGGGGTAGTGGCGCAGCAGCACGTCCTTGAAGGTCGTCCCGTCGACCCACGCGAGCCCCTCGGGCGTGTAGACCTCCTCGCGGTAGTCGGTCGTGTAGAACCGGTCTCCCAGCAGCCGGAACGACGCGTTGAGGATGAAGATCTGGAACAGGGTCTCGCCGAACGCGAAGCCGGTGGGGCGGTGCCCCTCCGACAAGGTGCCGACCAGCAGGTCCATGGCGTCGACGTTGTCGCGCCCGTCCGGGTGCGTGCCGTAGACCTCGCGGAGCGTGGCCACGCACTCCGCGTCGTCGGTGAGGTCGTCGAAGCTGGAGATGGGCTCGAGGCTGAGCTCGCGACGCAGCTGGTTGTACGACGGAACCCCACGCTCGCGGTCGCGGTAGAGGTCGATGGCCGCGATGTCGGCGATCGGTGCGCCCGGCACGGTGATCGCGCGCAGGGAGTCGGGGTAGTTGTTGTTGACCAGTGCGCACGCCGACTGCTCGCCCAGCGTGCGGGCAATCGCCTCGAAGCCGTGCTCGGCCAGGAGCTCGGGCGACGCCGCGTGCCGGATGCGCTGGAACGGCACCCACGCCTTCTCCAGGCCGTCGAGGCCGACCAGCCGCACCCGGTCGGGCAACAGCGAGTGCAGACGGTAGATGCTGACGAACTCCTCCGACAGCGCGTACGTCGGCACCTCGCCCGGGTCGTTGCCGACGATCCCGCCCAGCTCTCGGCTGGTGATCGGGATGTCCTCGAGGACCTGCTTGCGCTCGCCGCCGAACACCGCCGTCACCAGACCGAACCAGTTCGCCTGCATGCCGCTGAGCAGCGCCTCGTTGGGGAGGATGGCGGGAGTCCACTCGATGGTGTGGATGCGGGCGATGAGCGCGGCGTTGACGAGGCGGGCGGTCTGGAAGAGCGCCTCGTCGTCCCAGTCGGGGTAGGACTGCACGAG
>Ga0136846_1212434_pt1 | contig 13486 bp, 11 predicted proteins | sample HopSoiMetagenom2_FD_96841 | JGI IMG/M metagenome (GOLD analysis project Ga0136846, IMG submission 96841) | Grasslands soil microbial communities from Hopland, California, USA - 2 Assembly 2016 (version 4) | ecosystem: Environmental > Terrestrial > Soil > Grasslands | place: USA: Hopland... | reverse complement strand
AGCCGTTCCGCCCGGCCCAGTCGAGGTACAGCGCCTCGTCGGAGCGACGGCCGACCGACGGCACGATCAGATCCACGTCCGCCAGTTCGGTGATCTCCCCCGTGTAGACGTGGCGGAGCAGGGCCACTCCGTCGGTGGAACCGGTGAACTGCGTGCTGGGCATCAGGCGGATGCCGGCCGCGGCGGCGCGCTGGGAGAAGAGGTGGCGGTTCGCCGTCTCCAGGGCCGCCCCCACGGCCGACGCCGCGGTGACGACCACGACCTCGGCGCCGTCGTTGGCCAGGAACTCGGCGGTGCCGGCGCCGTCCCACAGACCGGTGCCGTCGATGACCAGCACCCGCCCGCTGCTGCGGCGCCGGCCGCTCAGCACGTCGTCGACCGAGGCGAACCGGGCGTCGTCGATGCCCGCGATGGCGGGTGAGTTCAGCAGGTCCAGGCCGGCTGCCGGGTCCTGCGCGGTCACCGACGGGTTGGTCCCCAGCCGGGACAGCGCCGGCCGGGAGCCCGTGGCCAGCACGATCGCGTCGGCGTCGATCTCGTCGAGCGCGTCCGCGGTCACCTCCGCGCCGAGGTTGACGTCCACCTTCAGCCGGCGCAGCGCCCGCTCCAGGTAGTCCACCACGTCGAAGATCTCGACGTGGTGCGGCTGCTTCTCCGCAAGGAGGAGTTGTCCGCCGAGCCGCGTCTCCCGCTCGAAGAGCGTCACGCCGTGCCCGCGTCGCGCCAGGGTCTCGGCCGCCTTGAGACCGGCCGGCCCACCGCCCACGACGATCACCGACAGCGGGCGCTCGGTCGGCCGGATCAGCCGCTCGCTGAAGAGGCGCTCGCGGCCCGCGGCCGGGTTGTGGTCGCAGCGGATCTGCTGCTCGTGCGCCACCTGGAACAGGCAGGAGTCGTTGCCGGCGATGCAGTACCGGATGTCCTCGTCGCGCCCCTCGATGACCTTGCGTGCCGTGGCCGGGTCGGCCACGAGCTGCCGGGCCATGCCGATGAGGTCCGCCTCCCCGCCGGCAAGGATCCGCTCGGCGACCTCCGGGTGCTTGATCCGGCCGAAGGCGATGACCGGAACCCGCACCCGCTCCTTGAGCGCCCGGTTCAGGTGCCGGAAGCTGCCCTCGTCGAAGGCCGTCGGAGGGATCTGCATCCAGTAGCTCGAGGACGTCCCCGCGTCGGCGTTGAAGTAGTCGACCAGCCCGGTCGCCTCGAGATGCTCGGCCATCTGCAGGCCGTACTCGGTGTCGTAGCCCCAGTCGGTGTACTCGTTCAGGCACAGCCGGATACCCACCACGAAGTCGCCGGGTGTGCGGGCGCGGATGGCCTCCAGCACCTCCACCGACAGTCGCATCCGGCCCTCGAAGTCCCCGCCGTACCGGTCGGTGCGGCGGTTGAGGAACGGCGAGGCGAACGCGTGCAGCAGGCCGTCGTGGCCGATCTTGACCTCGACCCCGTCGAAGCCGGCCGCGTGCATGTTCTCCGCCGAGACGGCGGAGTACTCGATCAGCTCGGCGATGTCGTCGGGTTCCATCGCCTTGGTCGGGAAGATGCCCGACGGCTCGGGCATCTGGGTGGGACCCCACATGAGCGACGGTCGCGCCGCGAGGCTGTCGGGGCCTGAGTGCACGAGCTGGCTGAAGAACTTCGCGCCGTGCTTGTGGACCGCGTCGACCACGCGCCGGTAGGCCGGGATGTTGGCCGGGTCGTAGGCGTTGACCGTGTGCCGGGAGACCCGACCGGTGGGGTGTACCGCCTGGCTCTCCATGATCACCAGGCCCACTCCCCCGGCGGCCCGCTCCTCGTAGTAGGCGCGGTGGTCGTCGCTGGGATCCCCCTCGCCGCCGAGCGCGGTGAAGTGCGGCTGGAACACGAACCGGTTGCGCAGCTCGACGCTGCCGAGCCGGAACGGGCTGCGCAGCAGCGGCCACTGGGCGTTCGGGGCGTCCTCCAGGGGCATCGGACCGCCGTCGACGGGGGCGATCGCGGTCATCGGTCAGGCCACCCGAGCGGCGTCGTCGACGCGGTCGAACACGTTGCGCATGAACGTCAGGGAGAACTTCGTGTCGGCCAGGTAGCGGGCATTGGAGGTGTCGTAGTCCTCGGACTCGTCCTGACAGAGCTCGATCATCATCGGCCCGGCGTAGTCGTGCTCCCGCAGCACGCGGACGAAGCCCGGCCAGTCGATCTCGCCCAGGCCCGGGACGACCACGGGGCTGGAGCCGGCCCCGTCGCGGATGTGCACGTGCCGGATCTGGGGGGCCAGGGCCCGGGTGACCTCCACCGGGTCCTCGTCGGCGACGACGATGTGACTCGGGTCCATCGTCACGAAGACGTTGGGGTGAGCCACCATCGCCATGAAGTCCGAGGTGGTCGTCAGGTTGTAGGTGAGCATCTCCAGGTGCGGGCCCTCGATGTGCAGCTCGACGCCGGCCTGCTCGGCCTGCGCGGCGAGCTCGCGGACCGCGGGGACGACGTACTCGGCGTTGGCCTTCCAGTCGGTGCCGCGCAGGAGCTTGCCCGACTGGATCGTGACGACACGACCGCCGAGGTCGCGGCAGATCTCGATCGACCGCGCGACGTACTCGACGGCCTCGTCCCGCTCCCATGCCAGGTTCAGGTATCCCCCGCCGGCGTTGAGGGCGACGAGCTGCAGGCTGCGCTCGGCCAGCTCGTCACGGACGAGGGCGATCTCACCGGCGTCCGCGGCGAGGGCGTCCAGGTGCAACGCCTTGAACTCGTTCTCCCCCACGTTGAACGGGCGCAGCATGCCCAGGTCGACCAGGCGGAAGCCCAGCGCCGCGACGTTGTCCAGCGCCTCCCGACGCGGCATGCGGGCGAAGTTCAGGGTCGAGCAACCGAGTTCGTTCACGAGGTGTCCCTTCAGATGCCCGGTGCCGGGCGAGGATGGTGAGGCGGGATCGTGCGGGTCAGGACTCGCCGCGTTCGGCCGGGAACCAGTCCGCCGGGTCACCCATGTACTCCATGTACTCGATGCAGGCGCCGTCCTTCATGACGAATCCGACGCGGACGACGTCCTTCTGCGCCTCCCACGGCTCCAACAGCACCTCGTCCGCCGCCTCCATCAGTGCCTCCAGCGTGCCCATCGGGACGCGAAAGGCGACGTGCGGCTGGTCCCGGAGTGGGCCGGTGACGGGGCTGTCGTCCTCGTAGCGCAGGAACTCCAGGTTCTGCGGATGGTTGCGCGGGTTCGTCACCCATACCCGGGTCGCCTCGACGAAGGTCTCGTCGGGCTGGACCTCGGTCGTCGGAATACCGACGTGGTCCCACTCGAGACGGACGGCATTCATGACGTTCCCTTCGGTTCGACGGAGCACGTGCCGGGCGGGGCCCCATCAGGCTGCTCCGCAGCGACCGGCGGGCCGACAGTAGCCGAGCCGGTCACAAGAGGTCCAGACCTATTTGGGGGCGATTCGCTCGGAATTCTGCACGCGTGGTCTGGACCACTTTCGGACTTCCTGTTACGTTCTCGCGCAGACCCGGCCGCCGCCTCCGAGGACTCCCGCCGGCGCGAGGCCCCTCGATCGACGACGAATTTCGCCCTGTCAGGAGACTGCATGACCGGCCTGCTCGTGACCAACGCCCGTGTGGTGGGTGCCGCGTCCGTCCTTGACGCGGGCTGGGTCGCGACGTCGGAGGGCGCGATCGAGGCCCTGGGGGCCGGCTCCCCCGATCCGGCCCTGTCGCGCGGGCGTCAGGTCATCGACGCCGCGGGGGCCACGATCCTGCCCGGTTTCGTCGACGTGCACGTGCACGGCGCGGTCGGGCACGAGGTGATGGACGGCGACCCCGAGGGCCTCCTCGCGATGTCGGCCTTCTTCGCCACGCACGGCGTCACCTCGTTCCTCGCCACCACGTGGACGGCGCCCAGCGACGAGACGATGCGGGCACTGCGGGCGGTCGCCGAGGTGACCGGCAGGGACCTTCCCGGAGCCCGGGTGCTCGGAGCGCACATGGAGGGCCCGTACCTCAGCGAGGCGCGCTGCGGCGCCCAGGACCCGCGATCCATCCGGCCGCCCGACCTGGACGAGGCGCGGCAGTTCCTGGACACCGGGGTCGTCCGCCTCATGACGGTCGCCCCGGAACTGGCCCGGGCGCGCGACCTGTTCGAGCTCTGCCTCGAGCGCGGCGCCCGCATCAGCGTCGGGCACACCGAGGCCACCTATGAGCAGGTCGCCGACGCCGTGTCGTGGGGCGCCCGCCAGGTCACCCACACCTTCAACGCGATGCCGTCGCTGCACCACCGGTATCCCGGCCCCGTCGGCGCGGCGATGACGCTGGCCGACCTGACCGCCGAACTCATCGCCGACAACCATCATGTCCACCCGGTCGTGCTCGCGGCCTTCCTGCGGGCCAAGGGCCCGGACGGCGTCACGCTGGTCACCGATGCGCTTCGTCCGACCGGGCTGAACGGGGGCGCCTTCACGATCGGCGGCCGGTCGGCCACCGTGGACAACGGCGTCGTGCGACTGCAGGACGGCACGATGGCGGGCAGCGTCCTGACCATGGACGTCGCCCTGCGCAACCTCATGTGGGCGAGCGGGGCGCCGCTGGAGGACCTGTGGCCGACAGCCAGCCGGAACGGCGCCCTCGCGGCCGGCGTCGGCGACCGCAAGGGGTCGATCGCCCCCGGGATGGACGCCGACCTGGTGATCGTCGGCGACGATGTCGACGTCCGGACGACGATCGTGGGAGGCCGGGTGGTCCACACCGCACCGACCCTGCTCCCGGTGGCCTGAGGTGACCGACGCCGCCGGTCCAGCCGTCCGGACCGTGCTGGGTCCGGTCCCCCCCGATCAGCTGGGCCGCGTCCTGCACCACGAGCACCTGCTCTCGCTGACCCCCGGCCCGTGGCTCTCCGGCGGCCGGCCCGCGGACGGGCCGGCCGCCGCGCCGGGCGGCAGGACGGATGCGCTGCGGGACGAGGACCAGGTCGCCCGTGCCGTGGAGGCACTCAGTGGACTGCGCGCCCTCGGCTTCGGCACGGTGGTGGACCTGAGCCCGTACGGGGTCGTCGGTCGCGACGCGCACGGCGCCAACGTGGCCCTGCTGCGGGAGATCTCGCGGCGCGCCGGGGTGCACGTCGTGACCGGCACGTCGGTGTACCTCGAGGCGTTCAGTCCCGCCTGGGCGGTGCGCGCCTCCGTCGAGGAGATGACCGAACGGTTCGTCCTCGACGCGACCGAGGGGATCGGCGGCACGACCGTGCGCGCCGGTGTGCTCGGGGAGCAGGCGACGTCGTTGGGGACGATCACGCCGCACGAGCGGAAGTGCCTGGTCGCCGCCGCCCGGGCAGCGCGGCGGACCGGTCTGGCGCTGGTCACCCACACGACGCACGGCACCATGGCCCTGGAGCAGGTCGACCTGCTCGCCGACGAGGGCCTCGACCTGGGGCGCGTCGTCATCGGGCACATGGACACCCATCCCGACACCGAGTACGTCCTGCAGGTCGCCGCGCGCGGCGTCAGCGTCGCGTTCGACACCGTCGGCAAGCAGAGCTGGGACTTCCGGGTGGAGCCCGATCCCCCGAACCCGCCCGACGGCGAGTTCGGCAAGCGGGCGTACCGGCGCTCCGACCACGTCCGGGCCGCACGCGTCGCGGCTCTCGTGGCGGCCGGCTTCACCGATCGGGTGCTGCTGTCGCACGACCTGACCGGCGAGGAGGTGTACCTCAACCGTCAGACCCATGGCGAGTGGGGCTACACCTACCTCGGCACGGCCTTCACCACGCTCCTCGCCGAGCACGGCGTCTCCCCCGCGCAGCTCGACGTCATGCTGCGGGACAATCCCGCCCGGATGCTCACGGTCGGGTCAGTCGGCTGAGGCCGCGGCCTCCCGGACGGTTCGGTGGGCGGCCGCCCGCCGGGCGGCCTCCTCCGGGGGAAGCCCGGTGAGCAGGTGCACGATGGCCACGCGCGGGTTGCGGTCACAGCGATCCAGTGCGGCGATCGCGGTGCCGGTGTCCTCCTCGCAGGCCTCGGCCACGAGATCGGCGATCCGTCGGACCAGCTTCGCGTTGGCCGGCACGACGTCGACCATGAAGCGGTCGTGCACCCGCCCTGCCCGGACCATTGCGGCAGTGGTCAGCGAGTTCAGCGCGAGCTTCTGCGCCGTACCGGCGGCCAGCCGGGTGGACCCGACGAGCACCTCCTGCCCGGTGGGCAGTTCGATCGCGACGTCGCTCCCCGCCGCCAGAGGCGTGCGCTCGGCGTTCACCACGGCGATCACCGCGGCCCCGGCCGACCGCGCGGCCTGGGCGGCGGCGAGCGTGTAGGGCGTGGTCCCGCTGGCCGCGACGGCGATCACGACGTCGCCGAGGCCCGCCCCGAGCGCGGAGATGTCGGTCCGGCCGAGGTCGGCGTCGTCCTCGGCGTCGTCGGCTCCCGCCGGCCGGCCCGGTGACGCCCCGGCCACACGGGCCACCACGCTCTCCTCCGGGATGCCGAACGTGCCGGGCAGCTCGGCCGCCTCCATCGCCGCCAGGCGCCCGCTGGTGCCGGCGCCGACGAGGAAGATGCGGCCACCGGCGAGGAAAGCGTCCGCGACCAGCTCCGCGCCGCGCGCCAGCTGCAGCCGGGCGCCGCGGACGACCGTCGTCACCTGTTCCTGCCCGGCGATCACCGCGTCGATCAGCTCTGCCGGGCCCAGCAGGTCCAGGGGCGTCCGGTTCACCAGGTCTCGGTCACCTTGCGCAGTCCACGCGGGGCATCGGGGTCGACGCCGCGCTCCAGCGCCAGCCGCAGCGCCAGTTGCTGCAGAGGCAGGATGTCGAGGACCGGGTGCAGTTCCTCGGGGATGCCCTCGGTCCGCACGGGCAGGACCGATGCCGTCGGGGCGGCCGCGAGGGCCTCGTCCGTGCCGCCGACGATCACCAGGTCGGCCTTGCGCTCGTACAGCGTCTGCAGCACCGGGGTCATCGCCGTCCCTCCGCGACCGGGGGTCGCCACCGCGATCACCGGGGTCTCCCCGTCGATCATGGCCATCGGCCCGTGCAGCAGGTCTGCCCCCGAGAAGGCCTGCGCCCCGAGGTAGGAGGTCTCCATGAGCTTGAGCGCAGCTTCGCGGGCGGTCGCGTAGGAGTAGCCGCGCGCCGTCGTCACCAGGCGGTTGGCGAACCGGTACCGCGCGGCCGTCGCAGCCACCGCGTCCATGCCCTGCAGGGTTGCGTGGGCGGCCTCGGCCAACCGGGCCGCGTCGGACCCCGTGTCCGCCACACCATGCTCCGGGCCCAGCAGGAGATAGAGGGCCAGGAGCTGCGCTGTGTAGCTCTTGGTGGCGGCGACCGCCCGCTCGGTGCCGGCCCGCACGTCCACCACGAACTCGGCCGCACGGGCGAGCTCGGAGTCCACGTTGTTGGTCACGGCGACGGTCGTCGCGCCACAACTGCGGGCCGCCTTCAGCGAGTCGACGAGGTCCGGTGACCCGCCCGACTGGCTCACGGAGATGTGCAGGACGCCGCTGAGGTCGGGCCGGACCCCGTAGATCGTGCTCGTCGACGGTGACACCAGCCCTGCGGGCAGGGCCTGGCACACCTCCACGAGGTACTTCGCGTACAGGGCGGCGTGGTCGGAGGTGCCGCGGGCGGCGAGCAGGACGAAGCGGTGGCGCCGGCGGTCGAGCTCGGCTCTGATCCGCCGGAGCTCCGGCGCCTGCTCGGCCCACAGCCGGCCGAGGACCTCGGGCTGCTGGTCGATCTCCGCGCTCATGATGGCGCCGGGGCGCACTGCGCCTGCCGTTCCTGCTGTCCCCACTGCTACTCCTGTCGACGGGAAGATGACGTGCACCGAGGCTGGTTCGCGCTCAGGGCGACGGCGTTCTGGAGAAGCCGAGCGTGGCCACGAACTTGTACCGGTCACCCCGGTACCAACTGCGCACCCATTCGACCGGGTGGTTCGACGCGTCGAAGCTGTGCCTCGACAGCATCATCATCGGCGCTCCCACGTCGGTGTCGAGCAGTCCGGCCTCGCGTGGTGACGCCGGGGCGGTCTCGATCGTCTCGACCGCGCCGACCACCGTGACATCCCAGAGCTCGTCCAGGACCTTGTACAGCGATCCGGTCCGGCGCACCGCGCGCGGCAGGCCGGGGAACCGGGCGGCAGGCAGGTGTGACTGCTCGAGCGCCATGGGCGCCCCGTTGACCTTGCGCAACCGCTCGAGTCGGTGAAGTGCGGCGCCCGGCTTGACCTGCAGCAGCTCGGCCAGCTCGTCGGTCGCCCGGACGCGCTCGGCCGCGACGAAGGCGGTCTCCACGACAAGACCCGACGACGCCGCCTGCTCGGTGAAGCTGGACATCTGCAGCGGCCACGCCAACTTGGGTTCGGCCACGTAGGTCCCTGAGCCGTGCCGGCGGACCAGCCGCCCCTCGGTCACCAACTCGGTCAGGGCCTGACGGACCGTGGTGCGCGAGGTGGACAGCGCACTGGCCAGCTCACGCTCTGTCGGGAGGGGAACTCCCGGGCTGAAGTCCGGCAGCAGACTCAGCAGATGACGCTTCACGACGTAGTACTTGGGTTCGGACTTCTCCTGGACCTCGGCGGTCATCGGGCACCTTCTCGCTGAGTCCTTCGATGGGGACGTAGGACCGATTCTTCGGCACGTCGTCCTGCGGCCGGCAGGCAAGGACACCGCTGGGCTCCGCCGATCCGGCTCGTGCACCGAGGTGCGGCCGACTGCCGGACGTCCCCCACTGTGCGCTACTTCCGCAGCCCGGCGTTCACATCGGGCCGGAGACCGACGCGTGGGGCCGGATCTGCAGCTTCCGGCCCTCTCCGCGGCGGAACATGCCCATCGCCTCGTCGTAGTCGTCGAGCGCGAATGAGTGGCTGAACATCGGCTCACTCATGACCGCGCCTGCCGCGAACATCTCGACCGCCCGGCTGAACGTGTAGCGGGACGCAGCCGACCCCACGATGCTGATCTCGTCGCGCACGATGCTGATCGGCAGGTACTTCGCCGCGGCGTCCACCGGCGCCACCCCGAACTGCTGGAAGGTGCCGCCGGGCTTCACGCGGGGCAGTCCGTCCTCGATGGCCGCGATCACGCCGGTGGCGTCGATGACCACGTCCCAGGACGTCCGGTCCAGCTCGGCAGCGGAGGGAACCACGGTCTCGATGCCCACCTCGCGGGCCAGGGCCCGCCGGCCCTCGTTCGGGTCGACCACCGTGACGCTGGCGGCGCCGGCCCGCGGCGCCAGCTGAGCCAGCAGCAGGCCCATGGTTCCCGCGCCGTAGATCAGGTAGTGCTCACCCAACCGCCGGGGCAGCGCGTCGTAGGCCCGGATGGCACAGGACAGTGGCTCGATCATGGTGGCCTGGAACAGGTCGACGCCGTCCGGCAGCCGGTAGGCGTTCGGAGCCGGCGCCACCAGGTACTCCGCCGACGCCCCGTTGGTCCGGGCGACCCCGAAGCAGTTCCAGTTCAGGCAGAGGTTGTAGCTGCCGTTGACACATCGCTCGCACTGGCCGCAGGCCAGCGTCGGGTCGACCACCACGCGGTCGCCCACGCTGATCGCGGTCACCTCGGCGCCGACCGCGACGACCGTGCCGCTCACCTCGTGTCCCGGGACGAGCGGGTACTGCGCGCCGGCGTAGTCGCCCTCGAAGACGTGGATGTCCGTGCCGCATATCCCGACCCCGGCCACCTCGACCACGACGTCGGTACGACCCGGCGCGGGATCGTCCATCTCCTGCACGGACAACTTCCCGGGCGCCTCGAAGACGACAGCACGCACGTCACATACCTCGTTCCTGGATCGGATTTCTGCGCCGGAAGGACGACAGGGCGGGCTAGCGGGCCTGTCGGCGGCGCACGGACGCGTCGAAGATGACGGCGGTGATCAGGACCGCCCCGGTGATCATCAGTTTCACCGGGGAGGCGAGCGCCAGCAGGTCCATGCCGTTGGAGATGGAGCCGATCACGAGGGCACCCAGGAGGGCCGACCAGACGCTGCCGCGCCCACCGAACAGGCTCGTCCCACCGATGACCACGGCGGCGATGGCGTCGAGCAGGATGCCGCCGCTCCCGGCTCCCTGGGTCACCGACTGGAGCCGGCTCGCCGACAGCACGCCACCGAGGGCGGCGAAGGTGCCCGAGAGCATGAAGACGTAGACGGTGATCCGCCGGACGTTCATGCCGACCCGCGCGGCCGCCTGGGCGTCGCCGCCGACGGCGTAGATCCGCCGGCCGAACAGCGTGCGCCGGGCGACGAAGTCCATCAGCATCAGCAGGGCGACCACGATGAGCACGGCAACGGGGATGCCGCGGTCCTGGACGAACATCACGATGACCGCGGCGGGGATGATCGCCAGGATCCCGAAGCGCACGGCCTCCACCAAGGGGCGGACGTTGACCAGACCCGCGCGGGCACGCCGCGCGCGCACCCGCATCACCAGTGCCGCCCGGATGGCCAGCCCGCCCAGGAGAAGCAGCCAGCCGACCCAGGGGGCGAGGAAGGTGCCCGTCAGCCCGAGGATCAGCGGGTTCGTGACGTTCATGGCGCCGGTGAAGTCGAAGATGAACAGCTGCAGGCCCTGCCAGCCGATCAGGCCGCCGAGCGTGACGATGAACGACGGCACCCCGAAGGCCGCGACGATCGTCCCCTGGACGAGGCCGATGACCGCGCCGCCGAGCAGCGCCAGGGCGATCGCCAGGAGGGGTGGCACACCCAGCTTGACGTTCAGCGCGGCCATCGCCGTGGCGCCCAGCCCGCTGACGGATCCGATCGAGAGGTCGATCTCACCGAGCAGCAGCACCAGCACGACACCGATGCCGATGGCCGCGACCGCGACGATCTGCAGCGACAGGTTGGTCAGGTTGGTCGGCGACAGGAAGTTGGGGTTCAGGACCGCGAAGATCGTCCAGATCAGCGCGAGCCCGACCACCACCTGGACGAAGCCGATCCCGGTGGCCGACTCGGAGCGCACGAAGTGGCGCAGCAGGGACCGGACCGTGGGGTCCTCGGGCCGGTCGGCCTGCGGGGGGGCGGAGGTCGGCGGGGTCTTGGTCTGGACGTCGGTCATGAGGATGCCGCCGCACTGATCATTCGGGCTCCTGTGATGGCCGCGACGACGTCGTCGCGATGCTTCTCGTCGCACGGGTACGAGGCCACGTTGCGGCCGAGCCGCAGGACCTCGACGCGGTCGCACACCTCGAACACCTCGGCAAGGTTGTGGCTGATGAGGACGACGGCGAGTCCGCGGGCCTGCAGCCGCTTGATCAGGTCGAGGACCTGCTGCTTCTGGGCCAGGCCCAGGGCGGCGGTCGGCTCGTCGAGGATGACCATCCGCGGCTTGCCCAGCAGACTGCGCGCGATGGCGACCGACTGCCGCTGACCACCGGACAGGCTGCCGATGGGAACGCGCAGCGAACGGGGATGGATCGCCAGCTCGGCGAGCAGATCACGGGTCTCGCGCTCCATCTCGACCTCGTCGAGGACGCTCCCCTGGTTCTCCTCCTGACCGAGGAAGAGGTTGGCGACGACGTCGAGGTTGTTGCAGAGCGCGAGGTCCTGGTAGACGGTCGCGATCCCGAGCGCCGTCGCGTCGTTGGGATGGTGGATGCGCACCGGCCGGCCTTCGAAGACGATCTCGGCCGTGTCCGGGATGATCGTGCCCGCCATCACCTTGACGAGGGTGGACTTGCCGGCACCGTTGTCGCCGACGAGTGCCACCACTTCGCCCGCGTCGATTGAAAACGACGCGCCGTCCAGTGCCCGCACGGCGCCGTAGGCCTTGCTCACGTTCCGGAAGCTGACGAGTGGTTCGCTCACTGCCGGTCTCCCTTCTCCGACGGCGCCGTGGGGCCCGGGTTCACTGCAGTCCGGCCTTCTGGCACGCCGCCTGGTACTCCGGGGTGCAGATGTCGGAGAGCTTCCAGAAGCCCTTCGGCTCGATCATGTTGCCGACGTTGGCGACCGTGATCACCTCGGTCGGGTACAGGTAGGCGGGAATCTTGTCGCCCGACGGCGTCTCGCCGGTTCCGTTGATGATGTCCGACGGCGCCTTCTTGCCTTGCGCGAGCGCGACGGCGAGGTCGGCGGTCTTCGCCGCGAACAGCTTGATCGGCAGGTTGATCGTGTTGTACTGCTCCCCGGCGAGGACCCGCTGCAGCCCGGCCTTGGAGCCGTCCTGACCCGTGACCGGTCGGGTCGAGGGGTCGATACCCGCATTCTTCATCGCGGCGATCACACCACCGGCCAGGTCGTCGTTGGCCGCGTAGACGCCGACGAAGTTGTCCTTGCCGACAGCGGTGATCGCCTGGTCCATCGAGGTCTGCGCGTTGGTGCCGTCCCACTTCGCGGCGTCGTACTCCGCCGCGATGGTGAAGCCCGACTTGTCCAGCACCGAGTGCGCACCAGCCTTGTACCGGAAGCCGAAGTCGTCGCTCGGGTCCCCGTTGATCTGGATCAGATTCCCGGAGGTGATCCCCTTGGCCTTCAGCCCGTCGATCAGGCTCTGCGCCTGCTGGGCGCCGATCTTCGGGACGTCCGTCGTGACGATGTAGTCGACCTTCGGGCTGTCGATGTTCGTCGCGTAGCTGACGACCTTCACGCCGGCATCGTGCGCCAGGTTCACCATGTTGACCGCGGCGGTCTTGTCCGTGGGTGCGAGCACGATGACGTCGACGCCGTTGGCGATGGCCGCCTGCACCTGGGAGAGCTGGGTGTCCGCGTCGCCCTTGGCGTTGTAGTACGTGACCTTGCAGTCCGAGCAGGCCTTCTTGGCCTCTTCTTCGAAGACGAGCTTGTCCTGGGCGTCCCAGCGCGGCGTGATCAGGTCCGGCATCATGAAAGCGACGCGGCCCTGCCCGTGGTCGCTGGCGGACGCGGAGTCACCGGAGTTCTTGGCGGAACAGCCGGTGAGGGCCATCGCAGCGACAGCGGCTCCTGCGGCCAGCGTGCGGAGCATCGGGGACGGTCTGGACATTGCTGGTGCCTCCTGGGCCTCGGGAGAGAACGGACAGTTCCGAACGTGGGGCGGCGCGGCATCGAGCAGAAGATCGCGCGGGCTGAGCGCTGGCCGACTGTAGCCCGGAACTCAGGGGTGGTCCAGACCTATTTTGGTCTGAACCTCTGCCGCCTCCATGTTCGTCGTCAGCGGTCAGTCGTGCCCAGATGGTCTGGACCACTCGACGTGGTGGTTGCTACGTTGAGTCGTCCGCCGACCTGCGCGCGGGCTTCCCCAGCGCGGAGGTGCACAGACATGGCCGAGCCCCGAGCCGACGGCAGGCCCGACGGGTCAGCAGAGATGTTCGGACTGCACGGCAAGGTCGTCCTGGTCACCGGTGCCACGCAGGGGATCGGTCGTGAGCTTGCCTTCCTGCTCGCCGGGCTCGGTGCCGTGGTCGTCGCGAGCGGGCGGTCGGCCGAGGATCTCGACGGACTGGCGGGGGAAGCCGCCGAACGGGCGCTGCCGCTGGACTCCGTCCTGCTGGACGTGCGGCACACGACGTCGATCGACGCGGCGGTGGGCGAGGT
>Ga0136846_1210798_pt1 | contig 13487 bp, 10 predicted proteins | sample HopSoiMetagenom2_FD_96841 | JGI IMG/M metagenome (GOLD analysis project Ga0136846, IMG submission 96841) | Grasslands soil microbial communities from Hopland, California, USA - 2 Assembly 2016 (version 4) | ecosystem: Environmental > Terrestrial > Soil > Grasslands | place: USA: Hopland... | reverse complement strand
CCGGCATCACTGGCTATCAATGGCTTGTTTTGACGATCGCCTCGCTGGGCTGGATCTTCGACGTGTTCGAGGGGCAGGTGCTCCTGTCGAGCGAAAAGCAGATGCTAGCCGAGTTGCTTGCCACGGACACGAGCGAAGGCACGCGCGACTTTTACAAGTACGTCGCGCTGGCCTCGTTTCTGGTCGGAGGCGCAGTAGGCGGTGTCTTCTTCGGCGCCTTGGCCGATCGAATTGGCCGCGTCCGCACGATGGTGTTCACGATTCTGATGTATTCGCTCTTCACCTGCCTGACGGCATTCTCACAAACCTGGTGGCATGTCGTCGCGTTGCGCTTTCTCGTCGCCCTGGGCACGGGCGGCGAATGGGCCGTCGCCAGCGCTCTGGTTGCGGAAGTTTTTCCACCAAAAGCTCGCGCGTGGTCCGGCGCGATTTTTCACGGCTCCAGTATTTTGGGAACGTACCTCGCCGTAGCCACTGGCTACTGTGTCGTTCCCGTGTGGGGTTGGCGGCGAGCGTTCATCATCGGCGCGCTGCCCGCGTTGCTGACGCTCTTCATTCGCTGGCGCGTTCGAGAGCCGGCTCAATGGACGCGCGATCGCGCCGTAACCGAAGTTCCGCAGCGCCCGATCGACCAGTTAGCCGCCCTGTTCGCTCCAGGCATCGCTTTCCGCACGGTGCTCGGTTTTTCGCTCGCGGTCATCGGCCTAGCAACGTTCTGGGGCGTTCACATACACGGTAAAGAGCTGACGTTTCGGCGGGCGCGAACGCAAATCGAACGCCGCGAGAATTTGCCCGTTGACGCGACGCCCGCCGCGCGAGCCGCCTTCTGGCAAAAGCACAACGCGGAGCTCAAGCAGCCCGAGATGCTCGGCATGCTGCTGGCCGCGACTGGCGGCGGACTGGGTTTGCTTTCTTTCGGCCCGATTTGCGAGCGGCTCGGTCGTCGCCGCGCGTTTATGCTGTTTCACATCGGCGGATTCGTGATGGCCGTCCTGATGTTTCAGACCTACATGTATTGGGACACGGCCGTTCTCTGGTTACTGCTTGTGATATTTGGCTTCTGGACACTTGGCATGCACGCGGGGTATGCGATCTATTTTCCCGAGCTGTTTCCCACGCGGATGCGCAGCCTGGGGGCAGGTTTCTGCTTCAACTGCGGCCGGATTGCCGCTGCGCTGGTCCTCATTCTGAACGCCTATCTACGCCATTTCGACATTCCGCTCGAAACGGCCGGCACCTGGCTCAGTTTTCTGTTTCTAGCCGGCGTGGTCATCATCTGGTTCGGTCCCGAAACCAAGGGCACGACGCTTGCGGCATAGTACGACATGATTACTCCACCGATTCGCTTCGGACTCATTGGTTACGGCCTGTTTGGGGCTCATCACGCGCGAGCCATCGCTACTGCGCCGGGGGCAGAGCTGCGAGCGATCGCTGTTCCATCGGAACCATCGCAGGCGGCTGCCCGCGCCGCCCATCAGGGCGCGACGATTTACGCCGATTACCGTGAGCTGCTCGCTCGTGATGACATTGATGCGGTCGATGTCGTCGTGCCCAACCGCTGGCATTACGAAGTTGGCCGTGCGGTGCTGGCATCCGAGCGGCATTTGCTTTTGGAAAAACCGATGGCCCTGTCTGTCGCTGAGTGCGACGAGCTGGTTGCGCTCGCAGCGAAGCATGACCTGGTCCTCGCGATTGGCCATGAGCTCCGCGTCTCCTCGCTCTGGGGTGGCGTGAAACAGCTCATCGAAAAAGGCGCGATCGGCCGACCGCGAGCGGCGCTGGTGGAGCTGTCGCGATTTCCCTATCGTCAAGGCTCCGGCGGCTGGCGGTACGACCGCGAGCGCGTCGGGAGCTGGATTCTGGAAGAACCGATTCATTTTTTTGATCTTGCTCGCTGGTACATGGCTCAAAGTGGCGAGCCGATTTCCATTTACGCCCGAGCGACCGCCCGCATCTTCGGCCAGGCCGACTTGCACGACCATTTCACGGCGACCATCGGCTTCGCCGACGGCGCGCACGCTGTGATTGTGCAAACGCTTTCCGCCTTCGGTCACCATCAGACGGTCAAAGTCTCCGGTACCGAAGGCACAATCTGGGCCCAGTGGAGCGCCCCCGACGCCCGCGCGCCGCACCCCGTTTTTTCGCTTCGCTATGGCCTGGGCGAATCGGTTCAGGAAATGAGCTTTGACAAATCGACCGGTGAGCTGCTCGAGCTGTCTGACGAAATCGCAGCCTTCGTCAGTGCGATTCAGACCGGCCAAAAGCCGCCCTGCACCGGTGAAGACGGCCGCTGGTCCACTCTCCTCTGCCTCGCCGCCGAGGAATCGATTCGCGAGAAGCGCGAGCTATCGCTAACTCACTTCAATCCAAAATCGAAAATCGAAAATCCAAAACTGGTTTAACTGTGCATCCGGGGCCTGTCTTCACCCGCCGCAATGATCGCTCCTTCGGCTTCGGCCAGCTCCCTCAGCCGCTGGTGAACGGCTTCTTCATCAAGAAAATCCTTCGCCAGGCGCACATACGTGCTGTGGTGCCGGGCTTCGGACTCAAACAGGCTGCCGTAAAAATCGGCCAGCTCGCGGTCCGGCAAATGATCGCGCAATAGGCCGAATCGCTCGCAGCTGCGGGCCTCGATTAGCCCTGCGACGAGCAATCGATCGACCGCTCGCTGCGGCTCATGCTTGTTCACCAGCTCGTGCAGCTTGCTGCCATAGGCGGAGGGGCTGAGCTTGTAAAATCGGATCTGCCGCCGATCGAGCAGCTCCCGCACCTGGTGAAAATGGTCCAGCTCCTCCTGCACGATTTCCGTCATAGACCGCGTCAGCTCGGCATGTTCGACATACGAAAACAGCAGATTCATCGCGACGCCCGCAGCCTTTTTCTCACAGTGCGCGTGGTCGATGAGCAGCAGATCGAGGTTCTTCTCGACCTGCGCGAGCCAGCGAGCGGGAGTTGGTGTCGAGAGGTTAAGCACAGTGGGGCAGTTTGTCCTTCATCGCTATACTTTAGAACGCGTCCGCGGCCTGTGAAGCGTCCTTTGTATCGACGCGGCTGCGGCTGCAATCCTCTCAGTTTCCTCGTCTCATGCTCAAGGTCACACTTCCCGACGGCAGCTCCAAGGAATTTTCGTCGTCTGTTCCGGTGAAAGACGTCGCCGCGGCGATCGGGCCGCGTCTGCTCAAAGCGGCCATTGCCGCGGAGGTCAACGGCAAAGTCGTCGGACTGGATTACAAGCTCCCCGCCGAGGGCGAAGCCAAGGTTCGCATTCTCACCGCCAAGGATCCCGAAGCCCTCGGTGTCATGCGGCATTCGGCGGCTCACGTCATGGCCCGCGCGGTGATGCGCCTGAAAAAAGGCGTCCAGCTCGCCTTTGGCCCGACCGTTGAGGGCGGTTTTTACTATGACTTCGAGGTTCCTGACCCGCTGAAGGAAGAAGATTTTCCGGCGATCGAAGCCGAGATGAAGAAAATTATCGACCTCGATGAGCCCTTCGAGCGGATCGAAGTTCCGCGCAGCGAAGCGCTCGAAATTGTCGATGGCTTGAGCCAGAAATACAAGGTCGAGCACATCAACACAGGCCTGGCCGATCATGCCTCCATGTCGTTCTATCGCCAGGGCGAGTTTCTAGATCTCTGCCGCGGTCCGCACGTGCTTAGCCCGAAGGCGATCGGCGCCTACAAACTCCTATCTATCGCGGGCGCTTACTGGAAAGGCGACGCCAAAAACGCCCAGCTGCAGCGGCTGTATGCCACGGCCTTCTTTACACCGCAAGAGCTCGATGAGCACCTCAAGAAGATCGAAGAGGCCAAGCGCCGCGATCACCGCGTCCTCGGCAAGCAACTTCAGCTTTTCACGATCAGCAACGACGTCGGCCCGGGCCTCTGCCTGTGGCTCCCCAAAGGCGCCATGATCCGCAGCCAGCTCGAAGAATTCATCAAAGCCGAGCTGACCCGCCGCGATTACCTGCCTGTTTATACGCCGCATATCGGCCGCATCCAGATGTATCAGACTAGCGGGCACTTTCCCTATTACATGGAAAGTCAGTTTCCGCCGTTCTATCTCGATCCGTTCATGCAAAGCGTGCAGCAGATTTTTGCGCTGCTGTTTCAGGAAAAAATCACCACCGCCAAGTTCGTCGGTCTTTTCGAAGATTCTCTGAAATCTCATGCCGACGGCCTCGTTCCCGTCTCGTTCCCTGGCTTTGGTCACGCCAAATCCGTCGAAGAAAAAAACAAGGTCATCAAAGACTGGTACGACGAGCAGGAAGCTTATTTGCTCAAGCCGATGAACTGCCCGCACCACATTCAAATTTACCAGGCCGAGCGCCGCAGCTACCGCGAGTTGCCGCTGCGGCTCGCCGAGTTCGGCAGTGTCTATCGGTTCGAAAAAACGGGGCAACTCAACGGCATGACTCGCGTCCGCGGCTTCACGCAGGACGACGCGCATCTGTTCTGCACGGACGAGCAGGTCCCCGCCGAGTTTTCCGGTTGCATTGAGATGACCCAGTTCGTCCTGAACACGCTCGGTCTGGAAAACTACCGCGTACGACTCGGCTTCCGCGATCCCCAAAGCGACAAGTACGTGGGCGGAGCCGACGTGTGGGAACGGGCGCAGAATGCGCTCGAAGACGTCTGCTCGCGGCTGAAAATCGACTACACCCCTGAGCCGGGCGAAGCCGCGTTCTACGGCCCTAAAGCCGACTTCGTCGTCACCGACTGCATTGGCCGCGAATGGCAACTGGGCACGGTACAGCTCGACTACAACCTGCCGGCCCGCTTCCAGCTTCAATATGTCGGCGCGGATAATCACATGCACCAGCCGGTGATGATCCACCGGGCTCCGCTCGGCTCCATGGAGCGGTTCATCGGCGTGCTCATCGAGCATTTCGCCGGCTCCTTCCCGCTATGGCTTGCTCCCGAGCAAGCCCGCGTGATCACCGTCAGCGAAAAGAGCGAAGCCTACGGTCGCGAGGCCGAGCAGAAGCTCAAGATGGCCGGGCTGCGTGTGAAAGGCGACTATCGCCCAGAAAAGCTCGGAGCGAAAATTCGCGATGGTCAGCTCGAGCACATCCCGTACATGCTCGTTGTCGGCCCGCGCGATGCCGAAGCGGGCACCGTTAGCGTCCGCGACCGCTGGGAAGGCGACCTGGGCGCGATGCCCATTGAGGCCGCGATTACCCGTCTCACCGAAGAAATCGCTACGCGCCGTGTGCGCAAAACTTATTCCGGCTCTGCGCAGCTCGAAGCCAAAGCCACCGCGAACGAGTACTAGATCGACTCTTCGGCATGCTCATCGAACTGCCTCCTTTTCGTCCCCACCCGTTGGTCCGCGGCGGACATCTACAGACAATTGTCGCCACCTACCTGCCGAACCCTACACCTTTTCGTGCAACGTTGCATCGCGTGCCTTTGCTGGACGGCGATGCGATTGCATTGCATGACGATGGAGGCCAATCCAATAGCGACATCGCGATCCTGATTCACGGCCTGGGCGGATCGCATCAATCGAGCTATATGATCCGCTGCTCGGCAAAACTGCGAGCCGCCGGCGTTCGGGTCTTTCGCATGGACCTTCGCGGCTGCGGAGCTGGCATGGCACTGGCGCGCCATCCGCTGCACGCCGGGCGCAGCGAGGATCTCGCCGCGGTGATCAACTATGTCCATCGCGAATGCCCCGGCTGTTCGATTCACGTAGTCGGCTTCTCCATGGGCGCCAATATTGCTCTCAAGCTGGCGGGCGAGCTCGGCGCAGACGCCCCGTCCCACTTGGCTAGCGTAATGGCTATTTCGCCGCCGATCGACCTGGCGATGTGCACGAGTAACATGCATCGCGGTCTGAATCGCTTTTACGACCAGCGCTTCGTCCGCTCGCTCGTCAGGCACATTGGCCAGCAAATCACCGCTGTTCCCGACGCGCTCTCGCGCCCGCTTGTCCCGCATCCGCGCCGCCTCGTCGATTTCGATAGCCTTTTTACCGCGCCCCTCGCCGGCTTTGCCGACGTACACGATTACTACGCCCGCGCCAGCAGCAACAGCGTGCTCTCGCGGATCGCCGTGCCCACGCTTATCGTCACCGCCGCCACCGACCCCATCGTGCCGGCCGCTTCTTTCGAGCGCGCCACTTACTCCCCGACCACCCAGCTTGTCATTGCTCCCTGCGGCGGCCATCTCGGGTTTATCGCCATGCGCGGGCATGACTCCGATCGCCGCTGGCTCGACTGGCGCGTCGTCGAATGGGTGCAGTCGCGAAGTTCCCAACAAACGGCCCATGGCAATCATTCGAATTAAATCCATCGAGACGCATCCCGTCCGCGTTCCGTTGAAGCCGGCCTATCGCATGATCTCGGCGCTGGGGCGCCACGATGAATCGCGATTCGTGCTCCTAAAACTGCTGACAGACACCGGCCTGGAAGGCGCGGGCGAAGCCACGGCGACCGTGCGCTGGAGCGGCGAAACTGTGTGGGGCGTGCAGGCGGTGATTCAGCGCGTTCTCGCGCCGCTCGTCATCGGTCAGGACCTCGATCCGGTGAATCCGCTGGAGAGCATCAGGGAGCTCGACCGCCGAATGGATGCGCTCGTGCAACACAATTGGTTCGCCAAGAGCGCCATTGAAATGGCGTGCTGGGACGTGCTCGGCAAGGCGGCCAATAAACCGGTGTACGAGCTACTGGGCGGCGCGTGCCGGCCACTGGCAATTCCCAGCCGCTTCTCGATGGGCGCCTATGACATTGCCCGGGCCCGCGCGCGAGCGGCGGAGTTAGTTGCGCAGGGTTTTTCAACCGTGAAGGTGAAGGTTGGCGGCAAGCCTGAGGATGATATTGCCCGTGTCCGGGCCGTCCGCGAAGTGATTGGTTTCGACCGCAAGCTCGTGATCGACGCCAATTGCGGCTGGGATGCCGACACGGCAATTCGCTGCATCCGCGAGCTCAAAGGCTGCCGCATTGACCTGGTCGAGCAGCCGACGCCGGACGGCGACTACGAGCAAATTGCCCGCGTGCGACGGGAGTGCGGGTTGGCCATGATGGCGGACGACATGTGCTTCAATCTGGTGCACGCGAAAGAGTTGATTCGCAATCAAGCGTGCGACCTGATCAGCGTCTATCCCGGAAAAAATGGGGGGATTCGCAAATCGCGTGAGATTGTGCTATTTGCCGAGCAGCACGGCGTCGGCTGCACCATCGGCTCCAACCTCGAGTTCGACATCGCGACGGCGGCGATGGGCCACCTGATTGCGGCGACGCGGAATTTACGTGTCGAAGAGTGGCCCGGCGATATCCACGGGCCGGTTTATTACGAAACACGCCTGGTGAAAGATCCGCTGGCAATTGAAGGGCCAATAACGCGGCTTACGGATCGGCCGGGGCTGGGTGTTGACGTGGATTGGGAGATCGTGAAGGAGTTCAGTATTTTGCAATAGCCGGGACCAAACCTGGTCCCGGAGGACTGCGAGTGGACGAGATATTGCAGGCGCTCCGGGAGCAAGTTTGCTCCCGGCTATTTTGATGGATCGAGCGGCCGCTGCCCCCAGGGGATCGGCATTGTGGGCGGGCGGCGGTGGCGATCGCGGCGCTGATCTTTGGGCCGATCTTTCCACCATATGACGAATCGGACGAGCTGCTTGACCGCTTCTTCGTAGGCCTGGCGGCCCTTTTCGGGCGTTGCCAGTTCCGCGTCGCCAAGGACGCCCGTTTCGGAATAGCTGCTCGTCCAGGAGACGACGGTCGCCGGGCCGGCGGCGAACAGATCGACCCACATGAAGGGGTTGTCTTCGTTATTGAACGAGACGGTGCCGCTTTTGATCTGATCTTTGCGGACGTTGTCACCGTCGAGATAGAGATAGAGCGACGTCTCCAACTCGCAGGCGTGAGAGCAGCCGCCGGGAAATTTGCTCTGCCGCCAACGGGGCATGAACTCCTTATCGACCGACAGAAGCTGCCACCAGGCGCAGCAAATGCATTCCGCATCGGTCTCCAGATTCGTGCGGCGAGCTACGAGGTCAAGGTTCGGCATGTTCGAGCCGTGGCCATTGAGCAGCAGGATTTTTTTGAAGCCGTGATAGGCGAGCGACTTGGTGATATCGAGCACGTGATGCATGAAGTGCTCAAAATCGTTGTTGATCGTGCCAGGAAAATCCATCACGTGGCCGGTATAGCCATAGGCCACGATCGGCAGCACCAGCAGCTTGTCGGGAATCGCCATGCCGGCCCCGCGGGCGATGCCGCCGGGGCAAATCAGATCGACATCCAGTGGCAGATGCGGCCCATGCTGTTCCACCGCGCCGCAGGGCACGATGCACACCTTGCCCAGGTCGATGGCGTCGTTGATTTCGGGCCAGGTTAACTTCTCATAGCGATATTCAGTCTCGGCGCGGCTCGTCATGTTAGACTCGCATTGAAATGGTACATTTTTTGGCGGAGCATCAAGCAGCAAGCATCAAATCACAAACAAGTACCAAATTGCAATGACCAATGACCAAATCCCAATGACCAAATCCCAATGACCCATGAGGCATGCGCTCGACCGTTTTGGTCATTGGTGCTGGGTCATTGGTGCTGGGTCATTGGTTATTCGGTTCATGGGAACGCTAATGAAAATAGTTTCTGTAAAGACGATTCCCCTCGGCGGCGCGACGCACGATCACGGCTGGCCGGGCGGCACGGATCCGAACGTGCAATACAACACGCTCGTGGAAGTGGTCAGCGAAGACGGCATCGCCGGCATCGGAAGCTGCTATACGACACGGGCGCTGGTCGAAGGGTCGCTGCAGCTTTTGAAAGAGCATTTGCTGGGCGAGTCGGCGCTGGAGCCAGAACGGGTCAGCGAAAAGCTGCGCCAGAGCATGTTTTGGCTAGGCCGCGGCGGCAGCGTCGAGCACACGATCAGCGGCATCGACATCGCGCTCTGGGACTTGCTGGGCAAGGCGCTCAATCAGCCCGTCTCTCGACTGCTCGGTGGCTGCTATCGCGATCGCATCAAGCCGTACGCTTCAATTCTGTTTGATGAGCCACCCAAGCTGCGCGAGGCCCTAAGCGAGCAGCTCGCTCGCGGCTTCAAGGCGATCAAGATGGGCTGGCGGCCGTTTGGCCGAGTAAGCCGGCAGCTCGATGAGCTGCTGGTGAAGACGGCACGAGACTCTGTGGGCGATCAAGTCGAGCTGATGGTCGATGCGGGCGGCAGCGAGCAGTTCTGGCCCCATAGCGTCGGCTGGGCCCGCGAGACCGCACGGATGCTGGGCGACTACGGTGTGACGTGGTTCGAAGAGGCACTGAAGCCCGACGATTTCGACGGCTTTGCCGAGCTACGACAATCATCACCCGTACTGATTGCCACCGGCGAGGTGCTCACGCGGCGGCAGTCGTTTCAGCCGCTGATCGATAAGCGCGCCGTTGATATCATCCAGCCCGATCTAACGAAGTGCGGGGGCTTGTCTGAAGGTCGCAAGCTTGGCTGGGCCGCCTACGATCACGGGGTGCTGCTCGTCCCGCACGGCTGGAATACGGCCGTCGGCGTCGCGGCCGATTTAGCTCTTTCCGCCGCTTTGCCCGTGGCTCGCTGGGTCGAATATCAGACCGGAGTGCCCTACATCGAGGACATCATTGAGCAGCCGTTTGAGCTGGACGCGGATGGGCTACTCAAAATCCCGCTGGGCCCGGGCCTCGGAATTACGCTGAATCGCGAGGCCATCGCACGGTTTTCGCCCAAGTAGCAGCCGTCCCAACTGTTACGTCATCGCCGCCTGCTGGTTGACTTGGTGCTCGGCCAGCGCGGTGAGCTTCTTGTCGGTGGCGGCCTCTTCGTCCAGCGTTTCCTGCAGGAGTTGCGCGGCCTGATTGTGACCGAGCCGCTGAGCGAAGGTGCGGGCCGTTCCATAGCCGGAGATCTCATAGTGCTCGACGCGCTGTGCAGCGGCGATCAGGGCGGCGTCTTTGACGCTTTCGTCGCCGGTGGCGCTGAGGACCTCGGAGCCTTCCTCAATCAGCCCTTTCATCGCGTAGCAAGTCTGCCGCTGCGATTGGCGGCCCAGCATTTGAAACACTTTTTCCAGGCGGCTAATTTGATTTTGCGTCTCGCGAAGGTGCTGCTCGAACGCCGCCTTGAGCGCGCCGGAGTGGGCCGCCTCTGCCATTTTTGGCAGCGCCTGCGTCAAACGCTGCTCGGCGTCATAAAGGTCCTCGATTTGATCGACAAACAACGTTTCCAGCGAATCCAAGTTCTTGCTAGTAAACAGACCCATGATTTCACTCCTTTTCTTGATTTCAGCGCGACCAGCGGCTGGCTCTCGCGCAATATAAGAGTGCAAACCGAATACCATTTACTACGGCCCGAGGTTTGCTAAAGCGCGGGATCAATGTCCCTGACGCTTCCAAACAAGCCCGCCGCTTTCGGACGCTTGCTCGTGGTTTTCGCCGTGGCGGCGCTAGGGCCCGGCTGCTCCCAAAAGTCAAATAGGCCCCGCAGCCTGCCGCCGCCGAAGGTGGCGGTGGCGCATCCGGTCCATCGGGCTGTAACGGAACATCGCGAATTTACGGGACAAACCGAAGCCGTTGAATCGGCGGACATTCGCGCCCGCGTCCGCGGCTACCTGATAAAAATTGATTTTCAGGAAGGCACCGAGGTCGCCCAGAATGCACTGCTGTATGAGATCGATCCTCGGGAGTACCAGGCGAATCTCGCCAAGGCAGAAGCGGATGTCCTGCGGGCGCAGGCGCAACTCGCCCTGGCCCAGACGGAAGAGCAGCGCTCCGCTCGCCTGCGGACCAGCAACGCGGCGACCGAGGAGGAATATCAACAGCGCATCGCCGCCCGACAACAGGCGGAAGCGGCGGTCAAGCAAGCGCAAGCGGCCGTCGATCTGGCGAAGCTCGATTTGAGCTATACGCAGATCGTCGCGCCAATCGCCGGTCGCGTCGGTCGCACACAAGTGACCGTCGGAAATCTCGTTGGCGTCAATGAGCCGACCCTGTTGACCACCGTGATGCGGCTCGATCCGATTTACGTCTATTTCGAAGCACCCGAGCGGCAGTATCTCGATTACCAGAAGCGGATTCGCGAACAAGGCGCCGCATCGGCCTAGCAGCGCAAGGTGCCGGCTTTCATCGCCCTGGAAACGGACGAAGATTTTCCCCATCACGGCGTTATTGACTTCCGCGAAAACCGCGTCGATGCAGGCACCGGCACGATCACGCTACGGGCCGTTGTGCCCAATCCCGATCGTGTGATCGCCCCGGGCATGTTCGCTCGAATTCGAGTGCCAATCGGCGCTCCGACCGATCGACTGCTGATACCGCAGGCGGCCGTTTCATCCGATCAGCGCGGCGACTACGTACTGGTCGTTAAGCCAGACAACACGGTCGAGTACCGAGCGGTGAAAACCGGCCACGGCGAGGGCGACCTCGTGGTGGTGTCCGATGGGCTAACCGATACGGATCTGGTCATTGTCAGCGGCGGACAAAAAACCAGGCCGGGCGGACAGGTGACGACGGAGATGGCGGAGGTGGCGGGCTCAGCACAACCTCCAGCTCCGCAGCCGACCAATCCAAAATCCGCTCAAACATCGACCCACCATCACCCAGAAATCCGGTGATGGAATGATTTCTTGACATGTCGCGCTTTTTCATCGATCGGCCGATTTTCGCCAATGTTATCGCCGTGATCACGGTGATTATCGGTGCGGTCGCGCTGTGGTCTCTGCCGGTAGAGCAATTCCCCGAGATCACTCCGCCCACGGTGCGCTTGTCAACCGTCTATCCCGGCGCCAGCGCTCAGGTCGTCTCCGATACGGTCGCCGTACCGATCGAAGAGCAGGTCAACGGAGTGGAAGGCATGCTGTATATGTCTTCGACGTCTTCGAGCGACGGCTCTTATTCGCTGACGGTGACGTTCGACGTGGGGACGAATCTCGATTTGGCCCAGGTCCTCGTACAGAACCGCGTGGCGATGGCTGAGCCGACGCTGCCCGAGGAAGTGCGCCGCCAGGGCCTCACCGTCCGCAAGCAGTCGCCGAACATCGTGATGGCGATTAGCCTGAGCTCGCCCCAAAAAACGTACGACGCCCTGTTTCTGGCCAATTACGCCACGCTGCGCGTTCGCGATGAGCTGACGCGCGTTGCAGGCGTCGGCGATGTAACGGTGTCGGGCGCAGGCGCCTATGCAATGCGGATCTGGCTCGATCCCGAAAAACTGCATACGCGGCGCGTCACCGCCAGCGACGTCGTTAATACGCTCCGCGAGCAGAACGTGCAGGTCGCCGCCGGCCGCGTTGGGCAGCCGCCGTCGCCCCCAGACCAAAAGCTGCAGTTCACCGTGACCACGGTGGGCCGGCTCAGCGATCCGGAACAGTTCGGCGCGGTCGTACTGAAGACCGGCCCCGGCGGCCGCGTCACGTACCTCCGCGATGTGGCGACAATCGAGCTGGGAGCGCAAGTCTACGACCAGTTCTCCGAGCAAACCGGCCATCCGTCGGCGAACGTCCTCGTCTATCAATTGCCCGGCTCCAATGCCCTGCAAGTCGCCGACGCCGTCGAGATTGCGATGAAGCGATTGTCGAAATCGTTTCCACCCGACCTGACCTATAAGGTTCCCTTCGATACCACGCGCTTCGTGCGCGCCGCGGTCCACGATGTCTATCAAACACTGTTTGAAGCCGGAGTCCTCGTGCTGGTCGTCATCATCGTCTTCCTGCAAGACTGGCGGGCGGTGCTTGTGCCGGCCACGACCGTGCCGGTGACGATTATCGGCGCCTTTGCGTTTATGTATGCGCTCGGCTTCACGGTAAACCTGCTGACGCTGTTCGGCCTGGTGCTCGCCATCGGAATCGTCGTCGATGATGCCATTGTGATCGTGGAAAATGCGGCGCATCACATCGAACAGGGAATGCCGCCGCGGGAAGCCACGATTAAGGCCATGAACGAAGTCACCGGGCCGGTGATCGCCATCACGCTGGTCCTGCTGGCCGTGTTTTTGCCCGCGGCATTCCTGCCCGGCATCACGGGCCAGCTATACCGTCAGTTCGCGCTCACGATTGCGGCCACCGCTGTGATCAGCGCCGTCAACGCGCTGACGCTTAAGCCGGCGCAGAGCGCCGCATGGCTCCGGCCGCCGAAGGCCCGGCGAAATCTCCTCGCCCGCGGCTTCAACACGGTTTATGGCCGCGTGCAGGATGCATATGTGTGGCTCGTGCGCCGGGTTCTCAAGGTCCCGAGCTTGATGCTCCTGCTCTTCGTTGGGCTCTTGGCACTGGTGGGATGGGGGTACGCGTCGCTGCCGACCGGTTTTTTGCCGGCGGAGGATCAGGGTTATATGATCGTCAACGCGCAGCTTCCCGACGCGGCGTCGCTCGAGCGAACGCGGCGCGTCGTCGAGCGGCTGGATGCAGTTTTCAAGGACACGCCGGGCGTCGAAGAATGGTTCGCGCTGGGCGGGTTTTCGATGCTCGATGCCACCGTCGAGTCGAACGCCGCCACGGCTTACGTCATTTTCAAACCGTGG
>Ga0136846_1223373_pt1 | contig 13490 bp, 13 predicted proteins | sample HopSoiMetagenom2_FD_96841 | JGI IMG/M metagenome (GOLD analysis project Ga0136846, IMG submission 96841) | Grasslands soil microbial communities from Hopland, California, USA - 2 Assembly 2016 (version 4) | ecosystem: Environmental > Terrestrial > Soil > Grasslands | place: USA: Hopland... | reverse complement strand
GCAGCCCCTTCAGCGCCGACGACGTCGTGTTCTCGATCGAGCGTGCGCTCTCCGACACCTCGAACTTCAAGCCCTATCTCGCGGGCGTGAAGGAGGCGAAGAAGGTCGACGAATACACCGTGGACATCATTACCGACGGTCCCGCGCCGGTGCTCATTCCGCAGTTGACCGAAGTGCGCATGATGAGCAAGTCCTGGTCGACCAAGCACAACGTCGTGAAGCCCCAGGACTACAAGAACAAGGAGGAGACCTTCGCCACGCGCAACGCCAACGGCACCGGTCCCTACATCCTGCGCACGCGCGAGGCCGACGTGAAGACGGTCGCGGTGCTGAACTCCAACTGGTGGGGCAAGCGCGAGGGCAACGTGACCGAGATCGTGTACCAGCCGATCAAGGCGGACGCGACGCGGCTGGCGGCCCTGCTGTCCGGCGAGATCGATTTCGTGCTCGATCCCAGCCCGCAGGACATCCCGCGCCTCAAGCAGGATCCGAAGATCAAGATCGTGGAGGGCAACGAGAACCGCACCATCTTCTACGGCTTCGACCAGTTCCGCGACGAGCTGCAGTATTCGAACGTGAAGGGCAAGAATCCTTTCAAGGACGTGCGCGTCCGGCAGGCCTTCCAGCTCGCCATCGACACGCAGGCGCTCAAGACCCAGGTGCTTCGCGGGCTGTCGATCCCGACGGGCGTCATGTTCGCGCCCCAGGTGGACGGCTATCCGAAGGACCTCGACAAGGTGGTGAAGCCCGACCGCGAGCGCGCGAAGAAGCTGCTCGCCGAGGCGGGGTACCCGAACGGCTTCGAAGTCACGCTCGACTGCCCGAACAACCGCTACATCGCCGACGAGAAGATCTGTGTGGCGACCGCGGGGATGCTGGCGCAGGTCGGCGTGAACGTGAAGGTGAATGCCATGCCGCGGGCGAACTACTTCCCCAAGATCCAGAACCTCGACACCAGCTTCTACATGCTGGGCTGGGGCGTGCCGACCTTCGACTCGCAGTACGCGGTGCAGAGCCTGCTGCGCACGCGCGTGGAGAAGACACCCGACGGCGACTACAACCTCGGGCGCTATTCGAACGCCAAGGTCGACGCGGCGATCGACAAGCTCAAGACCGAGATCGACGGCAAGAAACGCGCGGCGCTCGCGCGTGAGGTCAGCGAGATCCACATGAAGGACGTGGGCCACATCCCGCTGCACTTCCAGGTGATCCCGTGGGCGATGCGCTCGAACGTGAGCGTCATCCACCGCGCCGACAACCGCCTCACCGTGAAGTGGGTGAAGATCCAGTGAGCGAAGGGCTGGAGGGCGGGCTCCGCGCCCTCCGGAGAATCTTCATCGCGGCGGCAGCCGCACTTTTCATCTCGGCGCCCGCCAGCGCGGTCACCCTCAAGTACGCGAGCCAGAACGACCCGCAGACGGTGGATCCCCATGCGGCGAACCTGCTCGTCGCCTCGCGGCTCACCTCGCAGGTCTACGACACGCTGGTCTTCCGCGACAAGGGCTGGAAGGCGGTGCCTTGGCTCGCCGAATCTTGGACCCAAGTCTCGCCCACCGTGTGGCGCTTCAGGCTGCGCGAAGGCGTGAGGTTCCACGACGGCACGCCGCTCACCGCCGATGACGTCGTCTTCTCGGTCGAACGCGCGCTGTCGCCGCTGTCGCAAATGCGCACCTCGGTCCAGGGCGTGGCGAGCGCCCGGGCCGTGGATGCCCGCACGGTCGAGCTCACGCTCTCCGAGCCCAATCCCGCGCTGGTGCAGCACCTCACGCAGTTCCGCATCATGAGCCGCGCCTGGGCGGTGAAAAACCGCGCCGAGAAGCCGCAGGACTACAAGAACAAGGAGGACGCCTACTCCGCCCGCCATGCGAACGGCTCGGGGCCGTTCATCCTCAAGGAGTACACGCCCGATGTTCGCGTCGTGTTGCAGGCGAACAAGGACTGGTGGGGACGGAAGGCCGGACTCTGGCAGGGCAACCTCGACGAAGTGATCATGCTGCCCATCCAGTCCAACGCGACCCGGCTCGCGGCGCTGCTCTCGGGCGAGGTGGACCTCGTCATCGACCCGGCGAACCAGGACGTGGAGCGGCTGCGGGCCAACCCGGACCTGCGCATCGTGGAAGGGCCGGAGATGCGCGTGCAGTATCTCGCCTTCGACCTGCAGCGCGACGAGCTGCTCTACGGCAGCGAGAAGAAGCGCAACCCGTTCAAGGACGCCCGCGTGCGGCTCGCCGTGGCGCACGCCATCGACGCGCAGGCGATCCGGCAGAAGGTGATGCGCGGGCTGTCGAAGCCCATCGGCGCGGTCATCCCGGACCTCATCGCGGGCTACCACCCGGACGGCGACAAGGCCGTGCCGTACGATCGCGAGCGGGCGAGGAAGCTTCTTGCAGAGGCGGGCTACCCCCAGGGATTCGAGGTCACGCTCGACTGCGGCAACAACGCGCCCGCCGCGGACATCTGCCAGGCGGTGGCGGCGATGCTCTCCCAGGCGGGCATCCGCACGCGGCCGAATATCATGCCGCAGACGACGCTCTTCCCGAAGCTCGAGACCTACGACACCAGCTTCTACCTGCTGTCTTGGGGCGGCGGCATCACCTCGGACGCGCTCTACACGCTGAACGCCCTCTTCCATTCGCCCACCGGCAAGGGCGATGGCGACTTCAACATGGGCCGCTGGAAGAATCCGCAGATCGACCGCCTGCTGGGCGAGATCAAGGTCCAGGCCGACCCGGCGAAGCGCAACGAGGCGATCCGGCAGGTGCTGGTGATCGCGAATGCCGAGCGGCCCGTGGTGCCGATCCACCAGCAGCTGCTGCCCTGGGTCATGCGCAGGAACGTGGACGCGTGGTTCTCGCCCGTGAACACGGTATATTTCTACCGGGTCACGAAGCAGCAATGATCGCCTTCATCCTCCAGCGCCTGCTCCAGGGCATCGCCGTGATGCTCGTGGTGGGCTTCATCGCCTTCTCGCTCTTCAATTTCGTGGGCGACCCGGTCTCGCTCATGCTGCCGCCGGAGGCGACCCAGGCCGATCGCCAGGCGATGCGCACCTCGCTGGGGCTGGACAAGCCCTTCTACCAGCAGTTCGTCACGTTCGTGGAGAACGCGCTGCACGGCAATTTCGGCATCTCGCTGCGCCTCGGGCGCCCGGTGTCCACGCTGCTGGTCGAACGCCTGCCGGCCACGCTCGAGCTCGCCATGACCGCGGCACTCATCGCGCTCGTGGCCGGAATTCCCATCGGCGTCTATACCGCTCTGCGGCGCGACTCCTGGTTCGCGCGGGCGCTGCTCACGACTTCCCTCGTGGGCGTGTCGCTGCCCAACTTCCTGATCGGCATCTTCCTCATCCTCATCTTCGCCGTATGGCTGGGCGTGCTGCCGTCCTTCGGCCGCGGCGACACCGTGGCGATCGGCGCGTGGACCACGGGGTTCCTCACGACCTCGGGGTTGAAGGCGCTGATCCTGCCCGCCGTCACGCTGTCGTTCTTCCCGCTGACCCTCATCATGCGGCTGGTCCGCGCCGAGATGCTGGAGGTGCTGCGCACCGACTACATCAAGTTCGCGCGCGCGCGCGGGCTTTCGGACCGCTCGGTCCACTTCCGGCACGCGCTCAAGAACACCCTCGTGCCCGTCATCACCATCGCGGGCCTGCAGCTGGGCGGCATCATCGCCTTCGCCATCATCACCGAGCAGGTCTTCCAGTGGCCGGGCATGGGGCTGCTCTTCATCCAGGCGGTGCAGTTCGCCGACATCCCGGTGATGGCGGCGTACCTGTGCCTCATCGGGCTCATCTTCGTGGTGATCAACCTGGTGGTGGACATGCTCTATTACCTGGTCGACCCGAGGCTGCGGATCGAGCGCGCCGCGGCGGGGGGGCATTGATGCAAGGCATGCTCGGCCGCTTCCTCGATGGCGACATCTTCCACGCCTTCAAGCGCTCGCCGCTGGTGATCATCGCGTCGGCGATCTTCCTCGTGATCGTGCTCGCGGCGTTGCTGGCCCCGTGGGTGGCGCCGCACAACCCGTTCGACCTGCGCACGCTCAACCTGCTGGACGCCTTCACGCCTCCGTCATGGACCGAGCGCGGCAACAAGACCTATTTCCTCGGCACCGACGACCAGGGGCGCGACGTGATCTCGGCGATCATCTTCGGCTCGCGCATGTCGCTCGTGATCGGGCTCGCGGCCACGGTGCTGGCCATGCTCCTGGGTGTAACGCTCGGGCTGCTGAGCGGCTACGTGGGCGGCAAGCTGGACGCCTTCATCATGCGCGTGGCCGACGTGCAGCTGTCGTTCCCGGCGATCCTGATCGCCCTCCTCATCGACGGGCTGGCGCGGGCATCGCTGCCGAAGGAGATGCACGACACGCTCGCGGTGTACGTGCTGATCCTGGCGATCGCGGCCGCGGGCTGGGTGAACTACGCCCGGACCGTCCGCGGCTCGACGCTCGTCGAGCGCAACAAGGAATATGTCCAGGCGGCACGTGTTATCGGAAGGCACCCGCTCGCCATCATGTTCGCCCACGTGCTGCCCAAGGTCCTCGGGCCCGTGCTGGTGATCGCGACCCTGCAGATCGGGGCGGCGATCATCACCGAGTCGTCCCTCTCGTTCCTGGGCGTCGGTGTGCCGCCGACGCAGCCCTCGCTCGGCACGCTCATCCGCATCGGCAACGATTTCCTTTTCTCCGGCGAGTGGTGGATCACGGTCTTCCCGGGCGCCGCCCTCGTCATCCTGGTGCTGTCTATCAACGTTCTAGGGGATTGGCTGCGTGATGCCCTCAACCCCCGACTTCGCTAAGGAGGTCCCATGAAACGCCTCATCCTCGCCACCTCGATCCTCGCCGCGACCGCCGCCCTGGCAGGCCCCTACGACGAGCCGTACTCCATCATCACCGTCGACCGCGCGCCCTCCGCCGACCCCCTGCTGCGGCGGGTGATCGTGAACCGCGTCGACGACGTGACCGTCATGTCCGACAACAAGGCCGTCGTCCCGCCGGGCTCGCACAAGGTCACGCTCGATTTGCCGCCGCGCAAGGGCTTCAACCTGGCCACCCAGTACGACCTGGCGCTGGAAACCAGGCCCTGCATGCGCTACTACGTGGCGGCCAAGCTCGATTCGACGACGACCCAGACGTGGACCCCGGTGGTGCGCAGCGAGGAGCCCATCGGGGAGTGCGAGAAGAAGTTCCTGGTCGCCAAGGCCCGGTGAGCGCGGCGGCCCCACCGCTGCTGGAGGTAAAACACCTCCGCGTGGAGTTCAACACGCGGCGGGGGACGCTCGTCGCGGTCGATGACGTGAGCTTCGACATCGCGCCCGGCGAGGTGCTGGGCGTGGTGGGCGAATCCGGGGCCGGCAAGTCGATCACCGGCACCGCGATCATCTGGCTGCTCGAGCGGCCCGGGCGCATCGCGGGCGGCGAGGTCCTGCTCGAGGGCAACCGCATCGACAACCTGCCGGCGGAGCAGATGCGGCGCATCCGCGGGCGACGCATCGGCGCCATCTTCCAGGACCCGCTCACCTCGCTCAACCCGCTCTATACGATCGGGCAGCAGATCACCGAGACGATCCAGCAGCACCTCACCCTCGGCGCCGCGCAGGCGCGGGCGCGGGCGATCGAGCTGCTGGGCGAGGTCGGCATCCCGGCTCCCGAGCGCCGCATCGACCACTACCCCCACCAGTTCTCCGGCGGCATGCGCCAGCGCGTGGTGATCGCGCTCGCCCTTTGCGCCAATCCGCGCCTCATCATCGCGGACGAGCCCACGACGGCGCTGGACGTCTCGATCCAGGCGCAGATCATCACGCTGCTGAAGGGGCTGTGCCGGGAGCACGGCACCGCCGTGATGCTGGTCACCCACGACATGGGCGTGATCGCCGAGACCGCCGATCGCGTCGCCGTGATGTACGCCGGCCGCATCGCGGAGATCGGTCCGGTGCAGCAGGTCATCCACGATCCGCAGCATCCCTACACCGCCGGCCTCATGGGCTCGATCCCCTCGGTGGGCCAGGACGTCGTGCGGCTGCCGCAGATCGAGGGCTCGATGCCGCGGCTCAACGCCATCCCATCCGGTTGCGCCTTCAACCCGCGCTGCCCGCGAGTCTTCGACCGCTGCCGGGTGGACCGGCCAAGCCTGCTGCAGGCCAACCGCACGCTCGCCGCGTGCTGGCTGCACGAGCCGGAGCGCAAGGCCCCCGCCGCCGGCAGCGACTGGAGCGAGGGAGCCGTGCATGCCTGACCAGGTGGTCGGCGTGAAGCCGCTGCTGCAAGTCGAGAACCTGAGCCGGGTGTTCGACGTTTCGCGCCCGTGGCTCAACCGCGTCATCGAGCGGGCGCCGCGGCTGCTGCTGAAGGCCGTGGACGGCATCTCGTTCGACATCAATCGCGGCGAGACGCTGTCGCTCGTGGGCGAGTCCGGCTGCGGCAAATCCACCGTGGCGCGCCTCATCTGCGGGCTGTACACGCCCTCGGCCGGGCGGATCGTGTTCGACGGCAAGGACCTGGGGGCCACGGACGCGCGCGAGATGCTCACGCTGCGCCGCCGCTTCCAGATGATCTTCCAGGATCCCTACGCGAGCCTCAATCCGCGCTGGCGAGTCGAGCGCATCATCGCCGAGCCGATCCGGTCGCACGACCTCATCCAGGGCGATGTCGCCATCTCCAGGCGCGTGGGCGAGCTGCTCACGGACGTGGGCATGTCTCCGCTCGACGGGGAAAAATACCCGCACGAATTTTCCGGCGGGCAGCGCCAGCGCATCTCCATCGCGCGCGCGCTTTCCTCGAAGCCGGAGTTCCTGGTCTGCGACGAGCCGACCAGCGCCCTCGACGTCTCGGTCCAGGCGCAGATCCTGAACCTCATGAAGGACCTGCAGCGCGAGTACGGCCTCACCTACCTCTTCATCTCGCACAACCTCGCCGTGGTGTCGCACATCTCCACGCGGGTGGGCGTGATGTACCTGGGCCGCATCGTCGAGATCGCGGTCACCAGGACGCTCTTCGAGCGGCCATTGCACCCGTACACGCGAATGCTGCAGAGCGCGATCCCCGACATGAGCATGTCCGGCAAGGCGCGCACGCCGGTCGCGGGGGAAGTGCCGAATCCGCTCGATCCACCCACCGGCTGTCCCTTCAACCCGCGTTGCCCCCACGCGCGCGACAAGTGCCGCGCGGAGCGCCCGCCGCTGCTGCCTTTCGAGGGCGCGGAGGTCGCCTGCCACGGCATCCACGAGGGATGGGTGCCGGTGGAATTCCACCGCCAGCCGGGACTGGCTGCCTGATCGCCTAGGCCGCCTCGCTGCGAGGCGGTGCGCGCAACTGCGCGAAGATCGTGCGCATCCCGCGCCAGACCTTGGGGATGAGCCATGCAAGCAGCAGCAGGAAGATCGCGAGCAGCGCGAGGAACACGACCGGGTGCGCGAACGCGAGCCAGATGCCGCTCATCACCAGGGCGTCCTCGGTGAACGAAGCGCCCCAGTTGGAGAAAGGCTCGGGCGAAGCGTTGATCACCGCACGGCCCCCGGCCTTGGTGAAATGCGTGCCCGCGGTGATCGTGCCCCCGAGCAGGCCCGCCGCCACGGTGAGCGGCGTGAGCGTGTCCCCGGTGGCGCCCGCGGCGAGCAGCGCGCCGGCCGGGATGCGGATGAAGGTGTGCACGGCGTCCCACACCGAATCGATCGCCGGCACCTTGTCGGCGAGGAACTCCATGGCCACCATCACTCCCGCCGCCCCGATCACCCAGGGATGCTGCAGCACCTCGAGCGCCTTCGGCAGGTCCACGTAGCCCATGTGGCCGGCGAGCCCCACGGCGAAGACCACGAGATAGAGCCGCAAGCCGCTCGCCCAGGCGAGCAGCGCCGCCAGCGTGATCGATTGCAGGGTGGTCCACTCTCCCGGGCTCATGGCGATTTGACCTCGCTTTCGGGAAAAAGAGCCGGCACGAGCCTCAACACCGGCATCGGCGGCGCCTTCGCATCGACGGTCGTGTTGGTGCCGAACATCACGACCACCACGTCGCGGCGCGCGTCCACGTACAGGCCCTGCCCGCCGAAGCCCCCCTTCGCATAGACACCGCCCTCGTGCACCTGGTCCCACTGGTAGGACGCGTGCGTGTACCACCGGGGATGATCCGGCGGGAGTAGCGCCGGCCGCCCCTGCTTCAGCATGCGGCCGCGCACGGCCGGTGCAATGGCAGCGCCCGCGGTGCGGTCGCAGAAGAGGAGGCCAAAGCGCGCGAGGTCGCGCGCCGTCATCGCGAGCCCGGCGTGAGCGATGGCGACGCCACGCTCGTTCACGAGCATCAACGCGTCGCTCTCCGCGCCCATCGGTCCCCACAGGCGCTCGGAAAGCAGGTCGGCGAGGCGGCGCCCGGTCACGCGCTCGAGCACCTGCGCCAGCATCAGCGTGTCGATGCTGCTGTACTCGAACTTCGTGCCCGGCTCGCGCCCGCGGCCCATCGTGCGGATGTACCCGTAGGCATCGCCCTCCCGCACCGGGGCCGGCATGTCTTCGCGGCGCGGCTGCCAGCCGAGCGCCGCCTCCATCCGGTAGATCTTGTGCGCGGGGTTGGTATACGCGTCGGCGTCTTCCTTGCCGTCGATGCCCGAGGCCATGTCGGCCACGTCGCGCAGCCGGATGTCGGCCCACACAGTGCCCGCGAGCTCCGGCAGGTAGCGCGTGACCGGCTGTGAGAGGTCGAGGCGGCCCTCGCCTTCCAGCAGCGCGACCAGCGTGCCGACGAACGCTTTCGTCACCGAGAAGGAGAGATGGCGATCGTCCGCCCGCATGCGTGGGTAGCGCTCGAAGACGATGGCGCCCCGGTGCACCACCACCAGGCCGTCGAGCGGCTCCTCATCCACGTACTGCCGCAGCGTGCGGCCGCTGTCCTCGACGACGAAGTTGGCCACGTCCGCGCGCAGGCGCACCGGCAGCTCGCGCACCGGTCCCGCGCGCTTCACCACCGCCGCGGGGAAGACCTCGCCAGGATGGCGATAGACGAAGTTGGAGACCGCGCCCCCATCATCCCAGGTCTCGAGGTTCGCCTTGCGGCGCAGCTCGGAGGCCGCGGCGGCGGAAAGGTCCGCCTGCGCGGCCGCGAGATTCGCGACGCAGCAGGCGGCGAGGATGATGCATCGAAGCGCGTTCATCCCCCCATTCTAGGCGAGGCGGGCGCGCTCCTCGATGCTGTACGCGCCATTGCCGACCAGGGCCTGCACGACCGTCACCATGGCGAGGAACACCGGATACTCCCAGCCGCCGCCCGCGTTGGTGAAGAGCCATCCGTTCTTCCAGTGCACCCACGACGCGCCGAGCAGCACCGGCAGCAGCGCGATCGCCGCATAGCGCGTCTTCACGCCAAGGATGAGCATCAGGCCGCCGATCGTTTCCACCGCGATGGTGAGGTGCGCCGACGCCGTGGGCAGGCCGAGGGACTCGAAGAACTTGACCGTCCCTGGCAGCGTGAACACCACGAGCTTGAGGTAGAGGCTGTGGACCAGGAACATCACTCCGAGGGACACGCGGAGCACGAGGGCGCCGTAGGGCGCCGTCCGAGGGTTGATCATGTCGGTGTCCATCACGCAGCCTTCGGCGCGGCCGTGGCGATGGGATAGCTATTCGCTTCCCACGTCGCGAAGCCGCCTTCCATCTCGGCGACCGGGTAGCCGCGCTTCAGGAGCTCGAGCGCCGCTTCCGCCGCGATGTGGCAGGTCTGGTTGTAGCAGTAGAGGACGTTCAGCTTGTCCTTCGCGAGGCCCGCAGCCTCGTGCCACTTGCCCTTGGGCAGGTTGATCGCGCCCGGGATGTGGCCCTTGCGGTAGTCGGTGGGCAAGCGCAAGTCCACGATGACGATGTCTTCCTTGCGATCGATCATGCCGGTGAGCTCGTGCGGGCCGGTGGTGAAGCCCTGCTTGGCGGCGAAGTGCGCCTGGGCAGCCTGGATGTCGTAGTTCATGTTCGTCTCCTTTGGTTGGTTGGGCCCGGCCTTTGCCGGGGCGACGACACGGATCATCGACGAGCGCGGCGGTTTGATAATCGGCCCGCGTGGCATATGATTGTTCACGGAAACGAACTAATCCTTGGACGCCCTCACCGACATCGCCGTGTTCGTGCGCGTGGTCACGCGCGGCAGCTTCACGCTCGCCGCCGAGGACCTGCGGCTGTCGCGCGCGGTCGTGAGCAAGTACCTCTCGCGCCTCGAGGACCGGCTCGGGGCACGCCTGCTGCATCGCACGACGCGGCGCCTGTCGCTCACGGAGGCCGGCGCGGCGCTCTTCGAGGCGAGCCGCGGCGCGCTCGAGCGCATCGAGGAGGCCGAGGCGGCGGTCGCGCGCTTCCAGGCGAAGCCCCGCGGGAGGCTGCGCGTGAGCGCGCCCATGTCGTTCGGCATCCTCCACCTCGGTCCCGCCATGTCCGACTTCGGCCGCGCGTATCCCGAGATCACGCTCGACGTGAGGCTGGACGACCGCTACGTGAACCTCGTCGAGGACGGCTTCGACGTCGCCGTGCGGATCGGTGAGCTCACCGATTCCTCGCTCGTGGCCCGCAAGCTCGCGACCACGCACGCCCTGGCGTGCGCCTCGCCCGCCTACCTCGAGGAGCACGGCGAGCCAGAGACGCCCGAGGACCTGGCTGCGCACAACTGCCTCGTGTACTCGTACCTCGCCGACGTGTGGCGCTTCACCGCGCCGGACGGCCGCGAGATCCCGGTGGCGGTGAACGGCAACTTGCGCATCAACAACGGCATCGTGCTCGCCGAGGCCGCGGTCGCCGGCCATGGCATCCTCGTCTCGCCCAGCTTCTACGTGGCGCCGCTGGTGCGCGCCGGGCGCCTGCGCCGCATCCTCGCGCGCTACAAGTTGAAGGCGCTCGGCATCCACGCGGTCTATCCGCAACGCGGGCACGTGCCGCCGAAGGTGCGCGCCTTCGTCGATTTCCTCGCGCAACGCTTCGGCCGCAAGGCCGACTGGGAGAAGCTCTGATGAGAGCGGAAGGACCGACCGCATGACGAACCGCATCGCCGTGGCACTCCTCGTGCTCGCACCCGTGGCCTGCCACGCGGCGCTGAGCGAGGAGGTGCCTTTCGTCGTGACGCCCGACAACGTCACGATGACCATGCTGAGCCTCGCGAAGGTCGTGCCCGAGGACTACGTGCTCGACCTGGGCTCCGGCGACGGGCGCATCGTCATCACGGCGGCGAAGCGCTTCGGCGCCCGGGGCCTGGGCGTGGAGATCGTGCCGGAGCTCGTGGCGAAAAGCCGCGAGGCGGCGGCAGCGGCCGGCGTCTCGCAGAAAGCGCATTTCCGCGAGCAGGATCTCTTCCTCGCGGACCTGTCGCCCGCGAGCGTCGTCACCATGTACCTGCTTCCGGAGGTGAACCTGCAGCTGCGGCCCAGGCTGCTGCAGCTGCGGCCGGGCACGCGGGTGGTTTCGCACGACTGGGACATGGGCGAATGGGAACCCGACAAGACCGTCACCGTCGACGTGCCGGACAAGCCGATCGGCCGTGAAAAGGTTTCCCGCGTGCACCTGTGGATCGTGCCTGCGCGCGTGGACGGCGCCTGGTGCGGCACCGGCAAGGCGCGGGGCACGCGGCTGGCGATTTCGCAGTCGTTCCAGAAATTCTCGGGGACCTTGGTCGATGCGTCCGGCGAGCGCGCCTTCGCGGGGAAGATCATCGGCGAAATCCTGCGCGCCCCGCCCGGCCTCACGATGACCTTCGACGGCGCGAAGCTCAAGGCAACCTACACGACCGGTAAGTATTCCGCGCTCCGTGGCGCAACCTTTGCGAGGCAGCGTGGCCAAACCTGCAAATGACCCGTGCAAGACTCGCCATCGTCGTCGCAGGCGGGCTGGCGGCCTGTGCCGCGACCACGCCATTGCCCCCGGGCAGTGGCGTCGGCCCCGACCCCGCGCTCCCCCCGCCCACGCATAGCTGGATTCCGACAGTCCACGTCGCCAAGGCGTCGTCATGGCCGCCGAACGCGACACCCAAGGCCGCCGAAGGCCTTGCCGTGAATGCCTTCGCCACGGGACTCGAGCACCCACGCTGGCTCTACGTTCTGCCGAACGGCGACGTGCTCGTCGCCGAGACCAATGCGCCGCCGCGCCCCGAGGAGGGCAAGGGCATCAAGGCATTTTTCATGAAGCTGCTCATGAAGAAAGCCGGCGCCGGGGTTCCGAGCGCCAACCGGATCACGCTGCTGCGCGACACGGACGGCGACGGCGTGGCGGAGACGAAGACCGCGTTCATCGAGAACCTGAACTCGCCCTTCGGCATGGCGCTGGTGGGCGATACGCTCTATGTCGCCAACGCCGACGCGGTCGTGCGCTTCCCGTACAAGGCGGGTGAGACTCACATCGCCGCGGCGCCGGTGAAGGTGGTCGACCTTCCCGGCGGCCCGCGCAACCACCACTGGACCAAGAGCCTCGTCGCCAATCGCGACGGCTCGAAGCTCTACGCAGGCATCGGCTCCAACAGCAACGCCGCCGAAAACGGCATGGCCGAGGAAACCGACCGAGCGGCGGTGGCCGAGATCGACCTGCGCGCGGGCACGCGCCGCACGTTCGCAAGCGGCATCCGCAATCCCGTGGGCCTCGCCTGGGAGCCGTCCACCGGCAAGCTCTGGGTCGTCGCCAACGAGCGCGACGAGCTGGGCAACGACCTCGTGCCCGACTACCTCACGTCCGTGACCGAAGGCGCGTTCTACGGCTGGCCGTTCAGCTACTACGGCCAACACGTGGACGATCGGGTCAAGCCGCAGGATCCGGGGCTCGTGGCGAAGGCGATCAAGCCCGACTACGCGCTCGGCTCGCACGTGGCCGCGCTGGGCCTCGCCTTCTCCGACGGCGCCGCGCTCGGGCCGCGCTTCGCAAGCGGCGCCTTCGTGGGCGAGCATGGCTCCTGGAACCGCAAGCCGCGCGCGGGCTACGCGGTGGTGTTCGTACCGTTCGCCGATGGGCGCCCTGCGGGCCAGCCGGTAGACGTGCTCACCGGCTTCGTCGAGGATGACGAGGCACGCGGCCGTCCCGTCGGCGTGGCCATCGAAAAGCGCGGCGCGCTGCTGGTGGCCGACGACGTCGGCAACGTCATCTGGCGCGTGAGCGCCGCCACGCGCTAGCCTCGATTCGCATCCGGAAGACGCCTTCGCCGGCGGGATCGACCGTCGCATCCCACCGCGCCGCCTCGTCCGCCGGCGGATCATGGCGGGCGAAACCGAGCTTTCGGTACACCGCCTGGGCGCGCTCGTTGCGATCCCGCACCATCAGCCACACGAAGTCCACACCTGCCCGCGCGCACGCGTCGTCGAGGAATCGAGCGAGCGCCGCGCTGCCCGTGCCGCGCTCCTTGTCGGCGACGAGGATGCGCTTCACGTAGATGCCGGCGTCCCGATCCGTCGCGTCGAACGCGATGAGGTACCCGGCGGGCCCGCCGTCACGCTCGATGATCCAGTGCTCGCGACCCCTGCGCCGCGCGATCGCTTCCAGGTGCTCCCCGTCAT